>VFQP010003218.1_pt1 | contig 16923 bp, 19 predicted proteins | sample 3512351 | NCBI WGS metagenome assembly VFQP01 (sample SAMN10412372, study PRJNA504923) | tailings metagenome | isolation source: Relicate 1 Philex TSF1 revegetated site | place: Philippines: Tuba, Benguet | collected 2017-08-29
TGGGGCTGCGGTCGAAGCCGCTGCGGATGATCTCGTGCGTGCGCTCGTTGGTGTGGGTGATCCAGCACGGCACCTGCTGCGGGTGCATGCTGGCCTTGCCCATGAAGCTGAACACGGGCACCGGATCCAGATCCCCGGGTTGTTCCGTGCACTGGCTCCAGTCGATGGTGCGGCCATCCAGCCGAGGCGGCGTGCCGGTTTTCAGCCGGCCTTGGGGCAGCTTCAGTTCCTTGAGCCGGCCCGACAGCGACACCGCCGGCGGATCGCCCGCGCGGCCGGCCGCGTAGTTGTTCAGCCCCACATGGATCTTGCCGTCCAGGAAGGTACCGGCCGTCAGCACCACGGTGCGGGCGCGGAAACGGATGCCCACCTGCGTCACGGCGCCCACCACACGATCGCCCTCCACCATCAGGTCGTCCACCGCCTGCTGGAACAGCATCAGGTTGGGCTGGTTCTCCAGGCGGCGGCGGATGGCGGCCTTGTACAGCACGCGGTCGGCCTGGGCGCGGGTGGCGCGCACGGCCGGGCCCTTGCTGCTGTTGAGTATGCGGAACTGGATGCCACCCTCGTCCGTGGCAATGGCCATGGCACCGCCCAGCGCGTCCACCTCTTTCACCAGGTGGCCTTTGCCAATGCCGCCGATGCTGGGGTTGCAGCTCATCTGGCCCAGGGTCTCGATGTTGTGGGTCAGCAGCAGGGTCTGCGCGCCCATGCGGGCGGCGGCCAGGGCGGCCTCCGTCCCGGCGTGGCCGCCGCCGACGACGATGACGTCGAATTCCTGGGGATAGAGCATGGTGGGGGTGCCGTTCGGGGAAACCCTCGATTTTACGAGGCTGCCTGTTTTTTGACCATCCCCGCGCCGCGCCCGCCTTTCGGCCATCAAGGACAATCACCACCCATGAGCCTCGCCTGCCGACCCGGCTGCGCCGCCTGCTGCATCGCACCGTCCATCACCTCGCCGCTGCCCGGCCTGCCCCACGGCAAGCCGGCCGGTGTGCCCTGCCCGCACCTGGACGACGCCCTGCGCTGCCGCCTGTTCGGTCAACCGGAGCGACCGGCCGTCTGCGCCTCGCTGCCGCCCGAGCCCGCCATGTGTGGCAACAGCCGCGAGCAGGCCCTGTTCTTCCTGACCGCGCTCGAACGCGCCACCCGACCGGAAACCACCGTCTGAAAGCCCCCGCATGAAAGTCCTCGTCTTCGCTGGCAGCACCCGCGCCCAGTCCTTCAACCGCCGCCTGGCCAAAGTGGCCGCCGGCATCGCGCGCGAACGCGGCGCCGAGGTCACGCACCTGGAGCTCGGTGACCTCGACATCCCGCTCTACAACGCCGACCTGGAAGCGCGCGGCACGCCGCCCGACGTGATCCGCCTCAAAGAGATCATGGACAGCCACCCGGCCTGGATCGTGGTCTCGCCCGAGTACAACGCCAGCTACACCGGCCTCATGAAAAACACCATCGACTGGGCTTCCAGCCCGGTCAGGGGCCACCCGGTCTGGGCCAACAGCGACAAGCCCTTCACCGGCAAGGTGGTAGGCACGCTGTCGGCCTCCAACGGTGCCCTCGGTGGCCTGCAGAGCCTGTCGCACCTGCAGCCGCTGCTGGTCAACCTGCAGTGCTGGCTGGCCCCGAAGAAGTTCGCGCTGTCGCGCGCGGCCAGCGCCTTTGACGAGCAAGGCGCGCTGGTGGACCCCGCCGCGCACGAGCGCGTGGCCGCCGTGGTGGACCAGGTGCTGTGGGCCGCCGCCCGCCTCGGCCAGGGTTGATCTCGCTATGATGGGTGCGCGCCCGGTCTGGGCGCGTGTCACACAACAGGAGAGGTCAACATGGCAGGGTATTTCGAACTCAAGAAAGCCAGCAACGGCGAATTCCATTTCAACCTGCACGCCGGCAACAGCCAGGTCGTGCTGAGCAGCGAGCTCTACGCGGCCAAGGCCAGCGCCCTCAACGGCATCGCCTCGGTGCAGGCCAACCACGCCCAGGACGCCCGCTACGAACGCGCCGAGTCCAGCAACGGCAAGTGGTACTTCACCCTCAAGGCCGCCAACCACCAGGCCATCGGCAAGAGCCAGATGTACGCCAGCGCCGCCTCGCGCGATGCCGGCATCGAGTCGGTCAAGGCCAACGGCGGCACCACCGACATCCGCGACCTCAGCGCATGAAGTAAGCACCCGCTGACGGTTTTCTCCTGTCCCTGCAAGGACAGGACAGGCAGGACCATCGGGCGTACAGTGGCGTGGAACCCCACAGGAGACACGCCATGCAGATCGCCTCGCTTAAGGAAACCGTCAGCGCCGAGGAGTGGCAGTTGCGCTGCGACCTGGCCGCCTGCTACCGGCTGGTGGCCGCCTACGGCTGGTCCGACCTGGTCTTCACCCACATCAGCGCCAAGCTGCCCGACAGCGTCACAGGCGGCGAGCACCACTTCCTCATCAACCCCTATGGGCTGATGTTCGACGAGATCACGGCGTCCAGCCTGGTCAAGGTGGACATGGCCTGCAACAAGCTGCACGACTCGCCCTTCCCGGTCAACCCGGCGGGTTTTGTCATCCACAGCGCGGTGCACGAGGCGCGGCCCGAGGTGGGCTGCGTGCTGCACACCCACACCCGCGCGGGTGTGGCCGTGAGCGCGCAACGCGGCGGCGTGTTGCCCATCAGCCAGCAGGCCACCTTCGTGCTGGCCTCGCTGGCCTACCACGACTACGAAGGCGTGGCCTTTCGCGACGAGGAAAAGCCGCGCCTGCAGGCCGATCTGGGCAGAGCCAACTTCCTGATGCTGCGCAACCACGGGCTGCTGACCTGCGGCGCCAGCATCGCCGACGCCTTCCTGGCGATGTACACCTTCGAGAACACCTGCCGCATCCAGCTCGATGCGCAGGCCGGCGGCGAACTGGTGACGGTGCACCCGCAGATCATCAGCGGTGTGGCGCAGGCCATGAAGGTGCAGACCGGCGGCCTGGGCGGCGCCTTCGTGTGGCCGGCCCTGCTGCGCAAGCTGGACCGCGAAAACCCCGGCTACGCGAACTGATCCGGCCAGGGCCGGCGCCGGGCCGCTCCCAAGGCGGCCCAGCCCCCTCGGGGGGCAGCGACCCGCGCTGCGGCGGAGCGTGGGGGCCTATTGCTCAGCTCAGGACCACGCTGCTCAGCCGGCGGCGGTAGGTGGCCACCGTCGGGTCTTCGGGCGGGATCTGGCCCTCGGCCACCTTGGGCTTGGGCGTCTCGATGATTTCCAGGATGGCCACGTAGGTCTTGCGCGCCAGGTCCTCGTTCCAGGCCTTGTCGCGCATCAGGATCTCCAGCAGCTCGTCCATGGCGGCCGTCCACTGGCCGTGCGCGAACAGCAGCTGCGCCAGCGCATGGCGCGATCCGAAATCGCGCTTGTTGGCGGCGATCGCCGCCTGCAGCTCGGCCACGCGGGCGTTCGGATCGGCCACGGTGGCCTGCTCGTCACGCGCGGCCATCCAGCGTTTGAGCGAATCGAGGCGGCGCACGGCGTCGGCCTTGGCGATCACCGGCGCGAAGGCCACCTTGGCGTCGTCGTCGCGGCCCAGCTCAAGCAGCAGCTTCACCAGGTCGAAGCGCGCGTCGTCGTTGGCCGGATCGGCCTTGACAGCCTGCTGCAGCCGCTCCAGAGCGGCCTGCACGTCGCCATCTGCCAGGGCTTCCTGCGCGGCGGCTTCCTCTTCTTCGGCCTCGACCTCGCCTGCGCTGGGCACGTGCTTGTCGAGGAAGGCCTTGAGCTGCCCTTCGGGCAGCGCGCCCATGAAGCCGTCCACCGGCTGGCCGTTCTTGAGCAGCACGCAGGTGGGGATGCTGCGGATGCCGAAGGCCGCGGCCAGTTGCTGCTCCTGATCGGAGTCGATCTTCACCAGCTTGAAGCGGCCGGCGTATTCGACCTCGAGCTTCTCCAGGATCGGCCCGATCACCTTGCAGGGCCCGCACCAGGGGGCCCAGAAATCCACCAGCACGGGGGTGTGCATGGAGGCTTCGATGACCTCGGCTTCGAAGTTGGCGATGGTGACGTCGATCATGGCGGCGCTCGGGCCCGGACAGGGCGTGGGGGGCGAAACGTAAAATCGTGACTTTACCGGAGGCCCCGCGGGCCGAAAGCCGATCCCCATGAACCCCATCCACGTGGGCGTGGTCATGGGTTCCAGCAGCGACTGGGACACCATGCAGCACGCCGTGCAGATCCTCCAGCAATTCGGCGTCGCGCACGAGGCGCGCGTGGTCTCGGCCCACCGCATGCCCGACGACATGTTCGCCTACGCCGAAGCCGCCGCCGGGCGCGGGCTGAAGGCCATCATCGCGGGCGCGGGCGGCGCGGCCCACCTGCCGGGCATGCTGGCGGCCAAGACGGTGGTGCCGGTGCTCGGCGTGCCGGTGGCCAGCAAGCACCTGAGCGGCGTGGACTCGCTGCACAGCATCGTGCAGATGCCCAAGGGCGTGCCGGTGGCCACCTTCGCCATCGGCGCGGCCGGCGCGGCCAACGCGGCCCTGTTCGCCGTGGCCATGCTGGCCAACGAAGACCCGGCCCTGCGCCAGAAGCTCGACGCCTTCCGCGCTGCCCAGACCGAAGCCGCACGCGCCATGACGCTGCCCCCTGCCGCATGAAGACGCTGCTGCCGGGCGCGACACTGGGCGTGATGGGTGGTGGCCAGCTGGGCCGCATGTTCGTGCACGCCGCCCAGGCCATGGGCTACGCCACCGCCGTGCTCGACCCCGACCCCACCAGCCCGGCCGGGCTGGTGAGCCACCACCACATCCAGACCGGCTACGAAGACCCGCAAGGCCTGGCCCAACTGGCCGCCGTGGCCGACGCCATCACCACCGAATTCGAGAACGTGCCCGCGCCCGCGCTGCGCACACTGGCCAACTTGCGCCCTGTGGCACCGGGCGCACGTGCCGTCGCCGTGGCGCAGGACCGCGCGGCCGAGAAGGCCCATTTCGTCGCCAGCTACGAGAAAAGCGGCGTCAGCCCCGCCCCCTACGCGGTGATCGAGACCGACGCGCAGCTCGCCGCCGTGACCGACAACCTGCTGCCCGGCATCCTCAAGACCGCGCGCATGGGCTACGACGGCAAGGGCCAGGTGCGGGTGAAAGACCGCGCCGCGCTGGCCTCCGCGTGGGACAGCCTCAAACGTGTGCCCTGCGTGCTGGAAAAGATGCTGCCCCTCAAGGCCGAGTGCTCCGTCATCGTGGCACGCGGTACCGATGGTCAGGCCGTGAGCTACCCGGTGCAGCGCAACACCCACGTCAACGGCATCCTGGCCCTCACCGAGGTGTGGGACGGCGTCATTCCCACCCGGCTGGCAGACCAAGCCCGCGAAGCCACGCTGGCCATCGCCCACGAGCTGGACTATGTGGGCGTGCTGTGCGTGGAGTACTTCCTGATCGACGACGGCAGCGCCGACGGCGCGCTGGTCGTCAACGAGATGGCGCCACGCCCGCACAACAGCGGCCACTACACCCAGAACGCCTGCGACGTCTCGCAGTTCGAGCAGCAGGTGCGCGCCATGGCCGGCCTGCCGCTGCGCCCGGTGCGCCAGCACAGCCCCACCGTCATGCTCAACCTGCTGGGTGACCTCTGGGCCGCCGACGGCACCCCGCCCGCCTGGGACCGCGTGCTGGCCCTGCCCGGCACCCACCTGCACCTCTACGGCAAGGCCGAGGCGCGGCCGGGCCGCAAGATGGGCCACCTCAACATCACCGGGCCGTCCATCGATGCGGTGCAGGACGTGGCGCGTCAGGCCGCCGCGATTCTGGGTCTGAAGCTGTGATCCTCCCGGGCCAGGACCCCGCTGCCATCGCCCAGGCCGCCCAAGGCCTGGCCGATGGCCGGCTGCTGGGCCTGCCCACCGAAACCGTCTACGGCCTCGCCGCCGATGCCGACAACGCCAGCGCCGTGGCGCGCATCTTCAGCGCCAAGGGCCGCCCCAGCGACCACCCGCTGATCGTGCACGTGGCGGGCAGCACCGAGGCCGAATGGACCTCGGCGGTGAACCACTACGCCAGCGCTGTACCCGACTTCGCGCAACGCCTGATGCGCGCCTTCTGGCCCGGCCCGCTCACGCTCATACTGCCGCGCCGCGCCCACGTGGGCGCGGTGGCCGCCGGCGGGCAGGACAGCATAGGCCTGCGCTGCCCCAGCCACCCGGTGGCCCAGGCGGTGCTGCACGCGGCACGTGAACGTGGCGTACACGGCGTTGCTGCACCCAGTGCCAACCGCTTTGGCCGTGTCAGCCCCACCACCGCCGCCCATGTGGCCGCCGAGTTCGACGGCCTGCTGTCCGATGACGAGCTGCTGGTCGTGGACGGTGGCGCCTGCGACGTCGGCATCGAATCCACCATCGTGGACGCCAGCCGGGGTCGGCCGGTGCTGCTGCGCCCCGGCATGCTCACACCCGATCAGCTGGAAAAAGCCGCCGGACAGGCCGTGTTGCCGCGCGACGATGCCGCCCCGCGCGCCTCGGGCACGCTGGAATCGCACTACGCCCCCCGCGCCCAGGTGCGCCTGATGGACGGTCAACAGATCCAGAGTGCACTCGACGTGCTGGGCGCCGATGCGCGGCACATCGCCGTCTACAGCCGCCAGCGCCTGACAAGTGCCAGCCGCCACCTGGTGCGGCGTGACATGCCCACCGATGCGGCCCTGTGTGCCCACGAGCTGTTTGCGGTGCTGCGCGGCTTTGACGATGCGGGTGTGAAACTCATCTGGGTGGAAACACCCCCTGCCAACCCCGAGTGGGACGGCGTGCGCGACCGGCTGCAGCGCGCCGCTGCCTGACGGGCTTCGCCTGTCGGGGGAACCAATCGGCGCCCTGCCGACCACACAGGGATGACCGAAACCATTCTCGACAACTGGCCCGCCTGGGCCCTGGGCCTGGGCTCCGTGGGCCTCACGGCCGCTCGCATCGTCCTCATCGCACTGCTGGCCTGGCTCAGCATTCGCCTGCTGCACCGCGCCATGCGCGGCCTGCGCAACCACCTCACCCGCGACACGGTGGACCCGGAATCCGTCAAACGCGCCGAAACCCTGGCTCGGGTCACACGCCACCTGGTGTCGGTCGTGGTCAGTGCCGTGGCCTTCATGCTCATGCTGTCCGAACTGGGCGTGGCCCTGGCACCCATACTGGGTGCGGCCGGCGTGGCGGGCCTGGCCGTGGGCTTCGGCGCCCAGAGCCTGGTCAAGGACTACTTCACCGGCTTTTTCCTGCTGCTGGAAAACCAGATCCGCCAGGGCGACGTGGTGGAACTCGGTGGCCATTCCGGCCTGGTGGAGGAGGTGACGCTGCGCTACGTCAAGCTGCGCGACTACTTCGGCAACGTGCACTTCGTGCCCAACGGCCAGATCACCACCGTGACCAACATGACGCGCGATTTCTCGCAGGCCGTGGTGGACATCAAGGTGGCCTACCGCGAAGACCTGGACCGCGCCATGGCACTGATGCACGAGGTGGCCAACGGGCTGCGTGCCGACAGCACCTTCGGCCCGCGCATCCTCGACGACCTGGACATGGCCGGTGTGGACCAGTGGGCCGATTCGGCCATCATCGTGCGCGCCCGCCTGCGTTGTGTACCGCTGGAGCAATGGGGGGTGCGGCGCGAGTACCTGCGCCGGCTCAAACAGGCCTTTGACCGCAACGGCATCGACATTCCGGTGCCGCACCTGCGGCTGGACGAACAGAGCGCCGCCCGTTTCAGCGGCGCCCGTGGCGCAACTTCATCGTGAGTATGGTCAGCGCCAGCGACAGGGTGATCACGTTGGCGATGATGAGCGGCCAGGCCATGATGGCCACGCCGTAGACCAGCCACAGCGCCACACCCACGGTGAAGGTGCTGTACATGCCCAGCGAGATGCCGGACACGTCGCGGGTGCGGAAGGTGAGCCAGGCCTGGGGAATGAAGCTGGCCGTGGTCAGGATGGCGGCCAAAGAGCCTATGACCTCGACCACGACCATCACCGGGCCTCAGGCAGTTCGATCTTGACCTCCAGCACTTCCAGGTTGTCCTGGCGCTCGAGGTGGACCTTGATGTCGTCCGGGTTGATCTTGATGTATTTGCCGATCACGGCCACCAGGTCGCGCTGCAGCGAGGGCAGGTAGTCGGGCTCGGCCGCGTTGCGGCCGCTGCGCTCATGCGCCAGGATGATCTGCAGGCGTTCCTTGGCAACACTGGCGGTCTTCTTCTTCTCGCCCAGCAGGAAAGACAACAAGGACATGCCGCTCACCTCCCACCGAACAGGCGTTTGAGCAGACCGACCTTCTGCGCCTCGACGAAGCGCAGCGGTTTGTCCTCCCCCAGGAAACGGGCGATCACGTCCTTGTAGGCTTCGGACACGTCCGAACCCTTGAGGTGGATGGCCGGCGTGCCCTGGTTGGACGCCTGCAGCACGTTTTCACTCTCGGGTATGACACCGATCAGCTTGATGCGCAGGATGTCCTGGATGTCTTCCAGCGACAGCATCTGGCCGTCCTGCACGCGGTTGGGGTTGTAGCGCGTGATCAGCAGGTGTTCCTTGACGGGTTCCTTGCCTTCGATGGCACGCTGCGTCTTGCTGCCCAGCATGCCCAGGATGCGGTCGGAATCGCGCACCGAGGACACCTCGGGGTTGGTCACCACCAGCGCCTCGTCGGCGAAGTGCATGGCCAGCAGCGCACCGGTTTCTATGCCCGCCGGCGAGTCGCAGATGATGTAGTCGAAACCCATGCCGGCCAGGTCGGTCAGCACCTTTTCCACACCGTCCTTGGTCAGCGCTTCCTTGTCGCGCGTCTGGCTGGCGGCCAGCACGAACAGGTTGTCGCAGCTCTTGTCCTTGATGAGCGCCTGGTTCAGGTTGGCTTCACCCTGGATCACGTTGATCAGGTCGTAGACCACGCGGCGTTCGCAGCCCATGATCAGGTCCAGGTTGCGCAGGCCGACGTCGAAGTCGATCACGGCGGTCTTGTGGCCCGCCAGGGCCAGCCCGGAAGCAAAACTGGCGCTGGTGGTGGTTTTGCCCACCCCGCCCTTGCCGGAAGTCACCACAACAATTTTTGCCATTTGCGTCGATCCGCTGTTGAAAGTTGTCTGTTGAAAGGGTTCAGTTCGAAATCGGGTCCATCACCAGCTTGTCGCCGTCGGGCCCGCTGAACAGCCTCACCTGGGTCGGTTTGCCCCGTACGGCCTCCGGCCAGGGGGTTTCACTGGTGCGGTAAACGCCGGCAATGGACACCAGCTCGGGCTCCATGGCCAGCGCAAAGATGCGGGCATCGCCGTTGCCACGCGCACCTGCCATGGCCTTGCCCCGCAGCGGCGCGTACACGTGGATGTGGCCATCGGCAATGACCTCGGCCCCCGGGTTGACGGGCGCCAGCACCACCAGGTCACGGCCCCGCGCGTACACCTGCTGACCCGAACGCAGAGGCCGGTCCACCACCAGGGCCGGTTCACTGGAGGCGACCACCACGGGCGCCGGCGCTGCGTCGGCCGGTGCCGCAGGGCTGTTGCGTGGGGCGCTGCGGGGCGCCGGTGCATCCGGTGCCAGCACCAGGCCTGCATCCAGGGCCAGCTTCTGGCGGGGCTCATCGGCCCCGCGCACGGCCACGGGAACCAGGCGGATCTGCCGCAGGGTGCTGAGCAGCTGCTCGAACTCCACCGGCGTAGGGGCCGGCACATCGGCATCGGCCAGGCTGGAAAAATCGATGACCAGCGGGTCGTGGTCGAAAAAATCCGGGACTTCGTGGGCCTGTCGCAGCAATTCCTCGGCCACTTCCCCCAGCTGGTGCGACTTCAGACGCAAGGCCACCAGAGGCAATTGGGCGCTCTTGATCTCGAAATGGGACGGAGCGTTGGCAGCGAGGGCAACAGGCATGGGCAGACGGCAGGGTGACAGCGGCCGATCTTAGCAGCCGGGTCCGTGGTGGCCTGCGGGGCTGTTCGGCTGTTTTGTTCCTTAAAGTGTCTATTTCAAATGCTTAGTAGTAGCAAAGGCCCTGTTCTGGTGTGGACAACGCACTTTTTCCCAACCACTTCAACAGCTTGGCAAACGGACAACCCTGTGTGGGGTGGGTGGTTCCTGCTGTCCCTGGAATGGGGATAAGAACCGATTTGTCCACTGTTCTGTGAATAAGTTTCGGTTTTCCTGATTTTTATCCACAGGGTTGTTGATAGATAAAAAAATCCCGGCCGTGGCGCGGGGGCCACAGGCCGGGCAGGGTGCCTGGAAAAAACCCGGTCTGGCGCGGATCAGCCTTTGCCGTGGGGCGGACCGCGACGCTCCAGGTGCGAGCGCTGGTCAAACAGTTTCTGCTGTTCGGGCGTCAGTGAGCCGTACAGGGCGCGGGTGGCTTCGGCGATGCGGTTCATGTGCGCGTTGCGTTCCGCTTGTCGGGCCTGCATGAAATCCAGGCGTTCGGGCGTGGTCATGCGCTGCAGGGCTTCGCGGTCGGGGCGCGGGCCAGCGGGTGCCGGCCGTTTGAACGACTCGGCATAGCGGGTCCAGGCGCTTTCCTGCTCGGCGGTCAGCTTCAGGTCCTGCTTGAGTTTCTGCTGGTGTTCGGCCATGCGCTTTTCCATGCGCTGGTGGCGTTCGGTGTGGTCACCGTGGGGGCCGGGTCCGCCGGGCTGGGCCATGGCGGGCAATGCGCCCAGCAGGCCGGCGGCGGTGGTGGCAATCAGCAGTCGGTGCAAGGTCTTGGACATGGAATCACTCCTTTCGGGTTGCGGTGTTGCCAGTCTCGGCGCAGCGTGTGTCCCTACCATGCCCCGCGCTTGACGCTGTGTAAAGTTGCGTCAATGTTCGGTGGCCAGGTCGTCCAGGATGGGGCAGTCGGGCCGTTCGTCACCGTGGCAGCAGTGGCCCAGGTGTTCCAGCGTGCGGGCCATCGATTCCAGGGCAGCGATGCGCCGGCGCAGCTCGTCCAGGTGGCGCTGGGTGATGCGCAACACGCTGGCGCTGCGGCGGCGCGGGTTCTGCCACAGGCTCACCAGCTCGGTGATGTCGGCCATGGAGAACCCCAGATCCCGCGAGCGGCGGATGAAACGCAGCGTGTGGACCTCGTTTTCACTGTACTGGCGGTAGTTGCTGTCGGTGCGGGCCACACGGCCCAGCAACCCCAGCGATTCGTAGTGGCGCACCATCTTGGCCGACACGCCGGATAGGCGCGCGGCCTGGCCGATGTTGACTGGCCAGTGGGCGGGTTCAGGCAACGACGGCATAACCCTCTTCCGTTATGGCCTGCCCCAGGGTGTCGCGTGGCTGGCGGCTGACCACATCCACCGACTGGCGGGCGCGGTCGATGACCACCTGTGCTTCGGGGTCCACGCTGCGTATGGCCTGGGTCACGGCCTTTTCGCAGTGTCCGCAGGTCATGCCGGTGACAGTGAAGTGGTGGGGTTGTGGGGTGGTTGTCATGTGGGGCTCCGGTAACGGGTGACGGGTCAGAGTCTGAGGCTTGACACCATGGGAAGGTCAAGCACTTGACCCTGACACGGTGTGAAGGTTCAAACTGCTGCCATGAACCCTGAGACAACTTCCGACATCGACCTGGGTGTGGGTGGCATGACCTGCGCCTCCTGCGTGTCGCGCGTGGAGCGTGCGCTGGGCAGGCTGCCCGGTGTGGTGCAGGCCAGCGTGAACCTGGCCACCGAAACCGCGCGGGTGAGCGTGCACACGGATGACAGCGATCCCGATGCCCGCCAGGTCCTGCTGGCGCGGGTGCACCGTGCGGTGCGCGACGCCGGGTACGAGCCGCGGGCGCTGGACGCGCCGTCCGACCTGGACAACAAGGGCTGGCTGGGTTGGCCACGCGATGTCTGGCCGCTGCTGGTGTCTGCCCTGCTCTCGTTGCCGCTGGTGGTCCCCATGGTGGGTGATCTGCTGGGCCGGCACTGGATGTTGCCCGCTGCCTGGCAATTTGCCCTGGCGACACCGGTGCAGTTCGTGCTGGGCGCGCGGTTTTACAAGGCCGGCTGGCATGCGCTGAAGGCCCGCACCGGCAACATGGAGCTGCTGGTGGCCATAGGCACCACGGCGGGCTGGGCCTTGTCCACCTGGCTGTGGTGGCGTGCGGCACCAGGCGACATGCCCCACCTGTACTACGAGGCCTCGGCCGTGGTCATCACGCTGGTGCTGCTGGGCAAGTGGCTGGAGGCCCGTGCCAAACGCCAGACCACCGAGGCCATACGCGCGCTGCAGGCGCTGCGGCCCGAGCGCGCCCACCTCATGCCCGACGGCGTGCGCCGTACCGACACCACCGACGTGCCGGTGGCCGAACTGTTGCCGGGCGACGTGGTCAAGGTGCTGCCGGGCGAGCGTTTCCCGGCCGACGGTGAACTGCTGGAAGGCCAGACCCAGGCCGACGAATCGCTGCTGACCGGCGAAGCCATGCCGGTGGCCAAGGCAGCGGGTTCCCCGATCACCGGCGGCAGCCTCAATGGCGAAGGCCTGGTGCTGCTGCGGGTGGACGCCACCGGCGCCCAGAGCGTGCTGCACCGCATCATTGCCCTGGTGCAGGATGCCCAGGCCACCAAGGCACCGGTGCAGCGGCTGGTGGATCGGGTGGCCGCCGTGTTCGTGCCGGTGGTGCTGGGTGTGGCGCTGTTGACCCTGCTGGCCTGGCTGGCCGTGGGGGCGCCCACCGAAGAAGCGCTGCTCCATGCGGTGGCCGTGCTGGTGATTGCCTGCCCGTGTGCACTGGGCCTCGCCACGCCGGCGGCCATCATGGCCGGCACGGGCGTGGCCGCGCGCCACGGCATCCTGATCAAGGACGCGTCGGCACTGGAAATCGCCCACCGGGTGGACGTGGTGGCTTTCGACAAGACCGGTACCCTGACCCAGGGTCAGCCCCGGCTGCTGTCGCTCACACCCGCTGATGGGGTGCTGCGCGATGAGGCCCTGGCGCTGGCCGCCGCCCTGCAGGCCGGCAGCGAACACCCGCTGGCGCCTGCGGTGCTGGCTGCTGCATCCCGACACGACCCGGCCCAGGTTTCCGGCTCCCGCTCGGTGGCGGGCCGGGGCACCGAAGCCGAACACGGTGGCCAGCGGCTGCGCCTGGGCAGCCTGCGCTGGATGACCGAACTCGGTCTGCCATTGAACGGGCTGCAGGCCCAGGCCGATGCGCTGGCGGCACAGGGCGCCACCGTGTCGGCGCTGGCGCTGGGTGACCAGATGCTGGCGCTGCTGGCGTTCGGTGACGAACCCAAGCCGGGCGCAGCGGACGCCATCGCCACGCTGCGCGCGCGGGGCCTGCGCACCGTCATGGTCTCGGGCGACAACCGGGGCGCGGCCGAGGCCATGGGGCGCCGCCTGGGCCTGCGCCCTGAAGCCGGCGAAGTGATGGCCGAGGTGCTGCCCGGCGACAAGGCGGCCCGCATCAACGAACTGAAAGCGGGCCGGCACACCGTGGCCATGGTGGGCGATGGTGTCAACGACGCACCGGCACTGGCGGCGGCCGACGTGGGCATGGCCATGGGTGGCGGTTCGGACGTCGCCATGCACACGGCGGGCATCACCCTGATGCGCGGCGATCCGGGCCTGGTGGCGGCCGCGCTGGACATCTCGCACCGCACGGTGGTGAAGATCCGCCAGAACCTGTTCTGGGCCTTTGCCTACAACGTGGCGGGCATACCGCTGGCGGCGCTGGGCTACCTGAGCCCGGTGGTGGCGGGCGCGGCCATGGCGCTGAGTTCGGTCAGTGTGGTCAGCAATGCGCTGCTGCTCAAGCGCTGGCGCGGCCCGCGCTGAGGGCTTGACGCAGATCAAGGCTGCGGCGCAGCGGCGGCGCCACACTGGCGCCACCACCCGGAGACCGCCATGCCGTTCGAGACCCTACGCATCATCCGCGATGAGCACACCGCGCTGGCGGCCATGCTGCGATCGCTGCTGCAGCTGCTGCGCCAAGGCCCGGGTGATGAACCCCAGCTGTTCTTCGACGTGTTGCGCGCCATGCTGTTCTACATCGACGAGTTTCCCGAGCGGCAGCACCACCCCAAAGAATCGGACCTGCTGTTCCCGCGCGTGGCGCGGGTGGCACCGCAGGTGATGGACACCATTGCCCAGCTGGAGCGCGACCACATGCAGGGCGAGCAACGCGCCCGCGAACTGCAGCACCTGCTGCTGGCCTGGGAGCTGCTGGGCGAATCGCGCCGCGCCGCTTTTGTGCAGGCGGCCGAACGCTATGTGGGCTTCTACCTGGAACACATGCGGCTGGAGGAAACGGCCGTGTTGCCCCTGGCCGATGAACTGCTGGGCGACGACGACCGGCGCGAGCTGGACGAGGCCTTCACCAGCCACCGCGACCCGCTGCTGACCCGCGACCCGGCCTATGACCGGCTGTTCACCCGCATCGTGATGAAGGCACCCGCGCCCATCGGCGTCGGGCCTGCCTAGAGCAGCGCCACCAGCGCCGCCATGCCATCCAGCAGCCGGTCCACGTCGGCGCTGGTGGTGGCTGGAGACAGCAGCAGCATGCCGTGAAACGGCGTGAGCAGCACACCGCGGTTCAGCAGGAACAGGTGGGTCAGCGCTTCGAGTTTGTCGTTGACGTGGTCGCGCACATCCTGTGCATGGCGGGGCGCGCGCGGCATGAACTGCAGCTCCATGCGCGCACCCAGGCGCGTCACCGTCCAGGGCAGGTGGTGTGCGGCAATGAGCCGGTTCAGCCCGTTTTCCAGCCGGTCGGCCATGGCCAGCATGTGGGCGTAGCTGCCTTCGGTGTGCAGGTGGTTCAGCGCCGCGTGCAGCGCGGCGAGCGTGAGCGCGTTGCCCGCCAGCGTGGTGCCTATGCCGCTGTGGCCTTCGGGTGCTGCCTCTTTGGCGGCACGCAGGCGCACGCCCACCTCGGCGCTGAAGCCGTAGAGCGCACACGGCAGCCCACCGGCCACCGCCTTGCCAGCCACGAAGAAGTCGGGTTCCAGCCCGTGCGCCTTGGCGTAACCGCCCGGCGCGGTGGACAGCGTGTGGGTCTCGTCCATCACCAGCAGCGTGCCGTGGCGCCGGCACAGTTCGCGCGCGGCGGGCCAGAAGCCGGCATCGGGCAGCACCAGCCCGCAGTTGGTGAGTGCGGGTTCGGCGAGCAGGCAGGCCACTTGCTGGTCCGCCAGCGCGGCTTCCAGCGCGGCCAGGTCGTTGAACGGCACCACGCGGGTGAAGCGGTGGTGGTCGTGCACCTGGCCCAGCACCGAAGGGCGGCGCAGTGTGGCGCCGGTGGTGGTGTCGAGGTCCACCAGCGTGTCGTCCACCGCGCCGTGGTAGCAGCCATCGAACACCAGCACCTGCGCGCGGCCGGTGATGGCGCGGGCCCAGCGCAGCACGAAGCGGTTGGCGTCGCTCGCGGTAAGGGCCATCTGCCACAGCGGCAGGCCGAAGGTCTGCGCCAGCAGCCGGCCCACCTCGGCGGTCTGTTCAGCGGGCAGCATGCAGGTCAGGCCGCGCGTGGCCTGCTCGGCCAGCGCGCGCGCCAGCACCGGCGGGCTGTGGCCAAACATGGCGCCGGTGTCCCCCAGGCAGAAGTCGGCGTAGCGGTGGCCGTCGGCGCAGGTCAGTGTCACGCCCTGCGCCTCGCGCACGAACAGCGTGGCCGGCGTGGGCCAGTCGCGCATCCAGTGCAGCGGCACACCGAACAGGAAGTGGTGGGCGCTCTCCTGCGCCAGGGCGACGGAGCGCGGGTGTTCGGCCAGGAAGCGGGCGCGTTCGGCGTCAAGCAGGTGTGCGAGATCGGCGGTCATGGCCCGAGCTTAGTGGTCCCTGGTTGCGCCACGCCCACTGGCTCGCGCGCGACACCGGCAAATGGCACCGACCCCCACACCGTGGGCCACAATGGCCGGCATGACGTCCACGCCGGCCCCCCTGCCCGTCCTGCGCCTGGCCCTTGCGCTCTCGCTGGGCGCTGCCGTGTCGCTGGGCATCACCCGCTTTGCCTACGGCCTGCTGCTGCCGCCCATGCGGGCGGACCTGGGCTGGAGCTACACCCTGGCCGGCGCCATGAACACCTTCAACGCCGTGGGCTACCTGCTGGGCGCGCTGGCCACGCCGTGGCTGATGCGGCGGCTGTCGCCCACCACGCTGCTGTTGGGCGGCTCGCTGCTGGCCAGCGTGTTCATGGCGCTCAGCGGCTTTTTCACCGAGGCCACGCCCCTGCTGGCGCAACGCCTGCTGGCCGGTGTGGCCAGCGCCTGGGTCTTCATTGCCGGTGGCCTGCTGGCCGCGCGGCTGGCGCGGGTGCAGCCGCAGCGCGCGGGGCTGCTGCTGGGGCTGTACTACGGCGGCACCGGCTGGGGCATTGCCGCTTCGGCCCTGGGCGTGCCCGCCGTGCTGGCCTGGGCCCAAGGCCAGCTCCACGCCTGGACCTGGGCCTGGTGGGCGCTGGCGCTGCTGTGTGTGCTGGCCACGGCGCTGCTGGCCTGGCCCGCGCGCGAACTCTCGCGGCCCGAGCCCGAAACCGCGGCCCCCACCGAAGCCACACCGCGCCCACCCCGCCGTTTCGCCGTGCGCGACTTCGCCTTCGGCCTAGCGGGCTACTTCGGTTTTGGTGTGGGCTACATCGGCTACATGACCTTCGTCATCGCGCTGCTGCGCGAGCAGGGCGCCGCACCCGGTGCCATCACGGCCTTCTATACCTTGCTGGGGCTGGCCGTGCTCGCGTCATCGCGCCTGTGGGCCGGCCTGCTGGACCGCCACCACGACGGCCAGGCGCTGGCGCGCCTGAACGCCCTGCTGGGCGTGGCCACGCTGCTGCCGGCGCTCACCGGCTACTGGCCGCTGCTGCTGGCCTCAGGCCTGCTGTTCGGTGCCGTGTTCCTGTCGGTGGTCGCGTCCACCACCGCACTGGTGCGCCACAACCTGCCGCCGGACCAGTGGGCCGCCGGCATCAGCGCCTTCACCATCGTGTTCGCCTTCGGCCAGATCGTGGGGCCCACGGTGGTGGGGTGGATTGCCGATGGCCC
>VFQP010003219.1_pt1 | contig 16921 bp, 15 predicted proteins | sample 3512351 | NCBI WGS metagenome assembly VFQP01 (sample SAMN10412372, study PRJNA504923) | tailings metagenome | isolation source: Relicate 1 Philex TSF1 revegetated site | place: Philippines: Tuba, Benguet | collected 2017-08-29
TGGCGCCCAAGCGGATCTCGCGCCATTCTACGCCAATACCGATGTTCTGCTGTTTCCGTCGCGGCTCGAGCACATGGGCCTCGTCATGATCGACGCCATGAAACATGGCGTGCCTGTCCTGGCGCTCGACAGCCGCATCCGCGACCTGCACACCGCCAGCAACGAGATCATCGACAATGGTGAAACCGGGTGGCTGGCGAATGGCGACGAGGCGTTCATCGCCAGCGTTCGCCGCCTGGTCACCGATCCGGCTCCGGTCGATGCCGCGGGCGCCCGTGCCCATCTGGTCGCGAGCCAGCGGTTCGCCTGGCAGCGCCACGTGGACCGATGGGAAGACGTGCTGAACGAGGTCGTGGCGCGCAGCCGCTAGGGTCGCGCCTCACCGGCCTCTGCCTCTGAGGCTACTCGGCGTCACCGGTCGACAGGAACCGGCGTTCCTCGCCGTCGAGCACCACGCAGGTCAACCGGCCAGAATGGTAGGCCCCGGTGTCGATGCCGACGCGGTGCGGCAGATTGGCCGCCTCGGTGACCTGGGAATGCCCGTGCACCACGCACAAGCCGTCGAACCCCTCGGCGCCGAGGAACTCGCGCCTGATCCACATCAGGTCGGCCGGATCCTGGCGTTCGACCGGAACCCGCGGCCGGATGCCGGCATGGGCGAAGACATAGTCGCCCGAGCGGTGGCTGTGGCCAAGGCCATCGAGAAAGGCATGGTGTTCGGCCGGCATGGCCTGGCGCAACCGGGCGGCGATGGCGGCGAAGTCGGCGGCGCGTCCCGCCAGCCCCTCGCGGATACCGTAGCTGACGACGGTCATGACGCCGCCGGTATCGAACCATCCCGGACCGAGTTCGGGTTCGTCAAGGAAACGGCGCCAGAGATCCTCGTGGTTGCCCTTTAGAAACACGGCGTTGAGCGCCGGATCGATCCGGGACGACAGGAATTCGATGACGCCGGCGCTGTCCGGGCCCCGGTCCACATAGTCGCCGAGGAACACGAGCGAGCAGCGCCCGGGCGCCTGCTGGGCGTCGGCCTCGATCCGCGCATAGAGCGCGCGCAACAGGTCGAGCCGTCCATGGATGTCGCCCACGGCGTAGATGCGCTCCGCCGGCGCGGGGCGAGGCGGTGTCTCCTGACGGGTGCGAAACAGTCTGCCGAGCATGGCCTACAGGTGGGCCATCGGCGCCGTGATGTCCAGCGGCATCGGCGAACCACATGGGCGACCGCCGGGCGCCCCAGAATTGCCATGATTGCTGGGACCTTTAGGGTAGCCCGGTGCGCGGCGGGCTGGCGATCCGCGCTCGAACGGGACACCCATTGAAACTCGATCATTTGCCCTTCTACTTTTTGCTGGCCGCCCTCTGCCTGGCGCCGCTTCCCTATGGCGCGGTGCAGATCTGGGCCTGGAGCCTGCTGGTCGCGGCCACCGGAGCCGCCCTGAGCGGCTGGGCACTCGTCGCGATGTTCGGGGGCGGACCGTCGCCCCGGTTCCGCCGCGCCGCCGTGCCGCTTGCCGCGCTGGCGCTGGTGCTTGTCTGGATCGCGGTGCAGCTCAGCCCGTGGACGCCGGCGGCCTGGCATCATCCGGTCTGGGCGATGGCTCAGGAAGGGTTGGCGGCGCCCGTCGATGGCCGGATCGCCATCGACCCCCAGGCCGGATGGTTCGGGCTGATCCGGCTTGCCTCCTATGGCGCGATCTTCTGGCTGGCCTGCCAGTACGGCGCGGATTCCCGGCTCGCGCGGCAGGCGCTTCGCATCTTCGTGATCGCCGGCGCGGCCGCGGCGGGCTTGGGCGTGGTCATCTGGAGCGCCGGGCTTTCCAATTTCCTCTGGTTCGATGAGAGCTTCCTGCTGGCCCAGCTCCGCTACGGGGCGCGGCTGGCGTTGCCATTCGTCAATCCCAACCACCTCGCGGGCTTCGCCGCCATGGGGCTCATCTGCGCGCTCGGCCTGATCGCGGGCGAGGTGCGCGGACTCTGGCGGCCTGAAACGGCGCGGCGCGAGAAATTGCGGCGCTTCGTCGATGCGGTGCTGTCGCGGCAGTGGCCGCTCGTGGTCTCGGTCGTGATCTTCGCCACGGCCGTCGTCCTGAGCCAATCGCGGGGCGGCGCCGCGGCGCTCCTCGTCGGGCTTCTGGTGCTGTGGGCCGCATTGATGCGCCGGGGCAAGGCGCCGGTCGGCCGGATCGCCCTCATCGCCGCCGGTGCGGTCATCGCCGCCGGGTTGCTGTTCGCGCCGGCCTTCGATCGCTTCGCCGGGCGGGTCGATACGCTCGGGACGGAAGCGCAGCAGCGGATGGACATCTACCGCGATACGCTTGGCGCCATCGAGGCTTCCCCGGTTCTCGGCTATGGCCTCGGCAGTTTCCCGGCGCTCTACCGCATGTATGACGACCGCGACCTTTTCTACGTTGTGGAATTCGCGCACAGCACGGTGCTGGAGACCGTGGTCGAGCTCGGCATTCCGGCGGCGCTGTTGCTGTTCGCCGCCGCGCTCTGGCCCGTCGCCGGCGTCTGGCGCGGCGCTGGCGCGCGGCGGCGGGACCAGCATGTTCCGGCGCTGGCCGCCGGTGTCGCCGCCTGGGCGATCACACACTCATTGGTTGATTTCCCCTTGCAGATTCCTGCTATCGCGGCGGGGGTCTGTCTGGTTATCGGTCTCGGTTTCGCGCAAGCGATAAGCTCTAAGTCAGGTTCGTAAGTTATTTATTTCAAAATAGAAAATAAAATTCTTGATCGCGTCCGGAGCTTTCGGGGTTTTCGCACTGCGAAAAGCGTGATACAACCATAAGCATTATTGGGCACCTAAAACACTGTGAGGCTCGTTATGGCATCAACCTTTACGAGGCTAGTCTATGGTATGGGCTTTGGGGCTATAATGACCTTGGGAGCGGCGCACGCTGACGAGAACGCGCTGCCGCCTCCCCTGGCGCAACAACTGAGTGCTCTGATACAGAGCTCTATGGGTGGAAACGTCGATCCGGGAATCTACGTCCTGGCATCGCAGAATCCTGGCTACTCCGATGAGATCGCGTGTATCGCGGTCCAGTTCTTCGGGCAGGCCGACACCATCGAGCAGAACGTACTCCAGGGTATCTCGGATCCCGCGCAGCAGGCCGCTGTGAGTTCCGCCGTGTCGGCGTGCTCCCAGAAGGATGTTGCCGGTGGGTATGGCGTGGCAATCGCCTCGTTCAATCAGGGAATCATCGGCGGTGACGTGAACACGTTGTCCAACACGCAGGACAATACGTCTCCAATCGCGCCGTAGTTCTCGACGACCCACCGAAATAAAAACTGAAGGGAGCAGGCGTGCGTCCGCCTGAAGGAAACATGTTGCGTCGGACACGGAAGTGTTTGGTGGCGGCCTCGGCCTGTGCCGCGGCCACCGCTGGGGCCCAGCCTGCCTGGGCCCAGCTTGCAGAGAATCAGCACGGGAACACCGTGCTGACGACACCAGGACCATACGATCCCATCGGCTTCCGGGCCGGTCCGATCTATTTCTTCCCGTCGGTGTCGGTGCAGGGTCTCTACAACGACAACATCTATGCCGAGGAAACCAACAAGCGCGGCGACGAGATCCTGGTGATCCGTCCCGAACTGCAGGTCCAGACCGACTGGTCGCGGCACGAGTTGCAGCTCTATGCCGGCGGCGAGTTCGGCATGTATGAGAGCTTCACCGACGAGGACTACCAGGACTACCTGTTCCAGGGCCGGTTCCGGCTCGACGTGAGCCGCGCCACCAACGTCATGTTCGAGGCCGGATACGGCAGGGACCACCAGCAGCGCGGCGATCCGGAAGAGGTCGAGGGCCTGCATCCGACGGAGTTCGACACCACGAACGCCAAGGTGCAGGTCAACCAGTCGCTGGGCCGGCTGATGCTGTCCGGCGGCGGCAGCTTCCGCCGCTACGACTTCAACAACGTCGAGGCGGTGGGCGGCGGCTTCATCAACAACGATGACCGCGACCGCAACATCTTCGTCGCCAATGCCAAGGCGGCGTTCGAGTTCTCGCCGGGCTACAAGGCCTATACCGAGTTCTCGTACAACTGGCGCGGCTTCGACGACCCCGTCGACGATGTCGGCATCAACCGCGATTCAAAAGGCTTCCAGCTGGACGCCGGTGTCGAGTTCGAGATCACCAACCTGATCCAGGGCTCGATCTATGGCGGCTACATGCAACAGGATCCCGAGGATCCGGCGCTGCGCCGGATCAAGGGGCCGTCCTTCGGCGCCAGCCTCGACTGGAACGTCACGCCGCTGACGACCATCGGCCTGCGGGGCGGACGCACCATCGAGGACAGCCAGTTCGCCAACTCGTCAGGTTTCTTCGCCGACCGGGGCCGGCTTACCGTCGATCACAAGTTCCGCGAAAACCTGATCTTCAGCGTGTTCGGCGAGATCGGCCAGGACGACTACCGCGACATCGATCGTAACGACTTCCGCTACGGTGTCGGCGCCAGCGTCCAGTGGAAGATCAACCGCTATCTCGTGGCCGACTTCGCTTACAGCTACCAGGGCCGCAACTCCAACTTCGCCTTCGTCGAAGACTTCAACCAGAACCGGTTCAGCGTCGGTCTGAAGGCGCGCTACTGAGCAAGTATCTGAAGTATCGGGGGGATAACCGATTGACCCTTTGCTTCGGAGGTCGAGATGCAGATATGGGGGCGTGATTTGGTGAGAGTGCTGGCAACCCTGGCGTTGCTGTTCTTCGGCGCGGCCGCGGCCCATGCCGCCGAGCCCGGCTACAAGCTCGGTCCTGGCGACGAGGTGCGGGTGACCGTGTTCAATCACACCGACCTGTCGGGGCAGTTCACGGTAAGCGGCGACGGCGTCATCGCCATGCCGCTGGTCGGCGACATCAAGGCCGGCGGCATGACGCCGCAGGAAGTCGAGGCAGCGGTCAAGGAAGCGCTCGAACCCGATTTCCTGAAGAACGCGTCCGTCAACGTCGACGTGCTGAACTACCGGCCGTTCTACATCCTCGGGGAGGTCAACAAACCCGGCAGCTATCCGTATGTCTCGGGCATGCGGGTCGTGAACGCCGTCGCCCTGTCGGGCGGCTACACCGTTCGCGCCAGCCAGGGAAAGATCTTCATCGAGCGGGGCGGCCAAACGAAGGTTCCGGCCGATCCGCAGACCCAGGTGCTGCCGGGCGACATCGTGCATGTGCCCGAACGGTTCTTCTGACCCCGGTCATGCCTGGCCGCCGGTTCGCCTGACGCCAGCGGACCTCATGGAACACCAGTAAGCGGATTGCAGCCACCATGGATCAACGCACTCCCTATTCGGCCGTCGGCAACTGGGGCTACGACGCCCCGCCGCCGTCCGCGCCCGCCGCCAAGAGCTTCGACATCATGGGCTTCGCGGCCTCGATCTGGCGGCGCAAGTCGATCGTGTTCTCGGTCGCGGCGATCCTGTTCGTCATTTCGCTGATCTATCTGTTCCAGCTGGTCCCGCGTTACGAGGCGGTGACCACGATCCGCGTCGGCGGCCCGAAGTCGAACGTCGTCGACATCGAGGCGGTGCTGCAGTCTCCCGGACAGGGCCAGGGCCTCGTCGTGACCGAGATCGGCGTGATCAATTCACGCCAGCTGATGGGCCGCGTGGTCGACAAGCTCCAGCTGCTCGACGATCCCTATTTCAATCCCACCCTCAAGCCGGCCGAGGAGCGCAGCGCCTGGCGCTTCGTCAATCCGCTCTATTACCTCGGTCTCGCATGGGACGCGGTCTCGTCCTCCGACGGCCCCGCCGGCGGCGGGTTGACCGAACAGGAACAACGGGCGCGGCTGCGCAGCAACGCCGTCAGCGCGGTGCTCGGCATGACCGACGTGCGGGCGCAGGGCCTTTCCTCGATCATCGAGATCCGCGTCGAGACGCCGCGCCCCGAGCTGTCCGCGCGGATCGCCAATGCGATCGCCGACCAGTACCTCGTCAGCCAGTTCGAGGCGAAATACAGCGCCGCCGAGCGCGCGAGCACCTGGCTCAACGATCGCCTGGGCAGCCTGCGCACCGAGGTGGAAGCGGCGGAGCGGGCGCTCGAGCAGTTCCGGGCCAAATCCGGCATCGTCTCGGCCAGCGGCGGTGACAGCTCGCTGTTGTCGCAGCAGGCGTCCGAGGTGAACGCCCAGATGATCCTGGCCAAGACCGACGCCGCCACCGCGCAGGCCCGGTTGGCGCGCATGGAGCAGATGTACAAGACCGGCGGGCTCGACTCGGTCGCGAAGATCCTCGATTCCGATGCGATCGCGCGGCTGCGCGCCCAGGAATCCGAACTGCAGCGGCAGATGGCCGAGCAGTCGCAGGAGTTCGGCGTCCGCCATCCCAAGATGGTCGCGCTGAAGGCCCAGATCGCCGACACCCAGGAGCAGATCAAGGCCGAGGTCGACAAGGTGATGGCGAACCTGCGCAACGACGCCGCCGTCGCCCAGACCCGGTACAGCACGCTGGCCGGCAGCCTCTCGTCGCTGCAGGGCCAGGCCGGGGCAAACAGCACCGACGCGGCGCAGCTGCGCATGCTGGAGCGCGAGGCGCAGGCCAAGCGGACCCTGTTCGACACCTTCCTGAAGCGCTTCCAGGAAACCTCCGCTTCCGAGGACCTGCAGCAGGCCGACGCCGATATCATCTCCCGCGCCGAAATCCCGCAGAAGGCCAGCTTCCCGCCGACCCAGGAGTACATCATCATCTTCGCCCTGCTGTCGCTCGGCGGCGGCGTGGGCACGGCGGTGTTCGTCGACCGGATCCTCGACCGGGGTTTCCGCCGGCTGGACCAGCTGGAAGACATGACCGGCCTCCATGCGCTCAGCTCGATTCCAGTGGTCAAGGACGGCGACCTGATCCGCACCGTCATCGAGAAACCGAACTCGACCTTCGCCGAGGCGCTCAGGACGCTTCACACCGGCATCAAGCTGTCGAGCGTCGACGAGGAGCCGAAGGTCATTCTCATGGTCTCGGCGGTTCCCGGCGAGGGCAAGACGGCGGTTTCGACCAGCATGGCGGCCATGCTTGCCAAGTCCGGGCACCGCGTGCTGCTGGTCGATGGCGACCTGCGACGTGGACGCACCCATGAGCGGCTGGGACTGCTGCCCGAGCCCGGCCTCGTCACGTTGCTGCTCGAGCACCGGCCGATCGCCGAGGTCGCGCAGCGGCATGTCCCGAGCGGTCTCGACGTCATCGTCGGCGGCGGCGCGGTGCGGAGCCCGCAGGACCTGCTCGGTTCCAAGTCGATGGCCGAGTTCCTCGCCCAGGCGCGCAAGCTCTACGACTACGTGATCATCGACACGCCGCCGTCCAGCATCGTCAGCGAGGCGCGCCTGCTGGCGGCCAATGGCGACCGGGTGGTGATGATCACCCACTGGAACCGCACGCCGCGCAGCATCGTGGCGGCCGCCATCCGCCAGCTTACCGAAGCGGGCGCCCAGTTCGCCGGTGTGGTGCTGTCGCAGGTCGGCTCGCGCGGCGCGCTGATCTACGGCTACGACAGCTATAGCCCCTATTACGGGAAGTACGGTGAGTACTACCAGGACTGAGCAGCGCACGCGGCGCCCTCGCGCGGGCCGCCTCGCCGCGGCGGCGGCCGGACTGCTGGTCGGCGCCGGACTGATCGCGGCTTCGGCGCCGATCCTCGCCGGTGCGGCGGCGGCAGCTCCCGGCGATGGGGCGGCGCGCGAGTTGCGGCACCGGACCGTGCTCGACAATGACGGGCTACTGACGGTGATCGAGACGCGCTCGGCGGCGCTGGGCCGCTATCCGTTGGTGGAGTGGCGGCGAGAGCTGGCCACCGCGTCGGTGACGCCGCGCGACGGGCGCATGGAGCCGGCCGCCATCGCGCGCGGCATCGAACAGACCCGCGCGGCGCTGGTACAGGCCCCGGCCAGTCCCCAGGACTGGATGCGCCTTGCGGTGCTCGAGACCATGTCGGGCGATCGCGCTTCGGCGGTCGGACACCTGTCGACCGCCCTGCTGACCGGCGCCGATATGCCGCGGCTGCGCTGGAACGTGATTTTCGTCGGTCTCGCCTTGTGGGGAGATCTGCCGCACGAGGAACGGATGGCGACGCTCGAGGCCATGCGGCACGCCTGGCAGGGAGCTCGCGAGGGCGAGAGGAAGGCGCTGCTGCGCAGCCTGCGGGATCGCGGCGTGCTGCCTCTGGCACGGTTGGCGCTCGCGCGGGAAGACGGGCTGCAGGAAGAATTGGACATGCTTTGACACGCGTTGGGCCGCGTATCGAAGCGTTTTGATCCTCACGGATGGGCAGAAGAAAGGTGAGCTAAATCGATCGGATCGTCATCGATGTAGAATAATGGCGACGATGTGTGAGGGAAACGTGGATGCATTTTGGTGTCCATGACCGGATATCGAGATTTTTAGTCACGGTTGGTTTGGGGATATGGGCAAAATTTACAGTGAGATATCGAACTATGGGCAAGAAGGCACTGATCACCGGCGTCACCGGGCAGGATGGCGCATATCTGACCGAGCTGCTGCTCGGCAAGGGATATGAGGTGCATGGCGTGAAGCGGCGCTCGTCGTCGTTCAACACCGGGCGCATCGACCACCTGTACGAGGATCCGCACGAGGAGGATCCGCGGCTGCACCTGCACTATGGCGACATGACCGATGCGACGAACCTGATCCGCATCGTGCAGGAAACCCAGCCGGACGAGGTCTACAATCTGGCGGCACAGAGCCACGTGCAGGTGAGCTTCGAGACCGCCGAGTACACCGCGAACGCCGACGCCATCGGCACGCTCCGTCTCCTGGAGGCGATCCGCCTGCTGGGCATGGCGGGCCGCACCCGCTTCTATCAGGCCTCCACCTCAGAGCTCTACGGCAAGGTGCGTGAGATTCCGCAGTCGGAAACGACCCCGTTCTATCCGCGCTCGCCCTACGCGGCGGCCAAGATCTATGCCTACTGGATCACGGTGAACTACCGCGAGGCATACGGCATCCATGCCTCGAACGGCATCCTGTTCAATCACGAGAGCCCGGTTCGCGGCGAGACGTTCGTCACCCGCAAGATCACCCGCGCCGTGGCCGCGATCCATCATGGCCTGCAGGACCGGCTCTATCTCGGCAATCTGGACGCCAAGCGCGACTGGGGACATGCCCGCGACTATGTCGAGGGCATGTGGCGCATCGTCCAGCAGGACGCGCCGAGCGACTACGTGCTCGCGACCGGCGAGACCCGAAGCGTGCGCGAGTTCGTCGAGCGCGCATTCGCCGAGGTCGGCACCGACGTGGTCTGGCATGGCGAGGGCGTCGACGAGATCGGCCTCGACCGCCGCAGCGGCCGCACGCTGGTGCAAATCGACCCGAATTATTTCCGTCCCACCGAAGTCGATATCCTGATCGGCGATCCGTCCAAGGCCAAGCGCGAGCTGGGCTGGCAGGCGACGACCTCGTTCGACGAACTGGTGCGCGAGATGGTCGCCGAGGACGTCAAGATCGTCTCCGTGGAGGCACGCAGCCGGCGCCTCGACGAAGATCGTGGGCGTCGCCTGCGCGTGGCGGGCGGCGACCGGATCTGACGGCGGCTGCATGACGGCGTCTCCCGCATTGACCAACAGCAGCGCGGATCCTGCCGCGGCGGATCGGCGCGTGCCGGCGCGCGGGCGGTTCGCCATGGACGCGGCATTCGGCAAGGTGTTCCGCAATTTCAGGACGGTGTTGACCGGACAGGTGGCCGTCACGGCCATGGGCTTTGCCGCGCTGACGCTCAACGCCCGGGCGCTCGACGTGCATGGTATCGGCATCCTGTTCCTGATCCAGGCGACTTGCGAACTCACGTCGAAGGTGCTGGCGTTCCAGAACTGGCAAACCGTGGTCAAGTTCGGCGCCGAGGCCGTTCGCGCTGGCGATCCGGAACGGCTTCGGGCGATCTGGCGCTTTGGCTTCATGCTCGACGCCCTGGCGGCGCTGGCAGCGGCGCTGATCGCTGCGGGACTGATGCTTTTCGCACCGCGCCTCGTCGGCCTCGATCCGGTCTACGGAACGATTGGATTGTTCTATGCGGCCTCGTTGATCCTGTCGGGCTCGGGAGCCAGTATCGGAGCCCTCCGGTTGCTGGACCGGTTTGGATTGGTGGTCGCCGCCAATGTGGCGAGCGCCGCGCTTCTCCTCGTCAATGCCGCGGTGCTGTGGCTGCTGGATGCGCCTTTATGGGTCTATCTGGTCACCATACCCGCCATCGGCGCAGCACTCTCCATATACCTCAACATCGCGGGTTACGTGCGCACCAGACAGGCCGCCGAGGCTCTCGCTGGGCATGAATCCTCATCCCTGGATCGGCGTGCCTATTTCCGGTTCGCGCTGGGCGTCAGCGCGATCGGGACGCTTAATGCCCTGCGGCAGCGCGCGGAACTGCTGGCCGTCGGCGCCATCCTCGGTCCCACGGCCGCCGCGTTCTATGGCGTCGCCTATCGGCTGGCGGCGCTCATGGACAGGGTTGGCGAGTCGGCACGGCAGTCCGTGTACCCGGTCCTCAGCCAACAGGTTGCCGACGGTGACTTCGACAAGGCGGCGGCGCTGTCGTTCCGCCTCAGCAAGATCGGGCTGGCGCTCTGCGTACCCGGGTTGGCCGTGCTCATACTGTTCGGCGGCGATGTGTTGAGCCTGGTTTTCGGCGCCGAGTTCGAGGCGGCCAGATCCAATCTGATCCTGCTCGGCATCGGAGCCTCCATGTATCTGATCACCTTTCCGCTCGGCCCGCTGATCCAGATCGCCATGGGCGCGGGCCGGTTCCTCCTCATCACCGCCATTTCCACGGCGGCCTTCGCCATCGTCGGCGTGCTTGGCCCGTGGCTCTATGGACAGGCCGGCGCAGGGGCGGGCGCGGCGGCCTTCGGGATCGTTCTCGCGTCACTTTCCCTGGGGCAGGTGATCCTGCGCGTGCGGTCGTCCATTTCGGAGAAGGAGGGCGTGCCATCGTCGCATCAGACCGCATAAGCCGTAACCTCCGGCGTAACGGCCTGCTGCCGACGCTGACGCGCGGCGTGAGGCTGGCGCTCGACCGGCTGAACACCTGGATCTATCCGCGACTCACCGGCGTGACCGTCGGGCGCGGCAGCACCATCGAGTTCGGCGCCCGGTTCGATGCCTGGAACGGCAGCATCACCATCGGCGAGCGCTGCCGCATCCATGCCGGCGCGCGCATTCTCGCCCATGGCGGCGCCGTCACCATCGGCGATGGCAGTTCGGTCAATCCCTATTCGATCCTTTATGGCCATGGCGGCCTGCGCATCGGCGACCGGGTGCTGATCGCGGCCGGCGTGGTGATCGTTGCCGCCAACCATCGGATCGAGCCCGGCAAGCCGATCCGCGGCCAGGGCCTCAGCACCGAAGGTATCGTCATCGGCGACGACGTCTGGATCGGTGCCGGGGCGCGCATCCTGGACGGCGCGATGATCGGCGACGGAGCCGTCGTCGCCGCCGGCTGCGTCGTCACCGGACAGCCGGTGACGCCGGAAACCATCGTCGGCGGTATTCCGCACCGCCCGATCGGCAATCGCAGACCCCAAACCGAAAGGGTGATAATGTGAGCGAATACCTGTCCCGCAACCGGCTGATCGCGGCCGCGCAGCTCGGCCTTCAGAACCCCTTTTCGGCGGCCAGCTACATGGTCAACCGGGCGCGCAAGGCGAAGTCGCAGCAATATTTCCAGATCGGCGACATCGGGCTCTGGGTGCGGACGCACAGTCCGGATCTGAACGTGGTCCGCGCCTGCCTGCTGGGTGAGTTCGACGAGGCGCTGGCGATGACCAGGCCCGACGCGCGGTTCATCGTCGATGCCGGGGGCTATATCGGTCTGGTGTCGATCCTGTTCGCGCGGCGCTTTCCCGATGCCCGCATCATCTGCCTCGAGCCGAGCACCGAGAACTACACGCTGGCCCGTCGCAACTGCGAGCCGTTCCCCAACATCACCGTGCTCAACTGCGCCCTGGGGCCGAAAGCCGGCACCGCCATGCTGCAGGACCGCGGCACCGGCCAGTGGGGCTTCACCATCGCCGAGGCCCAGGACGCCAAGGCCATGGAAGAGGTGGTCGTGGTGTCGCTGCCCGAGCTGGTGGCGGCGCACGGCGTCACCCGCATCGACCTTCTCAAGCTGGACATCGAGGGCGGCGAGTACGAGCTGTTCCAGTCGGCGGGCGAGTGGATCGACCGCTGCGAGGTGATGATCACCGAACTGCACGAGAAGATCCGTCCCGGCATCGAGGCGCTCTACGCCCAGGTGACCGAGGGCCGGCACGAAGTGTCGCGCGATGCCGAGAAGCGCCTGTCGGTGCTGCGCTCCGGAGCCGCCTGATGTCGGTTCACTTCATCGTCCCGAAAGGATTCGCCGACCAGCTGGCGAGCCTGCCGCGCCTGAAGGTGGGGCAGGATTATCCGTACTGGGTCGGTGGACGGTTCAACTGGGCGGCGCAGAGCTGGCTGGTCCTGCGCGAGTTCCGCGAAGGCATGACCATCGGCACCGCGCCCGAGCCGGGCAGGGTGAATTTCGCCCACGGCATGGTGTGGCGGGCGCTCGGCGCCCGCGCGGGCGAGTTCCGCCTCAGCGTCCGCGCCGACTATCCCCGGCTGTTCGACGTCGACATGGAGGTGTTGCAGAACCCGGTGCAGCCGCTGGCGCCGGGCCGTGCGATCTATCTTCCCTATTGGCCGGTTCCGGGACTGATCCCGCGCGATCCGGATCGGGGCGAGGTGCGCACCATCGCGTATGCCGGCCGGATCGGCGGCAAGAATCTGTCGCGCGAGTTGCTGGAAGGCGGGCTCGCGGCGCTGGATTTCCGGGTGATCGAGCCCGACCGATGGCACGACATGAGCGAGGTCGACGTGCTGCTCGCGGTGCGGTCGCTGGATCGCGAGACCCACGACGACAAGCCCGCAAGCAAGCTGTGGAACGCCTGGCGTGCCGGGGTGCCGCTGGTCGCGGGATGGGACAGCGCGTTCTCGGCTGTCGGCCGCCCGGGCGAGGATTATCTGCGCTGCGGTTCGTTCGACGAGGTCATGGTGGCATTGGACCGCTTGGCCAACGATAGCGAGCTTTACGCCCGGATCGCCGCGGCCGGCCTTGCCCGTGCCGGCGAGGTCTCGCACGAGGCGATCGCCCGGCAGTGGCTCCGCGCGCTCGACGGGCCGGTTGCCTCGGCGTTCGCCGGCTGGCAGGCGCGCGGTGGCCGGACCCCCGGACAGAATGTGGGCCGCACGCTCGACCGTCTCCGCAATCTGGGGACGCGACTGCGTCAGGGCGCGCCCGCGACGGCGAGGGCCGACTGATGCATGGAACCATGGAACAGCCCGTGGACGGCAAGGCGATCATGATCCAGTACGGCGCGCGCCGCATGTACGCGGTGCCCGCGGCGCTGGCGCGCGCCGGCAGGCTCGAGGCGTTCTATACCGATTTCTGTGTCACGCCGGCGATGAAGCCGCTGGTCGGCATGCTTCCCGGCTCGCTGGGGCGGGCCGCGTCGGTGCTCAACCGCCGCACGCCGCCGCCGGAGGTGCTGCCGAGAACCCGCAGCTTCCCCAGCTGGACCCGCGACGTGGGCAAGGCGCTCAAGAGCCCGGAGCCGGCCCAGCGGGCACAGGCCATGCACGAAGCCCACGAACGCGCCGGCCGCCGCTTCCTGCGCGCCGGCTTCGGCGGCGCCACCCACGTGCTGTCGATCTTCGGCGAGGGCCGATCCCTGCTGGAGGCGGCGCGCGATCGGGGCCTCGAGGTGGTGATCGACGTCAACATCGCGCTGTCGACCGAACGCATCCTGCTCGACGAGGCCCGCCGTCATCCGGGCTGGGGACAGGCGATCTATTTCGGCGAGGCGCTGGACGAGGGACGGGGTTTCCGCCGCCCGAGCGAGTTCATCCTCGATGTCGCCTCGCGCCTGCTCTGCCCGTCGGAGTTCGTCCGCGACGATCTGGTCGCCAATTACGGCGTGCCCATCGAGCGCACCCGGCTGGTGCCGTACAGCGTGCACGAGTCGTGGTTCGCGCTGGAGAACCGGCCACAGCCCGGTCGAATCCTGTTCGCGGGCACCCCGGATCTTCGCAAGGGCATCCATATTCTCGCCGAGGCGGCGCGCATCCTCGACGGCCGAGGGCGTAAATACAGCTTCCTGGTGGTGGGCGGCGCCGCCGAGACGGTGCGCGGCCGGCCCGAGACCAGCGCGCTCACCTTCCTCGGACAGCTCCCCAGCGCGGGCCTGCGCGCCGAGCTGTCGAAGGCCGACCTGTTCTGTTTCCCGTCGCTTGCCGAGGGCTCGGCGGCCTGCACCTACGAGGCGCTCGCCGCCTCGGTCCCGGTCGTCACCACCCGCGCCGCCGGGTCGGTGGTAGTCGATGGCGACAGCGGCCTCCTGGTGCCGGAAGGCGATCCGGCGGCGCTCGCCGACGCGATCGAGCGCGTGGTCGAGGACCGGGCCCTGCGCGCCACACTCTCGGCCGCCGCGCGCCAGCGCGCCCGCGAGCACGATTGGCCGTCCTTCCAGCGGCGCCTGGTGTCGGGCGTGTTCTCCAGGGATACGGCCGAGGGGGGACGGGCATGATCCTGCTGCTTCTGCTGATCCTCGCGGTGCTCGGGGTGTCGATACGCAAGCCCGGCGGAATCGTCGCCTTCCCCACCGTGTTCTCGGCCCTGCTGCTGGTCTGGCTGATGCCGCAGCTCTTCGCGGTCCGGCTGAACTCCCCCTACATGCAGGTGATGTCGACGCCGTTCGTGATCATGGCCGGGCTGTGCCTGATCGCCGCCTTCGCCGGCTGGGTACTGGCAAGGCCGTATCAGTTCGACGCGGTCCGTGCCCGGTTCGACCTGTCGCGCTATCCCGCGATCGTGCCCGTCGCCATCGGCCTCACGCTGGTCTCGGCGGTGTTGGCGGTGCTGCTCGAGGGTGCCCAGGCCGAGATGGACGGCATCCAGCAATGGACCGGCCGCGCCACCATCATCGCCTTTCTCGCCCAGCTGCGCATCGTGCCGTTCGGCCTGGCGCTGCTCCTGTTCCTCAAGCGGCGGGACGCGCTGACGACCTCGCTGCTGCTGGCCAACGCGGCCATCATCCTGCCGGTTGCGCTGCTGTACATGCGCCGCTCGGAGATGGTCGACGTGGCGATCGTGTCGCTCGGCGTCTACTGGTTCGCGCGGCGCCGGTCGCCGCGGCTGATCGTGGTGCTGGCCATGCTGGTGCCGATCTTCGCGGTCAATTTCGCCATTGGTGAACTGCGTACCAACGCGAGGACCATCTACGAGACGACGGGCGACCGTCCCTGGATCATCAATCCGACCTTGTGGACGAAGTTCGACGTCGGCCGCGTTCTGCAGCAGAACGTGGAAAGCGCCGTCGACGTGCTGAACGGCGTCTACGCCGTCGCCTATGGCGCCCGCACCTTCGACATTTCCTGGGGTGCGCGCACCTGGAATTCGATGGTGTTCCAGTTCGTGCCGGCGCAGATCTTCGGACCCGAGGTGAAGAACTCTCTGATGATCGGCGACCGCGGATCGGCGGCCAGCGCGGTCGAATCCCTGTTCGGCCACCATTACCGAACAGGCACCACGTCGACGGGTATCGGGTCGGCGTTTCTCGAGTTCCACTATCTCGGCTGCCTGATCTTCGCGCTGATTGGCTATGTCATGGGCCGTATCTACCGCGCGGCGAATTCCGGCGCGGTCTGGCCGCAGTTGATCTATCTGGTGTTGCTGCCGGTCACGCTGTTGTCGATGACCCATGGACACGAGGCCTTCTTCACCAATATCCCGCTGTTCGCGGCGGTGACGGCGCTCAGCAGCTGGGCTTCGAAACGCCGGTTCGAAGGTGCGCACCGGTCGCCGGGCGCCCCGCGGCGGAGGTTGCCCGCATGAGCGAAGGCAACCGGCGCTCCCTGTTCGGCATGCTGGTGCGCGGCGTCTCGCACGTCCTGCACCGGATCGCCTGCAAGACGCGGCTTGCCTGGTACAACCTGACCCTGTTCGGCTTCTACCGCCCGGCGCCGTGGAGCACCACCATCTACGGCCGGCTGCTGTCTCTGCATGTGCCCTGCCGGGTGAAGATCGGCCGGCGCTGTCATCTGGGCGACAGCACCTATTTCGCCACGTCGCTGACGTCGCGCATCGAGATGGGTGACGACGTCACCATCAATCTGGGCTGCGTGCTGGTGGCGGTCGAGCACATCGCCATCGGCGATCGCGTGGCCATCGCCGAATATGTCAGCATCCGCGACCAGGAGCATCGCTTCGCCGCTGGCTTCGGCGTACGCGGCCAGGGCTTCACCACCGCGCCGGTCGAGATCGGCGACAATGTCTGGATCGGCCGGGGCGCGTATATCGGCCCGGGCAGCCAGATCGGCGAGAACTCCATCGTCGGCGCCGGCAGCGTCGTTCGCGGCGTGTTTCCGCCTGGCGTGCTGATCGCCGGGGCGCCCGCCACCATCCGCAAGCATCTTTCACCGGACGAAATCTCAAACCAGGAACGCCGCCATGACAAGCCGGTCATCGGACTCGCCGCGTCTTCCTAGCAATGCGGCCTGCGGGATCGCCTTCCTGCTCGGCGCCATCGGCGGCGGCCGCGTACGCCGCTGGCTGTACCGGGCGCTGCTGGGCTACGACATCCATCCCACAGCCAGCGTCGGCATATCGTTCCTGCGTGTCGCCCGCGCCGAGCTCGGGCCGGGCTGCAAGGTCGGGCATTTTTCGGTGATCCGGAACCTGCGCGCGCTGACCGTGGGCGAGAACGCCCGTATCGGCACCTTCAACTGGGTGTTCGGCATGATCGACGGCGGTGACGCGCATTTCGTCGACGAGCCGGACCGGGTCTCGGCGCTGGTGATGGAGCCGGAGAGTTCGCTGACATCGCGGCACATCGTCGATTGCACCAACAGCGTCACCATCGGGGCGTTCTCGACCGTGGCCGGCTTCGCCTCGCAGATCCTGACCCACGGCATC
>VFQP010003220.1_pt1 | contig 16915 bp, 14 predicted proteins | sample 3512351 | NCBI WGS metagenome assembly VFQP01 (sample SAMN10412372, study PRJNA504923) | tailings metagenome | isolation source: Relicate 1 Philex TSF1 revegetated site | place: Philippines: Tuba, Benguet | collected 2017-08-29
AAGCGTCGTCCAGCTTTACGCCGGAGCTGCAAGCACCCAGGGCCAACAGTGCAGCCAGGGCGAGCGATTTGGTCATCATTTGGGACATGGCGAGAGACTCCTCTTTTTCTACTGCATGAAAGGTCCCCAGGACGGCTCGCGAACCTCGCCGGACTGGAGAGACAGAACCTGTTTCGTCCCGCCATCCGTGGAGACTGCCGCCAGTACCGAACGGCCGCCCACACGCGTGGCGTACAGGATGTATTTTCCATTGGCGGCGAAGCTCGGGGCTTCGTCGTTGGACGTATCGGTGAGCGATGTCACGTCACCGTTTGACAGGTCCTGCAGCTGCAGACGGAAGCCGCCCGAACGCGAGATATAGGCCAGGTACTTGCCGTCCGGCGAAATGCGCGGACTGACGTTGTAGTTGCCCTTGAAGGTCACGCGTTGCGCTGCGCCGGATTCTTCGCCAGAAGCCGGCATACGATAGATCTGCGGCGCACCGCCGCGATCGCTCGTGAAATAGATGCTGCGGCCATCCGGCGAGAACTGCGGCTCGGTGTCGATCGCGCTGCTACGCGAGATACGACGCAGGCCGGAGCCGTCGGCATTGACCAGGTACACCTGCGTATTGCCGTCGCGCGACAGTGCCACGGCAAGGCGCTGGCCATCGGGCGACCACGACGGTGCACTGTTGTTGCCCTTCTGGTTCGACACCAGCACGCGCTTGCCCGTGGACAGGTCGTGCACGTACACCACCGGCTTGCGCGCTTCGAACGAAACGTATGCCACGCGGCGGCCATCGGGCGACCACGACGGCGAGATGATCGGCTCGGTGCTGGTCAGCGCCACCTGCGCATTCTGGCCGTCCGAATCGGAAATCAGCAACTGGTAGCGATTGCCCACCTTTGACACGTACGACAGGCGCGTGGCAAACACCCCACGCTCGCCGAGCAGTTTTTCGTAGATGTAGTCGGCAATCTTGTGGGCAGTCACGCGCAACTGGCCCTGCGACACATTGAAGGCCAGGCCACCAAGGCTTTGGCCCTTGACCGTGTCGTACAGGCGGAAGCGGACTTCGTACTGGCCGTTAGAGGTCGGCGTCACGCTGCCGGCCACGAACGCGTCGGCGCCCTTGGCCTTCCAACTGCCCAGGTCCACCTGGGCCGATTCGGCCACGGTGGCGCCAGCGGGATCCACATTGCGGAAGCGGCCGCTGTTGGTCAAGTCGCTACGGATGATAGCGGTCAGGTTCTGCGGGGCCTGTGCCTCGCCCTGGAAGTTGGCCGTGGCTACCGGGAACTGCGTCGAGCCTACGCCCCTGATTTCAACGGTCAATTGCGCGTGCGCGGCGCCTGCGGACATCAGCGCTGCAGCCAGCCATGCCATCAACGCATGACGGCCTTGCTCTCGAGTGATCTTGGTGGTCTGGCGCCGGGACAGCCAGTTAGGGACCCAAAGCTTTCGCATGCTGCTCCTCAGTCGATTTTGGGATTCATCGGTGCGGCGGGCACGGCAAGTCAGGCACAGGAACGGCATGCAGCTCGGCGCATGCTCCGTATGTGCATTTCTTGCACACTGCCGGCCGCGTCAGGCAACCGTTCATGGTAGCGGTGGGACTGCAAGCCAACGATGAAGGTTGCATTATGTTGCAAATCATGGCGTTATCAGCACGTAAGTATCAGCCCTTGGGATGCAGCACGATCGAGATCTCAAACGAGGGAGCCTTGCCATCTTCGTCCCGTGGCAGAGGGTCCGAGCGCTCGACGGCGCGCATTGCCGCATTGTCCCAATCCGCATTGCCACTGGACTTGGCCAAGCGCTTTGTCAGGATCGCACCGTCCGGAGCCAGCCGAACCACCACCACCGCTGCCGGATTACCCTCCACAGTGCCATTGAAGATAATGTTCGGCTTGACGTGACGACGCACGCGGTCTGAATAGCCCGGCGACGCCTTGCCACCCGACCCCGCACCGGAGCCCGTGGCATTGCCGACACCACCGCCGCTCGACGTCGAGGTGCCGCCACCAGCCAGCGCCTTCAGGCGTGCCAGTTCGCTGTTGCGTTGCGCATTGGCCGTGGCCTCCCGCTTGGCCTTCGCATCGGCATCGGCCTTGGCCTTTGCCTGCTTGTCGGCCTCGGCCTTGGCCTTCGCGTCGGCGGCTTCCTTGCGGTCGTGCTCGGCCTTTTCCTTGGCAGCCTTGTCAGCCTTCTCGGCTTTTTCCTTGTCGGCCTTTTCCTTGTCGGCCTTGTCCTTGTCCGCCTTCTTCTTCGCGTCTTCCTTGCGCTGCGCGTCCAACTGCTGCTGACGCTGGTCTTCCTTGCGCTGCGCTTCCTTCTTTTCCTGGTCCTTGCGCTCCTGCTCCTTGCGCGCGGCCTCCTGGCGCGCCTCTTCGCGCGCGGCGGCCTCTTCGGCCTGCTTGCGCTTCTGGCGTTCCAGGGCGATATCGGCGGCTTCCTCTACCTTGCTGCGCACGGCCGGTTGCGGCGGCGTCGGTGCAGGTGTTGGCTGAGGTTGTTCCACGGGGCGTGGCGGCGGCGCGGGCGTGACGTCGGGAATTTCTTCCCAAAGCTCGGCCTCGGCGCCCACCGGCGTGCTGCTCTGCCAGTGCACGCCGTAGTACAGCACGATGCCGAGCAGCAGGTGCATGAACAGCGCCAGCAGGAAAGACCGCATCGTGCCGCGTTCCTTGACCGGCTGATACGGATAGGCGGCGGCCTTCGCGCGCGAAGGCCGTTGCTGCGGATGACGTGACGAGAGGCTGGCCACTTTGGGACGCTGGGAAACGCTTACTTTGATTTCACCATCAGGCCGACGCGTTTCACGCCATCGGCCTTCAGCACGGACATGACGTCAAGCACGGCTTCGTACTTGACCGAACGGTCGGCGGCAATCACCACCGGCTGGTCCGGGTTCTCGTTCTGGCGCTGGTGCACGAAATCGATCAGGCCACGCTTGTCGAGCTTGCGCTCGAACGAACCGCCCGAGCTGTCCTTGCCGCGTGCCGTCAATGCACCGTCTTCATGCACGGTCACGACGATGGGCGGGGTCTGCTGTTGCGGCGTGGCATTGGCCACCGACGGCAGGTCTACCACCGCCGGGCTCACGATAGGTGCCGCCACCATGAAGATGACGAGCAGCACGAGCATCACGTCGATGTACGGTACGACGTTGATCTCTGCGCTGGCACGGCGGCGCGAACCGCCGCGGCGCTGGATGGCTGCCATGGCTGATGCTCCCTATGTCTATGTCTCTATGCCCTCAACGCGTCTGGCGTTGCAGGATGTTCAAAAATTCTTCCATGAAGCTTTCAAACCGGATGGCCAGGCGGTCGATTTCCGTGGCGTAGCGGTTGTAGGCAATCACGGCCGGGATGGCGGCGAACAGGCCTATCGCGGTGGCAACCAGTGCCTCGGCAATGCCGGGCGCTACCGATGCAAGCGTAGCCTGCTGCACATTTGACAGGCCGCGGAAAGCGTTCATGATGCCCCACACGGTACCGAACAGGCCGATATACGGGCTCACCGAACCCACCGATGCCAGGAACGGCAGATGCGACTCCAGTACGTCCATCTCGCGCTGGTATGCGGCGCGCATTGCGCGGCGGGCCGCATCGAGCAAGGCGCCGGCTTCGTTGCTGCGCTCGCGGGCCTTCAGGAATTCACCCATGCCCGACTCGAAGATGCGCTCGAGCGCGCCAGTGTTGTGACGGTTGTTCACGGCGCTGTTGTAGAGCGCCTGCAGGTCGCCACCGGCCCAGAAATCGCGCTCGAAGCCCTCGGTCTGCGTGCGTGCCGAGCGCAGCGCCAGGTGCTTGCGGAAAATGTAGGTCCACGAGAACAGCGACATCACGAGCAGCAGCGCCATGACGGCCTGTGCCAGCAGACTCGCGTGGAGCACCAGCGAAATGATCGACAGGTCTTGTGTGACGGTCACTGGATTCATCGGGCGTTTTTGATAGTAGCGAGAACAGGGGCAGGAATCGGGGCCGGAAGAAATGTGCTTTTATCAACACATCCCACGCGGATTTTGCCGCTGGCCAGCAGCAGATCCCCACGCCAGGCTTCCTGGGCGAATTGGACCGATGCCGGCCCGACCCGTTCGATAAGCGTTCGGATCTCCAGCTGGTCATCCAGCCGGGCGGGCGCATTGTATTCCACGGCGGTACTGCGTACGACGAAGACCACGCCGGACATATCGGCAAGGGCTTGTTGTTCAATGCCGAGCGAGCGCAGCCATTCGGTGCGGGCCCGCTCGAAGAACTTGAGGTAGTTGGCGTAGAACACCACGCCGCCAGCGTCGGTGTCTTCCCAGTACACGCGCAGCGGCCATACAAAATTTGGCATGGCCGGCATTGTAACGGAGCGCACTGGTTAACCCGTAAGCGAGTTTGCAACAGCAAGTTGCGAGCCATACGCAGCAAGGGCTTGACGGCACGCGCGCCACGGGGCAGGCACACCGGGTGCACCGTCTTGCGGCAAGCCGCGCGTTCGCATAAACTCTGGCGCAACCATTCCATCTTGCGCGACTGGCGAAGTCAGTGGGTACTACCACGAGGAAGCGCAAGTTCTTTGGGCGTGAAGTTCAATGCGCCTGCCGCTCGCCTGGGTAGCGAATGGGAAGCAGGGTGCGCCCTGCATCGGCCGGCCGCGTATGTCGCATGGCGGGGTTCCGATGCTGGACGCCAGTGCCTTCCCGCGCGCCCTAACCGCGAAGTATTCCCGCAATATCAGATAGCGCCGACCAGCATACGATTTTCATATCGACATTGCCGTCCGCTTTCCTTTTTACAGACGAGTCACGCCATGTTTGAACGCAGCCGTTTCACGATCGAACAGATCGACCCCGAAGTCTTCGCCGCGATCCAGAAGGAAAACCAGCGTCAGGAAGACCATATCGAACTGATCGCTTCCGAAAACTACACCTCGCCGGCCGTGATGGCCGCACAAGGCTCGCAACTGACCAACAAGTACGCCGAAGGCTATCCGGGCAAGCGTTACTACGGTGGTTGCGAATACGTGGACGTGGTGGAGCAACTGGCCATCGACCGCGTGAAGCAACTGTTCGGCGCGGAAGCCGCCAACGTGCAGCCGAACTCGGGCTCGCAAGCCAACCAGGGCGTGTTCTTCGCCATGCTCAAGCCGGGCGACACCATCATGGGCATGAGCCTGGCCGAAGGTGGTCACCTGACCCACGGCATGGCCCTGAACATGAGCGGCAAGTGGTTCAACGTGGTTAGCTACGGCCTGAACGCACAGGAAGACATCGACTACGACGCGCTGGAAAAGCAGGCCCACGAGACCAAGCCCAAGCTGATCATCGCTGGCGCCTCCGCCTTCGCCCTGCGCATCGACTTCGAGCGCATCTCCAAGGTTGCCAAGGCAGTTGGTGCCTACTTCATGGTGGACATGGCCCACTACGCCGGCCTGATCGCCGCCGGTGTGTACCCGAACCCGGTGCCGCACGCCGACTTCGTGACCACCACCACCCACAAGAGCCTGCGCGGCCCGCGCGGTGGCGTGATCCTGATGAAGGCCGAGCACGAGAAGGCCATCAACTCGGCCATCTTCCCGGGCATCCAGGGTGGCCCGCTGATGCACGTGATCGCCGGCAAGGCCGTGGCGTTCAAGGAAGCACTGCAGCCTGATTTCAAGGCATACCAGGAACAGGTGGTGAAGAACGCCGCCGTGCTGGCCGAAACGCTGATTGCACGCGGCCTGCGCATCGTGTCGGGCAGGACCGAAAGCCACGTGATGCTGGTGGACCTGCGCGCCAAGCAGATCACCGGCAAGGAAGCCGAGAAGATCCTGGGCGACGCGCATATCACCGTGAACAAGAACGCAATCCCGAACGATCCGGAAAAGCCGTTCGTGACCTCGGGTATCCGCCTGGGCTCGCCGGCCATGACCACGCGCGGCTTCAAGGAAGACGAAGCGCGCCAGGTGGCCAACCTGATCGCCGACGTGCTGGACAACCCGCACGACGAAGCCAACATTGCGAAGGTGCGCGAGCAGGTGTCCGCCCTGACCCGCCGCTTCCCGGTGTACGGCTGAGCCACAGTGTGAGCTGATCACGCGCTGACATGATGGCCGCTTTTCTCACGCAGCCAGAAAGTTAGCGCATACCAACGGTACGGTCATCGATAAAGATGGCTGTACCGGTTGACTTGCCACAAGTCCGCGGCAGAATTCAAAGATGCAAAATGCGGTCTGGCAATTTTCTCCAGGTGGTCAGGCATGAAATGCCCCTTCTGCGGTCACTCCAATACCCAGGTTCTTGACAGTCGCGTCTCGGAAGACGGTGAGACCGTACGTCGTCGCCGGCGCTGCGAAGCTTGCGACCGCCGCTTCACCACCTACGAACGCATCGAGCTGTTCTTCCCGGCCATCGTGAAGAAAAACGGCTCCCGCGTTGACTACACACGCAGCAAGCTCAAGGATTCGATGCGTCTGGCCCTGCGCAAGCGGCCGGTATCGGCCGAAGCCATCGACGAGGCGATCCTGCGCATCGAGGAAAAACTCCTGGCACTGGGCGAGAAGGAAATACCGAGCAGCCAGGTAGGCGAACTGGTCATGCGCGAACTGCGCAAGCTCGACAAGATCGCCTATATCCGCTTTGCCTCGGTCTACCGAAGCTTCGAGGATGTGTCTGAATTCCGCGACGTACTCGACGAGTTTTCCACCCCTACCCCACGAAAGGGGTAGCTACTTCACAAAAAAAGCTGTCTAATCTGCACTGACCTCCTTCGGGTAAGGAGGCTGGCGAACGAGCGCGCGTTGTGATGACAGCGGATGTCATCACAGCAGATGTCGTGGAACCGGTTCCGACAGAGAACCGGCCGCAGCAGGAATGGCTCGCGCGCCGCGCAATAAAACAATAACGAACTGTCGTTTTTTGGACGGGAGTCAACATGGGTCAGTCTTTCTGCCGCGAGGCAGTGGGCTTGCTGGCGCCTGTACTGCCTGTGCCTGGGGTCACTTCGGGCAAGGTGGCACACGCGCCGGAAGCCGCGCGTGCGTACGCCGCAGAATCGCGACGCACCCGCCTGCATTCGCCTGCCATCTCTTCAACATCGGTATCGTTGGCGCCGCAACATCGGCGGCACGCCACGCGTGGGCTCACGTTGATCGAACTGCTGGTGGCCCTGACCGTGCTGTCCATCCTGGCAGCGGCGGCGATTCCCAATTTCAAGTCGTTCCTTCATAACAGCCGGCTCTCATCGGACGCCACGCGGCTGTTCACCGATCTCGAACTGGCGCGCAGCGAAGCCGCACGCCGCAATGCCACCGTCACGATCTGTCCGCTGGACAGCGGCAACCTTTGCTCCAACGACTGGAGCTTGCCCCGCATCATCTTTGTCGACGCCGACAACGACGGCATCTACTCGAATACCGAAGAGCTGATCCGGCATAGCGACACGCCGCAGCCCACCACCGAGATCACGGCCGCCAACCTCGGCGCAACGCTGAACCGCGTGCGCGTGCGCTCCACCGGCAGCACTACCGCGCCGACCGCGAGCTGGAAATTCTGCGAACGCAATTCCACGGAAGCCGGCCAGACCGTAATGCTGAGCGGCAGCGGCCGCCCGTCCACCCAGTTGCAGTCCATCTGCCCCTGACCCATGGCGCCCTACCCTTCTCCTACCTTGTGTACGGCCCGGCGGCGGCAGCCGCAGCGTGTCCGGCATGGTTCGCGCGGCTTTTCGCTGATCGAGGCACTGGTGACGCTGGTGGTGCTGTCGATCGGCATGCTTGCGCTGGCCAACCTGCAACTGCAAACGCTCGTGGATTCGCGCACGGCATCGATGCGCAATTTTGCCGCGTTGATGGCCTACAACCTTGCCGACCAGGTGCGCAGCAATGAAACCGCGGTGACCAACGGCACGTTCAATTCGCCCAAGAACACGCCGGAGCCCAATTGTTATGCCGCTGCGGGATGTGACCCGAACCAGATGGCTACCACGGCCTATGCCACGTGGCTGGAGGACATCAAGGCTGCCATGCCCGGTGGTGACGGCATTGGCTGCATCGACAGCACACCCGACGACGGCGAAAGCTCCACCAATGCAGCATGCGATCTCGTCGCCAATGCACCTTACGTGATCAAGATATGGTGGCGCGAAGACAAGCAGGCCACCCAACGCTTTTCTACCGCGCTGATCCCATGACCACAACGAACCGTCAAATCCGCCGCCACGCGGCAGGGGGTTTCACGCTGGTCGAGCTGATGGTCGGCATGGTCATCAGCATGTTGCTGATCCTGGCGGCCAGCTCGCTCTATATCTCGCAGCGCCGCTCGAACAGTACGCAGGGTGACCTCGGCGAGATCCAGGAAAACGCACGCGCCATTGCGCAACTGCTGCAAAGGCAGTCGCGCCAGACGGGCTATACCGACTTCATGTTCGGCATCGACTTCGCAATGCCTGAACTGGACGCCAGCAACGACGACGGCACGAACAGCAGCGACAAACTGATCCTGCGCTACTACGGCTCGTCGCAAGCGGGTGCGGACCCTAACGCGGCATCGAACGCCACAAACTACCCGAAAGCCGACGGTGGCATGGTGGACTGCGCCGGCAACGATGTCAGCGGCAACTTGCAGACCACGGAGATCTATTCGATCGTCAACGACGCCTATGGCGTGCCGTGGCTGCAGTGCGAAGTCAATGGCACGGCCACCCCGTTGTTCCGCAACGTCGAGGCCTTCCAGGTACTGCTCGGCGAGGACACCGACATCGACAAGACCGTCAACCGCTTCGTACGCCCGGGCGCGGCCGCGAACCTCGACAACGTACTGGCGCTGCGTGTGTCAGTGGTCCTGCGCGGCACCGGCACCAACAACCCGACGCCGACCAAGCTGGTGATCAACCACTTCGGCACGACGTACGCACCGAACGACGTCGCACCCAACAACGATGCCGGCAGTGTGATGAAACTGGCCGATGACGGCCGCCTGCACAAGCATTTCACGTTCTATATCGCCCTTCGCAACCGACTGAACTAGGCCGGCCATGAACCACCGCTCTCCTGAAACTCCACGCCGCCCAGCCAGCCAACCGGATCAGCGCGGCATGTCGCTGGTGCTGGTGCTGCTGTTCCTGATCATCCTGACGCTGGCCGGCCTGGCCGCCAGCACGATGAGCCTGAGTTCGGAAAAACTGGCCCGCAACACCCGCGACGAGATCGTGGCACTGCAGGCCGCCGAAGCTGCGCTGCGTGACGCGCGTCTCGATATCAGCACCAAACGGATGCTGAGCGGCATGACTGGCACATCGCCGACCTGTGACGTGGTGAACTACAAGGGCTATTGCCAGTTCGCCACCTCGGGCCAGCAGGTCTGGGAACTGTATATCGAGGACCCCAACCGGTCGGTCGAGCTGGGCGAGATGACCGGCCTCACGGCCACGCAGAAGATGCCCACGACAGCCACTGCGAAAGCCAACGGCGTCTCGAAACAGCCGCGCTACCTGATCGAGCCCCTCAAGGACCAGGGCGATATCGAGTTTGGTTCCAATGCGTACGTTTACCGCGTCACGGCGATCGGTTACGGCGCCAACCCCAGCACCAAGGTAATGGTGCAGGAAGTCGTCCGCTTCTGACGACTCCCCAGTCAATCCTGAACTGTCTTGCGCAATCCCTAACCGTCAGGCGCACCATGACCCAGTCCAATATTCATCGCATCGTGAGCCGTATCCAGGTCGCCCTGCTGGCGGCATCCGGCCTGCTCGCCATCGCCACGGCCTCCGCCGCCGGTCCTCAACTCAACCTGACCACGCGTCCGCTGTACGCGGGCGGCAACGTGCCGCCCATGGTGATGATCGACCTGACCAAGGATCACACGCTGCACCAGAAGGCGTACAACGACTACACCGACCTGAACGGCGACGGTAGTCTCGACACGACCTACACCAACAGTATTGACTACGCCGGCTACTTCGACTCATACAAGTGCTACGGCTACGACAGCAGCACGATCAAGGGATTCGTACCGAAGTCGATCACGACCACCAAGTACTGTGACGGCAAGACGTGGAGCGGCAACTTCCTGAACTGGGCCACGATGAGCCGCATCGATGAGGTGCGCAAGATCCTGTATGGCGGCACCCGCTCCACCGACACCGCCACCACCACGGTGCTGGAGCGAGCATTCCTGCCCATGGATGCGCACGCCTGGGCCAAGTTCTATAACGGCTCGGACATGGCGCAACTGGTGCCATTGACGGTGGAGGTGGCATCGGCCATCGGTACGCTGACATCGAGCACCTCGATGAAACTGGCAGCCGCCGCCGCCAGCAATATCGCGCTCAACGACGTCAGCAAGGTACAGATCGGCGACCAGCTCAAGTTCGAGCCGACTTCAGGCGCCACGGCCGGCAGTTCGATGACCGGCTGGGTAATGAAGGTCAACACGAGTTCGGTGAACATGGCGTTCTATGCGGACGGCGTGTCGAACCCGGGCAACTCGACCTCGAACTTCTCGGCGTGGAAGGTCACCAACCTGACGCGTGGCGGCCTGACGATGTGCAATGTCACGCCGAAAGACTCAAGCAACGTCAACTCGCAGACCAACCAGCAGGCGCCACAGATCCGTGTCGTGGCCGGCAACTACGCCACCTGGGGCGCATCGGAAAAATGGCAGTGCAACTGGTATGCCGAGGCCAGCAATACGCAGGGTTCATTCCTGCCGAAGATTGGCAGCACGACCGTCAGCGGATCGTCAAACGGTAACCGCGCGGCCTTGTCCGGCATCAACTCGTCGGCGGAAAACCCGTCGCAGTCGGTGCGCGGCCTGGGTACCGGTCAGGACACCGGCGTGTTCAACGCACGCGTGCAGGTATGCGTGGCCAGCCTGATCGGCACCGAGAACTGCAAGCAGTACGGCACCAACTACAAACCGTACGGGCTGCTGCAGAAGTATGGAGAAACCGGCGAAATGCTGTTTGGCCTGATGACCGGCAGCTATGACAAGAACATCTCGGGCGGCGTCCTGCGCCGCAACGTGACGAACTTCGCGTCAGAAATTAATCCCGACACCGGCATCTTCACCTACTCGGCCACCAGCGGCGCAGTCAAGGGCATTGTCTGGAACATCGACAAGCTGCGCCCCTACGGCTATAGCTACACCGACGGCAGCTACGTCAACGCCGACCAGTGCAATTACCAGCAAACCGGGCTCCAGGCCTCGGGCGGTAGCAACGCACAAAACAAACCGGCGTCGGAAGGCAACTGCTCCACCTGGGGTAACCCGATCTCGGAAATCTATGTCGAGACGCTGCGCTACTTTGCCGGCAAGACTGCCAACAGCGCATTCGCGCCATCGAGCAGCGGCAAGGACAATACGCTGGGATTGACCCAGCCGGCCTGGGCCAACCCGATGGACCTGCCGAAAACCAACTCCGGCCGCGCGCCCTACTGCTCGCCGCTCAATGCGCTGGTGTTCAATTCGAGCGTGTCTTCGTACGACAACGACCAGCTCAGCAACATGAGCACGCTGAACAACTCGCCCGATATCAACACGTTCACGAACAAGGTAGGCACCGGCGAGGGAGTACCGGGCAACTCGTGGTTTGCCGGTGGTATCAACGGCGGCACGATCGACAACCTCTGCTCGTCCAAGTCGGTCTCCAATTTCAGCGATGTGCTCGGCATCTGCCCGGAAGGCCCATCGCAAAAGGGTACGTTCCAGATCGCCGGCGCTGCCCTGTTCGCCAAGACCAACCGCCTGCGCTCGGCCACCGACGCCGCGACACTTGGCGTGCCGGCCACGGATACGACGTCGCTGAAGATGAGCACCTACGCGGTGCAGTTGGCCACCAACACGCCAAAGATCAGTGTCAACGTCAACGGCAAGACCGTGACGATCATGCCGGCGTACCAGTTGCACCCGCAGTCGCCCAACAGCGTGACGGCCGATGCCAGCACGGGCACGCTGGTCGACTTCAAGGTGATCTCGCAGACGGCCACCAGCGGCAAGTTCTACGTGAACTGGGAAGACTCGATCGCCGGCGGCGACTATGACCAGGATGTCTGGGGCATCCTGAGCTACAGCGTCAGCGGCGACACCATCACGGTATCCACGCGCGTGGTGTCGGGCTCGTCGGCCAACGGCCAGGGCTTTGGCTACACGATCTCGGGTACTTCGAAAGACGGCCCGCACTTCCACTCGGGCATCTACGACTTCCAGTACAACGATCCGGCCGCGATCAAGGTCACGCCATCGAGCGCCCCCATCAATACCTCGGGCGGCTGCAACAAATGCAACTTCGGCGATCCTGAAACCAGCGTTGCCTATACGGCAAATGGCAAGGCCGGCTCGCAGTTCCAGGATCCGTTGTGGTACGCGGCAAAGTGGGGCGGCTTCAAGGACAGCAACAATACGAGCACGCCCGACCTGACATCCGAGTGGGACGTACGCCTGTCAAACGGCATGAGCGGTTCCGACGGCCTGCCCGACAATTATTTCTACGCTACCAACCCGGGCGCACTGGCCTCGGCACTCGAGCGGGCGTTCCTGTCGATCCTGAAGACCTCGTCCGCGGCGGCCGTGGCCACCAATACGTCGTCGTCAACGAGAGTGGGCTCGCAGGTCTTCCAGGCTCGCTTCAATGGCACCGACTGGTCTGGCCAGTTGCTGGCGTTTGCGCTGAACTCCGACGGTGACGTGGTGACGCCCGAAGTCTGGGATGCCGGCGCCAAGCTTGAGGGCGTCAGCCAGGACACGCGCAAGATCCTGACCTATAACACGGCAGACACTACCAGTGCCGGCATCCCGTTCCGTTGGGACCGGCTGCCCACCGCGTACCAGACAGCCCTGAATGGCAGCGATTCGCTCGGCAGCAAGCGCCTGCTGTGGCTGCGCGGCGACCAGAGCAATGAAGGCGACGGCTCCGGCCAGTTCCGCACGCGCCCAACCACCGTACTGGGCGATATCGTGAACTCGGGTCCGCAGTACGTGGGCTCGCCCGGTGCCGGCTACGGCGATGCAACCTACGTGGACTTTGTCACCAGCAAGCGTACTCGCAAGCCGATGCTCTACGTAGGCGCCAACGACGGCATGCTTCACGCATTCTCGGCAGACAGCAGCGCTGGCGGCGATGGCGGCAAGGAACTGTTCGCCTATGTGCCTTCGCCAACGTATGCAAAGCTGGCCAACCTGACCGCCAATGGCTATGTCCACGGTTACTACGTGGACGCCACGCCGACGATCACCGATGCCAATGTCAACAATGCATGGAAAACCGTGCTGGTGGGCGGCATGGGCGGTGGCGGCAAGGGCATCTTCGCGCTCGACGTGACCGATCCGACCTCGGTCACCGAAGCCGGCGCCGCATCGACCGTACTGTGGGAATTCACCAGTGCCAACGACGCGGACCTGGGCTATACCTATGGCCGACCAAAGATCGTCCGTCTGGGCAATGGCAAGTGGGCCGCCGTGTTCGGCAATGGCCTGAACAGCACGGCAGCGCGCGGTTCGATCTTCATTGTGTTCCTCGACCGCCCCGCCGGCAGCAAGAGCTGGGTGCTGGGTACGGACTACCTGAAGCTGACCGTCGACGACGCCACCGCGGCAACCACCAAGTCGAATGGCATCGTGCAAGTGTACGTAACCGACACGAACGGCGATTTCGTTGCGGAAGCGATCTATGCGGGCGACATGCTTGGCAATGTCTGGAAATTCGATGTAAGCGGCAAGACGCCTGCGAGTTATCAAGCCACACGCCAGTTGCTGTTCAGCGCAACCGATGGCTCTGGCAACGCGCAGCCGATCACGACATCGTTCAGCGGTTTCCGCCACAAATCCGGTGGCGCGCTGTTGATGTTCGGCACGGGACGCTACGTCGACACCAGCGACCCTTCGAACATGAGCACGCAAACGATGTATGGCGTCTGGGACAAGTTCAACGCTACCCAGCCCAAGATCACGCGCTCGCAACTCGTGCAACAGACCATCGACCAGGAAGTCCAGTCTGGCAGCGACTGGTATCGCGTGCTGAGCAAGAACACCGTGAACTATGCCAATGCCAACGTGCTCGGTTGGTATCTGGACCTGCTCTCGCCGTCCGCGGGCCAGCAGGGCGAGCGCGTGGTCTACGATCCGCAGCTCAGTGGCAAGCAGGTACTGTTCTCCACGTTGATCCCGTCGACCGATGTCTGCGAAAACGGTGGTACCAGTTGGACGATGCTGATCGACGCCATGACCGGTGGCAGGACCACGCTTTCCGCGTTCGATGTCAACGGGGACGGCAAGTTTGGCAGTTCGGATGTGGCAGGCAGCAATGGGGACCAGGTGAACGGCAAGAAGTCCAACACCGGCATCCAGACCAATCCGACCGTCAGTGGCGATATTTCCTATAACAGCAACACCAACGGCACCATCACAACCAACCGGATCAACACAGGTTATGCGACCGGCCGCGTGTCATGGCGCCAGATCCAGAAATGACGATGTGCCAGGAACCAAGGAGACCCGCCATGCCTGACTGCGTCAAGGAAATCGGCGGGCGCCACCCAAGCGCCCGCGGCTTTACGCTGATCGAACTGATCATCACGGTAATGATCCTGGGCATCGTGGCGGCCTTTGCGATCCCGCAATATCAGCAGTACGTGACCAAGGCACGCCGTGCAGAGGCCAAGACTGGCCTCGCACGCGTGCAGGGGGCGCTGGAGCGTTACTACACGGTCAACAATGCATACACCGATGACCCCGATCTGCTGAAGGTGCTCAAATGTGACAATGCCAAGACTCCATCGGGCGAGAACTGCCAGTCCACCAACTACGTCATCCTGATCGAAGCATTGGCTGGCGCCACGCTGGCCACCGGCTACCAGTTGACCGCCACGCCAGTGCGCGCCGACAGTGTATGCAACGCATTCACCGTAAATAGCCTCAACGTGAAGAATGTCACCGGGACAGGGACTGCGGCAAATTGCTGGTAACAGCTACTGACGCTCAAGCTTGACGTGTTCTGATGGGGACCTCGGCCAACGCCGAACCCCCATCGGACACACACCGACACAACTCCTCAACGTCCGGACACGTTTTAACGTCCGTTTCGCCGCTATCTTGGTCATCCGTTCTTACCGAACCGATGCACCATGTCACTCGCGGCGCCTTCTTCCCCTTCTTCCCCTTCTTCATCGCTTTCCCGTTCCGCTGCGTCGGCTACCGGGCCGTGTCGCCGCTCAGCCGGAAACGTACTGTTCGAAGCGCTGCTCTGCATCGCCATCGTCGGACTCGGGGCGATACCACTCGCGACGCTCGGCAGTACATGGCTGCGCTGGACGCATGAGCATCAGCAACTGAGCACGACGCTGCAGTTGGCGGCGGAACGTGCCGAGGCTGGCGTTGACGAATGGCCATTGGTCAGCGGCGATGCGGAACGTGCCATGCTCTGCGAAAGGGTATCGCCTCGCACCGGCTGCATACCGGGCACACGTCTCGCGATGGCCAGCCTGCCTGAGCAACTACAAGCAACGGGTACTGGCAATGGCAACGGCGACGGCATTGGCACGCCACCGACCCGCGTCGCGCTCTGGGTGTCCCCATGATGCACAGGCAACGAGGCTTTACCCTGGTCGGCATGATGGTCGGTGCCTCATTGGGGATGATCGTCACGCTCGCGGCATTGGCAACGTTCCAGCTCGTTCGCGCCGGCTACGCGAGCGTGGTGGATGGTGTGCTGATCGAAGAGCGCGGCCAGCGCGCACTTGCCATCATGTCGCACGCGATCCGGCAGGCCGGTTGGATCCCGGTGCAGGTCGCGCAGGCGGCGGCTCACGCTGCTCCAGCGGCGCCGCTGGAAGGTCGCGACGATTGCGCAAACCCGTCGATCGGCGCGGAGATGCGATGCACGCGCGCCGGCGTACTCGGCAGCGATGCGTTGCTTGTGCGCGTTTCAGGCAGCGGACTTGCCAACGACCCTACCCTGCCGGACGGCACCATGAGCGACTGTGGTGGCTATGCGCTGCCAGCGCGCGCGAGCCGTTCAGATAGCAGGCCACATGATCATCATGCCGCGAGCAACCTGTTCTATATCGGCATTGCCAGCGACGGCGTTCCCCAACTGCTCTGCCGCTATCCGCGCCGCGACGGCAATCGCGCGCGCACCAACGCCTACACTGCCGGCACGCTGGTGCGCGGCGTGGAGGCCATGCAACTGCGCTATGGCGTCGATACAGACAACGACGGCCGGATCGACCGCTTTGTACCAGCGCGGTCCTTGCAAGAGGAAGCGCATGCAGGCTGGCATCGTGTGCTAGCGGTGCAGATCGCCGTGGTGATACGCGGCGAGCGTCCCACCGTTGCCCCATCGTTGCCTCAGACGCTAACGCTATTACCCGCACAAGCCGACGATAAGCAGACCGATGCACTGACGTTCGTCGCGTCCTTGCGTCCCGAACTGAGGCGCCGCGTCTTTGCCACCACGATCCGCTTGCGCAATCCGTCGCCGTGCCGGGAGGCCATATGTTGACCCCGCGCATGCAGACGGGCGCCGCACTGCTGGCCTTTGTCGCCGCGCTGATGTTGCTGATGGGTAGCGCCAGCGCAGCGGCCGTGCATTTCCTGCTGACTGGCAGGCAACTGGCGAGCCTGCAGCTGGACCGAGAGATCGCGTTCCGCGCCGCCGAGGCCGCATTGATTGACGCCGAGACGGAACTGATCGCAGCGACCGCCTCCGGTAGCGAAAGATTCGCGATAACGGCTTCGCCTGGCGAGTGTGCGGACGGCATCCATCGTGGTATCTGCATGGCAGGTGGCGAACACGCGCCGTGGCAAGTGTGGCTCGATGGCGATACGAGCAGCGAGATCGGCATTGCGCTGGGCACGTTCACGGGTGCACAGCTTCCGGAGCTACCCAAGGACGTAATCGGCGCCACGAGGCTGCCGCGCTATCTGATTGAAATCCTCGATAACCCATCCGATGCAGCGCAAGCC
>VFQP010003221.1_pt1 | contig 16910 bp, 19 predicted proteins | sample 3512351 | NCBI WGS metagenome assembly VFQP01 (sample SAMN10412372, study PRJNA504923) | tailings metagenome | isolation source: Relicate 1 Philex TSF1 revegetated site | place: Philippines: Tuba, Benguet | collected 2017-08-29
GTTAAGCCTGCCGCCAGCGTTCGTTCTGAGCCAGGATCAAACTCTCAAGTTGACTTGAGAAATCCCGATTACTCAATTTTAGTCTGCTGCCATTGGACCTTACGGTCACGGGGTAGCAACAGACCCGCATAGCGTTCCACCATATCCGTCGTGAGAACGGATAGTGATGGTACTTGATGCTTGAGCAAACGAGCTTTGATCCAACCAGGTCCGAAGACCTAGCGGTTTCGACGCCGCCGCCCACGCATCTCTTCCATTCCGATTTACGATGTCCAACAACAGAACTGTCTTTATTGGGTGGTACCCTTTAGAGACAGAAAAAACGCTCTCGAACCGATGCCCCGAACCGTACTCTGTGGGGACCTGCCCGACCGCGTTTCGTGGGGCGGTTTATATTCAGATCACCCCGACCCGTCAACGACTTTCTTCAAAAAATTTTCACAGGCTACGAAATGGGGATAAGTGTCGATTTATCCACAAGATTTGGTAATGACGTTGCGTGCTGCGTCGCAAAACCGTCGTACAAATTTCTTGACCCAGGGGCGATCCCTGGCAAAGCTGCCGCTTCCGTTTTTTGCGTAGGGCCTCAAGAGGCTGGAATCCGTGGGGGAGTAAGGTTTGGGGACGCGTTTTTCGTCGAGCCGTGAGGCGGTCGCCCTGGCGATCCGTGCCCGCCCGCGCCTGAACCTGGCGCTGTTGGCGGCCGGTGGCATTGCTGCCGCCCTGCTGCTGCAGGCCATGCCGGCCACCAAGACCGGCACCACCAATATAGAGACCCCCTCGTCTGCCATCGCCGGCAGCCCGGGCTGGGTGCATATCCCGAACTGGACGCCCAGCATTGCCGTCGAGCAGGCAGTGCAGGATGCCGTGCGCCTGGCGCCGGCGCTGGAAAGCTTCGTCACCCAGCCGGAGAGCTGGTGGGCTTCCTTGCGCGATGAAGCCGAGCTGATCCCGTCGAAGATCCTGAAGAAGGTGGCGGTCGGCCCTGGCGACACGCTGATGCAGTTGCTCACCGATGCCGGCGCCGAGCCGCAGGACTCGCACCAGGCGATCCAGGCGCTGGGCCAGAAGTTCAATCCGCGCAAGCTGAAGATCGGTCAGGAGATCACGCTGACCTTCGAGCGCCTGGATGAGAGCGGCGACAATTACCGCCTGTTCGAGATGGCCCTGGCGCCCAGCGTCGAGCGCGAAGTGAACGTGGTGCGCAACGATGCCGGCTTCCGCGCCAGCGAGACGATCCGCGAATTCAATATCAGCCATGCCCGCGTCACCGGCGAGATTACCGACAGTCTCTATAATGCCGGCGTCGAGGCCGGCCTGAATTCCTCGCTGCTGGCGGAATTCATCAAGCTGTTCTCCTTCGATGTCGACTTCCAGCGCGAAATCCAGCCGGGCGACAGCTTTGAGGTATTCTTCGAGCGTCATCTCGACGAACAGGGCCGCGCGGTGAAAACCGGCCGCATCGCCGCCGCGTCGCTCACCCTCTCGGGCCGCGAGCTGCGCTACTACTATTACCGCCCGAACGATGGCGGCGACGCCGACTATTTCACCCCGCGCGGCCAGAGCGTGAAAAAGGCCCTGTTGCGCACCCCGATCGATGGCGCGCGCCTCACCTCCGGTTTCGGCAAGCGCATGCATCCGATCCTCGGCTTCAGCCTGATGCACAAGGGCGTGGATTTCGGTGCTGTTTCCGGCACGCCGATCCAGGCCGCCGGCGAAGGCCTGGTGGAAGTCGCCGGCTGGAATGGCGGCTATGGCAATTACGTGCGCCTGCGCCACGGCAATGGCTACGCCACGGCCTATGCCCATATGACGCGCATCAACGTGAAATCCGGCCAGCGCGTGCGCCAGGGCCAGATCATCGGCACGGTCGGCTCGACCGGTCGCTCCACCGGCCCGCACCTGCATTATGAAGTGCTGCTGCAGGGCAAGCAGGTGAACCCGATGAATGTGCGCTTCCCCTCGGGCCGCAAGCTCGAAGGCAGCGAATACGAGCGCTTCCGCCGCCAGGTCGAGAAAATCGACGGCGAGATGCGCGGCACGCCTTTGCTGGCCCTGCTCAACCGCGACTGATCAACCCTGGCTGCTTAACCCTGGCCGATCAGCCAGTCGCGTACCGCGCGCAGCAGCGGCCGGCGGAAATGTGCCTCCGGCGCCACCACATGATAGGCCCAGTCGGCGCGCCAGCTCTGCTGCCCCACCCGCACCAGATGGCCGCGCGCCAGCAGGTCGCCGAGATGCGGGCCGCGCCCGAGCGCAACACCCTGTCCAGCCAGGGCGGCCTGCAGCAGGACTGATGAATCCGTGAAGCCGATGCCGGCAGCGGGGTCCGGCGCCTCCAACCCGGCGCGGCGATACCAGCTTGCCCAGTCGAGCCAGGGCTGCGGCGGCAGCGCGGCGCCATCCGCAGCAGTGCCAGCCAGATCGACATCATGCAGTAATTGCCCGGGCGCCAGATCGGCAAGGTCGCGGCCGCCCAGCCGCATTGCCGGACTGGCGACCGGAAACACCTCCTCGTCCATCAGGTGATAGCTGGCGAGCTTCACACTGCCGAAACGCGGCGGCTGGCGTGGCCCGAAGCGGATCACCAGGTCCACGTCCTCACGATTGAAATCGGTCAGCCGCCGGTTGGTATCGAGCTTCAGCGCCACACCGGGAAAGCTGCGGCGGAAATTCTCCAGCCTGGGGATCAGCCAGCCGGACGCCAATGCTGGCAGCAGGCTGATGCTGACACGGCCGCGCCCCGGCGTTGCCACCCGCGCCGTGGCATCGGCCAGACGGTCCAGCCCGTCGCTCAGGCCCGGCAGATAGGCCTGGCCGGCCTCGGTCAGGGTCAGGCCGCTCGGGCTGCGGCGGAACAGTTGGACTTTAAGCTGCGCCTCCAGCGCCTTGACCTGCTGGCTGACAGCGGCGGGCGTGACGTTGAGTTCCTCGGCGGCGGCAACAAAGCCGCTGTTGCGGGCGGCGGCCTCGAAGGCCCGCAGGGCATTCAGCGGCGGCAGGCGGCGCGGCATGGCTCTCTTCCTTTAAAGCATGGCTCCAGGCTTAGAAAATCTAAGCCAGCTTAGGAGAAAGTCTGGTTTGCGCCAAGCCGGGGCATCGGCTACGCCAGCCATGCCCGCCAGAAAGGACCAAGCATGCTGACGCTGTATGATTATCTCGATTCCGGCAATGGCTATAAGTGCCGCCTGCTGCTGGCGCAGTTGGGCCTGCCCTACACCCGTATTGAACTGGATATCGACAAGGGTGAGACGCGCACGCCGGATTTCCTGGCCAAGAATCCCAATGGCCGGATTCCGGCGCTCGGCCTCGAGGATGGCACGGTGCTGGCGGAATCAAACGCCATCCTGTGCTATCTCGCCGATGGCAGCGCCTATCTGCCGGACGACCGGCTGCGCAAGGCGCAGGTGATGCAATGGCTGTTCTTCGAGCAATACAGCCACGAACCCTATGTGGCGACGCCGCGCTATATCATCCGCCACCTTGGCCGCCAGCATGCGCGCATGGCGGAACTGCCCGAGCGCCTAGCCAAGGGCTATGCCGCCTTGCGCGTGATGGAACAGCATCTCGGCGCCACGCCCTTCTTCGTCGGCGGGCAGTATTCCATCGCCGATATCGCGCTTTACGCCTATACCCACCGCGCCAACGAAGCCGACATGGATCTCTCAGCTTATCCGGCGATCCGCGCCTGGCTGGCCCGCATCGCGGCACAGCCCGGCTACATCAAGATGCTTTAGCAAGACAGGATGCTTCGGCAAGAATCGGATGGCGGCGTGGAGCCGCCTTCTATATCTCCCAAATCTCCATTGTCATGGTCCGCGAAGGCGGACCATCCACGAGTTTCTACTTTCTTCGGTGCACAAACAAACTCGTGGATACCCCGCCTTTGCGGGGTATGACGGTTTGGGTACAGGAACCATGACCAACATCAACCGCCCGATGACGGCGCTGGAATGGGCGCTGCTGGTGATCCTCTCCCTGCTCTGGGGTGGCTCGTTCTTTTTCATCGGCGTGGCGGTGAAGGAGATTCCGCCGCTGACCCTGGTGACGCTGCGGGTATCACTCGCCGCTGCTATCCTGCTGCTGATCCTGCGCAGCCTGGGCATTGCCCTGCCGCGCGAAGCCCGGGTCTGGCGCGGCTTCCTGATCATGGGACTGCTCAACAACGCCATTCCGTTTTCGCTGATCGTCTGGGGCCAGAGCCATATCCCGAGCGGGCTGGCAGCGGTATTCAACGCCACCACGCCGCTTTGGGCGGTGCTGCTGGCGCATGTGGTGACCGAGAATGAGAAGCTGACCCTGGCGCGGCTGGCGGGATTGCTCAGCGGCTTGGCTGGTGTCGCCGCCATGATCGGCCCGGCAGCCTTGCGTGGCCTTGGCACGGATGTCTGGGCACAAGCGGCAATAGTGCTGGCGGCAATCTCGTATGCTTGCGCCGGGCTCTATGGCCGCCGCTTCGCCGCCTGGGGCGTGCCGCCGATGGCGACGGCCGGCGGACAGGTGATTGGCTCAAGCATACTGCTGACGCCGCTGGCGCTGATCATCGACCAGCCATGGCATCTGCCGCTGCCGAGTATGCACACGATCGCCGCCGTGCTCGGCCTTGCCGGCATTTCCACCGCGCTCGGCTACACGCTATATTTCCGCATTCTCGCCACCGCTGGCACCACCAACCTGCAACTGGTAACGTTTCTCATTCCGCCCAGCGCCATGCTGATGGGCGTGCTGTGGCTGGATGAATCCGTCAGCGCCAGCCAATGGCTCGGGCTGGCGCTGATCGGTTTCGGACTCGCCTGCATTGATGGCCGGCTGCTGCGTTACTTCAAGGTCGCAAGGTAATCCAGGAACTGCTCGAAAGTGCCGCCCCAGCCCTGCTCCATGCTGGCATGGCCGCCATCGAAGCAAGCCTGCTCGGCCGGTGTCGGCTCATAGGCGCTCCAGTTCACGGTGATGCGGGTCTTGCCGTCCGGCGTTTCCTCGAAAGTGGTGATGCCGAGCGTCTGCAGCGGCCAGTCCGGCCCCATCGGATGCCGCGTCACGCCCTGGTCGGGATCGGAGAAGGACACGATGCATTCCAGCAGATAGGGCGGCTCGATGCGGCGGAAGGTCCACTTGCCCCACATGTCGCCGCCACCGCCCGGAATCTGCAGGCAGTAATGGAACACGCCGCCGACGCGCAGATCCATGGTGCAATGGGTCATCGGAAAGCCCTTCGGGCCCATCCAGTTCTTCAGATGCTCGGCCTGGGTATGCAGGCGCCACACCAGTTCGCGCGGTGCATCGACAACACGGGACATAACGAAAGTGGAACCGGACATGATGTCTCTCTCTCCTGGAAAATGTCTGGGGGTGAAATTCAGTCGCGTTCAGCGTTCGGCTTGCGCCTTGAGGTCAGCCAGGCCCTGGTCGAAAATCTTGTGCATCATGCTGGGGCGGCAGATCAGGCCGATCAGCTTGTGCAGATAGCCGTTGGTGCCGAACATCGCCCAGGTGACGCGGGTGGCATCGCCTTCCGGCGCCAGGGTGAATTCGGCGAAGCTGCTGGCCTTGAAGGGCCGGAGGAAATCCAGCTTGAGCAGCAGGCGGTCCGGCACGGCCTCGAGGATTTCCATGCGGCCGGCGCCGATCTTGCGGTCGCCATCCCAGGCATAGGCGGCGCCGACGCCGCTTTCCGGCCCGGTGAAGCTGCGCTGCATGTCCGGGTCCACCTTCTCCCAGGGCGACCAGGCATCCCAGCGCCGCAATTCGGCCAGATACGGCATGATCACGGCGGGCGCCGCCTTGATGCTGGTGCTGCGCTCAATGCGGAAATCATCCGGCCTTGTGGCGGCATAGAGCAGCACGGCGGCAATCAGGGCACAGAGACCAACGAGAATATAGGTCAGCATCGCTTTGCTCCTTGATGCTTGCTGGGGAGGCTTCTGGGGAAAGGCTTGCAGGCTTACTGGCGCACCAGATCGGCGAGGCGTTCCAGGCTCTGGCCGAAGCCCTCTTCCATGCCCATGCGGGCCATGAAGGCGAGATCCTCGGCATTGCCCATGCGCGCCGTCACGGTCTGGCGCGTGCGGCTGCCGCCATCCAGGGCGGCGAAACGGATGATGTGGATGGCTGGGCGCGGCATGGTCTCGATCTCCCATTCGCCGCGGCTGTTATCGGCGCCCATGGTATAGATCAGGCTTTCGCCGGGAATGGCTTCCAGCACTTCACCCTTGATCGGCAGGCCGACGCCATCCGGTCCCATCATCACGATGTAGATTTCGCCGCCGGGCCGGGCATCGATGCGGCAGACCGGGTTGGTGTAGCCATGTGGCCCCCACCAGCGCGCCAGATGCGCGGCATCGGTCCAGGCGCGGTAGACCAGGGCGGGCGGCGCATCGAACTCGCGCACCAGCACGATGTCGTGGCCCTGCACTGCGTGATGATCGATGGGGTCAATGCTGCTCATCGGATTTCACCTGCTGCAATTGCTGCAGATAGGTATCGAGACGGTCGAAGCTCTGATCCCAGAAGCGCCGGTAGCCTTCCACCCAGCCCGCCACCTCTTGCAGCGGCGAGGCTTCCAGCCGGCAGGGCCGCCACTGGGCCTCGCGGCCCTTGGCGATCAGCCCGGCCTTTTCCAGCACCTTCAGATGCTTCGACACCGCCGGCAGGCTCATGGCGAAGGGCTCGGCAAGCTGTTTCACCGAACACTCGCCCTGGCTCAGCCGCGCCAGGATCGCCCGCCGGGTCGGATCGGCGAGGGCGGCCAGGGTCTGGCTGAGAGGATCGGTCGTCACAATTAAACCTATCGGTTAATTAACTTGATGGTTTAATACAAGCCGAAGCCGCGCCGGTCAACCGGAATCTTGGCCGGTGGCCAAAAGAAAAAGGCCGGCCTCTCAGCCGCCCTTTCCAATCAATGCGTTACCGGGTAATTCAGTGCACCACCTGGCCCTGGATCAGCAGGCCGTCGGGACCGGCGGAGACCGCCACCACGCTGCCATCCTGGATCCGGCCTTCCAAGATCAGGCTGGCCAGCGGGTTCTGCAGCTCGCGCTGGATCACCCGCTTTAGCGGCCGGGCGCCATAGACCGGGTCGTAGCCGGCATTGCCGAGCCAAGTCTTGGCCTTGTCATCCAAGTCCAGCGTGATCTTGCGGTCGCTGAGCAGCCGGTAAAGCCGCTGCAGCTGGATATCGACGATGCCGCTCATATTCTCGCGGCTCAAGCGGCGGAACAGGATCACCTCGTCGAGACGGTTGAGGAATTCGGGCCGGAAATGCCCGCGCACCACTTCCATCACGCGGTGGCGCACCACCTCGTCGATCTCCTCGGCTTCCGCCTGGGCCAGGTATTCGCTGCCCAGATTGGAGGTGAGGATGATCACCGTGTTGCGGAAATCCACCGTGCGGCCCTGGCCGTCGGTGAGGCGGCCATCGTCCAGCACCTGCAGCAGCACGTTGAACACGTCCGCATGCGCCTTCTCGACCTCGTCGAACAGGATCACCTGGTAGGGCCGGCGCCGCACCGCCTCGGTGAGCGAACCGCCATCGTCATAGCCGACATAGCCCGGCGGCGCACCGATCAGGCGGCTGACCGAATGCTTCTCCATGTATTCCGACATGTCGATACGCACCATGGCGCTGTCGTCATCGAACAGGAATTCCGCCAGCGCCTTGGTCAGTTCGGTCTTGCCGACGCCGGTGGGGCCAAGGAACAGGAAGCTGCCGATCGGGCGGTTCGGGTCCTGCAAACCGGCCCGCGCCCGGCGCACGGCGTTGGACACCGCCACCAGGGCTTCTTCCTGGCCGACCACGCGGCTACGCAGCTTGGTCTCCATCGCCAGCAGCTTCTCGCGCTCGCCGGCCAGCATCTTGTCCACCGGGATGCCGGTCCAGCGCGACACCACGCCGGCAATATCGCTTTCGGTGACAGCCTCGCGCACCATGCTCTTGCCGCCGGCGCCTTCTGCTTCGGCCAATTGCCGCTCCAGGCCCGGAATCACGCCATAAGACAGCTCTGACGCGCGGTTCCAGTCGGCCTTGCGCTGCGCCTGTTCGAGATCGAGGCGGGCGCGGTCGAGCTGCTCCTTGAGGCTCTGGGCCGAGCCGAGCTTGGCCTTCTCGCCCTGCCAGGCGGCCGAGAGCGAGGCCGATTGCTGCTCGAGTTCGGCCAGTTCTTTTTCCAGCTTGGCGAGGCGGTCCTTGGAGGCCGCGTCGGTCTCTTTCTTCAGCGCCTCGCGCTCGATCTTGAGCTGCATGATGCGGCGATCGAGTTCGTCCAGCGCTTCGGGCTTGCTGTCCACTTCCATGCGCAGCCGCGAGGCCGCCTCGTCCACCAGGTCGATGGCCTTGTCGGGCAGGAAACGGTCAGTGATGTAGCGGTTGGAGAGCGTGGCGGCGGCAACGATGGCGGCATCGGTGATGCGCACGCCATGATGCACCTCGTACTTCTCCTTGAGCCCGCGCAGGATCGAGATGGTGTCCTCCACCGTCGGCTCGCCAACGAACACCGACTGGAAGCGCCGCGCCAGCGCCGCATCCTTCTCGATATACTTGCGGTATTCATCAAGCGTGGTGGCACCGACGCAATGCAACTCGCCGCGTGCCAGGGCGGGTTTCAGCAGGTTCGAGGCATCCATCGCGCCATCGGCCTTGCCGGCACCAACCAGGGTGTGCAGCTCGTCGATGAACAGCACGATCTGGCCTTCCGCCGAGGTGACTTCGGCCAGCACGGCCTTCAACCGCTCCTCGAATTCGCCCCGGAACTTGGCACCGGCAACCATGGCGCCGAGATCGAGCGCCATCAGCCGCTTGTCCTTGAGGCTTTCCGGCACGTCGCCCTTGGCAATGCGCAAAGCCAGGCCCTCGACGATGGCGGTCTTGCCGACGCCCGGCTCGCCGATCAGCACCGGATTGTTCTTGGTGCGGCGCGACAGCACCTGAATCGTCCGGCGGATTTCTTCATCCCTACCGATCACCGGGTCGAGCTTGCCGCTCTCAGCCGCCTCGGTCAGGTCGCGGGCATATTTCTTCAGGGCGTCATAGGCCTGTTCGGCGGAGGCAGAGTCCGCCTTGCGGCCTTTACGCAAACCGGCAATCGCCTTCTCCAGCGACGCGACAGTCAGGCCCGCCGCTTTCAGCGCCTCGGCGCCAGGGGTATTGGTCAGCAGGATGGCCTGCAGCAGGCGCTCCACGGCAACGAAGCTGTCGCCGGATTTCTCGCGCAGCTTCTCGGCCTGCTCGAACAGGCGGGCGAGCTCGGGGGCCATGTAGAGCTGCCCGGCGCCCGAGCCTTCAACGCTGGGGATTTTTGCCAGCGCTTCCTCGTTCTTCGCCTTGGCGACCGCCGGCTGGCCGCCGGCAGCCTGGACCAGGCCCGTGGCCATGCCTTCCGGGTCGTCCAGCAGCACCTTCAGCAGATGTTCGGGGGTGAAGCGCTGATGCCCGCGGGCCAGCGCCAGGGTCTGCGCCGCCTGCAGGAAGCCACGGGCGCGCTCGGTGAACTTTTCCAAATCCATTGTCTACTCCTATGCAGCGGCACTTGCCGCATCCCCACCTGGGCAATGCGGGCTCGGCCCCACGGCTCAGATGTGGGGAAGCCGGCACGGCGGAACAAGGGGAGGCGCACGAAAATTTCGCCGGGTTAAGGGCTGTTTTCCCTATAGCCCCTAGGGCTTTACGGTTCGTTGACAGCCCTGGCAGCGGGTTATAGTGTGCAGCGCGAAAAAAACATGGCAAGGCCGCCCGCCGGCCAATGCCCAAGCCAATTATGTCAGCAAAATAAGGTTTGACGTCCATGAAGGTTCTGGTCGCGGTCAAGCGCGTGGTGGACTACAACGTCAAGATCCGCGTCAAGGCGGACAAGACGGGAGTCGATCTCGCCAACGTCAAGATGTCGATGAATCCGTTCGATGAAATCGCCGTCGAGGAGGCCGTGCGCCTCAAGGAAGCCGGCATCGCCACCGAGGTGGTGGCCGTCTCCATCGGCCCGACGCAGGCCCAGGAAACCCTCCGTACCGCGCTCGCCATGGGCGCCGACCGCGGCATCCTGGTGAAGACCGACGCCGAAGTGCAGCCGCTGGCCGTGGCCAAGCTGCTGGCCAAGATCGCCGAGGCCGAAGGCCCGCAGCTTTTCATCGTCGGCAAGCAGGCCATCGACGACGACAGCAATCAGACCGGCCAGATGCTCTCCGCCCTGCTCAACTGGAGCCAGGGCACCTTCGCCAACAAGCTGAGCCTCGCCGATGGCAAGGCCAATGTGGTGCGTGAAGTGGACGGCGGCCTCGAGACCGTGGAACTGAAGCTGCCGGCGGTGATCACCACCGACCTGCGCCTGAATGAGCCGCGCTATGCCTCGCTGCCCAACATCATGAAGGCGAAGAAGAAGCCGATTGACGAGAAGACCCCGGAAGACCTGGGCGTGGACATCGCGCCGCGACTCAAGACGCTGAGCGTCGAGGAGCCGCCGAAGCGCAAGGCCGGCATCAAGGTGCCGGACGTCGCCACCCTGGTACAGAAGCTGAAGACCGAAGCGGGAGTCATCTGATATGAGCAGCCTGGTCATTGCCGAACACGATAACGCCTCGATCAAGGCCCCGACGCTCAACACCGTGACCGCTGCCAAGGCCATCGACGCCGACGTGCATGTGCTGGTTGCCGGCCATAATGCCGGTGCCGCCGCCGCCGCCGCTGCGAAGATCGCCGGCGTGTCCAAGGTGATCCATGTCGATGCGCCGCATTACGCCAACGGCCTCGCCGAAGCCCTGGCCCCGCTGGTCACCGGCCTGGCCAAGGGCTACGCCGCCGTGCTGGCGCCGGAAACCACCTCGGGCAAGAACGTGCTGCCGCGCGTTGCCGCGCTGCTGGACGTGGCCCAGATCTCGGGCATCATCGAGGTCAAGTCGGCCGATACCTTCGTGCGTCCGATCTATGCCGGCAATGCCATGGCCACCGTGCAGTCGTCTGACGCCATCAAGGTGATCACCGTGCGCGCCACCGGCTTTGCCGCCGCTGCTGCTGAGGGCGGTTCGGCTGCCATCGAGACCGGCGCTGCCGGTGCCGATCCGGCCGTCTCCACCTTCAAGGGCCAGGATCTGCAGAAGTCCGACCGCCCCGAACTGACCTCGGCCAAGATCATCGTGTCGGGCGGCCGTGGCATGGGCTCGGGCGAGAATTTCAAGCTGATCGAGGCCGTGGCCGACAAGCTCGGCGCCGCCGTGGGCGCCAGCCGTGCCGCCGTCGATGCCGGCTTCGTGCCGAACGACTACCAGGTCGGCCAGACCGGGAAGATCGTCGCGCCGCAGCTTTATGTTGCGGTCGGCATCTCGGGTGCCATCCAGCATCTCGCCGGCATGAAGGACAGCAAGGTGATCGTCGCCATCAACAAGGACGAAGAGGCGCCGATCTTCCAGGTCGCCGATTACGGCCTGGTCGGCGACCTGTTCAAGGTGCTGCCGGAGCTTGAAGCCGAGCTTGGCAAGTAACCGGCAATACGGGAAAACCGCATGATCAAGACCATCGGGGTAATCGGCGCAGGGCAAATGGGCAGCGGTATCGCCCATGTCGGCGCGCTGGCCGGCTTCAATGTCCTGCTGCAGGACATCAATCCGGCGCAGCTCGAGAAGGCCGTGCAGACCATCACCGGCAACATGAACCGGCAGGTGGCACGCGGCAAGATCGACGAGGCGACCCGCGATGCAGCGCTGGGGCGGATCAAGACCGCCAGCGACATCAAGGTGTTCGAGGAAGCCGGCATCGTGATCGAGGCGGCAACCGAGAATGAAGCGCTGAAGAAGAAGATCCTGGTTGAACTCTGCCCGGTGCTGCCGAAGCATGTGCTGATCGCGACGAATACCTCGTCGATTTCGGTGACGCGCCTCGGCTCGGTCACCGACCGCCCGGAAAAGTTCATGGGCATGCATTTCATGAACCCCGTGCCGGTGATGCAGCTCGTCGAGCTGATCCGCGGCATCGCCACGGAAGAAGCAACCTTCCGCGAAGTGCGCGAACTGACCGTGAAGCTCGGCAAGACCCCGGCCAATGCCGAGGATTTCCCGGCCTTCATCGTCAACCGCATCCTGCTGCCGATGATCAACGAGGCCGTCTACACCCTGTATGAGGGCGTCGGCTCGGTCGAGGCGATCGACACGGCGATGCGGCTCGGCGCCAACCACCCGATGGGCCCGTTGCAACTGGCCGATTTCATCGGCCTCGATACCTGCCTTGCGGTGATGCAGGTGCTGTACGAGGGTCTCGCCGACTCCAAGTACCGCCCCTGTCCGCTGCTGGTCAAATATGTCGAGGCCGGCTGGCTCGGCCGCAAGACCAAGCGCGGCTTCTACGACTATCGCGGCGAGCATCCCGTCCCCACCCGCTGAGGACGGCGCAACGCCGGAAGAGACGAGGCCCGGCAGCGATGCCGGGCCTTATTCTTTTCAGTCGAAGCGGAAGCCGGAAATCGCCGTTTCCAGCACCTTGTCGCCGAAGACCTTCCTGCCCTGGCCGTCCCAGGCCGCACCGGCGGCGACCATCAGCGGGATCAGGTGTTCCTCGGCCCGCGGCGGGTGGCAATGGCGGGCGCCGGGCGCCTGTTCCCAATGGGCCAGGGCATCATTGCGGGCCGCGGGCGGGGCTTCGACCGCCGCGGTCAGCCAGCCGTCGAACGCCTCCGAGACCGGCGTGTAGCGCGGATCGCCATAGCCGCGCATGTTGTGGAAGCTCATGCCGCTGCCGACGATCAGCACGCCTTCGTCGCGCAACGGCGCCAGCGCCCGGCCGGCGGCGAGGTGGGCTGCCGGGTCGAGGTCGCCGCGCAGCGACAGCGGCAGGACCGGGATGTCGGCATCGGGGAAGACCAGCTTCAGCGGCACGAAGACGCCATGGTCGTAGCCGCGCTCCGGATCCTCGCCCGTCGCGATGCCGGCCTGCGCCAGCAGGGCCTGGATGCGGTCGGCCAGTGCGGGGTCGCCCGGTGCCGGATAGGTCAGTTGATAGGTATGGGGCGGGAAGCCGTAGTAGTCGAAGATCAGCGAAGGTTTCGCGCCGGAACCGATCGCGAAACGGTCGGTGGCCCAATGGCCCGAGATCACCACGATCGCCTTCGGGCGCGCAGGGAGCGTGGCGGCGATGCCCTTCAGGTAGTCGCCCATCCGCGTCCAGATGCCGCGTGGATCGTCCATGAAGAAGCAGGGGCCGCCGCCATGCGGAATGAACAGCGTCGGCATGCGGTTCGGCGTGGCATCGGTCATCGGCTGTCCCTCTTGGCCGCTCGGGGCCGCTTGATCCCGGGTTAGGCTAGCCGCCAATCGGCGAGCCGTCGAGACGGGGAGGAGAGAATGACTGTTTACGTTATCGCCCAGATCACCATCCGCGACCGGTCGGCCTACGATCGCTACCTCGCCGGCTTCATGCCGGTGCTGATCCGGCATGGCGGCCGGCTGCTGGTGGCCGACGAGCAGCCCGAGGTGGTGGAGGGCACGTGGTCCGGCTCCAAGGTCATCGTGCTGTCGTTCGCCGACCGCGAGGCCTTTGAGCGCTGGATGACGTCGGCGGAGTACCGGCGGATATCGGTCGATCGCGAAGCGGGGACCGAGGGGGTGATCCTTCTGGTGCGGGGCGTGCGGCCAGGCTGACCGCCGCCTCGCTTGCGGCCTGGCGGATCAGGCCGGCGACGACGGCACCGGCCGCCGATCCGGTGGCGCCGATCAGCCGCAACGGCTGGTCGGCCTCCGGCCCCAGGTCGCGGCGGGCGATGGTCGCCTCCCAGCCGGCGGGAAAGCACAGCCCCGGGACCAGCGCGACGCCATGGCCGGCCCCGACCAGGGCGAACAGGGTCGCGGTGTCGTGGGCGGTCAGGACCACGTCGGGGGCGACGCCGGCCGTTCCCAGGATCCGCCGGATCATCGGCTCGCAGCCGGAAGCCGGCATGATGAACGGCAGGCCGGCAAAATCGCCGGGGCTTGCCGGCACCGATCCGCCCTGGCGCGTCGCGATCGCGTAGAAGCGATCGTCGAGCACCACCTCGCCCTGTTCGTCGCCGAAGGCGAGGCCGAGATCGGCGACACCGTTTGCCACCCAGGCCGCCACCTCGGCATCGGTGCCGACCAGCAGTCGCAGGTTGAGGGCCGGCCAGGCCCTGGCGCGGTTCAGCACCGCCGGCGCGATGCGCACCGAGGCCGAGGCGACCAGCGCCAGCCGCACCACGCCCTCGACCGGCGCCTGGCCCAGCCGCGCGATATCGTCGACCGCCGCCAGCGCCGTGCGTGCGGCGGCCAGGGCCAGGTCGCCGGCCGCCGTCGTGGTGATGCCGCGCCGCCCGCGCAGCAGCAGCTGGGTGCCCGCCGCCTGCTCCAATCCGCGCACCGCATGGCTGACCGCCGACTGGGTCAGGCCCAGCCGATCGGCCGCGAGGCTGAAGCTGCCGGTATCGGCCACCGCCGCCAGCACCCGCAGCATCGACAGGTTTATATGAACCGAGTTCATGTTATTGAAAGTATCCGTCATTTTACTCATGCGCACGAACTAACTATCGTCCGGCCCGTGTGGTGGAGGACAACGGGGCCATGACGGACACGACGAATTCGCGCTACCTCGCGGGCGCCCTTTACGGCCTGTCGGCAATCCTGATCTGGGCCGGCTGGATGTCGATCACCCGGCTGGGCATTTCGACCTCGCTGACCGCGGCCGACATCACGATGCTGCGCTTCGGCACGGCCGGAATCCTGCTGCTGCCGGTGGTGATCCGCCACGGCCTCGGCCTCGCCCGGCTGCGCTGGTGGCAGCTCGCGATCATGGTCGGCGGCGCCGGCGCACCCTATGCGATGATCGCGTCGTCGGGCCTGCGCTACGCCCCCGCCGCCGATGCCGGGGTGCTGATCCCCGGGGTGATGCCGCTGTTCGTCGCCATCCTCGCCGTGACGCTGCTGGGGGAAAAGATCGGCGCCAGCCGCAAGGCCGGCTACGGCATGATCCTGCTGGGCGTGCTGGCCATCGCCGGCATGGCCGTGCTGGTGCCCGGCCAGCGCACGATCGGGCACGCGCTGTTCCTCACCGCGTCGTTCATGTGGGCCAGCTATACCATCGTGCTGCGCCGCGCGGGGCTCGCGCCCTTGCATGCCGCCGCGCTGGTCTCGGTCGGTTCAGGGATTATCTTCCTGCCGTTCTATGTCTGGCTGCGCGGCACGGCGCTGGCCACTGTTCCGATGAACGACATCCTGCTGCAGGCCGTGTTCCAGGGCGTGTTCGCCACCATCCTGTCGCTCTACCTGTTCGGCAAGACGGTGGCCCTGCTCGGCGCCTCCGGCGGTGCCGCCTTCGGCGCGCTGGTGCCGGCCTTGGCGGCGTTGCTGGCGATCCCCGTGCTGGGCGAACGCCCGTCGGTCACCGACTGGCTCGGCATCGCGTCGGTCACCGCCGGCGTCTATCTCGCCTCGGGCGGCCCGGTGCGGTGGATCAGGCCTCGGTCATGAGAATGGTCTCGCCGGTTGCGACCAGCGTTTCCTTGCCGTCCTTCACCGCGAACAGGTCGGCGGCCGTGAAGACCTGGCGCTTGCCGGCGCGCACCACCCGGCCGCGGGCGACGAAGGCCTCGCCCACTGCCGGACGCAGGCAGTTGACGCTGTAATGCGAGGCGAGCACACGGCCGACGACCGTCGCCGCGGCAAAGCCGCATACCGTGTCGATCAGCGCGCCGGTCAGACCGGCATGCAGGAATCCCGCGTACTGGCCCAGCTCGGGCTTCCAGGCCAGCCGGATTTCGGCGTTGCCTTCCCCCGCCGCCGTCACCTCGAAACCGGCCCAGCGGTTGAAGGCGGCGCTGTCGTTGATGCCGCGCAGCAGGTCCAGCGCGCTCATCGCGCCGCCACCCGGAAGGTCGCGTTCGCCCGGGCGCAGGGCACGCCGTCCGCGGTGACGAACGCCTGGGCGAAGCAGAGCGTGCCGCCGGTCTTGACGAAGGCGGTGTCGAATTCCAGCCACTGGCCGGGTCTGGCCGAGCCGAGATAGTCGACGCTCAACGAGACGGTCAGCGGCGCCGCTCCCTCCGGCAGGGCCAGGGCGCAGGACAGGCCCATCGCATTGTCGGCCAGTGCCGAGATCAGCCCGCCATGGGCCAGCCCGCGGGAATTGGTATGCGCCTCGCGCAGCCGCAGGCCCAGCACGACCGCGGTGGCGGTGCGGCGCGAATAGAGCGGCTCCCACGGATCGGTCAGCGGGCTGCGCCGGAAATGCGGGGAAAACCCCTCGGGGACCACGTCGCTCATCGCCTTCTCCGCCGTCATATGATATAGACCAGTCTATATAATTCTCGCTCGTTGCCAAGGAGATCGCATGTCGCCGCCACCCAAGCACCGCGACAGGATCGTGCGCTCGGCCGCCGAACTGTTTCGCCGCCGGGGTTATGCGGCGACCGGCACCAACGACATCGTCGCCCTGAGCGGCGCGCCGAAGGGGTCGCTCTACCATTACTTCCCCGCCGGCAAGACGCAGATCGCCGAGGCGGCCGTGGCCTATGCCGGCGGGCGCGTCGCCGCCACGCTGGCCGCCCTGTTGGCCGAGACCGGCGACCCTGCCGCCGCGTTACGCCGCTATGGCGCGATGCTGATCGGCTGGCTGGAGCAGTCGGACTGGCGCGACGGCTGCCCGATCGCCACCACCTTGCTGGAAATCGCGCCGGAGGCCGACGGGGTGGCGGCAGCGGGCCGGGCGTCCTTCGCCGGCTGGGCGGGACTGTTTCGCGCTGCGCTGACGGCGCGGGGCGTGGCCGATGCCCGTGCCGGCCGGCTGGGCCAATTTGCGGTCACGGCGTTGGAAGGCGCGCTGGTGCTGGCCCGGGTCGCGCGCGACGGGACACCGATTCTCGATGCGGTGGACGAAGTCGCCGATCTGTTCACAGCGGCGATTTCGGCTGGGCGATAGGGTCGCGGGACGCTAT
>VFQP010003222.1_pt1 | contig 16910 bp, 12 predicted proteins | sample 3512351 | NCBI WGS metagenome assembly VFQP01 (sample SAMN10412372, study PRJNA504923) | tailings metagenome | isolation source: Relicate 1 Philex TSF1 revegetated site | place: Philippines: Tuba, Benguet | collected 2017-08-29
GTACTTTCAGTACCGACTTATTGACCAGGGATTTCACCACCAGATCCTGCGGTCTGTCAATTTCGTTTTCCTCCACGTAATTCTGGATCATGGCAATGAACGGCTCTCCGTAGCGCTGTGCTTTTCCTGCACCAACTCCCTGGCAATTCGTTAACTCATCAATCGTTATCGGGTATTGGAAACACATGTCTTTCAAAGACGGTTCCTGGAAAATCACAAACGGCGGAATATTGTTCTGTTTGGAGAGTGATTTTCTCAAATCAATCAGCATATCATAAAGCACCTCATCGAAAGCACCTCCTTTTCCGGGAGAAACCATCGCATCATCGTCATCCGAAGCAGAATAATCGTGTTGTTTCAACAAGGTAAATGAAACCGGATTTGCCAAAAACTCCCTTCCTTTTTCAGTAAATTTCAGGGTTCCGTAAGTTTCAATGTCCTTGTAAAGCAACCCTGCCACAACCGTTTGGCGAATCACCGCATTCCAGAAGTGTTCATCCTTGTCCTTACCAACTCCGAACAACGGAGCCTGGTCGTGTCGGTAGCTTTTAATCTCAGCGGTAACTCCACCCGATAAAAAGGCGCAAACGTGCTTCGATTTTTGCTGTTCCTGCAGGAAGTCAACCACCTGAAGCAGTTGGTGAACAAACTCTTTTCCTTCCAGTTTTTCACGCGGATGCTTACAGTTGTCACACATTTCGTTACACTGCTTCTCATCAAAGGTTTCCCCGAAATAATGCAGGATGAATTTTCTGCGGCAAACAGACGTTTCCGAATACGAAACGATTTCACTCAACAGCTGTTTCCCGATTTCCTGTTCTGCAACCGGTTTTCCCTGGAGGAATTTCTCCAGCTTTTCAATGTCTTTATACGAATAGAACGTAATACACTCTCCTACTCCGCCATCACGACCCGCACGACCGGTTTCCTGGTAATAACTTTCCAGCGATTTCGGAATATCGTGGTGAATCACGAAACGCACATCCGGCTTGTCGATTCCCATTCCGAATGCAATGGTTGCAACGATCACGTCCACTTCTTCCATCAGGAACATATCCTGGTGTTTTGCACGGGTAGCTGCGTCCAGGCCGGCATGATAAGCCAACGCATTCACTCCGTTTACCTGGAGCAATTCAGCCATTTCTTCTACCTTCTTGCGGGAAAGACAGTAAATAATCCCGGACTTTCCTGCTCGCTGGCGAATGTATTTGATGATTTCTTTTTCGACGTTTTGTTTCGAACGGATCTCATAGTACAAATTATCCCTGTTGAAAGACGATTTGAATAAGTCCGCATCCATCATATTGAGATTCTTCTGGATATCCGCCTGAACTTTCGGTGTTGCAGTTGCAGTCAATGCGATGATTGCCACGTTGGAGATTTTTTCGAAGATTTCACGCAGACGTCTGTATTCCGGCCGGAAATCATGCCCCCATTCCGAAATACAATGTGCTTCATCAATAGCAAAGAATGAAATCGGAACGGAAGTAAGGAAATCAATGTTTTCTTGCTTTGTAAGCGATTCCGGAGCTACATAAAGCAGTTTTGTTTTCCCGGCAAGGATATCATCCTTTACACGGTTAATTTCTGTTTTGCTTAAAGAAGAATTCAGGAAATGGGCAATGGAATTATGATCACTCACATTGCGAATGGCATCTACCTGGTTTTTCATCAATGCAATCAGCGGAGAAACTATAATAGCTGTACCTTCTGATAATAATGCGGGAAGTTGATAACAAAGGGATTTTCCACCACCGGTCGGCATGATTACAAACGTGTTCTTCTTTTGTAACACATTGGTGATTATGTTTTCCTGTTGTCCCTTAAACTGATCAAAACCAAAAAATTTCCTAAGTGCTTCTTTCAGATCATTCTGATCCATAAAGTTTGAATATTAGAGGATTACCTAAATTTTACTAAATATCGAAATTACTGATAATAAAACGCATAGGCGCTATAAAATCGGCAACTACACTAAAATACAAGATAAATGAATAAAAAACAACTATTAACATTTCTATCCCTCATTTTTTTGATGAATTATTAACTTTGCACCCACATTATGGAAGAGGAAAAAAATATGTCATTCTTACAACATCTCGAGGAATTGAGATGGAGACTGGTTCGATGTGCTGCTGTTATTATCGTACTTGCAGTAGTTATTTGGTGGAATCAGGATTGGATTATGACACATATTTTCCTGTCGATGAGTAAACCTGATTTCTTTACTTTCGACTTTTTCTGTCACACAATGAATTTCATGTGTGTGGACGAAATTCCGATCAATTTCCAGTCGACCACCATGGGGGGACAATTCTCTTATGCGCTATGGATGAGCTTCTTAGGAGGAGTTGTCGTTGGTTTTCCTTTTATCTTCTGGCAACTGTGGTCTTTCGTAAAACCAGGCTTGAAACAGAATGAAAAGAAAATGGTGAAAGGAATTGTCTTCTATGTCAGCCTTCTTTTCTTCCTCGGAATTTTATTCGGATATTTCATCGTAGCACCGATGAGTGTTCAATTCTTCGGTACTTACCAGATTACGCGTGAAATCAAGAATGACTTTACGATCAGTTCGTACATGAGTACGGTGCTTTCAACCGTTTTCTATTCCGGATTATTCTTCCTGCTTCCGATTGTTGCTTACCTATTGGGGAAACTGGGAATCGTATCATCGGGATTCCTGACCAAATACCGGAAACATGCCATTGTTGTCGTTTTAATTCTTGCCGCAATTATTACTCCGCCTGATATTATTTCCCAGGTGATCGTGAGTATTCCGATTTTACTTCTTTATGAAATCGGGATTTTTGTGGTGAAACGTGTTGAAAAAACGCGCCTGACAGAGGAATAATCTCACTGATACTGTGTTGTTTTTGTCTAAGTTTTGTGTAGATTTACCTTATCTATGCTCAAACTAAGGATTCTATTTCTACTCTGCCTGACTCAAAGCTTTGTCTTTTCGCAACAGACAAAAGTTTCAGGACGTGTCGTAGACGCAGCAACTGGCGAAGGTATGCCCGATGTTCGAGTGCAGTTTCAACTTTCCAAAATCGGGACTTTAACCGATAGCCTTGGTTTTTATACCCTGCAAACGTATTACGCAACGGACAGCATCACGTACTTCATGCCTGAATTCGTCATGGTCACGAAAGCCGTTAAACGAGACGTTGAGCAAACGATTGACGTCGCATTAAAAGAAATGATAACGGATATCGTGGAAGTAACGGTAAAACCTCCGGACGAGTTTCCTTCGACAACTTTGCACAAGAAGGTAATCGCGCATAAACACATCAACAACAAGGAGAAATTAGATTCTTACGATTACGAATTGTACAACAAAATTCAGATCGACCTGAATAACATCGGTGACAAATTCAAGGACCGGGACATTGTAAAACGACTGGATGTCGTGATGGATTACCTCGATTCGATCGACGGCGGAAAGACCTATCTTCCGGTGATTCTTTCGGAAAATATTTCCCAGTTCAGTTTCAAAAATAACCCGAAAAAGAAGCGCGAACTCGTATCCGCCACCCGAATTTCCGGAATAGAGAACCTCCAGCTCAATCAATTCCTCGGGGAAATGTACCTCGATTTCAACATCTACGATAATTACCTGAACATTTTCCAGAAAGCGTTCATCAGTCCGGTAGCCAATTTTGCCCGGAATTACTACAAATTCTATCTGGAAGACAGTATGTTCATCGACAATAACTGGTGTTACAAACTCCGCTTTACTCCGAAAAGAACCGGAGACATGACTTTTGAAGGAGAAATGTGGATCAATGACACAACGTATGCGGTCAAAACATTCAAAGCAAAATTATCTCCGGGAGCAAATATCAACTACGTTCAGGACTTGTACATGGAACATCATTTCGACCAGGTTATTCCTGAAGTCTGGATGCTGACCGAAGAGAAAATGATCCTGGATCTGAAAGTTACCAAAGGAACCAAACTCTACGGTTTTTATGGCAGGAAATACTCTTCCCGCAAGAATTTTGTGATCAACAAAAAATACCCGGATGATTATTACAAAAGTGATTTCACCGTCGAATTTGCAGACAGCGCTAAGATCCGGGACAGAAATTACTGGAAGACACACCGGCATATTCCGTTGAACGACCAGGAAAACGGGATTGATCAGATGGTTGATTCCCTGAACCAGGACCCGTTTTTCAAATTCCTGAAGAATTCGACCTATATGCTGGCTACCGGATATTACCCTGTCGGAAAAATTGAAATCGGTTCGATCTATTCCCTGATTTCCGTGAACCCGGTGGAAAAATTCAGAACCGGGCTGGCACTCCGCACATCCAATGCTTTTTCCAAACGCATTGAGTTCGGAGGGCGCTTGTATTACGGTTTCGGCGATAAACGCTTCAAATACGGATTATCCACCCGGATCAATCTGACCCCAAAAAAACGCGGACTTCTCACCATTTACGGAAACCGGGATATTGAACAAATCGGTATTTCACCTACTGCGGCAGCCGTAGGATCCACTTTCAGTTCCTTGCTGAGAACAGGACCTCTCGACAAATTGACTTTTGTTGACAAAGCCGGAATCAACATTGAAAAAGACCTCGGGAAAGATTTTGTCATTTTTACCGGTTTCGAGTGGAAAGAATACACGCCGCTAGGTTTGGCAACGTATGAGCGCAAAAACGAATTCGGCGGATTAGACACCCTGAGACACATTCAAAGCTCGGAGCTGACATTACGTTTCAGATGGTGCAAGGACGAAGAGTTTATCTCCGGGAATTTCGACCGCACAACACTTCCTTCCAAGTTCCCGATTTTATCCATCCAGGGAATTTTCGGGATCAAAGGTGTTTTCGGAAGTGATTACAATTACCAGAAAATCGAATTTGCGATGGAACACAGCCGTAACATCGGTGTTTTGGGACGTCTCCGCTACGGAGTGAACGCCGGAGTGGTTTTGGGAACCGTTGCCTATCCGTTTTTGAAAGTACATGAAGGAAGTCAGTCTTACTGGCTCTACACCAATTCTTTCAACCGCATGTCTTATTTCGAGTTCATTTCGGATCGTTATGTAGGCGGATTCCTGGAACATCACTGGCAAGGCTTGCTTTTCGACCGTATTCCGTTAATCAAGAAACTGAAATGGCGTTTGGTAACGGGTGGAAGAATTACTTACGGTGCAATCGATTCAAGGCACAGCAGCGTGATGATCATTCCGTCATTCACCAAACAATTCGGACACATTCCATACGCAGAAGCATCGGTCGGAATTGAAAACATTTTCAAACTGGGACGCGTGGATTTAGTGTGGCGGATTACCCACCTGGAAAAAGGAATTCTTCCGCTGGGAATTCGCGCAAGATGGTCGTTTATATTCTAAAGAGTTCAAAACGTTGAAAAGGTTCAAAGTTCCGATAGATATTGGAATCAAAAGGTTAAAAACTAAAATTGAATAGTAAGAAAGTTGTTTAAGGTAAAACATTTGAACATGTATTCTATAAAATTCGAAAAAATGTTAAGCTCCGCTTTTTTATACTAATTATCGTAATTTCGCAGGGTGAAGCTACATACGCACGATATCAAGAAGACCTATAAAGGTCGAAATGTTGTAAAAGGTGTTACCATTGAGGTAAACCAGGGAGAAATTGTCGGTTTGCTTGGTCCGAACGGGGCAGGAAAAACCACTTCTTTCTACATGATGGTTGGTTTGGTGAAGCCGGACGAAGGTCACGTATTCCTGGACGACCTGGAAATCACACATTACCCGATGTACAAACGTTCCCAATTGGGGATCGGTTATTTGCCGCAGGAAGTTTCGGTTTTCCGGAAATTAAGCGTGGAAGACAATATTTTATCCATCCTGGAACTTTCCGATCTGACGAAAGTTGAGCGAAAAGAAAAGATGGAACAACTCCTGGAAGAATTCAGCCTGACAAAAGTTCGGAAAAACTTAGGAAACAGGCTTTCCGGAGGTGAAAAAAGAAGAACGGAGATTGCACGGGCTTTAGCAACCAACCCGAAGTTTGTTCTTTTGGACTAACCATTTGCAGGAGTTGACCCGATTGCCGTTGAAGATATTCAAAGCATCGTTTCGGATCTGCGCAAACGCAACATCGGAATTCTGATTACAGATCACAACGTACAGGAAACCTTATCGATTACCGATCGCGCTTATTTGTTATTTGAAGGAAGTATTTTGAAATCGGGAACAGCGGAAGAACTGGCTTCAGATGAACAGGTTCGTAAAGTATACCTCGGACAGAATTTCGTTTTACGCCAGAAAAACCAATAGGCATAAAAAAAGCCTCCGTGGGAAGAGACTTTTGGTTTGTTTCGTTATTTAGATGCTAAATCAGCATTTTCAGTATTATCCACATTTCCGTATGCATCACAATGTCCTCTTGATGATCCGCAAGATGCTATAACCACTGCTAAAAGTGCAGCCATTGCTGCGTAGGCAAAAAATTTCTTCATAGTTATCCGCTTGTTTTTAGTTTACTAGTTGTTGTCTTGAGGTACAAATCTATCACTTTTAACGAAATAAGGCACAAAATATTATTCACATTTCGTTTTTTATAATGTTGATTAAATGTGATTTAATCGAAAATGAGAATCTTTTTTTAACATTAAAAACGAAACTACCAGATAAACCAACAGTTTACCCCCGTTTAAGATCAAAAATGTACAACTGCCAAATTAACGATTAGTTGTCTCTGTCTGTTGATTCGTATCCGACACAGAACTGTAAGCATCACAATGAGCTTTTGTTTTACAGGATGCACCGGCAAATGCAACTAACAAGGCAATGGCAAGAATTCCAAGTAATTTTTTCATGATCGTTCGGTTTAACAGTGAATACTAATTGTAACTTCTATACAAACTTACTACTTTCATCGTTATATATAATAATATTCTTGATAATTACCAAAGGAACAAATTGATATTGAAGTATTTCGTGAAGATTTCCCAACAAAAACTGCGGCTTGTCCTTTTGGTCAACCTGCTCCTGTTTGCCCTTCCGGTTCTTCATGCGCAAAAAAAAATCACTTTCCCGGACCATAGTTTCAAAGAGATCAGCAAAAGAAACAGCTTTACATATGCGGATTCGGTCTCACTGAAAAAACAGCTTACGGAAATCCAGTTCCTGGCCTATAAAAAAGGCTATTTGAGTTATGGTGTTGATTCAATCATCCAGGTTGACAGTCTGAACAGCGAGGTCTTTTTCACCCTTGGATTACGCTATAAAAAACTCAATTTATCCATCAGCGACGAAAGCCGGCGTGCATTAAGAGAAATCGGAATCAGTCCGCGCACTATCGAAACGCTTCCTCCGACTCCACTCGACATTTCGAAAAACCTGGAAAATATCCTGCACCAATTTGAAGTTGCCGGTTATCCTTTTGCCCGGATTTCATTCGAAGACTTGCGAACAGAAAAGGAAGCACTTTTTGCGCAGCTGGTCATCAAACCCAATTCAAGGGTCAAATGGAACGAAATCATTGTGAGCGGAAACAAAGTAAAACTGGCAAAAAGATACCTCGAAAATTTCCTGCACATCGAAAAAGGAGATTGGTATAACCAGGAACAGGTGAAATTAATCAGCACCCGACTGAGTCAGCTCACCTTTGTGAAACAAATCAAACCGGCAGAAATTCTCTTTACCCCGGAAGGCGCGAATCTGTATCTCTACATTGAAACGAAACCTGTCTCACTCTTCAACGGAACCATCGGTTTGCAGCAGGATCCCGTCAAACTGAAGTACCAGCTTACCGGAGATTTGCGTCTGAAACTTCAAAACGCCTTTAAGCATGGCGAACTTTTCGATCTGAATTGGCGCTCGATTCAGCCTGGAAGTCCGCAGTTAAAAGTACAGGCTGCGTATCCTTTCCTTTTCAATACTCCTTTCGGATTAGACGGCCAGTTTTCGCTCTTCAAGCGTGATTCTACTTTCCTGGAATTGAAAACAAGCATCGGTGTAACGTATTTTGTTTCCGGTGGAAAAACTTTGACCGGTTTTTACAAAAACCAACAATCCAATCTGCTGGGTTCAACCGTTACAAGTCAGTACGGTACCGCCAAAAGCAATGTGTACGGTCTTTCTTTCAAAAATCAAACAGTGGATTATCTACCGAATCCACGGAAAGGATTTATCTGGTACCTGGAAGGAAATGTGGGGAAACGTTCGCTTAAAAAGGATTCAACAACCAGCAATTACCTGGTTTACGGAGGAAAAGTTCAAATCGAATATTACCAGGCACTCGGAAAACGTTTTGTGATCAAAGGCGGACTCCTGAGTGAAACGTTTTTCACCAACAATATTCAGCAAAATGAGCTGTTGCGTTTCGGAGGAAACCTTTCTCAACGCGGTTTTATGGAAGATGAATTACTGAGTACTTATCGCGCTACATTTACGATCGAACCGCGGTTTATCCTGGACCAGAACTCGTATTTGTTTGTTTTTTACGATCAAAGCTGGTACGAACGGAATGTTCAAAGTTATGTTCACGATGCACCGAAAGGTTTCGGAGCCGGGCTTTGTTTCGGGACGAATATCGGGATCTTTTCACTGACGTATGCCTTAGGTCAGCAGTTTTCCAACCCGATTTTATTCCGGGATTCGAAAGTGCATTTCGGGTATGTAGCCTACTTTTGACGGCACTTTTTTCAATTGTTTCAATGTCAATTTTGCCAATTTGCCAAATGGCAAACCGTAACAGGCCTGAAAGCGAGCCAACACTGAAAAACACTCGTTTCCAGATATAAAGATACCAACAATCGTTTACCAGCATTCCAAACATTCACAGTCCGAAACTCATAATCCCATCAAAATCAACGAGGTCAACACTTCAATCAATCCGTTGATTCATTATCTTTTTTTTGACTATCTTGATTTCACTATGAACTACTTGTGCATATCAGATAGATGTTGGAAATCCATTGTGATAATGGTTTCTTTATTTCTGTTTGCTTCCATTACAAAAGCTCAGGACATTGTTGTTATCGGTACTGTTTCAAACGACCAAAATCAAAAAGTAAAAGGCGCGGAAGTCAGACTCGGACAACAAAACAGCAAAACAAATTCGAAGGGAAATTTTATATTTAAACTCTCTAAATTTCCAACCCAATTAACCATTAAACATACTCTTTACAAAGAATACATTGAAGTTGTCCGTGCTCCTCTCAATCAAAAAGACACGATCAAACTGGGCATTGTTTTAGAAAATAAAGAAACCGAATTAGAAGAAGTCACCATTCATTCTTCCCGTGTGATCTGGGCCTATCAAAAACCCAATACACACATTATCGATTTTGATTTAATGGACTCAGAAATCCTCCTGCTTTGCAGGGAAGATCACAACTATTACGCAAGAAGGCTCGACTCCATCCAGGAAAAGATTACGGATCTGCAAATCAAAAAAAATCCTCAGAATTTATTTAAAGATTGTACCGGCGGAATTCACCTCGTTTATACTGATAGTATTTTCGAATTACTATTCCGTGGAAACAGCACCGGCATACTGGCAGGCTATCCTTACCTGGAAGCGATGGAAATTTTAGATCCCTGTGTTATTTCAAATGAAAACAATTTCATCGTAAAAGCATTCGGACCGCACAACAAATTGGTGAAATACACCAATATTGACCGCTATACGAGAAAACCGGAATTGCTTTATATAACCAGAGATGCAGAACAAATGCGCGCCCTGGATGATTATGCTCTTGCCAACGATATTCCGGTTCCGCTTTACAACCCCAATTCCAGGTATACGCGCGGACCACAAATGGTCATACTGACAGACAGACAAAAATGGCAAAACCAGCAATTTTATAAGCAAATACTTTCAAAACAGCTCTATGTTCCAATTTTCGAAATCAATGATTCGGTTGTCATCTTTGACCATGTAACCGATAGTGCATTGGTTTTTAACCAAAACGGAGATTTTGTCCGGTCTTTCCAGATCAGCTATCATTATTTTGAAAATTGGAAAGACGAATTGATCGTCAATGAAGAAAAGACAAAAATCTACGCCAAATATGAAATTGACGGCCTGGTAACGCTTCGCGAGATCGATCCTTCAACAGGAAAAGTTTTGAATGCAACGCTCCTCGAAAAACACATTTACCCGTTAAGAATCCAGATCCGAGGTGATTACGCTTTCTATCTATACAAACATTATTTAGACAACAGTATTCACTACCTGTACAAACAAGCACTGAAACAATAATTCTTCCTACTGAATGCAACACATCATGAAACAAGTTTACCACATTTCGATTATACTCACACTCTTCTTCACCGGATGGATCAGCGGAAACAATACTGCCTGGTCCCAGGCGGAAGTCGTGGTGAAAGGGAAAGTGGTTACTGAAGCGGGAACTCCTGTAAAAAGCGCGACCGTCAAATTAGGAAGTGTAGACGGACGTACAAATTCCGATGGTATTTTTGTCCTCAGGAACAGTACATTTCCAGTACAATTAAGCGTTAAACACCCTTTGTTCTCGGAATATGTTGACATGCTTATTTTTCCTGAAAGATGGAGAGATACCCTCCAGGTATTTGTTATCATGCAGGGAAAAGAAACAGCACTGGATGAAGTAACGGTTACGAACAAACAAATATTCTGGGTTTACCCGAGAAAACAAGCCAATGTACTGGATTTTATTTTACAGCCCGATGATGGAATTATTCTTTGCTGTAGTGATGAAAAGAATTACTTCATGCGTGGTTTGAATTCCCAGGGAGAAAAAATGTATGAAATTCCCATTCGCCGACACCCAAAGCAATTATTCCGTGATTGCATGGATCGAATTCACCTGATTTACTCAGACAGTATTTATGAGACTTCCATCATCAGTAATTCTTTAGGAGCTTTCCAGCTAAGAGCCGCAGCCAAGATATTCACCTACAATCTTTTGAAAACCTGTGTTTATAAAGATGAAAAAACATTGATCAAATTCAATTATTCCGAACAAAACCAACGCATCGAATTCCTGATGTACAACATACAGATGCAGACACAAAAGCCGAAGACCCTCTATATCGGCGAAGACCGGAAACGCAGCAGGCAACTTCGCGAATACGCACAGGAAAACAGCGTTACCGAAAACGACTTATTTCATGCTAACAACAAAGATCAACTGAAAATGGCGCGTGCAAAATGGGATAATCTGCGTTTTTATGATCTTGTTTTAGCAACCCCTGTTTATGTTCCTTTATTTGAATTAAACGATTCATTGATCATCTTTGATCATTTAAACGATTCTGCTGTTGTTTTTACTAAAGCGGGTGTTCGTGTAAGGTCATTCCCGATTCTCTACCACCACTACAGGGGCTGGAAAAGCGAATTGGTTACAAACCTGGAAAAAACCAAAATCTATGCCCGCTACCAAATCGACGGGCTTACAACACTACGTGAAATTAATCCGACAAATGGAAAGGTAGAACAGAAAATTCTGTTGGAACAGCATGTCTTTCCAAAACATCTTCAAATTCGCGATGATTTTATCTATTACATCTATGATGATTACCTGGACAAAAGCATGCATTACCTCTTTAAACAGCCCATGAGATGATTTTTGTTGCGTCAAATCCATTTTTAACTATCTTTCGGTTCATATATAACCCTATGTTTCCGCTCGTGAAAAATCCAATTCTTTTTCTTCTTACGATTGCTTCTCTATTATCCTTCAGTGCGGGGTGGTCCCAATCAGAAATTATCATCAAAGGGAAAGTAATCAATGAATTGGGAACTCCCGTTAAAAATGCTTCCGTACAGATCGACATTCACAATGCGCGTACGAACTCCAACGGAATTTTTGTCTTGAGAAATCAAAATTTCCCTGCTCATATCGTCGTGAAGAGCAGCTTGTATAATGAATTTGAGGACATGTTGCTTTTCCCGGAAAAGTGGAAAGACACCTTGATGGTTTCTGTTGTTTTGACATCAAAAGAAACACAACTGGAAGAAGTTACCATCACTGCAAACGATATTTTCTGGGCATACCCGAGAAAACAAGCCAATGTACTGGATTTCAAAGTGCAGTCCGACGGAAACATGCTGCTTTGCTGCAGCGATGAACACCGCTATTTCCTGAGACATTTGAACCCGATGGGAGACAAAATCTACGAAACTACAATCCGGAAACATCCCAAACAGCTGCGCCAGGATTGTGGCGGAAGAGTTCATCTGATCTACAAAGACAGCATTTATGAAACAGCCGTTGTAGGGGAATCGGTTGGTATCTTCTCTCCCGTTCCTTATTACAAAGCCATCGGATTAATTGACAACTGCTCCTATTCTGATGACACTTCCATTATCATCCGGTCATACCTTTACCAGAATCAATACCTGGATTACCGACTGATCACAAAAAAAACAAGAAATACCAAGCTGCTGTATGTTTGCCAGGACAGGCAAAAAAGCCGGCAGTTAAAAGATTACGAAAAAGATAATAAACTGACGGTAAGTGAAATTCTCCGGCAATCAGATGCCAACCATTCCGACAACCTTTCGAACAAATACACCGAAATGAAAAAAGCGCGGGATTTGTGGAACACCCAGCAGTTTTATAATCTGATCGTTTTCAAACCATTGTATGCCCCTTTGTTTGAACTCAACGATTCACTCTTCATTTTTGATCATGTCAACGACTCAGCGATTGTTTTTACCCGGTCAGGAATCCGTGTAAGGAGCTTCCCTATTTCCTACCAGTATTTCAAAGGCTGGAAGAGTGAACTGATTCCGAATATTGAAAAAACGCAGGTATATGCCCGTTTCGAAAACGACGGATTGACCTGTTTAAGAAAGATCAACCTGACAAACGGGAAGATCGAAAGTGAAGTTCAGATCAAAAAACATATTTTCCCGGAACACATCCAGATTCGGGAAGATTTCATCTATTACCTCTACAAAGATTACCTTGATCTGAGTATGCATTACATCTTCAAGCAGCATTTAACAAAACCCTGACGAAAGATTGCACGCCAACTTGCAGATAACGCTAATTTTGCGTAACTTCAAGTAAGTCATGAAAAACAACGAAACAATTAGTAATCCTGCGGAATTCACTGAACGATTTATCAATCAAACAAACAGCCCCGTTTTTTTAACCGGGAAAGCCGGAACAGGAAAAACAACCCTGCTCCGGAAAATCGTAGAAACCACTCACAAAAACACGGTGATTGTTGCTCCTACCGGAATCGCGGCTTTAAATGCAGGCGGAGTGACGATTCATTCGTTCTTTCAGCTTCCCTTCAGTGCATTCATCCCGGAATTTGTTTCGGAAGGCTTGGTGAACGGAAACATCAAATTTGAGTCCAAGGAAACTTTAAAACGTCATTTTCATTTCAACAAAACCCGTCAGAACCTCATCCGGAGTGTGGAGCTCCTGATCATCGACGAAGTTTCGATGCTGCGGGCAGATTTGCTGGATGCAATCGATTGGACGCTGCGAAATGTACGCCGGAATAATGATCCGTTCGGAGGTGTTCAGGTGTTGTTTATCGGTGATTTATTGCAGCTTCCTCCTGTTATCAAACCGGAAGAATGGAGTCTGCTTCAAAAATACTATCACGGAATCTTCTTTTTCAATGCGCATGTCTTCCGGGAACAAGCACCGGTTTATATCGAACTGGAAAAAATCTTCCGCCAGGACGATCAATTGTTTATCGACCTGCTGAACCATTTACGAAATAACGAAATCACTTCTGAAGATCAGAAATTGCTGGAAAAATATGTCAATCCGGCTTTTGACTCCACCAAAGAAGAAGGATATATTACTTTAACAACCCACAATTCCAAAGCCGATCAGCTCAATACAACAGCACTGAATTCACTTCCGGAAAAATCGGTCATCTATTCTGCCGAGATCAAAGGAGATTTTCCACCCCATTTGTTTCCGCTGGAAAAGGATACCGAGTTGAAAGTCGGTGCACAGATCATGTTTATCAAGAACGATATTTCGTTCGAAAAGAATTTCTACAACGGAAAAATGGGAGTGATCAAATCCCTGACCAGCGAAGAGATTGAAGTGTTTTTCAAAGACGAAAAACGAAGCATCATTGTGGAGAAATACGAGTGGAACAACATCAAGTATTCACTCAACGAGCAATCCGGTGAAATCGAAGAGGAAATCCTCGGAACGTTTGTCCACTACCCGATCAAACTCGCCTGGGCGATTACCATTCACAAAAGCCAGGGACTAACTTTCGACAAAGCAGTTCTGGATGTTTCCCAGGTTTTTGCTCCCGGACAAGCTTATGTGGCACTTTCAAGGCTTCGCAGTCTTGCAGGATTAGTTCTCCTGAAGCCGCTTTCCATGAATGGTTTGATCAACGACCAGCAGGTTGTTTCTTATTCTTCCAACAAAGCTCCGGAAGACGTGATGCAGCTTTACCTCGACCGGGAAACGGCACGATTCATTTACACCAGTCTTTTCCAGGCTTTTGATTGGTACGATTACACCACTAAATGGGCAACGTTCGAATTAGGGCTCAAACTCCAGGGACCGAAAACCGAAAAAGGAAAAGATAAATCCTGGGCAGCCAACCAGCTTCAAACGGTTCAGGCCACTTTTGATGCAGCTCGCAAGTTCCAGAATCAATTGACCAACATTTTCTCAAAGGAAAATCCGGACTGGAATTTTGTTCACGACCGTGTACAAGCTGCTTACCTGTATTTCTTCAAGCCGCTGGATGCACAAGTCTATTCGATTATGAAAAGACGTTACGAGCTGTCTAAAATCAAAAAAACGAAGAGCTATCATGATGAGCTGGAAGAACTGGAGCAGGAAGTTGTATCGGTTGTTCACCGTTTAATGAAAGCGCGCTTATTGATGGAAGCAGTCGTTAATCAGAAACCATTTACCAAGGAAACGATCAAAGCTCCTGAACTGACTAATTACGTCATCGCGAAAGGCCAGAGCATTCAACAGGAACTCAGAGCAAACCGTTCTATGCTGGATGAAATGATGGAAGAAGAATACACGGATGTTGTTCAACTGGTCAAACAGAAAAAGGTTAAAGAGGAAAAAGCGGTTAAGAAAGACACCTATGAAATAACCTTCGAATTGTATGAACAAGGTAAAACGATGGAAGAAATTGCGCGTGAACGTCAATTGGGTGTTTCAACCATTGAAGGACATTTCGTTAAATTGATCCGCCAGGAAAAAATCGACATCACGGATATTTTGGATCCGAAACGAATCAGCGAAATCGAAACATACCTGGAAGGAACCGAAGGAAAAACGCTTGGAACGATCAAGGATGAATTGGGAGACAAAGTGACTTACGGAGAATTGAAATTGGTTCAGGCTTCGAAGATGTTGTAAAATCAGTCTTTACCCCTCTATTTATCTAGCGATTCGTAATATTGCGAATTGGCATTTTGGCAATATTGACAATCTGTAAAATCACGTTTTTGTAAAATCTTATAAAACAGATTTGACAAAAAAAATCACAGAGCAAACTACCCTGTGATTTCACCAAATTACCATAAACTACTTACAAATAAATCCAAACCAACAGGACTTATTTTCCTATAGAATACAATCTTACAAAAAGGTAACAAAAAACCCCGACGTTCTTCCGAAGTCGGGGTTTTTGTATTTTATCCCAGCCCTTTCTTATAATCCGAAAGCAGCTTTTACTTTATCTACAAAGTCTAATTTTTCCCAAGTAAACAATTCAACTTCTTTCACCACCTGAGTTCCGTCAGGAGCATTGAATGTTTTCTTCACTACTTCATTCTTACGCCCCATGTGACCGTAAGCAGCAGTTTCAGAATAAATCGGGTTTCTCAATTTCAAACGTTGCTCAATTGCATAAGGACGCATGTCGAAAATCTCAGCACATTTCTTAGCAATTTCACCGTCAGTCATATTTACTTTTGACGTTCCGTAAGTATTGATGAACAAACCACAAGGCTTAGCGACACCAATTGCGTAAGAAACCTGTACCAACACCTCATCACACAAACCTGCACCAACCAAATTCTTCGCGATGTGACGCGTAGCATAAGCAGCTGAACGGTCCACTTTAGACGGATCTTTTCCGGAGAAAGCTCCACCACCGTGAGCACCTTTTCCACCGTATGTATCAACGATAATCTTACGACCTGTCAAACCTGTATCTCCGTGAGGACCTCCGATAACGAATTTCCCTGTCGGGTTGATATGGTAAGTGATCTGATCGTTGAACAATGCCTGCAATTCCGGTTTCAATCTTGCTTTTACGCGCGGAATAACGATGTTCACGATATCGTCATTGATTTTTTTCAACATTTCAGCCTCTGTTCCGAAATCATCGTGCTGTGTAGAAACAACGATTGTATCAATACGTTGCGGAACATTATCATCAGAATATTCGATCGTTACCTGGGATTTTGCATCCGGACGCAAATAACCGATAATATGAGATTCGTTGTTACGGATTCGGGACAATTCCTGAAGGATATTGTGAGCCAGATCCAACGCCAACGGCATGTAATTTTCAGTCTCTTTCGTTGCGTAACCAAACATCATTCCCTGGTCTCCTGCTCCCTGAGCTTCTGCTTTCGCTTCAAAATCATCATTTGAAACTTTACGGTCAACTCCCTGGTTGATATCGGAAGACTGATCGTGAATTGCGGAAAGAATTCCACAAGAGTTCGCTTCAAACATGTATTCGGATTTCGTGTATCCGATTTTACGGATTACTTCACGTGCAATCGTCTGAACGTCCAAATATGTATTCGTTTTTACCTCTCCGGCCAAAACTACCTGTCCTGTCGTTACTAAGGTTTCGCAAGCGACTTTCGACGTTGGGTCAAAAGCCATAAAGTTATCAATTAGCGCATCTGAGATCTGATCCGCTACTTTATCCGGGTGTCCTTCAGAAACAGATTCTGAGGTAAACAAGTATGACATAGTCCTTGATTATAAAATTT
>VFQP010003223.1_pt1 | contig 16909 bp, 17 predicted proteins | sample 3512351 | NCBI WGS metagenome assembly VFQP01 (sample SAMN10412372, study PRJNA504923) | tailings metagenome | isolation source: Relicate 1 Philex TSF1 revegetated site | place: Philippines: Tuba, Benguet | collected 2017-08-29
TGGCGGACCTGCCCAAGCCATGGCTGCTCAAGCTGGCGGGCGCCGACAGCTTCAAGGGGCACAGCACCACGCTGTGGTCCCTCTCCCGCACGTGCAGCCTGTTCCGCGACCTGGTGCTGCGGCAGCGAGGGGCGAAGGCCTCGTTCAACGTGCCCGTTGCCGCCGAGGACTTCCCGCGGCAGCTGCAGTGCCTGTGCACGCTGGCCAGGCACAGCCACCACATCAAGCTGGCGTTCAGGGGCTCGCCTGAGCCCCTACCCTGGACCGCGGCGGAGCCGCACGTCGCGCACCTGCTGCTGTGCGCCATGGCGCAGCTGGGCGGCCAGCCGCTGACGGCCGTCAATGAGATCGAGTTCTACGTGAGTGCAGCACCTCTTGGTGACGGCAGCAAAAGGTCGCCGACCTCAATCTGGCACCAGGGTGACCTGTCCGCTGCTCCGCCTGGCTTGCGCCGCAGAGCCTGGAACAGACGTCCCTGGTGCCCGTCTGGCTGCCGCTCACGTGCCCCAACGTCACCACCTTGGAGTGCGAAGGCGGCACCATCACGCAGCACTTCCCTCTTCCAGCTCCGCCACCTCCTGCCACCACCACCAGCCCAGCGCCCGTGCACCTGAAGCACGTCACCTGGTCAGGATGGTGGCAACCTGAGGCTCAGGCCCAGGGCCTGGCGCGGCACCTGCAGCAGCAGCTGGCCGCGCTGCCCAGCCTCACCAGCCTAGCGCTGCACGACCTGGAGACGTGGAGCTTGGTGGCGGAGCTGCACAGCACCAGCGTCACGCGGCTGCGGTTTGTGAGCGGCGACCTGGAGGACAAGGTGGCATGCAACGGCGCCCTCCAGCGGCTGCCGGCGCAGTTCCCCAACCTGGTGGAGCTGGACGCGCCGCACTGCCTCACCCTGCACGACGACGGCCTGGAGGCGCTGCTCAGCCTGCGCAGCCTGCGGCGCGTGCACGTGTTTGAGTTGGACCTGGAGCGCAGCCACGCCAACCGCCCTTGCGCCTGGGAGGAGCTGTGGCTGCAATCGTGTAGCGTGGACAGCGCGGCGCGGCTGCCGCTCGAGGGCATCCAGCGCCTTGGCGCGCACACGCACGAGGTCCACCCCAGCCGTGACGCCCAGGCCGTTGCGCGCGTGGCCGCGGCCATCCAGCGGTCCGGCGCACTGTGCTGGGACGGGCTGGACGTCAGCGGTTTCAACACCACTGCGTTGTTCACCACCTTGCGCCCGCTGGTGGAGGCGCTGCCGGCGGGGGGGCAGCGCTGGGTCGGCATCCGTGGCCTGAGCGCGCTCTCGCCGGATGTGTTGCGGCAGCTGGGCCAGCAGCTCACGCCCGCCGTCCACACCCTGATCTTCGCCGACTGCACCTTGCCCCGCGAGGTCTCCCCTGCGCTGCTGCCCAGCCTGCCCGCCACGGTGGCGCGCGTGGAACTGTGCTGGCTAGCGCCGTGGCGGTACGGTCCTCCCTCCAGTGAAGGCTTTGAGGAGCGCGTGCTGGCCATGTGCAGCGCCGCGGTGCGGCCCATCACCGTGTGCGTGGGCAGGGAGCTCATGCCCGAGGAGGCGCTGGCTCGCGTCCGCGCGCGCCTGGCGGAGCAGGGCAACGCGCACGTGACGCTGGTGGGGTGAGGGTGGGCCGTCTGGGGATCGCCGGGGTGCGCTCTTGTTGTGGGCTCTGTGTGTGGGTTGAGGGCGTTGCACGCGTTTGTCGTTGTGTGGCTCTGAGCGTGGGGCTTCCATGCTTCTGCTGCCCTTTTGCGTGGTGCACGACGAGCAGGGTGGCGCGCCACACCTTTTGAGTAGCGGCGCCTGACGCAAGCCGCCCTTGCTGCTTGCTTGGTGTGCCTGCACCCCCAGGCCATGTTGGCGGACGTGACGACACGTGACGACAGCGGGTTCCGTGCACCGCGTGTGCTTTGATGCGCCGCGTGCCGCCCCCTGACCACTTACTTGTCCCTGCACATGAACATGGGCCCCTGGGACCTGCTTCAGGACTGCAGGATCGTTGGCCCTGAATCGGGGCTGATCTCCATGCATGGATCAGATCGATCAGCAGCAGCAGCTGCTGCTAGAGTACGCAGCAAGAGCCAAAATGCAGCTCCACAAGCAGCAGTGCGTCGGTGGTGGCCTCGCGCGCGAGCAGCACAGCGCGTCGCGGCGACTGATCACCCCCAGCAGGTCGCGCGCCCCAGTGGCGGTGGGGCCCTGCCGCGCGGCCGGCAACGGAGCCAAGCCTGCGATCGGCGCGTCGGCGCCTGGCCTGGACGAGCCGGTGGAGCTCGTGAACGGCGAGGTCGTCTCTGGCCCCGACCTGAGCGTCGTCGTGAATGGCATCCACTTCCCCAACCCGTTCGTCATTGGCAGCGGTGAGCGGCGCTGCAGATTCTGTGTGCCTGCGCGCGCGCTTGAGCGTGCGCCTGCGTGGGGTTGCCCGCGACCTGCCACACACACACCAGGGTTGTTCCGCCTCAGGAACAACGCCGCTCGTGCAATTGCTTGCGTGCGCGCGCAGGGCCCCCGGGCACCAACTGTGAGTCGCGCGCGCGGGCGCAGATCGGCGCGCAAGAGGGGAGGCGGGCCGTGGAACAGCTGCTCAGCAGCAGCTGTGCGCAGGCCCAGGCCAGCTACGCCACACGGCGCGCAGCCAGTGTGATGAGTGGACGTGCTGCTGCCCCTGGCCAACGCCAATTGGGCGCGTGTGCGCAGACCAGGTCATGAAGAAGGCGTTCGACGAAGGGTGGGGCGGCGTCATCTGCAAGACACTGTCGCTGGACAGCAAGAAGGTGCGCGCCTTCCCACAGCGCAGCTCAACAGCGCGCGCTCACAGCAGTTTTTTTTGGTGAGGGCGGCGGGGCGGGCGCCACCTCGTCGTGAGCGTGTGTGCCCCTGGCTCGCTCCCCGCAGGTGGTGAACGTGACGCCGCGCTACGCCAAGCTCAGGGACAGCGGCAACAAGGTGTTCGGGTGCGCGCACCCCACCGCTGCCTCCAGGCCCTGCTGCCGCGCAGGCACGCACCTTGGACCAGCGTTCCAGCATGCCGCGTTGCTCACCACATCAAAACGATGCAGGTGGGAGAACTTTGAGCTCATCAGCGACCGGCCCTTCGAGGTGATGCTGGCCGAGATGAAGCGCCTGCGCCAAGAGTACCCCGACCGCGTGCTCATCGCCAGCATCATGGAGGAGTACAGCAAGGGCGCCTGGGAGGAGATCATCGGCAGGTGCGCGCGGCGGCGGCGGCGGCGGCAGCGCCCTCGTGAAGCATTGGCCGCCAGCAGCACACAGCCAACTAGGGTCTCACGCTGCGCACGTGCCTCGCGGAGTGCAGTGCTGGCCTCTGCATGCGGCGCCGAGGCCTTCCGGCGCATGCAGAGGGGGCTGAGGGCGTGTGCGCACTGCGAACCGCTGCTGCAGGTGTGAGGAGATTGGCGTGGACGCCTTTGAGATCAACTTTTCGTGCCCGCACGGCATGCCCGAGCGCAAGGTGAGGAGGTTGGCGCCTGTGTGTGTTGCGGGCTTCGGCCCTGAGCGTGCAGCGTGCAGCGCTGACCGTCACCGGGAGACTTGTTCGGGGAGGCTCAGCATCTTTCCATACAGCCCTGCACCCCCCAGCAGCACACATCGTAGGACACGCCCCCCCCCCACAGTCGCGGTCTCGCTGGCAGCGCAGCCGTGCAGCGCCCGCGCTCACGCGTCCTGCGTGCCATCCCATGACACGACAATGCACCAGCGAGACGTCTCTTGCCGCCGCCTTGCTGTCCGCGTCGCCGCCGCTGCGCCGCCCGCAGATGGGCATGGCAATGGGCCAGGACTGCGAGCTGCTCACCGAGGTGTGCGGGTGGATCAACGGCGCCGCCACCAAGCCCGTGTGGGCCAAGATGACGCCAAACGTGACGGAGATCTCGCAGCCGGCACGCTGCGCCGTGGCGCAGGTGCGGCTAGCGCCCCAGCCCCCTGGCTCAGCAGGGAAGGCTGCTTGGTGGGTGGGTGGGTAGAGAGGCAGCAAGCACCTCTGATGAGCCGTCTCGCACTCTCCCCGCCTTTGGGGCTGTGCACAGATGGTCCAGGTGGGAGGAGCGCGCAGCGGCAGCGCAGATGTGTGGCGGAACCCCCCCCCCCCCCCCCCCTCCCCCGGCTTCAGGGGTGCCGGGGCGTGGCGGCCATCAACACCATCCAGTGCGTCATGGGCGTGAACCTCGACACCTTGCGCCCCGAGCCCTCGGTCGAGGGTTACTCCACGCCGGGCGGCTACTCGTACCGCGCCGTCAAGCCCATCGCGCTGGCCAAGGTCATGAGCATCGCGCGCATGATCCGCTCAGAGTACCCCGACCGCGGCGTCAGCCTCAGCGGCATTGGCGGCGTGGAGACGGGCGCCGACGCGGCAGAGTTCATCCTGCTGGGCTCCGACACGGTGCAGGTGAGCAGACGTCTGTCGGGGAGAGGCGCTCCTGTGCGCGCGCCGTCCGTCGGGCTCAGAGTGGAGAGGTGCACGCGTTGCGGCTGGCGGGCGCTTGGGCACCTTGCGGGTGCAGGCTCGGGCTTGCCGTTTGTGCCCTAGTTGGGGACGGGGAGGGGTCGGCAGCAGCGCCGTGGGTCAGTGGGCCGAGGACGCGACGTGATGCCGGGTGCTGCGCCCGCGTGGTGCGCGGCGTGTCGTTCTCCGTAGGTGTGCACGGGCGTCATGATCCACGGGTACCCCCTGGTCAAGAACCTGTGCGGAGGCCTGCAGGTGCGTGCTTCACCTCCCACAGTGCCGTCTGCTTCCTTCGCCCGCTGTGCTGGAAGCATCCAGGCCTGTGGAGCGAATCCCTGGGCTCTGGATGCTGCTTCCGCTGCTGCGCTGGTGGTGAGCGAGTTGGCACAGCGCTGTCCCGCACCTCGCAGAAGTTCATGCTCAAGCACAACTTCAAGAGCATTGCGGACTTCAAGGGCGCCTCGCTGCCCTACTTCACCACGCACACGGACCTGGTGACCAAGCAGCGCGCCGCCGTGGCCGCCAAGAAGGCCGGCAAGGTGCGCGCGTGTTGGGGTGTTGGGGACGGCTGAAGGGGGTGGGGCGCCGCAACCGGTACAGTGTCGTGTGGTGCTGCGGGGGCTGTAGAGGTGGGGCTGCCGTGTGCGCGTGCTTGGGTGTTGGGGACGGTTGAGGGAGCAGCAAAAGGGGGGCGGGCGCAATCAGGGGTGGGCGCCGCAAACGGGACAGTGTCGTGGCGCTGCGGGGGCTGTTGAGCTGGGGCTACCGTGTGCGCGTGGTGTGACGTCCCTCAAAGGTGGTTGGTGGTTGGTTGGTGCCGCGCGGTGCCGCACGGTGCAGGTGGGCCTGGCCAACGACAGCGAGTGGAGCGGCGACAAGTTCGTGGAGAACGCCGAGGCCATGGTGGCCAACTGAGCAAGCCCCGAGCCAGGGCGTCGCGCCCGCCCCCCGCGCATGGGCACCTCGACGGTCCAGTTGGGCGGGCGAAGAGCGCCGGCCATGGGCGCTGGGGCGGCCATGGACTTCAGGCGCTGGCATGCATCCGCGCAGCTGTGGTCCTGTGTAGCTTTTCCCTGACCCTCTCATGCGCGAGCGGCAGCGCCTCCCGGTGCACCGGCAGCAGCTGCCTGCGTTCCATGCATACGCGCGCGCTGGCATCACGTGGCTGCGCCGCTCCGCGCCGACGCTCATGCCAGACGCCACACAGCGCCGAGCAGGCGCGGCGCGGCCTTGCACGTCCCGCCGCTGCCGTGGCTGCTCGGCACTGGCGCCGCATGTTTGTATCTTGACCCACTTCCCGCACACGCTACGGCTGCCGCTGCCCCCGCGGCGCCGAGTATGTCACCTTTTGCCGGATCTGTTGTGGTCCCGCGTCTGTACGAGAGAGAGGAGCGTGGCGCCCCTGGGTGCTGCCGCCGTGTGTTGTGCGAGCGCGCTGACGTGCCGTTGGACTGATGGTGGTGGTGACCGTGTGCTCTGCTGCGGGGAGCGCAGTGGTCGCAGCCTTGTTGCGTTGCGCCTGGCGAGCCTTGCCTCTGCTGCAACTCCTCCCGCCTGCCCTGCCTCCCGGCCCGGCGTCACGCTGCGTCCGCTGCCACGCGGCACGCAACCCTGTGCGCCCTCACCCCTGCTCCACTCTTCTTTGTGTGGCCGCGCAACTGCTGCTCCCGTCTCTTGGGTATGCGGGTGGCGCAGCTCGGTGCGCCTTTCCCCGGCCAATGAGCGGGTGGCGCTGTATGCTTTGCTCGCCATGTGGTGCGTGCCACTCTGGCTGCAACGGCACAATTCTTCCGAGCCCGTGCACCGTTGCACCGTAAAGCAGCAGCGAAGGCGAGCGATCAATCACGCCACGACCAGGTTGAGGATCTTGCCCTTGACGAAAATGACCTTCTTGACCGCCTTGCCCTCCATGAGCTTGGCCACGTTGGGCACGGCCTGCGAGTGAGGTGAGGCGCCAGAAACAGCCGCGTGAGCCCACTGGCGCGCAGTGCAGCCAGGTGCGCCCCAGCCCCAAGCGGACCGTATCCAAGTCAGCTCACTTTGGCCGCCGCCACGGCGTCGTCCTGCGAGGCGTCCAGCGCCAGCTGGATGGTCCCGCGCACCTTGCCGTTCACCTGCACCGCCATGGTCACCGTGTCCTGCGGCGGCGGCAGCAGCAGCAGCGGCAGAGCGAGCGCTCGCCAAAGGGCCAGTCAAGGCGCGATCGGCCCCACACAGCTCAGGCCCCGGCACAGCCGCGTGCACGCCTCGCACCACCGCACTCACCTGCACCAGCAGGGACTCGTCGACCGCGGGCCACTGGGCGTACGCCAGCGAGGTGCTGTGCCCGAGGCGCGACCAGAGCTCCTCGGCGACGTGCGGCGCGTAGGGCGAGAGCAGCAGCACGAAGGGCTCGAGCGCGGCGCGCGGGCGGTTGGGCCACTTGTACACGGCGTTGACGAACTCCATCATGGCCGAGATGCCCGTGTTGAAGCGCAGCTCCTCCGTCTCCACCGTCACCTGCGACGCCGCAGCGAGCGGGAGCGAACGATGGATGGCAAGTCGAGAGCCGGGGAGCTCGAGAAGCCTGGGTCGCACGCGCGGCAGAACGGCGGCAGGAAGGGTGGTGGGGCGCGCTCGCCTTTTTGATGCACGCGTGGAGCGTCCGGAGCTGCTCGGGCGTGGGCGCCTCGTCGCTGATGCCGGCCTCGAACGCGCGCCACACTCTCGCCAGGAAGCGGTGCACGCCCTCCACGCCCCGCGTGCTCCACACCTGCGTTTGCAGCGGGAACACACAGCCCCGAGCGGTCAGGAGCTTGGCAGAAAAACGAGGGCGGCTGCGCGCCTGCGCGCCTGCTCTCTCCCCACCTTGGTGTCCCGCAGCGGCCCCATGAACATCTCGTACAGGCGCAGCGAATCCGCGCCAAACTGCCGCACCACGTCGTCCGGGTTGATCTGCACGCGCCGCGCCAGGCAAAACCACAACGCGTTGCGATGACAACACGCGCGTCAAGAGAGGGGCGCGCTGCGCGACGGCGGCGAGAGGCAGGCGCGGGTCGCGAAGCGTCACGCACCACGTTGCCGCGCGACTTGGACATTTTGTGCGCGCGCGCGTTGACGCGCACGGCGGGGTCGGCCTTGAGCACAAAGCCGTCGCCTCGCCGGTCCACCTCCTGCTCGGTGAGCTTGGTGGGCGTCGCCTCCGGGTGCGACTCGTCCACCACGTTGCCCGCCGCGTCGCGCCACACCGTGTACTCCACCTCGCCTGCACACATCGCACCACGCCACGCACCAAACCTCGCTCTCGCAGGTAGTGGCCGCCACACAACGTGCGCAAAGGTGCGCCACCGGGTGAGGGTGAGCGAGCTAGGGAGCGCAAGCCGAGACGCTCACCGAGGATCATGCCTTGGCTGACGAGCCGGTGGAACGGCTCCTTGGTGCTCACCACGCCGATGTCGTACAGCACCTGCTCCCATCACGGCGGGAAGAGGCGCAATCCAACATCGTCAGTCACTCTCCGGCCAGCTCCGCCGGAGGCGCGGACATCACCAGCGTGCCCGCAGCGTGCCTGCGCTGGGTGGGCTCCCATCGAGCCGCAGCCTGAGGCGCGAATGCCGCCTCAGGTACGCCCGCCCGCACGGCGCACCCTGTGCCACCTTGTGCTTTCCACAGACGCAGGGCCGCACCGCACCTTGTGCCAGAAGCGCGCGTAGAGCAGGTGCAGCACGGCGTGCTCGGCGCCGCCCACGTACAGGTCCACGGGCAGCCAGTACTTTTCCAGCTCGGGGTCGATGGGCGCGCCCACGTTGTCCGGGTCCACAAACCGCAGGTAGTACCTGGCCAGGTGAGGGAGGAACCACCATCGTTGCAAGCGTGAGGCGGGGAGGGCGCAGCGGTGAGGGACGTGCCTGTGCACCAGCGCATGTGCCTCGGCCCGCGTGCCCATGCGCCGCGAGACATCGGACACACCCGGTAGGCGGGCTCCGGCCCCGCCGAGGTGTCCAGTCAGGTGCAAATCCAACGCCGCAACGCGTTCTCGCGCGCGTTCCGGTGTCCCTAGCGTGCGCGCCTGCCAGCGTCTGCGCCCCGCCCAGCACGCCGCCCGCCGCTCGCCTGCCCGGCGAGCGCCCACCCACAGCCCACACGCCAGCCGTGCGCCAGTGCGCACACACACCGCAGAGGAGGCGGACAAACACAAACGCTGACGTCCTGGTGCTTGGTGGCGTGCGCGTGTCGTGCTCATGTGCCCTATGCTGCGGGGCTCCTGGTTCTGTATCGTTTCTTGGCTCGCATGCCTTTGTGCTGCGGGACATCTGATATGCCCGGTAGCTGGGCTCCGGCCCCGCCGAGGTATCCAAACAGATGCAAATACCACCCACCCACGCACACACACGCACCAGCAGGAGCCGGCCCACTGCGGCATGGTGCTCGTCTCGCGGCGCGCCGGCCGCCCCGACTCGGGGTCCGTGGTGTTGACCCAGCTGTCGATGACGGCCAGCGGGCTCTCGGGCGTGCCCGAGGGGCGGAAGTTGTCCGTGTCGGGCAGCACCAGCGGGAGGGAGGACTCGGGGAGCGCCACGGGCTGGTCGGAACCCTCGGGGAACACGAGGGGGAACGGCTCGCCCCAGTACCTGCACCATCGCACACGCGCGGGAGGGAGCGCGCCACACGCACAGCACAGAAGGCGCGGGGTGGAGTTTGGAGGAACAGGAGTGGGGGAGGGCTCGCCCCAGTGGTCGTGTGAGGGAGCGCGCCGCACGCAAAACAAAAGGCGGCGAGGAGCGTGCACAGCGGACGGGGAGCGGCGTTCGCTGCGCCCGCGATTCTGGGGAGGCACGGCGCGGCGTGGTGCAGTCGGCGGGCCGCAGCGAGTTCTGCACGCGCGCGTGCGGCAGCGCACCTCTGGCGGGCAAAGAGCCAGTCGCGCAGCTTGTAGTTGACCTTCTTGGCGCCCAGGCCCTTTGACGCCAGCCACGCCACCACCTGCGGCAGCGTGCCGCCGCCAACATGCGCGCACGAGCACAGCGCCGGACAGTGAGCGGTCGGCAAAGGCAGCGGTGCGCTGCGCTGCGTTTGTGGACGCCGGCAGCACGAGGCGCGTGTGGCGAGAGGGGCGAGCGCCCCCCACCCTTCTTCTTGGCGGTGCCCAGAGGGCGGCACATCAACGAAGGGAGAGAACGGCCACGCTGTTCACCTCACGCCCTCCTCACCTTGCCCTTGGCCTCGACAGCGCTCAGCTGGGGACAAAGCCCTGAAGGGAAAGCAACACTTCCCCACACCCTCACCTTGTCCTTGGCCTCGGCGGTGCTCAGCCCGTTGATGTCCAGGCCCGTGGCCGCCGACGCCGAGTGCACGGCCCGCCCGGCCTCGGTGAAGGGCAGCTCCACCTCGCCGCCGTCCGCGCCGACCACCACCTGCATGGGAGGGGAAGGGAAGCCGCGCAGCAGCCAGCTGGTTGGCTTGCTTCAGCTCGCTTCAGTGCGCCTTCCTATAGTCCCTCGAGGGCGCCCGACCCCTCAAGGGACAGGGGGGACAAGGCGGCGCCCAGGCCGCCCGCTGTGCCGACCGCCCCCGCTGCCGCGCCCGCCGCGCCGCGGTCCCACGAGCCCACAAACAGCTCGCCAGAGGCGCTCAGGCCAGGGCTGCCCACAATGGGTGCTCTCCTGCTGTGCCCCCGCCCCACGATTGCTGATCCGCCGGCGTGCCGGCAGGCAGGCAGGCATGCCGTGCACGTGCGGAGGAAGCGCCGCGGAAAGGTGCGCACGAGGGGAGCGCAACGCAGGCGGCGGGTGGGGCGCGATGCGGAGAGTGCCGCGCGCACCTGCTTTGGCGCGATGCCGAACTTGGCGGCAAACTCCCAGTCGCGCGCGTCGTGCGCCGGCACCGCCATGACGGCGCCGCTGCCGTAGTTGCCCAGCACATAGTCGGCCACCCACACGGGCACCTGCGCTCCGCACGCGCACACAGCACAAGCAGCAGCGCACGCGAGGCACGACGGCGCGTGAATGCGCCTGTTTCCGCCAGCGGTGGAAACTCCTGGCGCACATCCGCAGTCGGTGCCGGTGTCCCGAAGCACCTGCTGTGCGCCCCGCCAAATGACGACAACGCAGCTGCCGGTGAAGGCCACCTTTCCCCCCGACGGGTAAGAACACCCCCCAAAAAGGTCCAACCGCACCTGCTCCCCCGTGGCGGGGTTGACGGCGTAGCTGCCGGTGAAGACGCCCGTCTTGTCCTTCTGCAGCTCGGTGCGCTCGAGGTCGCTCTTGCGCGACGCCGCCTCGCAGTACGCCCGCACCGCCTCGCGCTGCGCCGCGCTGCACAGAGGCAGCGCGCCCTGGCTCGCGCCCGCGCCGTCGCCCTGCAGCAGCGGGTGCTCTGGCGCCACCACCATGTGCGTGACGCCGAACAGCGTGTCGGGGCGCGTGGTGAAGGCGGTGAGCGTGGCGCCGGCGGGCAGCGAGGCGCCGTCGCCGCCAGAGAGGGCGAACGTGATGTCGGCGCCCTGCAGGGGGGGCGGGAAAGGGCGCGGCGGGCGGGCGGCGGCGCTGGAGTGAAGATGCCAGGTGCGCGCAGAAGAGAAGCAGGAGGACGCCTGCCCCGTCCTGGTGGTGCACGGCCCGTAGTCGCGGCACGAGTGCTGCTTCCCTCTGGGCGCAAAGCACGCTCAAACACGCGCCCCGCACCTCGCTGCGGCCAATCCAGTTGCACTTCCTCCTCTTCCTCCGGGCCCCCCCACACCACCACCGGCAGCACACCACGCACGCCCCGCACCTCGCTTCTCCCGATCCAGTTGCGCTGCATGTCCTTGATGCTCTCTGGCCAATCGAGCGCGTCCAGGTCGGACAGCAGGCGGTCGGCGTACGCCGTGATGCGCAGCATCCACTGCTTCATCGGCATGCGCACCACGGGGTGCCCGCCGCGCTCGCTCTTGCCGTCAATCACCTGCGCATAGGCACGCACGCAGCGCAGCACATGGGCGCGTGCACCAGAGGGCGAGTGTGGGCGACACGGTGGCTCCCCACCCGCCTGGACGCCCTGCGCCGTGCGCCACGCAGCGCACTACCGGTCCCTCCGGCAGCGTGCTGGTCGCAAGGAAGGCATGCAGCGGCCCGGCACAATCAGCTGGCACGGCACGCCCCCACCCTTTCCCTGGACTGCCGTGTGAGAAGCACACCTCCTCGTTGGCCAGCACCGTGCCCAGCGCCGGGCACCAGTTGACGGGCACCTCGGCCTGGTACGCCAGCCCCTTCTTGAACAGCTGCAGGAAGATCCACTGAGTCCACCTGCGCCGTGGCATCGGCACCGCCACCGCCCACCCACAGTGCGCGCCTCACACCGCAAGCTCAGGCAAACGCCCGCCTGCCCGCCGCGCTTCTTCGCCCTGCTTCGTTGAGCTTCCCGCCTCCCTGCCCGCCCCGCCAGCCCTCCCTCCCCGCCCGCTCCGCTTGTCACGCCCCACGCCCCACTCCGCCTCCCTGCCCGCGCTGATGTAGGATGCTTTGGGGTCAGTGTGGACACCTGCGCCTGCCCTCCCTTGCCCCATCCTGCCCCACCCGAACCTCACTTGTAGTACTTGGGGTCGGTGGTGGACACCTCGCGGTCCCAGTCGTACGAAAAGCCCAGCATCTGCAGCTGCTGCCGGAACCGGTTGATGTTGCGCTCGGTCGTCACGCGGGGGTGCGTGCCCGTCTGCGCACACGTCAGGTGCACACGCACAAGCGCGCACGCTACCGTTCTGGCCCCCGCCACATGCTTGCCACGTGCCGGCGCCCATGTCCGTCTGCCTGCCGGCTGTGTTCTCCTCAGGGCGAGGGGCCGACTGCCTCGCTCCAACACGAGCGGCCTAGAGCGTCCATCAGTGCCGCTCCTGCTGCGCCGCCCTTTCTCTCCTGTCCCACAGGCCCCCTGGGTGTCACTATGTCATCCGCTGGGCGCAGCGCAGCACGAGGGCTGCTTCTCCTCACCTGGATGGCGTACTGCTCGGCGGGCAGGCCAAAGGCGTCCCAGCCCATGGGGTGCAGTACGTTGAAGCCGCGCATGCGCTTGTAGCGCGCCATGATGTCGGTGGCCGTGTAGCCCTCGGGGTGGCCCACGTGCAGGCCGGCGCCGCTGCGCGCCGCGACCATGGCAGCGGGCGATGGTGGTCGCGCAGGCGCGGCGGCAACGCCCAGCGCGGCAAGCGGTGGCCAGCACAATGCGGCTACACTGCTGCAGCTGCTGCTGCTCATGCCGCTGCTCGCTGCTCCCTGCAAGGCAGCGCTGTGGGCCTTGGCCGCGAGCGCGTGCCTGGTGGCGAGGCCTGGTGGCCGTGGATCCGGCCAGGGCGGGCGTGGCGCTGCTGCGTGCCTGCACGCCACGCGCTTGCTGAGCGATGCCCACCTGGGGTAGGGGAACATGTCGAGCACGTAGTACTTGGGCTTGGCGGTGTCGACGCGCTCGGGCGTCCTGAACGTCTTGTGCTCCGCCCAGTAGGCCTGCCACTTGGCCTCCAGAGACGGGAATGGGTACGCTGTGCTTGGGCCTCCCGCCGCCTCCTCTGCGCTGCCGGTGGCCACGGCCTGCTGCTGTGGCTCTGCGGCTGGTGGGGCGTCTTGCGTGACGGCCGCGCGCGCCACAGTCTGCTGCTGGCCGCGCCGCTGCAGCGACGACGACGATGGTGCAGCGCCCGGCATCATCATCAGCATCGCCGGGTGCACGCAGCTGCGCGGGCGGAAGGCTGCTGCGTGGCTGGTGGACGCGCTGGTGAACGGGCGAACCAGCGGGCGGCACGGCGCCATTGCCGGCTGCGCAGCGGCGGGGGACACCTGCATCCCGCACGGTGCCATCGCGACTCGCTTCACCTCGAGCGTGCTCGCGGGTACGCGAGTTGTGGCCCTGAGGGTGAGGATCCGCCTCCGCCGATGCAAGGTGAGGCGCCTCCAGGAACCTTCAGGGAGCTGCTCCTGCTGCTGCTGCCTCCACAGGTGCTGCTCCACACTACTCTTGCAGCTAGGGGCGCGCCGCACACGCTACACGCTACGCTCAGCGCACAGCACACACAGACGCACACACAGGCTCTCGGCAAGTCAAGGAGTCACCGTGGGTTGGGTTCACCGGATGTCAAAGTCGACGCGCTCCACTCACTCACTCGCGCACTCGCGCGCTCACTCATCCCCAGTCACACTCGCACACCTGCCGCTCTCTCGCTCCTCCTTCCCAAGGCAATCGTGACACCAGCCGCCCCACATCCAGCGAGGAGCCTCAGGGTGGCCAAGGACGGAACGCCGCGGCAGTGCTCGGGGCGCACATGACCGCCAGACGACGACGCCAGACTAGCAGTGCCGCCTCGCCTAGCCCATTCATGAGCCCGTCAGACACACCAAACACCCCGGTGGTAAACTGAAAAGTCAGTGTGTCATCCCAGTGTGGGAGCGCCCGCGCAAACGCATGCAGCATGCACACGGCGCCGGACTCACGCGGCAGCAGGAGCAGCAGGCTCGCGAGAAAAAGTTCTCTGCTTTGCCGGCAGGGTGGAGCGGCGATTTGCGCGTGGGCACTGCCGAGGGCGCGGCCCGCCACCGTCTGCGCAAGGGCCCACGCCCCCGGCAGCGCCACGCGCGCACGCGCTCGCACCCGCCTTCCGACCGCCCCCTGAAGTCCAAGCCCGTGCCCTGCCCCAAGTTTGCTTCAAAGCCGCACACCCGCCGCGCTCTGTACTCCCTGTTCCTCTCTTCTAACCAGGACCAAAACACCGCCCGCCTCCCGCCCAGGCCGGAACCAGCGCAGCAGCAGCACGGGACGTCCGCGCGCGCGTATACGAGAGGAGGCATCAGCAAGTGTGGTTGATGCGAGCCGGCGCAAAGCACGGGTGCCCCAGGACTGACTGCTCTCGCGAAGCCTCAAAGAAGAAAATCCGCCTGCTCCGCCCGCCCGCCGCACCCGCCCAGACCCCCACCAGCCCCTCACCCCTCTGCGCCGCCGTGGATGATGAAAAAGAGCGCCGCAGAGCCGCGCGCGGGCACGAGGCACGCCCTCACTCCTCAGCCAGCTGCAGCAGGCACCCGCGCGTGAGGCGCGCAAAGCGCTCCGCCGGCAGCGAGGCCTGCGCCAGCATGCGCCGCGCCGCCGCGTCGGTGATGCGGTCAAAGTCCTCCTGGCGCTTGAGCAGCAGGTGGCCGGCGATCTCAAACGCCGCCGGGTTGACGCCCGTCTCCAGCACGTCCTCGGGCACCTGGCCCGCCGCCTGGCGCTCGGCAAAGCACTGCGAGGCAAACACAGCGCGCACGCAGCGGGCACCGCACCACCGTAAGGGAACACGCCCGCGTGATCATTCCTGGCGTTCTTCTCCTGCAAGAGAAAGAAAGCCGTTGAGGCGCTCGTCGTACCTGGGGCCAGACGAAGGCCTTGCGCCCGCAGTCCACCACGAAGACGTTGTAGGGCTGGTCGCGCTGCTCCAGGCCCGCCGTCAGGCGCGCCAGCACCTCGGCCATCTGGCGCTCCGCCTCGCCGTCCCACGCCGCCGCCGTCGACGCGGCGCGCTGCTCCACCACCCAGCCGCGCACCGGGTAGTCCTCCAGCGTGCCCACCGCCACGCGCGGGAAGGCGCGCTCGAACTGCGCCACGGCGGCCGGCGGCGCGCCTGTGGGGGCGAACGCCAGCGGCGTCACGGCGGCCAGCTCGCACGGGAAGGGCTCGTGCAGGTAGTAGCCCTACGCGCAAGGGCACGCAAGACACACACGCACAAAGTCAGCGTCAGCGTGCACGCTCGCCCTCCGCTGGTCCCTCCCCGACGTCACCAAGCATTGCTCATGTGCATGTCCCTTCCCTTCCCTTGTCCTGCCTCCCTGGACTAGTTCCTCACTGACCTGGAAGTGCAGGTGGTTGATGCTGGCGTAGGCGCCCAGCGAGTTGTACCCCACGCGGAACGCCGGGCTTCCCACCTCGCGCGCAAAGGCCAGCGCCTCGCGCAGCACACCGGCGTCGCCCAGCCGCTGCGGCCGCCGCGCCAGCACGCGCGGCACCAGCAGCACGTGCCCAAACTCAATGGGGCTCACGTTGATGAGCACCAGGGTGGGGTCCGACGGCACGGCGCTCGACTCGACCAGCCAGGCGCCCTCGCCGGCGGGCACTGCCGCCGCGCCCGCGGGCGCCGCGGCGTCGCCGCCGCCGGCGGCGAGCGGGTGGAACTGCAGCAGCGCCTCGCGGACGGCCGCCTTGCCAAAGTGGAAGCGCGCGGCGTCAAAGGGCTGCAGCACGGCGTCCAGCTTGAGCTCGGTGGGGCGCTTCTTGGTGGCGCGGCCCTCGTTGAGCTGCACCACCCAGCGCCAGCGCGAGCCGCGAAGCACGCGCGTGGCGCACGAGGCCACGTCGTAGCGGAAGAGCCCGCGCGCCGCGCAGTCCTCCCACAGCGCGGCGACGAGCGTGTCGAGCGTGCCGGGCTGGTGCTGGCGCAGCGCCGCCGCCAGGCGGCGCTCAACCGACAGCTCCTCGGCCCCTGCCGCTGCCGAGGAGCCCAGGCGGTAGAGGGAGGACTGCGCCAGCACCGCCTGCGCCGCCAGCTGGGGCGTGACGGGGGCAGCTGTGCTGGCGGCGAGCACGTGCGGGAGCCTGAAGAAGCCGCCCATCGAGGAGGAGGCGGCGGAGGCGCTGCCGTCGTCGCTGTCGCCGTGGGCGGTGTGCGGCGAGGCCAGCTGCATGTCGTCGCTGCCGCCGTCGCTGCTGGCGCGGCGGTGGCGCTGCTGCTGCTGCTCGTCGAGGGACAGGACCAGGTTGGCGGCCGAGAGCCCGCGGAAGAGCAGCGGTAGGCGGGGCGAGGGCAGCTGCTGCTGCTGCTGCGCCGTGATGACCATGGCGCTGTGGCCGGCGGCGGCGGTGGGGCTGCTGTTGATGGCGGAGAGGGAGAGCGAACGGCGCGGGGCGGCGCCAGTCGCGAGCGGGGCGGGCGCCCAGGAGGGCACCACACCGTAGTCGTCCTGGTCCATGGGTGCGGGCAGGGCGGCGGGCGCGGGCCACACCGACTGCTGCGGCTTGTGCATGATGATGAATGACTGGGCAGCTTCTGCGCCGAGCTCAAAAGGCGCCGCGTCAGACCTGCGGGCAGCGAGCGGTGTGGCCGTGCGCCGCGCGGCTCTGAGCCACGCAAAAAGGCACCCGCGCTCAGAGGAGCCCCAGGGGGCAGTGCGGCCGCCACAGCGCCCACAGCCACACAGTGCTGGAGTGTGCATTGCTGCTCACCTTGCGGCTGCCGCGGCTCCGCACCACTGCGGGACCTCTTGTGGCGCTCCGTGCAGCAGCATATCCTGAGGAGCTGCCGCGGGGCCCGAGCGCGGAGCGGGCGAGGTAGGATCGTGCGCGCCACGGGCAGAGTCTGCTGACCGGTACAAGTACAGGGGCAGCGCGCTGCCCACGGCGCTCGCCAGCGGTGTGCTCTCGTCCACCGCCGGCAACACCTTCGGGGCAGGAGCGCTGCGCTGGCGCGGCTGCTG
>VFQP010003224.1_pt1 | contig 16906 bp, 12 predicted proteins | sample 3512351 | NCBI WGS metagenome assembly VFQP01 (sample SAMN10412372, study PRJNA504923) | tailings metagenome | isolation source: Relicate 1 Philex TSF1 revegetated site | place: Philippines: Tuba, Benguet | collected 2017-08-29
GTCGCGGATCGCAGGGTGTGCGTCTGTACACGGAGCATGGGCGCTTCGCCTTCGAGGGCATTCAGGCCCGTCCCATGGTCGTGCGCCAGTATGCGCGCAATCACGCAGATACGACGCAGCAGTTTCGCACACTCTCGCTGGGCAACGCGACTGGCGCGGCGCCGCTGTGGCGTGGCTTGCCTGCCACGTGGCAGGCGTATTGGTACGAGCAGCAGATCGAATCGGCCACCGCACCCGTTCGCCGCCTTACCACCGGCGGCCGCCTGATGTGGGATTGGGGCAAGAAGTCGGCGCTCGCGCGTTCACTGGAATTCGAAGGCGCGAAACAGGGCGGGGCGATCGGCGCGCGCCGTCTGGATGGCTGGTTCTGGGTCGGTGAAGCCACAGTGCGCTGGACCAGGTTGCGTGGCGCACCCAGTCTCGCCCTTGGCATTGAAGAGGCGAGCGGTGAGAATCGCAGCACCGGCGATCGGCAGGAGGCGTTCGCCGTGCTGTATCCGGCCGCGCATGCACACGGTGGCTATGCCGATGTCATCGGTCGCACCAACGTGCGTGAGCTGCACCTCTTCAGCACCTGGTCACCGGTGCGCAGCGTGAACCTGCGCTTTGCCGCCTATCGTTTCGACCGCCTCCGTCTCGACGACGGGGTGTGGACGAAGCAGAACTCGGTGTTCCGCGCAGCCAGTGGGAATACGGCGCGGCATGCCGCCGATGAGCTGGATCTGACCGGTGTGTGGAAGGCCACCGCACACACGCAGGTGATCTTCGGCGGCGCGCTCGTGCTGCCGGGCGCCTTCCTGCGAAACACACCGGGTGGTGCGCGAACGGAGCGTTGGGGCTTCGTCGGCACAGCCTTCACGTTCTGAGCGCTCCATCACTCCCCTCTTCATAGAGCATCACATGCGCCACTGGACCGTCCGCACCCGGCTGCTTGCCGGCTTCAGCTTTCTGCTCATTCTTCTGGCCGCCGTGGGCAGCATCGCCACGTTGCGCGTGTACTCGTTGCGCCACACGGTCGATCTCGCCACGCGAGACGTGGCTGGCAAGGTGCGCGCCGCCAACGAACTCATCGACGCAGTGAACGAAGCAGCGCGCTTCAAGCTCGCGCTGTTTGCTGCCAGCTCGGAGGAATTGATTGCCAGCTCGTCCGAGGGCGTAACGCACTCACGCGAACGCATCAACGCGGCCTATGCGCGTCTCGATTCCGTCGTGGCGGATTCTGGCGGCAGTGCCGACACCGCCATGGCGCGCCAGGTGGCCGAGATCAAGGCCTTGCGCAAGGTACATGCAGCCTCGTTCGACGCGGCGGCCGAAGTACGCAAGAGCGGTGATGTCGCCCGCGCCGAAGCCATGCTCACGAGCGAAGTGCTGCCATCACTGTCAACATATGTGGCTGCCATTTCCGCGCTGGTCGACGCGCAGGACGCGGCGCTGGCCGCCGAGGCGGCTACCGCGGAGGCACAGGCGGTTCGGGGCATCGTGCTCATCGTGGCGCTCTGCCTCGTGGCCATCGTGGCCGGTCTGACCGTTGCCTGGTTCATCTATCGCAGCATCACCGTCCCCCTCGCGCAGCTCACGCGCGTGGCGGATCAGTTGGCCGAGGGCGACTGCAATGTCTCCATCGATCAGCAGGGCGCGCGTGACGAAGTGGCGGAGTTGGCAGTGGCCATGCAGCGCATGGCCGCAGCCGACGCCCGACTGGCCGATGTGGCGCAGCATCTCGCCGATGGCGATGTGTCGGTGACGGTGCATGTGCGCTCGGAGCGGGACGTGCTTGGTCAGGCCATGACGCGCGTGCAACAGACGCTCGTGGCGCTCGACGGTGAGATGCGCACACTCACGGAGGCCGCGGTGGCTGGCCGCTTGCAGGTGCGCGCGGAGACGGAACAGTTCCGTGGCTCCTTCCGCGAGCTCGCCATTGGTCTCAATACGGTGCTCGACAATCTGCTCGAGCCGGTGAACGAAGCGCGTGGCACGCTGGAGCGCCTGGCCACCCGCGACCTCTCGGCGCGCATGCGCACCACCTGGCAGGGTGATCATGGCGTATTGGCCACCGCGCTCAACACGGCGGCCGAGGCCCTCGACAGCACGCTGGCTGAGGTCGCGTCGTCGGCGCAACAGGTGAACGCCGCCTCGCTGCAGATTGCCGACGGCAGTCAGGGTCTGGCGCGTTCTGCCTCCGACCAGGCCGCGTCGCTTGAAGAAGTGGCCTCCGGTCTGCAAGAAGTGGGCGCGGTCACGCGTCAGAACGCGCAGTACGCCGCTGAGGCGCAGCAACTCACGCACGAGGCGCAGCAGACTTCAAGCCGCGGGGTGGAGGAGATGGGTCGTCTGTCCGATGCCATTGCGCGCATCAAGCAGGCCAGCGACGCCACGGCCCGTATCGTGAAAACCATCGACGAGATTGCCTTCCAGACCAACCTGCTGGCGCTCAACGCGGCCGTGGAAGCGGCGCGTGCGGGTGACGCGGGCCGCGGCTTCGCAGTGGTGGCCGAAGAGGTGCGCAGCCTCGCGCTGCGCAGCGCCGAGGCCGCGCGGCAAACGTCGGACCTCATCGAGCAGGCGGTCACCACGGCGGCGGAAGGCGTGACGCGCAACGAACTCGTGCTCGAGCAGCTGCACGAGATCGATCGTCAGGTCACGCGCGTCGGAGCGGTGATGGTGGAAGTGGCCACCGCCAGCCAACAGCAGCGCGAGGGCATCACGACCATCGAGAAGGCCGTGGAGCTCATGAACGGCGTCACACAGCAGGTGGCGGCCAACGCGGAAGAATCGGCCAGCGCGGCCGAGGAACTCGCGAGTCAGGCCACGACCATGACGGCGCTCATCGGCGAGTTTGCGCTGAGTGGACAGGAATCGGCGTCGCGGTCTGCCATTTCCGGCAGCAACCGCCACGCCGGACGGTCACGCCGGTCCGCTCGCTCGCTGGTCGCGGCCTGAGCGCTTCGCGTCAGCGCTTCGCCTCATCGAGCACGGCGCGGACCTTGACGGCCAGGTCCGCCGCCGTGAACGGCTTGGCCAGGAATGACGCACCGCTCATGGGCGTGCCATTCAATGGCACGCCATGAGCCCCAATGATATCGGCGGTGTATCCGGACGTGTAGAGCACGGGCACGTCCGGGTGCGCCAGCCGCAGATAGTGCACCAGTTCGCGGCCGTTCATGCCGGGCATCATGACGTCGGTCAGCAGGAGATCGAACGATCCCGGATGCTGCGCGGTCCAGTCCAGCAACTCTTCGGCTGAGGCAAAGGCCCGCACGACATAGCCCTGTCGTGTGAGCAGCCGCACGATGAGCGTGCGAACACGTTCGTCGTCTTCGGCCACCAACACCTGCTCGCTCCCGGTCGGTAACATGGCATCCTGACCCGCTTCGGGTCCGCTCGCCACCGCCTTGACATGCGGCAGCAGAATGGTGAATCGCGTGCCGTGCCCCGGCTCGCTGTCGAGCTGTATGCGTCCGCCGTTCTGTGACACCGCCCCGTGAATCATGGCGAGACCGAGACCGGTGCCGTGCCCTACGTCTTTTGTGGTGAAGAACGGTTCGAAGGCGCGTTCGCGCACCTCGGCGGTCATACCCTGTCCGGTGTCGGTCACCTGCAGGCGCACGAACTCCTGATGACGGCTCTCGAGTTCGTCCGGCATCACATCCACCGCGATGGATAGCACCCCACCACCCGGCATCGCGTCGCGGGCGTTGATGGCGAGATTCACGAGGATCTGCTCGAGTTGGCCTTCGTCGAAGCGCACCATGGCTGGACGCGTGGCGGTGGCCAGACGCAGACTGATGGATTCGCCCATCACCCGCCGCAGCATGCCGGAGACACGCTGTACCACCTGATTCACGTCGAGGACCACCGGCGCGATGACCTGACGCCGAGAGAAGGCCAGCAAGTGTCGCGTGAGACTGGTGGCCGACGTGGTGGCTTCGGCCACGCGCGTCAGATCGTCGCGTAGCGGATCATCGGCGGCCAGGCCGCCGAGCGCGAGATCCACCGAGGTGCGAATGATGGTGAGTACGTTGTTGAAGTCGTGCGCGATGCCACCGGCCAGACGTCCCACCGATTCCATCTTCTTGGCCTGCAGCAGCTCATCCTGCAGGCGCTGCTGCGCCGTGATGTCCGTGATGCTGCCGCGCACCAGTCGCCGTCCCTCGGCCGGCATGCGCACGAGGCGCACTTCGCAGGGAATGTCGTGGCCGTCGGCGTGCTGATAGGTCCAGCGCTGCACGACGGTCTGACCGTCGAGTGCCGCCTGCATGGCTTCGAGCGCGGCCGGCAGACTGGGACGTCCATCGGGCTGCACGGGCGGACAGAGCTCCATGGGCGTCTTGCGCAGCAGCACATCACGCGGATAGCCAAACAGCGTGACCGCATTGCCATTGAGTTCGGTGAAGACGCCGGTGTCGGCGTCATACACGATGATGGCCTCCGGGGCGTGCTCCACCTGCACCCGGTAGCGCGCCTCACTTTCCGCCAGGGCCTCGTGTGTGTGCCGCTGCGCCGTGATGTCACCGATGTAGCCGTGCCAGAGGGTACTGCCGTCGGGCAGACGTTCGGGACGGGCATCTCCACGCAGCCAGCGCTGGCCGGCGCGTGGCAGTTGCACGCGATACTCGCACTGCCAGCGGGTCAGCTCGCGGGCCGACTCACTGATGGACGCGGCCACATGCGGCAGGTCATCGGCATGCAGTCGCGAGAAGACGGCCGACGCGTCGTGCTGCACTTCCTCCGGCGCGACTTCGTAGATGTCCACGATGCCGTTGCTGGCGAACGGGAAACACGAGGTCCCATCGGGCCGGAGCAGAAACTGGTAAATGACACCGGGCACTTGCGCCGACAACTTGTCGAGCAGCGCCGCCGAGCGAATGGCATTGGAGTCCATGCCGGGAACATATCGCGGCCGGGCCGTAGGCGTGCAGGGCATTCCCCGACGGGAAATCCTCGACCGGAAATCCCCGACCGGAGATCCCCGACGAGCTAGGGGCTGTTTCCGTCGGCGGGCCGGAGGGTGCGGACACACACCGACTTGCTGGCCTGCGACGGCACCACGGTGGCCCCGGGCAACGACTCCACCTCACGCGGCCCCAGCTCACGGCGCGCCAGACGCGATTTGGCGCTGGTCTCGGCATCGTCGGTGCGGGCCAGCGAATCAGCCACGAAGTGCAGCCGCAATGGCGCCCGCGTGCGATTGGCCCAGAGGATGTCGTACGTCTGGAATTGTGCGTCCCAGACGACGGCGAACTGTGCCCCACTCACTCCGGGGGCGTCGACCCACTGCGCTTGCGTCGGCGACAAAACCGCCGTGACGCAGACCGGCTCGCTCAAGGCCGACCCATATGCCCCGGCTTCGGTGGCATGCGACAGGTCAGCCGATGCAGCGCCAGACACGACACAGGCGAGCAGGGGCACGGTCATCAACTGCACAGGAAAATGCTTGGCCATGGGGCCCTCCCAATGGATTGCTGCGAGTGCGGAGAATGTTGCCACCATTCCGGGACGCCACCAATAGGTCGATCGTCCTATCTCCGATTCCGCCGACCTCGTCCATACTACACCCACCCCGAGGTCAGCCTCACCTTCCGGAGACGCGACGATGCCCCAGGAACCCGACTCGACCACACCATCCGTGACTGTGACGGCCAATGACCTGCGCCGGGTGGCCGAAGCGGCTGACGGCCTGCGTGGTACGACATATACGTTGTCGGCCAATGCCCCGCTGCGCGACGGCGGTACCGGCCTTGGCCTTGTGCCGGTGGATCCCAAGGCGCCGACCGCGCCGGGCGAGATTCGTGTCGTGACGCCGCTCAAGGCGCCCGGCAAGCCACGCCCCAAGGCGGTGTATGTCCAGCACCCCGGTACGGGCGAGATGATCTACATCGACACGGAAAAGTTCGACGCCGTTTTCTGGGGCGAGGCGGCCATCGAAAAGTTTCTCGTGCCGTACTATGTGCGCTTCCAGTCGGAAGGCTTCATGCAGACGCTGCGCGAGGCGGTCACGAACGAGGAGATCATTGCCATTGCGCACGAATTCCCCTCGATAGTCGATCCGATTACCGACCACGTGCTGGTACTGCCGGCCGACGGTGCGCTGCTGGGCGGCAAGTTCGTTCCGCTCAGGGAGTGGATCGCGGCGCAGAAGTAGCAGGTGCCGTGCGCGCTGCCGCCCCCAGGGGCGGCAGCGCGTTACGCAGGCTGCGGTACATGGGCACCGACAGCACGCGCTCGTGCATGGCCCGGTCTTCCCGTACGAGTGCGCTCAGCACGGCTATAGCCTGGGTCGTATCACCCAGTTGCAGATGCACCCAACCTTCGTCGAAGGCGAGGCTCTGGCGGGGCTTGCGCAAGTCCTTGGGCAGCATGCGCCGCGTGGCCTCGAGCTCTCGCCGCGCGCCCGCCTTGTCACCAGACCGCGCCAGCACTCCTGCCGCAATAATGCGGGTGTAGAGTGGCATGTACGGATCCTTGGCCCCGTTGCGGGAGTTCTCGAGCATTGAATCGAGCACGGTCACCAATTGCCGGGCACGAGCGACATCGTCCGCACGGTGCGGACGCTCGCGCATGAGCGTCAATTCGCAGTGCACGAACATGGCGTTTTCCGGATAGGCCAGACGGCCCTGATTGCACCAGCGATAGGCATCGCCTACATCACCCGTGCCGATGGCGGCGGCAAACAGCACAAAGTACGCGCGCTCGCTGTCGTACATGAAGGCGTCGTTCTCGAAGGCGCGGCGCACGGCGGTGCGCGCCATGTCATACTGCCCCCGCACATTGTACAGCGTGTGCAGGGACATCCACGCGTCGGCCCGATACGGCGCAAGGGTGGTGGCGCGCATCAGATCATCTGTGGCACGCCGAAAGAGTACCGTATCGCTGGACGGTCGCGATTCGTGGTTGCCCGCAAAGAACAGCAATTGCCCGCGAATGGTCAGCGCACTGGGGTCATCGGGATCTTCCGCCAACGCCTCGGTCGCCAACAGAATGCCACTGTCGAGAATCGCGAGCGAGCGCTCACTCTCGATCATCCGGGACAGTTCGAGGCGCAGTCGTGCCCGCTCCACCTGCAACGCCGTCCAGTCCGGCTCCTGTTGTTGCGCGCGCAGCAACAACGAATCGGCGCTGCGCAATGACTGCAGCGCCGCATCGCGATCGACCGACCGGACCTGTCCCCTGAGCCGCTCCACATCTTCGCGTGCGCGCACCGCGGCCACCAGCAGTTTGCGGGCGTAGGCATCACGCGTGAACTGCAGGGTGTCGCGCAAGACCACCACCTGGTTCATGCGACGACCCAGCGCTTCGGCTACGAACCGGGTGACGTCGGTTTCCAACAGCAGCGCTTGATCCACGGGCTTCGCAAACACGCGAGATGTCAGTTCCGCACGGCTTTGCGCATCGACCAGGCGGACGGTCATGCGCACCTCGTTGCCAAGGCGCGCGAGTCCGAGCTCTACCAGAGTGCCGATGCGGCGCAGCGCGATGAGCGAGTCGAGTGACACCCGACCGGCCTCCACCGCCCGCACCTCGCCACGGGTGGCCACCGGCAACGCGTTGGTGGTGAGCTGGTCGGTCACGGCCGACAGCAATGCGTCACTCAGGAAGCTCAGCGAGCTGTCTGCAGAAGGCATGGCCGCCGGCACAATGGCCACACGTGTCGCGGGCATCTCGTCCATACCCGCTGCCGCCGGACGTGTCGAGCGATCGCGGAACAGCTGGGTGGCTCCCAATAGAAGCACCAGCACCGCGGCGAGGCCCACCCAGCCCCAGCGGCCGATCGCGGAGCTCGGTGCACGGGCGGCCTGCGGTTTGGGTGCGGGCACGTTGGTGCTCGTCGCCGGCGAGGGCGTCGCCAGCCACGATGTCGCTGACGCCGGAGTCGCTGAGGCCGGAGTCGCGGGCAATGGATCCGCCGCTCGCGGCATTTCCGGCTGGGGCCTCTCCGGGAGCGGCCGAACCGAGGTCGGCATCTCGGATGTCCGGTTGACCAGCTCCTGCCGAAGCAGCTTGAGCACCGCCGGCACCGGCCCGTCCTCGTTGCGCTCGAGGCGCGCGGCGTAGTCGTCGAGCACCCGCACGGCCTGGCGCGGTTCGCCCTGCCCCACCAGCGCGCGGGCCTTGCCTTCCACCGCCGCCACCAGGTCCGGGTCATCGACGGCCAGTCGCTCATACCAGCGATAGGCGGCCTCGAACTGGCCGGCAGCCAGCGCCTCCTCCGCTCCCTTCTGCAGGACCTGCTGGAATCGACGGCGCAGTGCGCCGCGCACGTTTTCAGCCCACTGTTCGTATTCTGGCGCGTCACCGACGGACCACGTACCGAACAAGGGCCCTTGGTAGACATCCACCACCGCTGGAAGATCTCCAGCCTTCATGGCCAGCTCGAACGCGTCGACGTCACAGCGGACCAGCGGCGACAGCGTCAGATCCTCTCCCTCAGACCGCAGGACGTCCTGATCCAGCTCCCGGCGGATCTGGTAGACGGCCTCAGCCATATTGCGCTTCGCGTTATCCGGCGACAGCTCCGCCCAGAGAAGCCCCATGATGGCTTCCCGCGTGGCGCTGCGATTCGGGGACAACGCCAAGTACGCCAGCACCGCGAGACGGCGACGCTGGGTGGCTTTCGACCTCACGACGTCGCCGCCTTCCAGAAGGCGGACACCGTCAAACAGGCGAAGTTCGAAAGAGCTGAGGCGGGTCGATTCAGTCAAAGTGCCCGAATCTACACCTGAGGAGTGGCCGGATGGGAGGAGTTGATCGAAGAATTTTGCCGCAAACTCAAAATTGATGACGAATTGATCGCCTGACGAGGGGGGATTGAGGGGTTTCTCGCACTTTCCTCCCGTTCGCATGACCGCCTGGACCTTTCTCCGGCCCCGCCCATGCTCGCTCTGGCAACGATCCTCACCGAATTCGGTTTACCCTACATTCGCGCTTCTGTGCGCGGCGAAATCCTCGAAGTCTCCCCGGCGGCCAGCCGTCAAATGGGAGGCGACGAACCGCAGGTGCTGCGCGAACTCGCCGAACTGGCCCGCGATACGGCAGCCGGCCCGCGTCACTGGCGCATCCCACCACAGCGGGCCAGCCCGCGGGCGGCCGAGGCCCGCATTGGGCTCCGGCACTGCGGTGCCCTCAAGGTACGCGCCGTACAAATCGGATCGCCCGATGCCGATTCGGAAATCCTCATGGTACTGAGTCCGGAGCCGCCGGACCCCATGCGGCGCCTGTTCGAGGCACGGCAACTAACCGGACGGGAGCGGGAAATCGCGTCCCTGCTCTCCACCGGCCGGGCCATCCCGGAAGTCGCCGCCGATCTCGCTATTTCGGTGCATACCGCCAAGCGCCACACCGAGCGGGTCTACGCCAAGCTTGGCATTCACAGCCGCGCCGAACTGGCCCGCTGGATGGGCGAGCTCTCGCAGGTCTGAGCGGTAGCGCAGCGTCCCCCCGCGACAGCATCACCTCCGCCGCCCCGCTCGCGGCGAGCACTGCCCCCAATCGGCAATGAATAACCTGTGTGACCTTATTGATGTGCGCCGTGCGGCTCGTCCGTCGCGGCGTTGGAGGGCGGTGGCTCCACCATCCTGGAGCCGCCGCCCTCCGTTTCACCCCACAGCTCGCCGTACAGCGCCGGACCACAGGATTGGCAGATGCCGTGGCTGAAGCGCGCATCGGAATGCTGACTGACGTAGGTCTCCACGGCCGCCCAGTAGCCCTGGTCATCGCGCACGTTCTTGCAGTTGGCGCAGATCGGAATGAGACCACTGAGCGTGCGCACCTCGGACAGCGCGCCACGCAGTCTGCTATTGGCATCATTGAGTTCAGTATTGGCGAGACCCAACGCCAGTTCGCGCTGCCGCCCGCGGCGGTTGGTAGACACCAGCACACCCGCCAGCGACAGCGCGAGGACCAGCACCACACCGCCCATGCCCACCGCCGTACGTTGCCGCGCGATGATGGCGTCCTGCGCCTGCTGCGCCTCACGCAAATGCACGTTGGCCATGCGTGCGCGATCGGTCTCCACCCGCGCCTGCATGATGGCGATGCGCTGCGCCGCGTCCTGATCGAACACCGTGTCCCGCAACGCCTGATACGCGCGCAGGCGCGCCAGGGCGAGACGACTGTTACCGGTCCGCTCCTCCAACGTGGCCAATTCACGCAGCGCAGCCAGACTGAGAATGCGCTGACTCACTGACGCGGACGCCTCGAGCGAAGCCTGCAGTGCCTCGCGCGCCATATCGGTATGCCCGAGCGCCGCATGCGCTTCACCCAGATACAGCTGAACCCGAGCAAGCCCTCGAACACTCTGCCGTTCGACGGCCACCCGATAGACACTATCCAGCAACGGCAGGGCCTCGGCCGGCCGACCTTGCCTGATAAGGAGCAGACCCTCGGCCGAGGTGTTGAGTGACCAGGCTCCGGCCGAGTCGGCGGGGCTCACATCGGCATGACGGGTGGAGTAGTTCTCGCGGGACTCAGCCACCAGCGCCGGGACCGAGGCGTAGTCACCGCGATCAATGGCCAGCATGGCGAGGCTGTTGAGCGCATAGCCGAGCGTTGCGTGCCGTCCTGGCAATCGCCGCGCCAGCGCCTCAGCCTCCTTGAGCACTTGCTGCGCCCGGTCCAGCTGGCCCCAGTCCTGAAAGGTCTTGCCGATGTTCACCTGCGTTCGCACCACCCCCACCGAATCGTGCGCCTGCTGCCACACCGTGAGCGAGCGGAAGAAGGCCTCCAGCGCCGGTCCGTACTGTCCGAGCTGATAGTAGGACGAGCCGAGCGTGTTCATGGTGCGCCCGTAGGCCGCGCGGTCACCGCCGAACTCGCGGTAGCGCTGGGCCTGCTGCAGCCACACGAGTGCGCTGTCGTAGTTGGCCCGCGTCCAATGCGTCACACCACCATTGTGCCAGGCGTCACCCAATGTCTGGGCATCCTGCACCGCTTCCGCCCGGGCGAGCGCACGACGGAATCCGGCCAGCGCCTCACTCAACTGTCCGAGCGAATCGGCGCGCATGGCTGACGCAAACAGCGCACCGGCCAACGAGTCACGCGGCGAGGGCGACACGCGCTCCTGGGCACTCACGTCAGCACAGGGCAGGCCAAGCAGGCCCGCCACCATCAGCACGCCACCGCTGGCGACCCGTCGGAGGCGCAGGCCAGCCTGAACTTTGGAACTCGGATACATCAAGGGAAATCTAAGCGATTGACCGCGCGGCCCAGCCATCCCCTAGTTTTGATACATGCTGCAATCCGCTCCACTGATGCTCATTGCCGCCACGGCCATGGAATTGCCCCCCTCACCTGCGACTCTGGCGCAGGTGGCGATCTGCTGCGGCGTTGGCCCGGTGGATGCGGCGGCGCACACGGCTGCCGCACTCCAGCAGTACGCACCGCGCGCCGTTCTGCACGTGGGCATTGCCGGGGCCAGACGGGCGAGTGGGCTCGCGCCCGGTCAGGTGGTGATCGGGCAGCGTGCGCTGTACCACGACCTCGTGATCGATGCCCGCTTCGCGCCGCGCATCGTGGAGGCCAGCGCCACTCTGCTGCAGGCCGCACAGAACACCTTGCCAGACGCCGTGCTGCGGGACATTGGCACGAGTGCGCGCGTGGGTGGCACCACGGACGGCGAGATGATGAGCGGCGAGGTCGAAGCAATGGAGGGCTTTGCCGTGCTGCGCGCCTGTCAGCTCGCGAGGGTGCCAGCGCTCGAGGTTCGCGTCATTTCCAATGCCATCGAGGAGCGTGACCGCACGAAGTGGCATTTCGAAGAGGCCTTCGGCGTCGTGCACGCCCTCGTGCCCCCCCTGCTCGAAGCCTTCGACCGGGCCCTTGCTGCCGAGCCGCGCGCATGAGCCGACTGACCTTTGGTTTTTCGCCCTGCCCCAACGACACATTTGCGTTTCACGCGCTCGTGCATGGTCTGGTTCCTTCGCCGCTGCCAGTTGAGCCGGTGCTGCTGGACATCGAGGAACTGAATCGCCAGGCACACACGGGGGCGTTTGCCCTCACCAAACTCAGTGTGGGCGCCATGACCGCCGTGGGCTCGCGCTATCGTCTGCTGCGGAGCGGCGCCGCGCTCGGCAACGGTGTGGGGCCCCTCGTAGTGGCACGCACACCGCGCACATTGGCCGACGTGGCCCAGGGACGTCTCGCCATTCCCGGACGCGAGACCACCGCGTATCGCCTGCTGTGCCTCGCGGCGCCGCCCTTGCAGGACGTCCACGAGTTGCGCTACGACCGCATTTTGCGCGCCGTGGCCGATGGCGAAGTGGACGCGGGTCTCATCATCCACGAGAGTCGCTTCACCTACGCCGACCATGGTCTCGTACGCATCATGGACCTTGGCGACTGGTGGGAGCGTGCCACGTCGCTGCCGGTGCCGCTGGCCGGCATCACGGTACGCGAGGACATCGATCCGGCGCTGGCGCAGGAGATGGAGCAGGCCATCCGCGCGTCGGTGCAGTACGCCTTCGATCATCCGGAGGCCAGCGCGGACTATGTGCGGGCCCATGCGCAGGAGATGAGCGACGATGTCTGCGCACAGCACATCGCGCTGTACGTGAATCGCTTCAGTCTCGACATCGGTGAACTGGGAGCGCAGGCCATTGCGCGGTTGGTGGCGCAGGACGGGACTGCATGAACCGACGCGCCGCGTATGTGGCCCTGCTCGTGAGTTGTGGCAGCCTGGGCTGCTCGAGCGACCGGGCCACCGCGGCACTGATGGCGGAGCGCGCGCAGTTGAGGCGCGAGGTGGCCGGTCTGCGCGACCTGCGTCACGTGAGCGACAGTGGACTGGTCCGTCATCCCGATGAGCTGGTGCTGAGCGTCGCCGACTCGGTGTTGCAGCGCATGCTCACCGCGTCCCTGCCGGTGACGCTGGTCATTCCCGGCGCGCTCACGGTGCAGCTCACCGATGCCCAACTGGCCTTTCGCGGCAATGTGGCCCGCGTGAATGTGGCGGGGCGGGTGTACCGCGCGGCCTTCCCGCGGGCCACGGCCGATCTCACCGTGCGCGGCACGCTCGACGAGTTTGCGGTGGACCGGACGCGCGCCCTGCATTCGCGCATCCGACTCGACGATGCCGTGCTCACCTCACCGCGCGATGTGCCGTCGGCGCTCAACGACTTCGCGCTGGGTGTATTGCAGCGACTGGTGGATCGTTCCCTGCCGCAGATTGGATCGGCCCTGCCCGACGTGACGCTGCCGGTGCGCTTCGATCACGATCTGCGGCTGCCGGGATTTGGCCCCGAGGGCGCGTTGGCCGTGGAACCGGCGCGCGCTGACCTCAGCATCTCTGCCAGTCGGGTGCTGGCCTACGAAAATCGGCTCACGGTGGTGCTCAAGGTCGAGCGCAGTCCCTTTGTTGCCGATACGGCGTCTGACGCAACCCGGGACACCATCGGATCGCCGCGAAAGCAGGCGGCGCGTCCGTGACGCAGCGCATCACGGCATCGCGCCTTCGCTTTCTCCGCATTCGCAAGCGACGCATTGCGCTTGCCCTCGGTGCCGTGCTGTTGCTTCTCGTGGCAGGCGTTACCGCCTGGTGGTGGAGTACCTCACCCACCCGCGGTGTGGACCGGCGCGTGGTGGTGGAAGAGCTGCGGGTGCTCAGGGAACAACGCGACGCGCTGCAGGCCGAGCTGGAAGTGGCGCAGCAGTACAGTGCGCTGCTCGACCGTCGTCCCGAGGGCGACGTGCTGCTCGCGTTGCCCACCCCCTTTGTGCAGCGCATGGTGACGGGCGTCATTGTGGGATGGTTCGACCGCGTTGACCTGCATCTCACCAATCTGCGTGTGCGCAAGCAGGGCGATGTGAAGGCCCGTCTTGGTTTGCTGGGCCGTCGTCGGGTGGGTACCTACAGCTTGCAACTCGACGTGGCGGATCTGCGTGGTCGCCTCGAGCCTGGTGCGCCGACGTTGTCGTTTGGCGGCGACACGATTGGTATCGTACTCCCCGTGCGTCTCACGCAGGGAGAAGGTCGAGGGCGCATGGCCTTCGAGTGGGATTCACGCGGCCTTGCCAACGTGGTGTGTGGTGATCTCACCACGGCCGAGAACATTGCCGGTACGGTGATTCCGGCCGACTATGTGGCGCGTGGACGACTGCGTCTCAGTGCGTCCAACGGTGGCGTGCTGGTGGACCCGGACTTCCCGGGACTACAGCTTCGTCTGCGTATCAAGCCCACGGCGGCCAGTGTTCGGGCACTCGAGCGTACGCTGGCGGAGAAGTCGCGTCTCTGCGACATGGCGGTCGAGAAGGCCAACGTGGAGGAGCGCATTCTCGGACTGGTGGGCCGCGGATTTCCCGTGCGCATTCCGCAAAAGTTCTTCCGCGCGGTGCGACTGCCGGTGGCCATTGAAGGTGCGTTGCCCATGGCCGACAAGCGCGTGGAGGTGCGTGCCACACCGGACACATTGGTCATCACGCCACAGGCGGTGTGGCTGGCTGCGCGCATCGATGTGCAGCGCAGCCAGCCAACCCCGCCGTAGCAACTCGCGACTTACTGCCTCGCGTTATCGCGTCGCGTTATCGCGTCGCGTTCGCGAGATCGCGGATGGCCGCGGCCATGGCCGTTACACGGGCCTTGTCGCTGGCGCCGGCCACATCACCGTCCACCGCGGCGGCAAGCGACGTCAGCGCCGTCTTGCGCGCCGCGCCCGACTGCTTCTCCGCGGCATCGAGCGCCGAGGCAATGGCCGTGGTACGCGCGCTCGCGAGCCCGTTGGTACGCACCAACTGGTCGAGGTACGAGCGTACCACCGGGAAGGCGGCGGGCCACACGAGCTTGGGCTGAGCCTGCGGATTGTACTCGGCCATGCGCACCAGCTTGGCAGCGGCGATTTCGTTGGCCGAGAGGTGTTCGTTGGGCACGAGTTCGAGGATGTCGAGACCGCGCGCCATTTCCGACGAGTAGATGTAGCCGTTGTACCAGTACGCGCCCCAGGAACCGGCAATCGTGCCACGCGCGCGCGTGTTGGCCTCGGCGGCCGGCGCGTCCACCGGACCACGATCGAAGAAGCCGACTTCGTACGGCTTGTCAGCGTCGGTGAAGTCGATGAGGTTCACGCCGCCCTGATACCAACCCTGCACCATGAGATCGCGACCGGGCACGGGGATGAGGCCACCGTTGTGCGAGACGCAGTTTTCCTGCGCGCTCTGCGCGGTGCCGATCTTGAAGTAGGCATGCTGCTTGTACTTGCGATCCTCACCGATGACCAGCGTCGTGTTGCCACCCATTTCGAGCGGATGCATGGCCTGACAGTTGGGCGAGGTGCCGCCGCCCCACTCGTCGGTGAAGACGACCTTCTTGCCATCGTTGCTGAACACGGCCGTGTGCCAAAGCGAGAAGTTGGTGTCGGCGACGGCGTCGAGACGTACCGGCTTCTCGGGGTTGGACACGTCCACCAGCAAACCATGGCTGCCGCAGGAGCCGGCCAGCAGGCCCATCTCCGGATACGACGTCACGTCATGGCAGTTGCGCGGGCCTGCGGACGCCATCTGCGCCATCATGGCGCTGTCGGCACCCGTGAGCGCACGCGGCGAGCGACGACCACCACCACGCACTGGCGCCGGCGTGAGGCCGGTGAAGATACGCGCACCGGTCACCACCGCGGCATCCTGCGGGCGCGTGACGTCCACCTTGATGACGTCGAGGCGATAGAGTGAGTTGCTTTCGTCGGCCGGATCGGCGCCGTTCTTGCACTCCGCCATTTCGGTGGCCGGACGCGCGCCCTGCTGACCCGAGACGTAGATGTAGACGACGTTCTTGTTCTTCGGGTCGGGAATCAGCGTGTGCGTGTGCGAGCCTTTGCAGGTCTGCACGTTCTTGATGAGCTTGGGCGCGCGCGGATTGGACACGTCGTAGATGCGCACACCGGCCATGTGATCCTTGGGGTCGGCCACACCGCCCTTGGCGCAGTCGTTGCGATTACCCGCGCCCTCGGCCGATACGAACAGCAGATTGCCGTAGATGCTCGGGTCACCCTGCGAGGTGATGCAAGGCACCACCGACACCATGCTCGGCTTGGCCGGGTTGCTCACGTCCCAGATGGAGAAGCCGGCAAAGTTGCCCTGATAAACGAGATTGCCCTTGAAGGCGAGATCCGAGTTCACAAAGGTGAGACCACGCAGCGTGTCGAACTCGGCCGCCTTCTTTGTCGTGGACACCAGCCGCATGCCCTTGATGGCTTCGCCCGCATCATGCAAGCCGTGCTTGAGCCCATTGCGCGGATCGGGGCCCGAGGGATAGGTCTGAGCCGACACCCATGACGGTGTGGAGGCAGCCAGAGCAAGCAGGACGAGCGACGTCCTGAGCGAGCGGACAGCAGGCATCGTGTGAAACTCCTGGTGGGAAATTGAGGCGGGATTGTACGGGCCGCACCATGCCGAAGCACGGTGAGGCATGGCGCAGACTAGAGGTCCATCAGCATCACGCGCATCAGACCGATCTCGGCCGATTGCGTGGACTCCACGTCGTTGGCAAACACCGAGATGTCCACTTCCTGACCGGCGCGCGGGGCCGCGAAGAGATCACGCACCATCGTCAACGCGCCTTCGTGGTGGCGGATCATGTAGGTGAGGAAGAGGCGATCGAACTCGCCGCCTTTGGCGGCAGCGAGGCGATCCATCTCTTCGGCCGTGAGCATGCCGTGCATGGTCATGCTGCGCCACGAGGACGTATCCGGCACGAACTGCTTGTAGTGCCGCAGCCAGTCCTGCATGAGCACGATTTCGCCGGCCTGCGAGAGGTCGATTTTCTGCGCGAGCTTGAGCACACGGGGATTGGCACCGGCCGCGCCTGCCAGGCGCGTCATGGCCACCGCCTGTGCATGATGCGCAATCATGCCCTGCATGAAGCGCACGTCGGCTTCGGTGATGAGCGAGCCGGCAGGCAGGGCAACCGGCGGCAGTCCGGCGCCGT
>VFQP010003225.1_pt1 | contig 16906 bp, 20 predicted proteins | sample 3512351 | NCBI WGS metagenome assembly VFQP01 (sample SAMN10412372, study PRJNA504923) | tailings metagenome | isolation source: Relicate 1 Philex TSF1 revegetated site | place: Philippines: Tuba, Benguet | collected 2017-08-29
GCACGGGCCGTCGCCAACTCGGCCTCGTGCGCCGCGCTGGCGTGCAGCAGCTGCACAGGCTCCCCTTCCCGCCAGGCGGCCATGAGGTGGCCGAGGAGCTGCGGCTTGTGCACGCCACGGTCCCGCGACACAGGTGCACCGTGCGCCCCCTGCTCCTCGTCCAGCGGTTGCAGCATAGCGTCCTCGTCGCGGTGGCCTTCCACGGGCTGGTGTGGGCCCGCCAGCACCGTCATGGAGGCGGGGGGCTGTGGGGGGGAGCCCAGCAACATGTCGGCCAGCACCTGCCTCAGGGGGAACCTGCGCGCACAAAGCGGGTGCATCATCATGGAGCGCGCGGATGAGCCCACAGACAAACCTTGCCTGCTCGCGCTGCACCCACAGCACTCACATGCCAACCATGACGCTGACGACGATGACGACGAGGTAGGCAGTCCGCACGGTGACGCTGATGGCGTGGGCGGCCACCAGGCCCACGAGCGGCTCCATCTGAGCGGGGCTGCGAGCCACGCCACAAACCACACACGTGTTGGCACGGCTGGCCTGCGGCACCTGGCCTGGGGAGGCGAGCGCGCGCGCCTCTCCACCTGCACACGGCCCGCACCTGAGGTTCTGCAGCACGTCGCCCTGGATGGTGGGGCCGAAAGCTAGGTAGGCGCACGTGCACACCAGCCAGTAAAAGGCCGTGGTGAGGGTGATGGTGATGGCCACGATGGCGCCGGCCTTGCGGCGGCTAAAGGGCCGCACCACGGCCAGCATGGGGTGCACGTTTGAGTAGCACGTGTTTGCGGTGAGCAGAACTGACAGCACGCCCAGCACACTGGCCACCTCCTTGACGATGCCCGGTGGATTGCCTCCGCCGCCGCCTCCTGCCAGCTGCTCCCAGTTGGGCATGAGGGGCAGCTGGTGTGCCTTGCCGGCGCGCACGGCCGCCACCGCCAGCGTCACCACAGAGGCCAGGAAGGTGAGCATTCCAGTGACCCCGACTGCATTAACGACGGCCGTATCGCCCATGTGCCTCTTGAGGGAGAGCGGCAGCACCACCAGCACCACGATGAGCCCCAGCGCCACGCGCCGGTCCAACAGCAGAGCCATCCACCACGGCATGTCACCCGCGGCGCCTGGGCCGCTGTTCGACACGGAGCATGCCGCGCCGCGGTGGGGTGCCGGTGGCTCCGACAGCCAGAGGCCCGTGGAGAGGAGGTCCAGGGGCTGGTGCGGGCGCCACGCAGACGTGGCGTTCAGCAGCAGCTGAGCCCAGGGCGCGCCGTCAGCGCTGCTGCTGTTGCTGCTGCTGCTGCTGCTGCTGCTGCCGGGCAGGGAGGAGCACGCGGCCGCGCTGGGCAGAGCCGCGCTGCCAGCTGTGCCTCTGCCGCAGATTGCCTGCAGCAGCGTGGCCAGGAGCCCGGGGGTGGACTCGTCGCCCACCAGGATGTCGACGGCGACGTCAAAGTTGCTCGCTGCGCACCACACGAGTTGCAGCATGCCGTGGCGCTGCTGGTGCACGCCCGACGTCACCCCGCCGCGGCGAGCACAAAGGCAGAGACGCACTCACTCTGCACCAACAGGAGGCCGGCCAGCATGGTGATTGTGAGCAGGTACTCGGCCGCGCCTCCCACCCAGTGCCGCACGGCGGCCGGGTAGGTGCCCAGGCGCAGCGCGCTGCCCCGGCGGTCAAACAGCACGCTGGGGAACACCAGGCCGAACTGAATCGTCAAGACCGTCAGGAAGCCCTGCGGTGCGTGCGCGTGAGCGACGGGACCCTGGTGCTCCTGCGCTAGCCAGAGCAGGAGAGGACTGCAGGAGATGCACTCGCGGCGCACGCACCACGCTAGCCAGCCCGACGGAGAAGGCAATGACGCCCAGGTACAGCAGCGCGCGGGGAAGCGCCAGCAGCGCGGCGCCGACGACGGCGTTCACCAGGTACACGATGCCACTGGCGAAGCTCAGGTGCTCCACACGCTCTGGCGCGCTCCCGGGACGCCTGCCACGCTGCAAGTGGCTCTCAGAGCCTCCTGCGGCCGTGCTTTCCTCGTGCGAGCAGTGCGGGAGGAGCGGTGCCGAGAGCTCTTCAGCAGCAGCGTTGGCCATTCCCGCCGCGGCGCTGTTCTCGTCCGTCATTCGCGCCAATGCGCGAACGCTGCGTGGGCGGCGCGAGGGGCGTGCGTGTGGGGCACTCACTCGGCCATGCCAACATTGCAGATGATCCGAGCAGCACATGCAGGAGGAAAACTGGAGCAGCAGCAGGTCAGCCGATGAGGTCGTGCACACGTTGGGGCGTGGGTAATGGGCGCGGTGTCAGGCGGCGGGCGCGTCCGCCGTGGGCTCCTCTGCCGCCGCCGCAGGCTCAGCAGCAGCGGGCGCCGCTGGCTCCTCGGCAGGCTTGGCCTCCTCTGCTTGCGCGGGGGGCTCGGCTGCGGGTGCGGGCGCCTCCTCCTTGGCCTCCTCCTGCTTGGGCTCCTCCTTGGCCTCGGCCTCGGGAGCCTCGGCCTCCTCGGCGGCGGCGCCGCCGGCACCCGCGTCCTCCTCCTCCTCCTCCTCAGCAGCAGCGGCCGCTCCGCCGCTCTTGATGATGTGCTTGTTGAGGTGCTGCGCACCACCACCACCAACATGAGGGGCAGCGAGTTGCGATTGGCGACAATCTGCCACCTGTCAGAGCGCACCATCATCATGCGTTTCGTCGCACCTTCATGAAGCTGAAGGCCTGGAATCTGTCCTCGCCGGTGAGGGCCTTGAGCTTGGCGTCGCTCTTGACAAAGCTGCGTTGAGCGTGCGTGGCGGCCACGCAGCACGCAGCATGCAGGGCGTCAGGCATGAGTGGAGCACGCGAACTGGGTGCCGCGCAAAGCACGTCACCCCACCACGCCTCACCGCTTGTCCGCCGGGTCCATGAGCTTGTTCTGCTTGAAGTAGGCCCACATGAGCTTGGTCAGCATGGGGCGCGACACCTTCTCCTGCACGCACGTCGAGCATCCTCGACCAAGCACGCGCACGTGTTTTGGCCTCGCGGTGGTGCACGGGTGGCGCACCAGGCACCACCTTTCCGACGGCACCACCAGGCTTTCCAACTCACCCGCCCCAGGAACTCGCGCAGCTCCGGGCTGATTTCCAGGCTCTGCTTGAAACCATTCTTCTTGCTGCCACCTGCGGGCACCACAGGTCAAGGAGGACAGCAGCGTGCGCAGACGCACGGCGCGTGCCTTCCTCCAGTGCATGTGGTGCCCATGGTGCCCATTGGGACCTGCACCAAACAATAGATGCATTCGCACGCTACGCTGCGCGCCTCGATCGCCGCTTGGCGCCCCCCGCCTTCGCCACCGGCCCAGCACCCAACAGAGCCACGCAGACGCGCGCAGCGCCCACGAGCCCGCAGATGGTGCATCTGATGCAACGACACTTCCATGCCGCGCGCGCCTGGCCCGCTCTTTCGCGTGCCTCGGCCCCCTCATTTCGTTCGCCTCGGAGCCCACCACGGGCGCAGAGGCAGCCATTCGCGCGAGGCTCAGCGCGACAGAAACGCTGCTTGGCTGCAGGCTGCAGCTGCGTGAAGCGCGGGCGCGATGCTGGACAGCTTCATGCAGAGGGGAAGGGACCCGGTCACAGGCTGCATCCCCACGCGGGAGAGCGAGCCCAGTGCGACTGCGCAAGGAGGTCCTACATCGTCCTGGATGAGGAAAGCTGATGCCACGCCGCGCACTCGCCTTTCGTCATGGTCGTCAGTCAAGTCTGGGCGCCAAGAAGGAGGGGCCGCTGGTCGCTGGTAGAGTGCACGAGTCTCAGTCGGGGTCGAGGAAATGCAACTGCGCGTCGTCCAGGTCTGGGCCGGACTGGGCCACACCGGAGCAAACATTTGCATGGGTGACACTCTCGATAAGGGTTAGGGTTAAAGCTCAAGCGAGCTCCATCGGCGCAGGCCCCTGCTGCACGCCCCCCGTGAGCAGCGCCTTGAGCCTCTGCGCGGCCAGCACGCTGCTGGCGGCCGCCTTGTCACCCGCCACGACGGCGCCCAGCGCAGCCAGCACGCGCGCCACGGCCTCTGGGGCGAGGTCCGTGGGCGCGCAGCCGGCCGCCCCCACCAGCGCCCCCAGGCAGGCCAGGGCGGCCGTGCGCACCTGCTGCACCTGCACCTCCTCCAGGCACACGGCCACGGGGCTCAGCAGCTCCGCCACCTGGGGCTGCAGCGCGGCCACGGCGGGGGACGCCTGCGTCTGCTCAGGAGCGCCAGCAGCCTCCTTGCGCAGGGCCTCCACGCGGTCCGCCAGGGCCCGCGCCGCGTGGACGGCCGCCAGGCGCGACGCCCAGGGCAGGGGCCCCCGCGCCACGGCGCCCACCGCCTGCACCACGGCCGCCACCAGCGGCTGCTGCTGCTGCTGCTGCTCGCGTCCCTGGAAGTGCGCCAGCGTGGCCGCCAGGCAGTTGAGGCTGTCCACCAGCGGCCAGGGCTTGGCCGCCTCCTCCCCCTCGGCCCCCTCGGCGGCCCCCGGCGCGGCTGCCGGGCCGCCCCCCACAGGCGCGGCGGGCGACGCCTCCTTGTCGGCCTCCTGAGTGGGCGCGGCCAGGTGCCGCTGCACCGCCTCCACCAGGGCCGGTGCCACCCAGGTGAAGTAGTCACCCGTGAAGGACGTCAGGCACGCGTGCAGGCACGCCAGCGCCGCCGCTCTGCAATGCACACGGCGCCACAGCGAGCCTGTGGGCCACAGCCCGCCACACTCACGCTGGCGTCTCTGTTCTTGTGAGCCCTCACCTCTCCCAGCCACCCGCGCGCACCTGAAGGCGTGCTTCTTGCGCTGCGCCGCCGCCATGACGGCCTCCAGCACCCGCCGGTGGCCGTCGGGCTGCCCGCCGCTGCCGCCACCGGCGTCCCCGCCCACCGCCCCAGGGTAGGCCTTGGCCAGGGCCCCCAGCGCCGCCAGCAGCCCCTCCTTGCCGTCCCACAGCCGCCCGGGCAGCTCACTGAGCAGCGCCCCGCTCAGGCGCGCCACCGCCGGCGCTGGCAGCACCTCGCCGCCCAGCTGCGCGGAGCCACGCACCACGCACGTACAGGCGCTGGGAGCGCTGCGCTGGGGAGGACGGGATGGGGCTGGAGGGGGGCATGACAAGGTGAGGCCGCTCACCTCGGCGACGGCCTTGATGGCGGCGGCACACGCCTTTTTGCGCGACCACTGCTGCGACGCCAGGCCATCGGCCAAAATGCCCGTGATCTCCTGCACGTGCGGACGGATGAGCAAGCAGCGCTTCGCTCGCTGCTCACTCCAGCCCGCGCACGTGCAGGCCAGACGCCTGCCCCTGCGCGCCAGCCGCACACTTGCCTGTGAGTAGAGGCGCAGGGCGCCCGCCTCGCTGCTGCAGCCCTCCTCCCACACCTGCGCGTGCACACATCACGGGACCATGCGCCACACTGGTCGCAAGGTGGTCTTGCGCGTGCGCCCAACCCTGCACCCCGCCCCGGAACCCACCTCAAGCCAGGCCGCCGCCACGGACGCGTCCTCGTCCATCTTGCCCTGGAAGGCCACGGGCAGGATGCGCGCCGCGTGCTCGTTGAAGGCCTCTGGCGCCACGCGCAGCAGCTCGCGCAGCACCAGGCCCCCGCACTGCCTGCGCGCGTGTGGCCAGGGTGCGGCCGGGCACGCGCTCGCCAGGCGTCAGTGCCTGCTTGTGCACGAGGTGGCGTCGCGCCGCAAGCGAGCAGGCAGTCCCTTGGCTCCTCCTCACCGTGTGTCTGCGTCCGCCCCCTCGGCCAGGTACCACTCGACGGCCTCGCCCACCACCTTTTCCACGCGCTTGCTGGCGGCAAACTTGCACACCTGCGCCGCCGCCCCCGCGTACGCCTTGCGCACGGCCGCGCTGCGCTCCTTGCGCACGGCACTCATCAGCGCCTGCGCGCCAGAGGGGTGCGGTCCAGGACATGTGCAGTGGAGGCAGCGCTCACAGACGTGCGCACCGACCCTCCTTTCCCCCCCACCACCAAGACGTCAGGGCACCTTGAGCAGCGCGGGGGCGTGGGGGCGCAGGTCCGAGGCGGCCCTGAGCGCCACGCCGCGGATGAAGCGCGCCGTGCCCATCTTGGTGTTGAGGCCCACGCCGCGCGCCAGGATGCCCGTCAGCACGGGCAGCAGCGCGGCCAGGGACCCGCCCTCGCCCGCGTCACCACCCGCCACGCGCTGCAAACACAAGCAGCATCACGGGGCTTGAGAGGGACAACTCGGTTGGCCCGCCTCCAGCGCCGCTCACACCTGGCCAAGCCCCGCCCCCCCAAACCCTAGGTCTGCCCTCACCGCCGCCAGCTCGAGCGTGTCCCCTAGGGGCGAGGCGCGCGCGGCCGAGGAGCGCGCCGTGTCGAGGCGCTCCGAGTCAATGCCCAGTCGGTTGGCGTGCTGCTCCAGGTAGTTGAGACGCGCGTCCTCCAGGGACGACAGGCCCTCCAGCAGCGCCTGGAAAAAGGATAGGAAAGGGAGGGAAGGGAGGGGGCAAGCGCACCGCACTCAATAGACGCGTCGCCCCAGGGCTTGAAGGAGTGTGCGGAGAGTGCCAGGGAGGCGCCAGGCACGCGGCCAGTGGGGGGAAGGCACACCCCCAGGGGAGTCACCTGCACGGTCTGTGGCAGCAGCGGCTTGAGCGCCTCGGCACCGGCAGCGCGCGCCACCTTGGCCACCACGTCCAGCGACACGGCTTGCACCTGGGAACGGGGGGAGGGGAGGGGGGAGCGGGCACATGGCAAGGGTGGGGGGGGGTCCAGTGGGCCCACTGCTCTGCCTGCGTCCCTGCAGCGCCCCGGACCGCGCGCCACCCACCTCCTTGACCGAGGACAGCAGGCCCTGCTCCAGCATCAGGGGCAGCACCACGGCCGTCGCCTCGCGCGCCTCTGCACACCACGGCGGCATGGCGGGGATGAGGAGAGAGCGTGGGGAGCAATCTCACGGGCCAGTATGTGGCCGCCCTGCCTTCCCCCCCTCCTCACCCGACGGCGTGGTGAGCCCCGCGTCGCACAGGCGCAGCGTCACGCCGCGCACCGACCGCACCAGCACCTCTGCGGCCTTGCGCACCTGTGGGCACACAGCCACGCATGCAATCCCATGTGCACGCTGGACGCCAGGCCAACTGCTGTTCTGTCGTCCCACCCTGCCCCAGCCCTGCCCCCCAGGCGCCCGCCCCTCTCCCTCCCACACGCACCGAGTCCTTGATGTCGTCCAGCGCCCGGAAGGACATGGTCCACAGCTGGGCCAGGTGAGGGCGCAGCTCCGACCACCTGCGCCACCATAGGCCACGCGCATGCGCAAGCAAAGCAACGCCCTCTTTGCAACTCCCCACCTCCTCACAGCACGTGTGCGCGGGCGCGTGGCGCACCTGCGTCCCTGGATCAGGTCGGCCAGGGCGCCGCACGACGCCTGGCGGTTGCGCCACAGGCGCCCACCCAGCTCCTGCGGAGTAGGCGCCACGCGTGGGGGCATGTGTGGGTGCCGGGCACGTCAGGTGCCTGTCCACCTGCCTCCCCCGCCACTGCTTCCCTGCCACCTTCCCCCTGGCCCCCCACACACACACACCTTGAGGAGGTCGGCCATGAGGGCGGGGAAGGCGGCGTCCAGCGCGCCCTTGGGGTCAGACACCAGCGCCTTCCAGATGGAGGACATGGCGTCCTGAACCCTAGGGTTGGGGTCGTACTGGTACCTGGACAGGTCGCACGCCCCACCCAGCGCCAGGCGCACGCCTTGGTTGAGGCACGACGTGAGGGATGGTCAGGACCACCTCAACGCCCTCCCCAGTGAATGCAGCAGCAGCAACAGCAGCAGCGCACCTGTAAAGCTTGGGCACCAGCTGCTGCACATGGGGCGCCAGCGCGTCCCCCGCCAGCTTGGCCACGCTGGCAAAACCAAACGCCGCGCCGCGCCGCGTGTTGAGTGCCTGGTGAGGCAGCAGCACCACCACCACCACAAGCAATCGCACTCGCGTGACGCACAAGCACCACCAGTGTTCCCGTGTTCCCAATCCCTCCCACCACCCACCACCCTCACCTGTTGGTGGTGCGCCAGGTCCATGAACTTGTACACGAGGTCGGGCTGCCCCAGCTCCGTGGCCAGGCTGCACAGCTCCTGGTACGTGCTCAGGCTGCCCCCGCCTGGCACCTGGCCCACGCTGCCCTCCTCAAACACCTGAGACACCACCACCACCACACGCCCACACACCGCCCACACACCTGGGTCGCGCCACATGGAACCACGCGAATGCTCCACCACGCACACACGCACGCACATACACAGGTGCTCAGGCTGCCCCATCCCCCGGTCCCTCCCGTCACCTTGGTGTCTGCCTGCAGCTTGACCTTGGCCGCCTTGGGACCCGCACCCTGCACGCGCAGCGCACGCACAGGCAAAGAATTGCAGTGGGGCGCGCACACCTGGTGGGGCACACCACGCACCACGGCCGGGTGGAACGCTAGCCTCAAGAGGGGCGCTGAGCACCCCTCCCCACCACGCGCACGCACGCACCTGCAGCACGCCCACCAGCGCCTGCACCAGCGTCTGCCGCTGCCCCGCGTCGCCCAGCTCGTAAATGATGGACACGCCGCGCGACGCCATCTCCTGCAAACCCAGGGTGAAGCAGGGTGGGACGGGTGAGGGCATGTGTCTGTGCGGACGCGCGTGTGGTCCAAAGCCCACCCCCGCCACCAGCAACCTGCGTCTTGCCCCCAAAGCCCCTCCCCTCCCCTCCCCTCCCCTCCCCTCCCCTCCCCTGCCCTCCCCTGCCCGCACCTGTGTGAGCTCGTGCGGGTCGCCCAGCAGGCCACTGAGCGCGTCCTGCAGCTCCGCCAGGCGCGCCCTCAGCGCCGGGTGCTGCCCGCTGAAGGTGAGCAGGCTCACCAGCCACACGGCTGACGCGCAGCGCACCTGCGGGAGCGGCAGGACAGGAGAGGGGTCCCCACGCCACACGCACACGCACATGGGGGGTTCAGGCCACCCGCGTGCGCCAATCGCAGCTGTGCTCCGGCAGCAGGAGGCAAGGCCAGGAGAGGAGAGGGGCGCACCTCGACCTTGGAGTGGATGGCCATGTCCAGCAGCTGCGTGAGCAGTGCCGCCTGCACCTGCCCACGCGCCGCGCTGTCGGGGCGCCACCACTGCTGCCACTGGGGCGCCTCCACCTCCATGGGCTGAGGCGCGCTGCCTGACGGGGTGGTCGAGGAGGAGGAGGTGGTGACGGACGAGGTGGAGGTGGGCGAGGCGCCAGGCAGGGCCCCGGCCAGGCCTCCAAAGTGTGTGCGCAGCGCCACCGAGGGCGCCAGGGGCACGCCGCCAAACAGGAGCGCCACCGCCTCCCCAGCTGCGAGCAAGCACACGCCACCACACGCTCAGCCTCTGCACGCTGGGCCACGTGGGCAGACCCCGCTGCCTACTGTAGCTCTGCAGGTGCGCCCCTCCCCCCTCCCCCTCGCCCACCTGTGAACTGCACCTCCTCGGCCTTGCTGGTGGACAGGCCCAGCAGGCAGTGCTGCAGCCACGCCAGGGCCGCCTGCTCCGCCGCCGCAGCCTGGGGCTCAGGGAGCGCGGCGCGCGAGGGTTGCACGCCCCAGCTCCACGCCAGCAGCCCGGCGGCGCTGATGGCGCGCGACGCCACCTGCACCCGCCCACGTGCACCAGCGCCCTCCTGGGCCTTCAGCATGCACCCCCTGTGCTCTGAAGGAAGGCGCGCCACGCATCCCCCTCACCTTGGCGTCCCTGTCCGTGGTGAGGTCAGACGCGCGCTGGTACAGGGAGGCCAGGGGGGCGCCCAGCGCGGGGGACAGGTCCTCCTTGCGGGGGGCGGGCGGGGAGGGGGCGGGGGCGGGGGTGGAGGTGGAGGTGGAGGGGGCGCTGGTGCTGGGGGCTGGGGCCGTGGAGGAGGAGGGGTGGGACTGCAGGAGCCAGGCCAGCGCCTGCGCCCCGACCGCCACGCCCACAAACGCCAGCGCCTGCACGGCGGCTGCGGCCAGCAGCGCCTGCGCGTGCGCCTGGGCGGCGTGCAGCAGGGAGGCCGCCACCTGGGCGTCCACGCTCGAGGGAGGCGCAGCGCCGTCCACGGGCATGCTCAGGCGCTGCGCCAGCACAAACCCTGAGGGCACCACCAGGGCACGGCGCGGCATTCAGTGCCCTCCCTACACAGGTGGGCCGTGCACCAGCACGCGTGGCTGTCGCAGAGCACACCGCTCAGCACGCACCCGCGGCCATGATGCTCCCCTCCTGCTGCTCAAACTTGGCGGGCCCACCAGGCGCCGCGTCCCCTGCCGCGCCTGCCGCCAGGGAGGAGGAGGCGTCTGGTGGCGCCGCGCCGCCCGGCTCAGGCGCCTGGGGTTGTCCGGACAGCCCAAAGCTCCGGGACAGGTCCAGCAGCAGCTGGTCGCACGCTGCACACACTCACGCGCATGAGGAGGAGGCAGCGTGGCAGCGCCCTCAACTCTGCTCGTGCGCGCTCGCGCAGCAGGCCACGACGCAGCACAGGTTGCGCGCCATGCGAGCCCTCTACGTAGGTTGCGCAGCACCGTCCCTCACCCTCGTGCGTCAGCGTGGCGGCGGCAATGCCCACGAGGCGTGCGGCCCCCAGGCGGGCGGCGGGGTCCACGTGCGCCAGCAGGGGCAGCAGGACGGGCAGCCGTGCTGACGCCCTGCGTGCGCACACACACACAAGTGGGGCCCCTGGCGTGGCACTTGGTGGGCGGCCCAACCAGCACTCCCCATGCTTGCTCTGCGCCCTCATACCCCGCACCTCTCCTCCACGACGCGCGGCGCCTCTTGCGCCACGTGCATGAGCTCCTGCATCAGACAGGCGCGGGGGCGCGCGGCAAGGAGGAGTCAGGGGGAGGTGCTCACGGCCTGGCAGCGCAGGACCCAGGCCTGCAGGCCCCACCCTCCCCCTCCTCCCACCTGCAGCGCCGAGGCCAGCAGCTCCCCCGTGGCCTGGCGGGTGAGCGCTCCCTCCAGCAGCACCAGGTACGCCTCAGGCACCTCCACGCCGCTGGGAGGGGAGGAACCGGGAGGAGGGCGGCTCAGCCCCGCGGCCCAGCACGCCTCGCTGAACCTCATCAGGGCCAGGTACGACCTGCGCACACACGAGTGCGTGTGTGTGGGGGGGGGGGTGCGGGAGGGGATAGGGGAGGGAGGGCCGCTGTGAGGTGCTCACCCGCAAGGCAGAGCCGTTGCGGGACCAAGGCGTCATCAGCAGGCGTGCGGCACCTCTCACCTTGGTTTGAGCGGCAGGGGCCGGTTGGGGTCGGCCACGCCCCGGAGCTGGGGCACCTGCCTGCGCCACGCCATGAGGGGGGACAGAGCGCGTGGGCGCACTCCAAGTGAGGACCAAGCCACCAGGCCAGCAACACAACATGATTGGCGCGTGCTCGCCTGGCGCCCGCAGCACCCCACCCCTCGTGACACCGCTCACTTGGTGGCGTAGGCCAGGAGGTCGGTCAGCGCGGGCAGCTGCTCAGGGGAGGCGCAGGCGCCGCCTGGTGACGCGCCGGGCGCGGCCGGGTGGCGCTGCAGGGACTGGGGGTTGAGCCTGAGGCCACGCGCCGCCTCCTCCCGCACCTGCACAGCCCCACACCCAGTGAGGGACCGCTCGTGAGGCATGGATGAGGAGGAACCCAGGCCCTCAGCACGTGCGTCCCCCCCGCCCCCCTCACCTCCCCCCAACCCCCTCCCCAACCCCACCTCACCTCGAGCTTGCTGTCTGACGCACCCAACACACACACCCAGCACGACTGCGTGCGCAAAGGGCAAGGGCAGCGGAGCAAGCGCAGCACACACGCAGTGACGCCACCACCCGTGACGCCACCACCCGTGACGCCACCACCCGTGACGCCACCCGCTCGCCTCTGCGTGGCGTGGCTGGGTCCCTCACCGGCACGTGGTGCAGCGGGTAGATGCGGTTGGCCCACTGCACGGCGCACAGGCGCACGGCGTCGCGCGAGCTGTTGACGCTGTCCAGCAGCATGGCGTCCAGGTCGGGCCACCCCCCAGGGGGCGCCTCCTTGAAGGCGGCGGACAGCGAGGCGGTGGCCTCAGCCACAGTGGCGCGCAGCCCGGGGGGCTCCTCGGCCAGCGCTGCGCCAGGGGCAGGCACATGGGCACACGTGCAGTGAGGTGAGGTGAGATGCCAGGACAGGGTTAGGTGGTGTGTGTGCGGGCGCAAGGTTGGGGTGGGGCTGCGCTCCCGTCGCACCGGCGAAGAAGGCGCGTGCAATGTCGACTCTGCCGGCCATGACCTGAGGCACGCGGTTGGCCAGCTGGCCCACGGCCTGGTAGGCAAAGCCCCTCAGGGTTATGGCCTGGTGGTCCTGGCTCAAGGCGGCGGCACCCGCCTCCTCGCCCTCGCCAGACATGTGCAGCGTGCGCAGCAGGCCCTACACAGAAGAACACGGCACCAACACCACGCAAGGTCACGGGGAAGTGCGGGCGGTGCCCTGGCCCCGCCCCAGCGCTCGCACATCCCCGCCCCTCACCCCTTACCTGGAGGACTGCGGGTGCCATGGCCTTGAGTTGGTGCGTGGGGCAGTGCCTGGCCACCCACACGGCAAACTCCATGCCCTGGGCGCGCAGCCGCGCGCTGGTGAAGACTGCACGCAGCCAGCAAGCCCCACAGCAGCACACACGTGGTGGTGGCCTTGCGCACACAAGGAGGCCCGCCAGCTGCTGCAGCACCTCACTGCCCCACACGCCAACCTGCTGACGTGGTGCCGTAGACGGCCTCCTGGATGGTGAGGATGGTGGCGGGGAAGACCGAGGCCGCAGCCACCGAGCGGCACAGCAGGGCCAGCACGCGGCACCGCACTGCGCCAGCAGGGGCAGCCACCCGCGCAGCACGTCACCGCCCTGCGGCACAAAACTCACGTGCCTGCCCAGCCATGGGGCTACAGTGGGCGCGCGACCCACCTGCCGCGCTGGCGGGCTGCTTGTGCGCGTCTGGCGGCAGGGTCGCCGCGTCGGGCAGCCCGGGCAGCTTGCTCCCCGCCAGGCCGGCCGTGCCGTGGAAGAGCGCAAAGAGGTGCGTGAGCACGCCCTGCGGGTCCCGGTCCAGGTCCACGGCGGGCTTGGGGCCCTCAGTGGCGCACAGGCGCTTGGACAGCTCCTCGCCACGCCTGCAGCACACTCACACACAGGGCACCGCCAGGGCTGTCGGTGACAACTCGAGGCGTCAGGGCTGGACGCCGGCGCCACGCACGCACGCACGCACTCACCTGCTGACGGCGTCCACGGGGTCACACGAGGCCACCAGCAGCGGGATGAGCAGCTCGCTAGGGCTGGCCACCCCACCTGCGCGGCGCGTGCACCAGCTGTCAGCTTGGGCAGGGCGTCGCAGCAACTCGGAGCCGCAGGCCTCGGAGCAGCGCGCCCGCGCGCCGCACACCTGCCAAGAAGTGCAGCACCCCCAGCTTGCGCCTGGTGAGCACCTCCCCCGCCGGCAGCGTGCCTGCCTTGTCCGCCAGGGAGGCCACGTCCTGGGTGCTCATGCCAGGGGGGGGCTCGCGGACTGTGGAGGCTGCACCTGCCACGCCCCCGGCCCCGCCCCCGCCCGCCTGCTTGGGCATCGGGGCAGGGCAGACAAACACGTTGTGTGGTGCACGCGCGTCCACGGGTTGCGACATGGTGCGTGTGCGGAGGGTGTCCCTGCTGGCGCGCACCTGCGCCTGTGCGGCCTGCAGCGGCGTGCTGATCTTGGGCCCCGAGGCCTGAGGCACAAAGAGCAGCAGGTGGGTGGCCACCTCCAGCAGCACCCTCCTGCGGCAGCACGTGCGCAGCACGACCCACCAAGCCCGCCGCACGCACCTCACCACCGCTCTGGTCCAAAGCCGACGGACCGCAAAGTCACCTGGCCCACCTCCCAGCCGCACCTGTCGCCGTCATTAGCCAGGAAGGGGTACTGCTGCAGGAGGCCTGCGGGCACGGAGAAGGCGGCGGCGCCGTCCCCTGCCCCTGGTGCAGGCGGGGGGTCGACCTGCATGGCGCTGCTGGCTGGGTCCTGCGGCTTGGAGGGGGCCTCTGGGCCTGCTGCTGCGCCTGTGGAGGCAGGGGCCGAGGTGGTGGTGGTGGTGGAGGTGAGGAGGCTGGCCACTGCTGGGGGCAGGTTGCTGCCGCGTGCGCTGCTGATGGGCTCCTTGAGTGCCTCCAGGCCTTGCAGCACCAGGCGCATGACCAGCGTGCGCTGGGCCTGCGGGCGCGCTGACACGCCCGACATGAGCTGGGGCACCTGCGCATGACGAGTGAGGGCAGGGAGCAGGGCACGTGGACACCACGCCGATGCAAGCGCGACAGCGGCGCTCCTGGGCCAGGGCACAGGCAGACCCTGGGCACAACCGACCACATTGGCGCACCGCGGCCAGCCTCTCCTGTGGCGTGGCCCTCTCAAACGCAATCTCGGCGTAGACGAGTGCAAAGGAGCGGACCATGGCGTTGGAGGCGGGGTCGCAGGCCATGTGCACCAGGTCCGCCAGCGGCAGGGGCATTGTCGGCACGCCCTTGAGGCGCTTGTTGACGTGGCCCATCACCTCCATGACCTGTGTGCGGCCCAGGGCACAAGCTCAATCGATCCCGGCGGGTCAATGTAGGACCGCTCAGAGTCAGGGGGCCACTGCACCGCGCACGCACCTTCTTGCGCGTCGCATCGTGCGGGGACTTGAGGAGGCGCAGCACGGCCGGGATGAGGCGGTGCAGCACCTGGTTGGTGCGACGAGGTGAAGCGCGTGCGTGTTTGTGAGCGCACGCTGGTGTGTGGACGCCCCTGAGAGAGCCCCTGTCAGCTGTGCAGATCCAGATCACCACCTGCTGCAGGTTGGCGTCCTCGGTCAGCGCCAGCCTAGAGAGCACCTTGTCCAGGCCGGCCACCTCCTCCTGGGCGGTCGCCTGGGGAGCGGCGTCCGCCATCTCGTCTTCAGCTGCAGGGCCTCCGAGGTGCACGCGTTTTGAAGGTGGCAGCGCAATCTTGAACTGAGTTCTCACTTTGCGGTTCGCCCGAAATGGCTCGGAGGCCCGCGCCATGAGATCCTCAAAGTCGTTTTGCGGCCCACACGATGATCGAGTGATCATTTGGATCCACGAGTTCGTTTGTTGGCACACGCGATGAGGCTGCAGCTGCTTCGCGATCTCCTGGCGCTGCGGAGAGCGGCGCAGCAGTGGCCTTCCTCGTGGTGCAGCAGCTTGGCATCCGCAAGAGCGGAGTCTCCTCCTCTCGTCCTGGCGTGCCAACAGCAAGCAGCGATTGCGGACGCAGCATCAGAGGCCGCCACAGGCCCGTGCAGCAGCAGCGGCACTTCGTGGGTGCTCCTCCCGCCGGCGGCGGCAGCGCTCGCGGCGCACCATCCCCATCCCCATCGGTCCTTGTGCACGTCCGCGCAAGCGGCCAGCACCATGTGGAGCACGCACACCCAGGAGCACGCGCACGCGCTGCGCAAGCCGCACCGGGGGCTGCAGGCGAGGCGTGCGTGGGCCAAGCACAGCGACGCGCGCGACCAGGTCATCTCCTCGCTGGTGGACCTGCAGCAGCTGGAGGCGTACTGGGCCACGTGGGGCGGAGAGTGAGTCAGGCTGCCCGCTTCACCCTAACCTCAGTGCGTGCCTGAGCCCGAGCGCGGAGGCTGATGGCACATGCTGTGCGCTTGTGCCGCAGCCCTGGGCCCTGCCGCCTGACCCACTACAACCTGGCACGCTTCCTCAGCCGGCTGGTGCTGGTGGCGGGCTCCTACCCAGCAGACAGCGACACGGCGGCGCGGGTCAAGCACCTCGCCCAGCAGGCATCCGCCCAGCTCCTCCGCCGCGGCAAGCTGTGAGCGGCATGTGCTGGCTGCTACTGGGGCGCGCTGACCGCATGGCTGCCGGCGCTCTCAATGCCCTCTTGTGTGTGCGCTGGGACGTGTGCCTGCAGTGCGGACCCCCCCTGTGCTGCTGAGGCCCTGTCCGCCCTGGCGCGCCTGCAGCAGCAGCACCAGCTCACGCCCAGCCCAGAGCTCATCCAGCTGCTGCTGCACGTGTCCACGCGACGGGTGGAGGAGGCGTTCGTGCGCGACCTGAGGCGCACGGGACAGGTGCGCGGCTGCCTGTGGGCCGTCCCTGGGAGCAAGCGCTGGGCGTGACACCTCTGCCAGGGCATGCGGTGCAGCAGCCCCCGCCACCACAATGGTGCTCACCGGCGGCGACGCACTGTGCGCACGTCGCTCTGCGTTGCAGGCGCTGCAGCAGCTGGATGTGCGAGGCGAGGTGGCGGGCGCGTGGTGGGCCGCCTGCTGGGCGCGCGTGAGTGCGCTGCTGCCGTCAGGACTGGTGCTGCCGGCGCATGTTGGCAGGTGAGGCAGGCAAGCTGCGACTGGCTTGTTGTGGGACAGAGCAGGGCGCCCAGCTCTGAGTGAGCGAGCCGCCGTGCCACGAAATGCAGGTTGGTGGCCGCTGGGGAGGCGCTGGGTCACCCGGCTCCCGACCTGGTGCGGCGCTGGTGGCAGGCGGAGCAGCAAGTGCACCAAGAGCAGCTCAAGCAGGCTCCTGCGCTGAAGCTTGGCGCTGCCTTGGCTCCGAGCCCGGCATGATGGAAGCGCGTGCAAATGAGCGCGTGGATGAGCGACGCAGTGGACACGGCGCCCCCTGTTGCAGCAGGCAATCCATGTAGCGAGTACCACGCCAGCGTTGCGCGCTCAACACAGAAATGCACAGCCCACACAGCCTCCACAGCCGCCAAGGCATGACAGTGTGCAGCCCAATCAGAGCCATCTGGCAACGAGCCGTTCCCCTTGCCAACCGTCACCGCCCCAGAAATCGCCGTTTTGGCGGGCAAGGGACAGGCCCGCGAACGCCAGCTGCAATAAGCACCACAAGAGCGACAAGACAGGAGGCACGCGGCCTCCGCCCCAGCCCGCGGCGGCGAAGCGCCAGGCCGCCACGCATGCAAACGCATGCTGCGCGCC
>VFQP010003226.1_pt1 | contig 16904 bp, 16 predicted proteins | sample 3512351 | NCBI WGS metagenome assembly VFQP01 (sample SAMN10412372, study PRJNA504923) | tailings metagenome | isolation source: Relicate 1 Philex TSF1 revegetated site | place: Philippines: Tuba, Benguet | collected 2017-08-29
ACTTCAAGCGCGGCAAGCGGCTCAAGCGGCTGGTCAAGATGCTGCTCAGCCCGCAGGCGCAGGCGCCCACCAAGCGGCTCAAGTGGGTCACCATTGCCACGGTGCTGGTGCTCATTGTGGTGAGCCGCACGCAAGCACTGTGATCGCTGAAGAGCTAAGCTCCTGGCCTTTTGCGCCCGCCCTGAGCTGCTGGGCAGTGCGCGCGCCCCCACCGCATCTCCCTCTGCCGCCGGCGCGCGCTCTCATCTCATCTCTCCGCGCCTCCCGTAACCCAGATGGACGTGGCCATGTTCGTGACGTTCGAGGAGCTGGTCAAGAAGCAAAAGAACCAGATCTTCGACCTGCGTTCCTCGTCGCGGGCCCTGAACCGAGTCATGCAGATTGGCGTCGCGACGAGGTGCGCAGGGGCGCGGCCTGCACAGGCAGGGAGCCATCCGGCAGGTTTGGACGGGTCTGTGAGGCTGCTGATGGCCGTGCTGCTCCTTGCGTCGCAGCTCAATCGAGATCCTGCTGGCGGGCAAGGGAGTGAGCACGCTCCGGCACTGCGGGCAAGCGGGCGCCTCCGCCGACGTGGCCTACTGGATGTCCTTCATGGAGAAGAAAACCAGCGAAATGAACGTGAGCGCGCACCTCTTAGTAAACGTGCACTCGTCGCGGTCATTGGGTGCGGCGGCACCCGCCGGCGCACTCATGCAAAGCTAGCTGCTGCGCCGCACCCGCCCCGCGGCGCCCGCAGACCTTCCACCAGGGCGTGTACCGCGGGTTCAGCACCACGCGCCAGCTGCCCGAGGCGTTTGGGCTGCGCGAAACCTGGTGGGCTGTGCGGCCGTTTGCGTGGCGGGGTGCTCTGGGGCCGGGATGAGGACGCCACCCCAGCACGAACAGCATGCTGCCCGCGGTGCGCCTCGCTGCCACAGGGAGACGCCGGCGCTGGCGGCGCGCATCTTCTTCCAGAGCGGCAACGACACCTTCAGCCGCGTCGAGGACCTTTCCTTATGGGACGCTGGCAACCTCTTCATCAAAGCGGCGCGCAACATCCTTCAGAACGGCAACGCCCTGTACGGCCTCGCCACCAACAGCAGCCTTGCCTTCCAGAACGACACGGACGTGCTGTACATTGTGAGAGGCCTGCAAGCCATCCGCAGTGCTGCTGCGCCGTGCTTGCGAGTGCGCTGCTGCACGCCCACCCGAAATCATGTGCACCTGTATGTGCGCGCGCGCGTGCCCTCCCGCAGCTTTACAACGGCCCACGCTCCATCATGGCGGCGTATCAGGTGCGCCTGCGAGGGGAGTAACCGTGGCCAGGTTCCGCTCATGTGGGCCCGTGCACAGTGCCACCTCTCTTTCCGGCCCCGTGCACCGAAAGCACCGCCGGCAGCGCGCGAGGTTCGAGGGATGCGATGGTGCCTCACCGAAATGCAGAGGACGTTGGACGGCCTGATGCAGCAAGCCATCCAGGACTCAAACCAGGTCAACAACATTCAGCTCATCATCCTGGCCGTCGAGGGCGCGTGCGTGGGCCTGGCGTCCGTCGTGGTTGTGTGGATCGTCTCAAGCAAGCTGCTGGCGCGACGCGTCGCTGTCTACAGCGTCTTCATGCTCATCCCGTCCGGCGTGATCAAGGCTCAAGCCAGCCGCCCCGTCAACCTGGAGGAGGGCGGGGAGGACGAGGACGACGCGGGCCAGGCCGAGGTGAGCATGGGGGGGAGGCCGGCATTGTCAGTGCGTTAGCAGCGCGTGCCGTGGCGGTGACCGTGAGCGCCCGCTGTTGAGCCAGGCAGGCTCTCGCAGAGCTGTGCGCGTGGGTGGTGCTGCTGGACCGCTCAGGGCCTGGGTGCTGGAGGGCTGGAGGAGGGCAGGACCGAAGACAACGCAGCCGGCGGCAACAAGGGCTCGGCGCGCGAGGGAGAGCTCAGCGGCGACAAGTCGAAGGGCGCCCAAGCGAGCAAAATCACCTTCAACAACGCCGCGGCGCCCTCGGCGGGCCAGGGCGACGGCAAGAGTGAGCAGCCGGGTGCCGGGGGGGCGGCGCCGCCGTCAAGCGTGTGGCAGCCGCCGATGGCTCACCTGCGTGCAAGGGCCGCTGGAACCTCGCGCACACGCAGAGGACGCGTCAGGGGCCAAGGGCGCGTGGGCCGTGGTCCTGGGCTGCCTGCCGGCCTTCATGCGGCCGGGCGGCAGCGAGGTTGGCAGGGGCGGCCGGCGCTTGCAGAGCTCCTTCAGCAGCGTTCTGTGGATCACGTGGCCATTCATGTTTTGGGCCGTGTTCATCATCATCATCAACCTCATGGGCTGGCGCGCTCTGCGGGACATCTCGGCGCCGATTGCGCTCTCCAACGTGCGCCGCGACAGTCGCGACGCTGCTCCTGCCTTTGAGCGCCGCCCGACGGCACCGCAGCAACACCTTGCTCCCCCGCGGTGTCCCTGCCTGCCTCCCCGTGCTTTGCGCAGGTCGTGCAGTTCATGAGCATTCGCGTCGCGCGCGTGATCTACTTTGCGCTGAGGTGTGGGCGAGCGGGCGGGGCGGGCTCCCTGGCGGGCACCCAGGGAGTCAGCCTCGCACACTCACATCCCGGCCACACGGCATCAATCCATCAGCGCACCATCACAACTTTTCGCACCTTACTCCTCCTCTGCAGACTGGTGTCGGAGCAGTACCTGGACCCCACCCTGGGCTACGTGGCCGCGGTGCCCTCGAGCCCCTCGGCGTCAGACCCGCTCATGATCGCGTACCGCACCACGCTCCAAAACGACTACAATGACCTGCGCGTCGAGTACGACGCCATGCTGTGAGTGCTGTGCCGCGCTGTGAGTGCTGCGGCTGCGCGCACCGTATGGATCGCGTGACCCGTCTGCGCATGCGGTCTGACCCTGGCGCCTCCAGGTACGGGTCGGCGGGCTCGCTGGTGCACAACCAGACGGCGCCGCACTTCACGCTCGCCACCACGGGCATCATGTACACCCAGGTGCGGCCCCCGCGCAACGCTGGGCGCGCTGCGCACCCGCACCACACCCTTGCCCGCGCGCTGGCTGCCCCATCCACCCCATCCAACCTGCACGCCTGCTGCCGCAGGGCGCCAGCGTCATGTACAGCGCCCAGCCCTGCATGGCTACGGACCCCAAGGACTGCCTGGCCCCCACTGACCCCTTTCATCGATACACCTCCCACGGGCTGGACCAGGCGCTGAAGCAGCTCTTCTACGCCACCGAGGCGCTGCTCCAGCAGGTGTGTGCGCTACTTGCACGGACGGGGCGGTTCACCGCCATGGGGAGGCAGCAAGGATCAGCAGCGAGGAAGATTAGGCACGAGCCCAGGCCAGAGCACGCGTCGCCCGCTGCCAGGACACAGACGGCGGCACGGACCTGGCATGTGTGTGCGCTTTGGGTGGCTCGCCCATGCAACGCCCCCTCCGGAGCAGGGCTGGGCCGACACGGACCTGGCGTCCCAAAACTTTGACTACCTGTACACGGTTGGGCTGGCCGACGTGGCGGGCGGCCTCAGCACCATGATTGACGTGTACACGACCTTTGTGCAGGCAAGTCAAGTCACGCGCTCAGCGTGGCCTCGCGCTGCGGGCGCTAGCGGGCCACACCGGACGTCAGCCCACCGTGCGTCGGGTGCTGCCGCCGCCGTGTGCAACCGCAGGAGATGTACTCGCAAGCCCTGTTGCTCCACGTCGTGGCGCTCGTCATGTGCATCTCGCTGGGCGCCGTGTTCCTGCTCTTCATCATGAGGCCCTGCGTGCACCGGGTGACGGCCGAGGCCCGGCGCGTGGCCGAGCTGCTCAGCGAGGTGCCGGCGGAGCTGGACGTGGAGGGCATGGTGGCCGAGGCGCTGAGGAGCGACGCAAAAGAAAATCCACAGGCGGACCTCGAGGCCAAGAACGCCGGGGCGCTGGCGCCGGCGGAGGCGCTCAAGGCCAAGGGGGCAGGCAGCTCGCGCCGCGGGAGCCTGGACCTCTCTGGCAGCGGTGGTATCGTGGGCCCCCCCCCGCGCCGCGGGAGCCTCGACGACCCCGCCGCCTCTTCCGCCATCCGGTTCTCCAAGGTGTTAAACCAACAGGCCCTAAAGACGATGCTTGGCTTTTAGAAACAACAAATAGGCGCTGGTCTGAGGGCAGGCAAACCTAGGTGCCGCAGCTCCGCAGCTGCCGCCCTCAGCTTGGTTCCGGAGCCACCGGTGGCACACAGCTGCTCGCTGCCGTGCCCTGCCTGCTTGTTTCGATTGCTGCAATCCCCAGCGCGCGCGAGTGCGTCGGCCGCGCCACCCGAGCCAGCCAGCAGGGATGTCGCCTCAAGGCGCTATTCTCCAGCGAGCGCAGAAGAGCAGCAACTGATCAGCAGTCTCTGCGTGGCTGTGCGTGGCCGCCATTGGCGACGAGTGCGGGATGGAGGTGGCAGACCTCGGGCAGAGGCGATCGAGCGTCATTCGCCACAGCTCTCATACGGCCGGCAGTCACACTGCGCGACTCACCCGCCTGCTGCCGCCCCACTGCTCTCTTTCGGCCGACCTCCCCGTCTCGGAAGTCTGGGCCACGCGAGATGCAGCGCGTTCCATCCTCGCGAGCGGCTGGCGGGACAGCGCACGCAACGTGCCACCTGCACGCCGTGCCGCGGCTCCTAGGAGCTTGCGCGCGGCACAGCGGGGCACTCCAGCTGCTCAGCGCCGAGACCCCGCACGCGCCATCCCAGCTCGCACGCAGCAGCCACAGCTTCTCGCACCGCAGCAGCGCCACCACCACCAGCAACTCATGGGTGTGCAGGGCCTTGCCCAGCAGCAGCAGCAGCAGCGGTGGTGCCGCGGTGACCTCGGCGCAGCAGTGGTGGCGCAAGGACAGCGACCTCTGGGTGGAGGTGCGCAGGCGGCACAGCTGCTTGCACGCCGTGCGGCCAAGATCTCTCCCTTGCCGTGCTCTCCTTCACCGCTCAGGTCAGGGGTGACGTGGCGCCCGCAGGTGCACGACAGCGAGGCGTTCCAGCGCGAGGTGCTGCAGGCCGAGCTGCCCGTGGTGGTCGACTGGTACGCCTCGTGGTGCAGCGGCTGCCAGCGCAGCTACCCCGAGGTCTGCAAGGTGCTCCGGCTCAACCCTGAGCTGCGCAGGGCCTTCAAGTTCGTCAAGGTGAGTCCGTTCGCGCGCGCACGCCACTGACGGCGGCCCCACGGTTGTGACACGTATCTTTCCAGGGTGGCGGAGAGGAGCGGCGGCACGCAGATGCCCCCACCCACCCACCAGAGCCTGCCCGCCACACCACGCCCAGCGCACAGCACCACCGTGCCAGTGCCGACCCTGGCTGGCCCGCCAGGGAGAGAGCAACATAGAGGGTGCACGCTCCCCCCACCTGTGGCAACTGGTGCTCACGCCCCCCCCCCCCCCCCCCCCCTGCGCAGATCTGCGTGGACGACCTACCCAAGAACTTCTCCCGAGACCAGGGCGTGACGGCGCTGCCGCGCATGAGCCTCTACCGGCCGGGCCAGGGGCGCCTGCTGACGTGGGACGTGCCGCTGTCGCGCGTCAAGCACCTCAAGCAGGTGGGTAGGGGGAGGGGGAGGGGAAGGGAGGGGCAAGCGCCCTCCTGCAGCCTCACCTCTGGTGGGCGGGCAGAGCACCCCCAGGCTGCCCCACCTCCTGTCATTGCCGCGGCGCTCCTTCAGCGGCGTTGAGAGCACCACAGCACAGCGACCACAAAGGGGCCTCAAGCTGCCCTCGTGCCGGCGCACAGACGCACGCTCCCAGGTCGGCGAGCGTGCATGACCCGTGTCCCGCCCGCTGCACCTCCCCTCCTTGCGCGTGCCCCCGCAGAACCTCCAGTTCGCCATGGCGAACCCTAACTCGGCGCTGGCGCTCGACCCCAACTCGTTCTTCGTGGCCACGGGCGCCGTGCCCACGCGCGACCAGGCCAAGGAGGTGAGCCCGGTGACGGTGCGCGCGCGCCCCTTCCTGGGGCGTGCTCCATGGGCATGCACCAGGGGACGGCCTCCTCTGGAGGGCTGCGTGACGCGCCAGGCCACACCAATCACTCGATCACGCCCTCGCCATGCACACGTGGAACGCAGGCCGAGACGCGCCGCGCGGCGGCCGTCGCCGAGCTGGAGAGCAAGGGCAACTCGCTGTTCGAGCGCCTCCGCGCCGTCGCCAACGGCAACGGCAACGGCAATGGCGCCGCCGCCCGCAGCAGCAGCAACGGCGCGCCGCCGCCGCCCGCCGCCGCCGCCGCCGCCGCCGCCGCGCCGCCGCCGCCAGTGGCGGCGCCGGCTCCCGCGGCGCAGCCGGCGGTGGCGGGCGCCCTGGGGGGCGCTCCGGTGGACCTGGCCAAGGAGGCGGAGCGGTACCGCGCCGCCTACGCGCAGCAGTTCGGGCAGATGTACCTTTTGGACAAGCAAATGTTCCTCAACAGGTCAGCAACTCTTCTCTCCTGTTTGTGTTTCGCGACGCGCCGCCAGGGCGCGCTGTGACAGGCGCGGGCGACGGTGCTGCGGCGCCGTGCAGGCGCGGGCGCGGGCGGCGCGGCCTGCCCCGCGGCTCACGGGGCCATGTGTGGCGCATTGTGGCGGTGGTGCTGTGCAGGTACGCTGGCGAGTACGGCTACTCTGGCGCCATCGACGGGCTGTACCCTACCGAGGTGGGCGTGCGCATGCAGCCGCTGGGCCCCACGCACCGGGAGCAGCACTACCTGGTGAGTCAAGAGCTGAGCAGCCGCGCGGCTCGCCTGCGTGAAACGTCTGCCTGGGTGCGAGCAGGGCCGCCGTGCCCGGAGTTGTCATGGCTCCATCCTTCCCCTCGGCAGCCGCGGAGCCTCTTGCGAGGTGGCGGTGCTTGCACGGCGCTTGCACGGCGCTTGCAGGACTACACGGGCAGCAGCGTCTACATGCAGAGCCAGCTGCGCGCCGCCTTTGAGGAGCTGGCGAGCACCATGTTTGGCAACCCGCACGCGCAAAACCCCTCGTCCGAGCTCTCCACGCAGCGCATCGACGAGGTGGGTGGGGGCCGCCGGCGGCGGCGGCGCCGCCACAGGGGCGCCTGCCAGCCAGCAGCTTCCCCGCGGCTGCCGGCGCCGGCGCCGAGGGCGGTCCGCCGCCTGGGCGCGCGGGGCGGCGAGGGCGGGCGTGCGTTCGCGGGCCGCGTGCACGGCCTGCGGTGCAGCAGCGGCACGTCGCCTCGGCTCGCGCCGCACACACACACACACGGTAGCAGGGCTCCTGCCCTTCCGAGGTGTCCAAACAGATGCAAGTCCCAACACACACACACGCACGCGCGCGCATGCGTGCAGGTGCGCACGGTGATTTTGCAGCACTTCAACGCCGACCCGTCCGAGTGGCAGCTGGTCTTCACGCGATCCGCCACGGGCGCGCTCAAGATGGTGGGCGAGACCTTCCCCTGGACGCGCGGCTCGCTCTTCAGGCGAGTGCGGAGCTTGCTCTCGCTGCGCCCGGCGCGGCGCGCGGCCCCGCACGGCGCGCCCTGTTCGCGCGCCGCTTCGCTGGGTGACCACGCTGCCGCCGTTGCCTCGCTGTCTTGTCGCTGCCTGCTTTGGGCCGTTCAGGTACCTGCGGGAGAACCACAACAGCGTGCTGGGCGTGAGGGAGTACTCCTTGGCACACGGGGCCGCCTTCCAGGTGGGCCTGAGCCCACACACCCGCCCAGGCTCTTCGCTCCTCACCAGACGCGCGGCGGTCCCGGCGCCGCACCTGTCCTGCGCCTCGTCGTCGCCACCTGGGCGTGTGTTGCACGACGTGTGCCGCCCTCTCTCACGCCGCGCGCTGTGCGTGCTGCGCGCGCTGTGCGGGGCAGGCGGTGGACGAGGCGCTGGTGGAGGAGTGGCTGAGCGCGCCGCTGCCCACGGCGCTCGAGAGCATGGACACGCTCGCCTCCAAGCACGACCACGCGCCCTCGCTGTGCACCGGCATCACCGCCGAGGGTGCGCCAGCCGATCCGCTGCTTGCTCTGTGCGGAGCAGCGGGCGCGCGCTCGCTCGCTCTTTCGCGACGGCTCCGGGCATTCTAGCGAAGGGTGGGTGGGGAACGTGCCGCGCGCGTGCCGCATCTCCGCCTTCGCCTTGCGCGCGCACCCGCAGGGGGCTGCGAGGTGGACTGGGGCGACGACAGCGTCGCGGTGGACAGCGACGCCACGCCGCCCGACGGCGGCCTCGCCGCGCCCCTCAGCACTGCGCCGCGCGCTTCGTCGTCGTCGTCGGGCCTCTCCTCGGACGCGGACGCGGCGGGCGAGGACGACGGGCCGGAGCCTGGCGTGGTGTACTCGCTCATGGCCTTCCCCGCCGAGGACAACTTTGTGCGTGCGCGCCGCGCTTGGGGAGCGTTTGCACAGCTCCCACCGGCCAGAGGCAAAGCTGGGCTCTGTGCCTTGGGCCTGCGCCGGCCGCTAAGCCCTAGCGGTGAGCCCTGACCATGTGCGCAGGCGGGCGTCAAGTACCCGCTGTCGTGGGCGGCCAAGGTCAAGGCGCGCAGCACGCCCGAGCACCGCTGGATGGTGCTGATTGACGCGGCGGCCTACGTGCCCACGCAGCCGCTCGACCTTTCGCAGGTCCGGGGCGGGTAGGCTGGCTGAGGGCCGCCACACACATTTGATACGCCCGGCCCCGCCGAGGTGTCCAAGCAGATGCGCAATCCCACGCACACACAGCACGCGGCAGCTGCAGCCACTCATGAGTGGGGTGCACGGTCCGGGGCGGCTGGGAGGGCCGCTCGGCGGCGTTTCGTTGTGGGTGGGGCGCGTGCTGCCTTGCTGTAGTGTTCCGTGCGCCCAGGGCGCGGCAAGGCCGTTCCAGTGGGGTGCGCGGTCCCCCTAGTCAGCCTTACTCGACCACGTACCTACCGAGGACCTCTTTCTGTCCTTGCGTCGCTTGCTGGACCTGTCTGCAGGTCGCCGCCGACTTTGTGGACATTGCCTTTTACAAGTGAGAGGCGTTGGGCGGCGGCGAATGTGGCGCAAGCTGCGCAGCGTGCTCAGCGCGCGGTGTTCAACGAGGGGGGGCGGCGTGACTGCAGCCGGCGGCGCCTGCAGTTGGCGTCCGCGCCGCCTGATTTGTGCCTGCCCGCAGGATGTTCGGGTACCCCACGGGCCTGGGCGCGCTGGTGAGCCCCCCCTCCCGCGCACCCTTTCGCGGCGAACCGCGCTCGCCTGGCGCCGCTCGTCAACGGGCGGCGCCAGCCTCGCTTCGTTCCTACATGCCCGCCTTCACCGCTGTGGTGCTGGTGCGTGCATGTGTATATGTGCGCGTGTGTGCACCTGCAGCTGGTGCGCACTGAGGCCGTGCCGCTGCTGCGCAAGGTGTTTTGGGGCGGCGGCTCCGTCGCGCTGGCCAGCAGCCGCGAGAACTTCCACGTGCTCAAGTGCCGGGTGAGCAGCAGCGGCAATGCATTGGACAAGCACGCAGACGCCGAGGCGTGCAGAGTTGGCGAGCAGCGCGTGCTGCGCCTGCGTAACGCGCCGGGCGCATGAATTTTGCGCGCCTTTGCGCACCGCAGCCGAGCGACAAGCTGGAGGACGGCACCGTCTCCTTCCTGGACATCATCTCGCTCAAGCACGGCTTCAACATGATCCGGCAGCTGGGCGGCATCCAGCGCATCCAGGCGCACGTGGCCAGCCTCACCGAGTGGACGTACAACGCGCTCACGCGGCTCAAGCACAGCAACGGCGCGCCCATGGCCAAGGTCTTTGGCAAGCACGCGCTCGACAACCACCGCCAGGTGCGCCGACGAGCATTGCTCGCCGTCCTTTGGAGGGTCGCTCCGTCGCTCCACGTCAAGTGGCGGCTTTGCGAGACCTCGTGCGCGTGGCCTCCTCGTGCGCGTGGGTCCGCGGGTGCAGGTGCAGGGCGGCATCATCAACTTTGAGCTGCGGTCGCCGTCGGGCCAGCCCATGAGCTACAAGACGTTTGAGCGCGAGGCGTCCGAGGCGGGCTTCCACCTGCGCACCGGCGCAGAGTGCAACCCCGGCGCTTGCTACGCATACCTCGGTGCGCCGCTCAGCATTTTCCCGCCGCGCCTGCGTCGCGCCCGCTTGCTCGCGACCGCGGCTTTTCCGCCCGCCCCGCTCGCGCCGCCGCCAGTGCTCCTCTTCCTATCCTTCCCGCCCCCATTGGCGCTGGTGCTCTCTCCGCTTGCCACTGCTCGCGCCGCCGCCAGCGCTCCTCTTCCTTCCCTCCCCGCCCCCACGCCACTGGTGTCCTCTTCGCTTGCCGCCGCCGCCGCCGCAGGCGTGGCGGACGCCGAGGTGGAGCAGCTGGCGGGCGTCAAGGAGGGCTGCGAGGACGACGTCGAGTTCATCACGGTGCAGCGGCCCAGCGAGGCGCCGCCCGCCGCCGTGCACTCGGACGAGACGCTGCGGCTGCTGTCCTCCTCGCAGCGCCTGGCGCTGGGGCACCCCGCCGAGGTGGCCAGCAAGTGAGTGGCAGCATGCCCTCGCTTGGTGCTTCTGACGGGCCGGGGCGTGTGGCAGGTGCGTCCCCACCACGCCGCGTGGGCTGAGAGCGGCGGGGTGCGCGCGCCCCTCGCTGCGTGCGTGCTTGCGTGCGATGCAGGTGGGTGCAGGTGCCGCTGGGCAGCGTGCGCGTGTCGCTGGGGTGGATGAGCACGTTTGAGGACGTGTGGGCCGTGGTGGACTTTGTCGAGCGCACGTACCGCAACCGCGAGGCCGAGGCGGTGGTCGGGCCGCGCGTGGTGGCGGCCGACGCGTGAGGGGGAGCGTGGCGCGCATGTGCTGCGGCTGCTGGATGAGCGTGGGGCCTGAGGGGGGAGGAGCTGCACACGGGTCCGGTTGCAGCGTGTGGCAGCGAAGAGCACACAATCTGTTTTGCAGCGTGCGGGCCTGTCCCGGGAACGCGTCTTGGGTTGCCGAGGGTTGCTAAGCACTTGCGTCAGTCGCTGGTGTGGAGGGGCGGCGAGCTTGTTCGTTCGCGTGTGTGTGGCGCAGCAGGAGCGGTGCTCTTGCCATGTGCTTGCCCGCCGGGCGTATGGTGGGGTTCCCAGTTGCGGGGTCTGCAGGGTGACGTTCTGACCTTTGCTGCTGCTGTTGCCGTGGGCGCTGAGGCGCGGTGGTAGCTTCAGGCGGCTGTTCTGCCAGTTCGCCTGCGCGCGGTGCCTGCGACGCCCGTGCCGTGGAGACGGCGATGCCTTTGGGTGGCAGACCGCGATCTTTGCTTTTTGGAAGCGACACTCGGCCAGTTGTCCGGTTGGGGTGGTTTGGTTGTCTGGGAAGGCGTGGCTGAAATCGTCATGCTTGGTGGTTTGGCTTGGCCTCTGGTGTTTAGTTGGGCACGTGACATCACCTGTGACGAGCGCTGCCACCTTTCAACGCGCTGAGGCACGACGACGCCTGCGCGACCCCGTGCTGAGGCGACCCCTATTTGTGCTTGTCCCCATGTTGCGAGTGCGTTGCCTGACGAGGAGGCACACTGCCACAGATTTGCATAGAGTCCGTCAGGCCAAGCCACTGCCACTGCAAGCATCCATCCGCTCACATACGAGGCCGCTTGGCCCCCGCCCCGCCGCCGCCGCCGCCGCCCGCCCCCCCGCTGGGCCGGTAGCCGCCCCTCGCCCCGCCCGCGCCCCTGCCCGCCGCCCCCCGCGTGCCCTGCAGCAGCGCGTCGAGCTCCCTCAGGCTGGCGCCCACCGACTCGTCCGTGTCCACACCCATCTCCTCGTACACCTGCGGCGCAGGTGCAGCAGAAGCAGCACGAGCACGCGGGCTGCGCACTCGTGAGGCCTCGCCCGCTTGATCTTGCCGGCTCGCACAGCACCCCTAGGGACGCGCACCTCGCTGTCCTTGCGGCCATCCATGGACTCGGCCACTGAGCCCCTGTGGAGCGCAGGCGACCGTCGCGCGGCAGGCGGGTGGAGGCGTTCCTTGCGCCGGACTTTGCAGGTCTGAGCACCCCCTGCACGAGCACGCACCAGATGTTGCGGAAGGCGCCCTTGCGCCGGCGCCAGTGCTCCAGCGCGTGCGCCAACGCCTGTGCGCACCAGCACACACATGCATGGCGCCCAGCGGCCCGTCGTGTGCGCTGCAGGCCTGCTTGCGGGGCTGCCGCGCCGCGGCGCCAGCTTGCCGCACCTTCTCCGCCGCGGCGCGCTCCTCTGCCGTGACCAGCACGGCGCCCGTCTGCAGGCTCTCGACCTTGGACGTGAGCGCCGGCAGCTGCGGGCACCACGTGCGGCAGGAATGGCGGCCTCTTTGGAGCGACGTGCTGTGTGCTTGGAGGGAGGCACGGTGGCAGTGGCGGCGGAGGCTCACCTTGGCCTCCAGCGCTTGGATCTCCTGCTGGATGGCCGGGATAGGCAGCGCGCTGCGCCAGGACTGGAGCTCTGCGTGCGATTTGGTTAACAGCGCCTGGACCGTGGTGGCTCCGTTGCGTGCACAATCGAGCACGCGCTTGCGTTCAGGGGCGCACCTTGCTCGAGCTTCTTGCACGCGTCCTGCTGCTCCTTGATTTGCTGCGTGAGCGTCACCAGGCTGCGCTTCTTGGCCTCAAGGTCCTGCGGCCGTGTGCACAAGGGCGGCGTGCGGGTGTGGCCAGAGCCGCGGCACTGCGTTGCCGGCCCTGCGTCCGCGTCGCTCACGTCGCGGCTCAGCACGGCGCAGTTGCTCTGGTTCGGCAGGTAGATCTTGGTCTTGCCGAACTCCTGCGCAGGACGCCGTGCAGGAGAGGAGCCCAGCTGCGGGGACGCCGTGTGCGCCTGCGCCCGCCCCCGCCACGTGCAGCCCACACCCCACCTTGCTGACAATCTTGCCGCTCTCAGTGAGCGCGTCCAACGCCCTGGTGATGGCTGCCTTCTTGTGCCCTGCACTCCGCGCGCGAGCAGCTGCACTCGACTTTTTGCGCGCGACGAGAGCACGCGCAGCAGCGGGTCGTCTCAACTCAAGCTATTCCCTTCCAGAGCGTCTCCACACGCGCCCTCCGTGCTCCTCCTCGCCTGCGTGCGCCAGGAAGTCGCAGAGCTGCTGGACCGAGAAAGGCTTGTTCTGCGCGTGGAACATGCCCAGCACCGCGCCCTCCGTGCTGGTGGCCGACATACTCAAGGCTGCTGAACGAGTGTGCGGTCGTGGAGCAGTGTGTGTGCTCGCCGGATCGCGAGATCGTCGTGCGGCAAAGCCCGCGCTGTACACCACCGTCATGCGTGGTGACACGGCTCTGCCACGCAGCTCGCGGGGCCTCGGCAGATCACGGGCAGCACCATGGCCCTCGCCTTGACGCACTTCCCAGGCGGTTCGGACCTGAGGCGAGCCGCGCTCGACTGAGTGGGGTCGTGCGATGGTCAGCAGCAGCAGCGGCGCAGCGCCGCAGCATCACCGGGAGCAGGAGGAGGATGCCAGCGCCTTGGACCAAGCGTGTGATGAGGTGCTGGCAGAGCTGGTGCTGGACGCGCTTGGCCTCCCAGCGAGCTCGAGGGAGCAGCTCGAGCAGGTGCGCTGCGAGAGAGGAAGAACTGCGCGTCGTGCCTGCGCAGTCTTGTTGTGCACGGCGTGTTCCCGCACTGCCGCACTGCCGCACGACAATCACGCGCGCCAGGCGCGCGGAAGAGCAGGAAAGCCGCAGCGCGAGAAGGCACGGCCCTCTTCGATAATACGCAGTGCGTGTCGTGCACGTTTTGCGCTGCTTCGCGCGCAGGTCGTGCAGAGCTGGCCGCCCTTCCAGCTGGAGCATGGCGCGGCACTGGACGCCGCTGGAGGAGCGCAGCAGCAAGCAGGCAACGGCGCAAGCAGAGGAGCACGCAGCAGCAGCAGCAGCGTGAGCAACCAACAGGCGCCTCCACCTCAGCCTGCGGGCGGCAGTGAGGTGCGTCACGACGCAAACAGCCCACTGCACACAGGCCACTTGCAGGACGCTGCTTGACCCTCGCTGCTCCACTGCTCGCTCGCGTGCCGCAGCGGCGTCAAAGCGGCAGCACACAGCCTGGCCAAGATGGCCACAGCAGCCAGCCGGCACCCACGCCCAACCACGCCACATCCGCGCTCCCGGCCAACCACAGGCTGCAGGACAGCGCGCCTGAGCACGCGCAAGCGCAGGAGCTGCAGGAGCTGCTGCCCGCGCTGCAGCCGGCGGACGGCATGTCCACGCCTCCCGCCTACTCGCTCAGCGAGCGCCTCATGGCGCAGCTCGACCAGCAGGAGGCGCAGCTGGAGCAGGAGCTCAGCAAGGCGTCGCAGTGGCGCCAGGCGCAGCTGGCCAGTGAGGAGCAGGCCATGGACACGGCGCTGCGGCACGCCGGCGTGCACCCAGACGACCTGGACGAGGAGCAGGAGGGGCACCAGCACCACCGAAGCCAGCTTGCAGACGGGGCCTCCGGCGCTGCCCGCGCCAGGGAACTTGGCGGCCGGGGCGCCCAGGCGACCGCGCCGCCGCCGCCGCTCCCGCTCCCGCGGGTGGACTCTAGCGAGATCCTGAGCAGGACGGAGGCGCTCGACAGCCCGCTGTCCCAGGCGCAGCGCGTCATGCCGCTCTCCGACCAAGGCAGCGGCCACGCCGCCGCCGCCGGCGCCGCCGCGCCGCGCGCCTCCCAGCAGCAGCCCCACGGCAAGCGGTTTGTGGACCGCAGCAGCAGCCCCAGCATGCTCGGCCCCAACGGCGTGCACGCGCACCTGCACGAACCGCTCGGGGCAGGGCCAGAACCGAGCACCGTCGGCGACTTCCTCGCAATGGAGCCAGTGGCGCTGTCGAGGGCCGCCCTGCCACCCGGCCTGGACGGCATGAGCCCCACGCGCACCCCCGAGCACGGCCTGGCCTCATCCAGCTCCTCCGCATACAGCGGCGGCGGCAGCGACGCCGGCGCTGGCGTTGGCACGGGAGGGGAGGCGCAGGGCGGCTCCTGGGCGGCGGCCCTGGACGACGAGGCGCTGCAGTTCCAAGCGACGGAGAAGAAGCGCTCGCGCGCCATTGCCGCGCAGCTGGCGCAGCTGCAGGAGGAGAGCCGCCTGCTGCAGGAGCGCAGCCGCCTGCTGCAGGAGCGCGCCTACGCCATACAGCGCGAGACGGGCGTGGCCGTGCCGCCCGGACTCCTCCTGGCGCCGCTGCAGCCCGCGTCCGCCACCAGCCTCCTCGCCCAGCCCCACGCTCCGCCCGCCAAGCACCCGCAAAAGCCCGCCGCCGCAGCAGCGGCCCCGCACCACCCGCACAGCCAGCAGCAACACTCGCACCCTCCCGCGGTGCCGCCGGGCGGCAACGGCGCCGTCCCCGCCAGCCTCATTCAGCACAAGCCCAGCAACGCCGCCGCCACCGCGCTCGCGCCGGCGCCCTCCCAAACCTACGAGAGCCCGCTCCGGGCGGCCGGCGGCCTCAACTGGGGCCTGCCGCAGCGCAAGCCCCTGCTTCAAGGCTCGCCGCGCACCGGCTCCACCACCTCATCCACCAAAGCCCCACCGGCAGCACCTTCGGCCTCCCACCCGCCCCAGCGGCAATCCAAGGGTGCCGCCGCCGCGCCCGCGCCACTCCAGCCCTCCTCCCAGTCCCCAGAGCCCGGCGCCCCGCCCAGCAGCTACGCGCACGTCATGCACGCGTACGCCTCGGACGGCCCGCGCTCGCCGCTCAAGCGCCAGCTCAGCAGCAGCTCCACGGTGGAGCCGCTGCTGCCGCGCTGGTCCGACCAGCTCGCGTCGGAGGAGAACTCGCCGCTGGGCAGCCCGCAGCAGTTCCGCCGCTTCCACTCGCCCCTCAAGACGCACCCCTCGCCCGAGCGCAAGCTCCGCCTGGAGCAGCAGCAAAAGCAACAGCAGCAGCAGGAGCAGGCAGCAGCCGCGGCAACGGCTCCTCTTCCGCCGCCGCCGCATCAGCAGCACGCCAGGCACGACATGCAGCAGCAGCAGCAGCAGCACCCGCAGCAGCCCAAGCCGTTTGGCCTGCCTTCCGACCCTGCGGCGGCGGCCGTGGCCCTGCAGCACCAGCAGCAGGCGCTGCAGCAGGGCGCCAGCGAGACGCCGGCCCTCATGGCGCCCAAGCCCCGCAGGTTCCTGCCCGAGGTGCGCATGCCGCTGCTGCTGCAGCCCCGCGCGCCGCCGGGCGGCCCACAGCACCACGCGGCGGCGGCCACGGCTGCCAAGCCGGCGGCGGCGCCGCACCACCACGGGCCCTCGGGGCCGGCGCTGCCGCCACCCGTGCAGCAGCCCGTGGCGACGTGGCCCGCCGCGCCGCAGCAGCCGCCCATGATGGCCATGGCCACGTGGCCGCAGCAGCCTGGCGCCATGCCGGGCGTGCCGCCGGGCTTCCCGCCCCACGGGATGCTGCACTTTGGCCTGGCGCCGCACGCGGTGCTCTGGCCGCCGCTGGACCACGCCGTGCTGGGCCTGGCGCCCCCGCCGCAGCACTTTGTCGGCGGTGGCGGTGGCGGCGGCGGGGCGCTGGCGGTGGAGTTCTCCTCAGAGTCTGTGCCGCCGGCCGGCGGCCCCAGCCGCAAGCCGGTGCCGGCGCACGCGCCGGCGCGCAACGCCAAGAGCGGGCGGCAGGCCAAGAGCGCGCGCACGCGGCCCGGCGCCGTGGCGGCGGCGCACCACAGCGCCGACGGCCCCTCCCACCACCATGCAGCACACCACCAGCCGCACCAGCAGCTACACCTGCCACCCATCCACGGCGGCCCCGCGTCCAGCGTCGGCCCCGTGCCGCAGCTCCCTCCCCGGCCTGGCGCGCTCCCGAGCACGTTCCCAGCTCAGCCCCCGTACCCGCAGCCCTATGCCATGCCATACGGAGCCTTCATCGCCCCCGTGGCCATGGCAGGGGGGGCTGCCCAGCCGCTCATGGCCGAGCAGTCGGCCCCAGCCGCGTCCCTCAGCCCTCGGCCGCACTACGCAGGCGCGGCTGTGCCCGCACAGCAGCAGCACGCCCAAGGCGCGCCGCACAGCAAAGGCGCCAAGCAACAGCAGCAGCCGCAGCAGCAGCAGCAGCAGCAGCAGCAGCAG
>VFQP010003227.1_pt1 | contig 16903 bp, 17 predicted proteins | sample 3512351 | NCBI WGS metagenome assembly VFQP01 (sample SAMN10412372, study PRJNA504923) | tailings metagenome | isolation source: Relicate 1 Philex TSF1 revegetated site | place: Philippines: Tuba, Benguet | collected 2017-08-29
CGCTGCCTGCCGCGTCGTCGCCGCCCTCCTCCTCCGCAGCACCCTCCTCCTCTGGCTCGTCTGCCGCGGCGCTGCCTGCCGCGTCGCTGCCGCCCTCCTCCTCCTCATCCGCTGCCTCAGGCTCCTCCGCTGCAGCGCTGCCTGCCGCGTCGCTGCCGCCCTCCTCCTCCGCAGCGCCCTCCTCCTCTGGCTCATCCGCTGCGGCACTGCCTTCGGCGTCGTCGCCGCCGCCCTCCTCCTCCTCCTCCTCCTCCTCTGCAGCCTCGGGCTCATCTGCCGCAGCGCTGCCCTCGTCATCGTCCTCGTTCTCCTCCTCCGCGGCCGCGTCCTCTTCTTCTGCGTCGTCCTGCGAGGCGCTGGCTCCCTCCACCTCGTCGTCTCCATCCTCTTCCTCCTCTGCTTCGTCCGCAGCAGCGCTGGCTTCCTCCGCCGCGTCGTCCGCCGTCACCTCCGCGTCTTCCTCTTCCTTGTCGTCCTCCTCCTCCTGGCCGCCCGCCGCCGCGGACGTCACCTCGGACGCCTGCTGCGTCACGGCCGACCGCACCGACGTCTGCCGCGTGGTGACGGACGGCTGGCGGCTGGTGACTGACGTCTGCCGCGTCGTGACGGACGGCTGGCGGCTGGCGAGCGAGGCCTGTCGTGTCGTGACGGACGCCTGCGACGCGGCGCCCTTGGACTGCGCCCTGCTCAGCGCCGCGGCGGAGCTCTTGCCGTCGCTGCCGCCCTCCACGAAGGACAGCGACAGCCGCTGCGAGTAGCCGTAGCCGGCGCCGATCCACCCGGCGTAGTCAAACACCCAGGTGCGCTGCTGGTCCGGCCGCGCCACGCGCACCGAGTTGAGCTGCCACGTCAGCGGCACGCCCCCGGGCAGCTCCTCCAGGCGCACGATGACCGCCGCCAGCTCGCCCACGTCCACCGCGTGCACGCCGCGGATCGTGTCCACCTGCGCTCAGCGACGGCCACACGGTGAGGCGGTGGGAGTCAGCGTCACCCCCAAGCCCGCTCTCCTTCCCTCCTGCCACGCGCGCCAACGGGCCAAAGGGCGCACGGCGCGAGCGCGACTCCTCCTCACCGCGTTGCGGCCGAATCGCATGCGGAAGTTGGTCTCGTCCATCCGGCTGAGCGGCACCTCGACGCTGCGCCCGTCCTGCCCCACCAGCGTCACCAGCACGCGGCTGGCCTGGCTGCCCGCGCTGCCCGTCTCCACGATGAACTCGTACTCGACCTGAGCCGGCGCCTCGGGCAGCACCGGCTCCCTGGGCGCCGCGCTGGCCTTGCGCGACAGCGCGCCGCCCGCCGACTTGTGGCTCGCCGCCCTGGACAGCCGGCCGCTGCTGCGCGCGCTGGGCTTGGACGCCAGCGAGAGCGCCTCGTGGCCCAGGGAGGCGGCGCTGCCCTCGGAGCCCCGGCGCTGCTGCGGCTCCGCTGCGGGCGCGGAGGCCGCCGCCTCGCTGGTAGGCGGAGGCGCGGGCGTGATGCTGCTGAGCCCTGGCGACTGCGGGTCGTGCGCGGCGCGCGCGTCGAGCCCCGCCGGCGTGCTGGCGCCGTGCGGCGCGGGCTGCAGCGAGGCGCTGGCCACGGACGAGGTCTTGGTCTTGAGGGGCTCGGCCCGGGAGGACCTGCCTGAGAGCGCCGACGCCAGCGAGGCCACCTCGGAGCCCTGCGGGTGTGGCCATGGAGTGGCAGCGCGAGTGAGCATGGCGTGGCAGCGCTAGTGATGAGTGTGTTGCCCACGTCCACAGTTGAACAGTGTTGCGTGAGTCGAGAGGCTCCCTCGTGGTGAAGCCTGACGCACCTGCAGGTTGATCCAGAGCGTGGTCCAGGTGAAGCGGTCCTCGTCGTTGACGTCCAGCGCGTGCAGGTGCGCCATGAGCGTCCTGCAGCAGAGGTACGCAGGGGCGCGCGCGTGTGGGGAGCGCAGAGGCGCTTGCTGCGGTGAGCAGCAGCAGCAAAGCAGAACTGCCCCACCGCTGACGGGAGCTAGCCCTTGCGCACCTGAGTTGCTGCACCGTGAGGTCTGGCATGAAGGCCCTGAAGAAGCCGCGGAGGCCGGGCAGCAGCACGCCGTGCTCGTGCGGCGCGCCGCCCTCAAAGCCGGAGAAGAGACGGGTGGCGCGCACCTGCGACGCCACGCACGCGCACGCACGCGTTGAGCCATTTGCTTTGGAGGCCATGGCAACTCCCCCGCAGGACTTCCAACGCAGCTCGAACGCCTGCATGTCCTGGCCGAGCGTGGCCCGCACACCCGACCGCACACAAGGTGCGGAGTCAGCCTCTCTCACCTTGTTGCTGGCTAGGGCCGCCTTGACGCGCTCCAGCAGGTCTTGCAGCGCCCCAGCGCCCTGGCCCGCCCGGCTCGCCGAGGACTTGGTGCTCTCGTGCAGGGCCGAGGCGTCGGCCACGGCGCGCTGCAGCTCGTCGCACGTCACGGCCTCGTCCCCGTCGTAGTCCAGCATCACCTGTGCGTGCGTGTGGTGGCCGCAATTGGGCGGCGTGGGTGAGCGTGCGTCGGGTGCCTCGGGCAGCAAGGGCCACGCAGTGAGTGAGCGAGCGAGCCTGCGGGTCCGCGCACCTGCAGGTAGCGGTGCTGGCGAGGCGTGGCGCGCCCGAGCACGGCCGTGACGAAGGCGTTGAGCTCGTTGGGCTGCAGGCGGCCGTCCCCGTTGGTGTCGAAGCGCTCGAACAGCACCTCGAGGCCCACGCCGCTGGTGCGCTGGTAGCTGGCCAGCGCCTGCAACAGGTCCGACACCTGCGCCGCCCACGCACGCACGGGCGAGAGGCCTCGGAACGTGAGCTTCGTCGCGCAGCACCTGGCTAAACAACGCCCTCTCGCCACCGGTGGTGCCGCGACACCCAGAGCAACCCACCTGCACTCGCCGCCCGGGCGTCTCCTCGTTGTCGTCCTCGCCTGCCTTGCCCAGCGCAGACGTCTCGGCGGGGTCCTCCCACACCTTGTCGTCCACGCTCTCCCCGTCGTCCTCCACGATGCCGTCGTCCTCCTCCTCTTCCTCGGGGACAGGCGCAGGCTTGCCGCCGTGGGGCTGCGCCGCCGCCGGGCGCTGCGCGTGCTGCCGGTCAGACTTCTGCGGCGGGGCAAAGCACCAAGGGGGGCGTTCATGGCAGCGTTCAAGGTGCGTGCGGGGATGCCTGCGGTGAGGACCTATGGGGTCAGCTGGCCAGCGCCTCACCACGTCGTACTCGGCGCGGGGCGGCTCGGACGAGTACAGCGGGTTGCGTGACATGGGCTGCGCCGCACGCAGCACAAGAGAGGCGCAGAACGTGCGAGCACGTGAGAACGTCGAGCGCGCTCAGTCTCTCGCACTCGTCGAAGGAGGCGGGTGCGCGGCTGCCTCACCCCCGCCGGCGTGTCTGCCGCCTGCGCCCGCCTGGCGCCGTAGCCCGTGGCGCCCGTCAGCCGCGACACCTCGTCCACCAGCGCCGCCGCCACGTCCGCCAACGACTCGAGGTCCACCAGCAGCGCCAGGTCGCGCTGGACACTGCGCATGGGCCCGGGCAAGGGCAACAACGAGGCGCATTGCGAAGCGTCATCTTTGCACAGACAGAGGAGGACAGTGCTGGCGCAATGACCAGAGCCGGCCGCTTGTGTTGGACCGCTGCCACGACTCACGTGTCGGGTGAGTAGCCCCTCATGACCTGGATCTGCTCCACCAGTCCCTCCACCAGCTGCGGCCTCTCTGGTGGCGGCATGGGCCCGTTGGCCAGCCCCGTCACCTCGTCCACCGTGGGGTAGGCGCCGGGCAGACCGTGCAGCTCCGTCGCCAGCCTGCGCAGGCAGCGCAGTCAGAGCGTGGGCGAATGGCGTAAGAGGCAACAGCGCCTGGCGCCAAACACGGCGAGCGGCTGTGCTCTTGGGGGCGCACTTTTTGAGGTGGGCGCGCAGCGCGCGCAGCACGGGCGGCGCGCCGACGGTGGCCGAGTGGCGCGAGGACAGCTCCTCCATCTCCTCCATGCTCACGCCCGACCGGAACATGACCCTGCACGCAGGCAGGCACATGCGGGAGGAGGTTGCGTGAAAGGTGAGCGACAGGCGCAGCCCATGACCCGCCTTGGGCGCCTTGCCTCCTACGTCTTGCCCCCCGAAATTCATCGCTCACTTGAGCAGCTGCGCCTGGGAGACCATGTTGCTGTGCGACTGGCGCAGCGCCTCGAGCGTGTCGCGGAACCTGGCCTTGCTGATGCTGCCCGTGGCGTCAATCTTGGGCGGCGGCTTGGGCACGCCTGCGACAAACGCGGCGCGCGCCACGTGCATGCAAGAACGCGTCGCCCTCCTGTGCGCTCGCCCTCCTCTTGCCGCCCCTTGCTCCTCTTCAAGCATGGTTTCTCCGCGTGAGAGCCCTTCGCCCCGTTTGCGCGACTTGACGCCCGCCGACGCAGCGGCCTCTGCCGGCCCCTTTCCCCCTCGCCACCTCTCCCCAAAATCGAACCGCAGCTCTCACGGTTGCTCTGCTTGAGGTGCTCCTTGAGCGTCTCTACCGCCTGCGCCGCCTGCGCCGTGGCCTGCTCCGCCATGAGCTGGCTGGCCGCCAGGCGCGCCGCCATGGCCTCGGTGGCGCGCGATTGGCGCAGCAGCTCATCACGCAGCGCGCTGGCCTGCGCCTGCAGCTCCGCCACCTTGGTTGCCCTGCAGTCAGCAGCGCCACGGCGTCCACGGCAAGTGAGGGCCGCTGCGCCGCAGCCCGGTGCGCGCGTCGCAGTGCGCGCGCCGAGGCGCTGCCGGTGGTCGGCGCAAAGCAGGGCCCTGCGCGCCTGCTGCCCCTGGTGCGGGTGAGGGTACCCGCCCGCCTTCCCTGCGGCACTCCAGGGGTGCGCGCACCTGGACTCTGCCTTGGTGGCGTTGAGCTGCGCCGCCAGGCCGTCCCTCTCCTCTGTGAGCGCGCGCACCACCTCCTTGAGGCGCCCCACCAGCGCCGTGGTCTCTGGCGCGCGGTACATTTGGCTCAGACCCTGCGTCACGAAAGGGGGCCAGGCCCGCCTCCTGGTATTCGGGCCCTGTCTAGGACGAGAACCTAGCTAGAGAACCCTGCAAGGCCGAGGTGGAAGCAAGAGGGGTGGGTGTGCTGGAGCCTTGACCCATACCTGCGTGGCGCTGAGCTCGCGCTCCTTGTTGTTGAGCAGCTCCTCGGCCTTGACCACGTTGTGCTTGGCCAGCACCAGCTGCGCCGCCAGCCGGCGCTTCTCCGTCTGCAGCTGCTTGTGCTCCTCGCTCAGCCGCGTCAGAGCCTCCTTGGCCTGCGCGCGCGTGTGAAGGCGCCGCGCGCTGCCGTGTGAGGGCGCCAGCCCTGTGCTTGCTTGTGCGCCCGGCCCTGGCAGCGCCCCCAAGCGCCACCCCAGGGCCCCCTCCCTGCGCACCTGCACAAGTTGGGCGGCCAGGTCCTCGGGCGCCCGCCTGGCCATGGCCTGCGCGTGGTGCTTGAGCTGCCGGGGCGCCAGCCGCCCGGGCGAGGTGGGCCGGCCGTTGGACGCAGCGCCGTGCCCGCCCCCGTGCCCGCCCACCACGGGCAGCGCGCTGGCAGGCCTGCCCAGGGCGGCGGCGCCGGCGCGCGCGAGGCCGCCCGTCGTGGCCAGCCCGCCCGGCAGCGCGCTCAGCGGGCGCTGAAGCTGGCCGTGGGGCCCCTCGGGCGCGTCGGCGCCCCACGCGCCGCTGGGGGGAGGCAGGAAGGAGCCGCCCGGTGGTGGCGTCCCGCCGCTGCCGTAGCTGTGGCGGGTGGCGCCGCGCGCCGGGCCGGGGGAGGCCCAGCGGCTGCCTTCCGGCGGCAGCAGGGCGTTGAGCTCCTGCTTTGATGCTGCCTGGGGCTGCCGGGGGCTGGTGCGGTCAAAGGCACGGTGGCCAGTGTCCAGGCTGCGCGCGGCGAGGTGGCGCGGCAGGCGACCGTGGTCAGGCGTGCGGGGCCCGTTGCGGCAGAGCCCCGTCGGGTGTGTGGCGTCCTGCGTGCCTCACCTGTGATGCAGGGCGCCGATGACCCACTGGCCGTTGGCCCCGCTGCCATTGCTGTAAAAGGTGCGAGCGCCGTCGCTGCCCGCGTGCGCCTGCTTGCGCACCATCTCGGTCAACCTGCACGCGCCGCCCATGGGCACGGACACGATGGCGGCACTTGCACGCTGCTGAGATTGCCCTCTCCAGGTGGCTTGTCGCTTCTCCTTGCTGCCCGATGCTGTTCTTCGAGCACGACCGTATTCTCATCGCGCGGCCGGTTCAGCGCACCTTCAGCGGACCTCGACGCCCACAGAGGATGCTGATGGCTCACACTACGACGCCAACTCGCCGCGTGCGCATTTGGAGCTCTCCTGCGCGCGTGCGGTCGTGCAGGACATGTCGCGCCGCACGGGACCGACGAGAGCGCTGCAGATCTGCAGGAGGGTACAGACTGTGCACCTCACCTCGCAGCTCTAGGTGTCTCCTAGATGGAGGTCGCTCCTTGCTTTTGCTTCCCTGGCGAGCTGCATGGCAAGGGTGTGGCAGCTGCTCGTGCTCCGAAGCGCCCGCACCAAAGGCCCGGCTTCCTCCCCACTGCAGCAGTGTACACGGATAACTCCTGCTGCTCCTGAGGTCCCTGCCACCAGAGCTGCTCAGATCGCCGAAGCCGCGCCGATCGATGTGGGCGTGAGCGGCTTCGGCTGCTCACGAAATGGAGCCACTCCACGGGCATACAGGACCACGAGAGCACCAGCACCAGCGCCAGCACCAGCGGCGCGACTGCTGAGGCTCGCGCTTGAGCAGCAGCAGCTGGACAGCAGCAGCGCGGCGCGAGCGCTGCACAACCCAGCGCTGCAGTAGCTTTGAGCCATGTTCTCAGGGTCATGGCTGACCGACCAGCGCAGTGAGTTGGAGGGAGCGGGAGGTGGTCTGGTGGGAGGGGCCGCGGGCCTTTGTCGTGTGCGTGTGCGCTCGCGTTGGTGGCGGCAGCAAACACCTGTGCACCAGCACGCTCAAGGTGCAAATGAGCGCGCATCGCGTGCCAAGGCGCTGCTGGCCGTCCTCCACGGGGGCGCTGCGCTGCCCCCCCTTGCCGTCCGGTGCACTCGTCGCAGAGATTGGCCTGGGCCTCACGGGCTTTGGCATGTTCTTCACGCTCCTGGGCATGCTCATGCTCTTTGACAAGGGCCTCATCGCCATGGGCAACGTGAGTCAGGCGCGCTGCTCTCGACGCCGTGCCCCGTGCGGGCTCGTCGCGCCCGCACAGACTCACACTTCGGCGCTTGCAGCAACAGTGTCAGCGAGGGACCCTGTGTGCGGCAGGAGTGACGAGGGCATAGCCGTTCCGCACTTAGCTGCGCTGGGGGCCGGGCGACCTGGCACATGCGGTGACGCACGCCGTCACGGGCGCAGCTGCGGCTCACCACCAAGGGCTGCGGTGACATGCTGCACGCCCGCGCACCTCGCAGTTGCTGTTCCTGGTGGGCCTCTGCACCACCATTGGGCTGCAGTCCACCATTGCCTTCTTCACCAAGCGCAAGAACCGCAAGGTGCGGGCACGCGCAGCAGTGGGAGCACGAGCAGCAACGGCAAGCGCACGCAGCATCACGCGGTCGCCGTGCGAGTTTGGGCCTGGATGTCATGGAGCCCTCTCGCCACGCATGTGGTGTTTCACCGCGGCGCAGGGCTCTGCGTTCTACCTGGCCGGCTGCTTGCTGGTGGTGATTGGCTGGACGGTCATTGGGCTGGTCGTCGAGCTGTACGGCTTCTACCTGCTCTTCTGCGAGTTCCTGCCCACGGCGCTGCAGTTCTTCAAGCGCATGCCAATCATGGGCAAGATCTTGGAGCTGCCATTCATCAAGATGGTGCGCTGCGCTGCGCTGCGACGCACCGTGGTGCACGCCTGCGCGCGTGATGCCAGGGCGCCTTGCGCTGAGGCACGTGACGACGCACGCGCGTTGCACGTGACGCAGGTGGTCAGCCGGTTAGCGCCCATGGGAGGGCTGCCCACGACCAACACCAAGGGGCACTGAGCCCCGTGGTGTGCTCGGCGGCGCGATGAAGAGGAAGCGTCAGCGGTGGCGTCCCCGCGCATGCCGCTGGCACGGGCCGGGCGCGCGCCGCCACGGCCATGGCATCCACCACCGGCCCGCAGGGAGGAAGCAGAGGAGGATGGCGGATGCGAGCACCTGTCCGGCCCGCTCGTCCCGGCCCGCTCGTCACGCGTGAGGCGCCCGCGTGCCGTGCTGTGCAGTGCAAGTGGTGGTGAGATGAAGAGGCCCCTCTTGGCCGTTGCCGAGTTTGGCAATAGGGCCAACCCATGCACCTGCGCACAAGGCCAAACTCGAGTGCACGCGTGTGCAAGGCGAGTCGTGGAGAAGGCCTTCTCCAGCGCTGCTAATCGCACGGGGCCCTGTTGACGTTGAGCCTCTCGCTTGAGGGACCTGCCCAGAAGCTCGCTCCTCGAGCGCCTCACCTCCGGCGCGTGTGCGGCGCCCCCTCATCCTCAGCGCTCAGCACTCGGCCAGGTGCGAGGCGTGTGCGGGCTGCTGATGCGTGCCTCTCCATCGCTTGAGGCCTGGCTCCCCGCTCGCCAGCGAGCAAGGTGGCAGCGAGGCGCAAAACGTCGGTCAAGCGGAGAGGGGAAGGGCGGGGCCGCCTGCACTCCGACGACGCTGGATCCCGACCCGCGGCATCGCGCTCCGATGGACGCTCCGTGGGCCGGGGGGCCTGCTTCGGGGGGCCTTGTGGGGGGGCGGGATCGAAAAGTCCTCTCCTCGCGGTGGGGGGAAGGCAGGCAAGCAGGGGCGCGGTGCACGACCGTGCACGACGAGCCGCGCCATGCCCCTGGCGCGAAGCCCCGCGCGCTCCTCGGCGTGCCCTGCTGCGCGCAGGGTGGCTCCCTCGGGCCAGGATGGACAACACGGACAAGCAGGCGGCCAAGTACAAGAGCAAGAACCTGATGGGGTTCATCCAGGACAAGGTGGACGTGGGCATGACCAAGCTGCGCAGCGATGAAGGTCGGTCCCAGGTCGCGGCTGCGAGCTCAGCGCCTCGGGTCGCAGCGCAGCAGCTCACGTGGGGGGTGACGCTGTGTCACGCAGGCGTGGTGCTGGACGTGGCCATCCTCAAGGCCACCATCCAGGACGAGGTGGTGCCCAAGGAGAAGCACGTGCGCACGCTCAAGATTGGCTGCTCGGCGGCGGCGCCCCGGCAGCAGGTCAACTACGTGATCCACGGGCTGGCCAAGCGCCTCGAGGAGAAGAAGGTCGGATGGATCGTGACGCTCAAGACGCTCATCGTGTTCCACCGCCTGCTGCGCGAGGTGGACCCCAGCTTCCAGGTGCGGCGCTCCGTCGGTGTCCCCAGACGCCCACAGCGGCAGTGCTACAGCCTCCTGGCTCGGACATGCTCAAGGATGGTGCACATCCCAGCTTCCAGCGCCAGCAGCTGCCGGGTCGTGCGGCGCCTGGCAAGTGGACGCAGCCCTGCCACCTGCGTCCCTCTGGCCATGGCGTCGTCGGCCCCCTCCTGCTGCAGGACGAGCTGATCCGCTACCAGGAGCGCACGGGCGCGCACCGCATGCTGCGCCTGGACGGCTACGCCGACCACACCACCAAGGAGACGTGGGACTACTCTGCGTGGGTGCGCGTCTACTCGGTCTACCTGGACGAGCGCCTGGGCGTCTTCAAGGCCATGCGCTTTGACCCAGAGCTCGAGACGTCGGGGGGCGTGCCGCCGCCCATTGCGCCCGACGGCTTCCCCGGCGCCGCCGTGCCGCCGCCGCCGCCGCCCCCGCAGCAGGGCCAGGCGCCGCGCGAGACCAAGCTCAAGAGCTGCCCGGCGCACGAGCTGCTGGAGCACCTGCCCCTGGTGAGAAGGAGGGCATATTTGAAGCGGGTGTGGGCAGAGGGGTTCAACGGGAAAGGGGCAAGGGGGCGCACGAGCTGCTGGAGCACCTGCCCCTGGTGAGAGGGAGCGCCTGGTGGGGTGTGGCCTGGGGGAGGTGTGGGGCAGGACGGCGCCTTGGGTTGAGCGGCAAGAGGGGGCGGGGCGTGCGTCAGCACCTGGCCGCTGGTGGGAGGAAGGGCTCTTCGGGCGGCCTTCGTATGCGGCGGAAGGAGCCCAGGCGGTGTACGGCGTGGCGGCAGGTTCGATGTGGGTGGAGCGCCGCTGCAGCGAGCCGGCGTGGGGAGTGGCGGGCTGCACGCGGCTGCAGGGCGGTTGGGGGGCGCAACAGCTGCGGCGGCGTGCGCTGTGCGTTGGTGTTGGCGTGCGTGTGCGAGCGCAGGTGCAGAAGCTGCTGGGCCGCCTGATTGCGTGCGTGCCCGAGGGCGCGGCGCAGTCCAACGAGATCGTGCTGCAGTCGTGCATCATGGTGCGCGCTCGAGCGGTCCAGTGGGGGAGGGGAGGCCACGCATGGGCTCACTCGGCACAGCACACGCAGCGCGCGCGCGGCAGCGCTGCGTGTGCTGTGGGGCGGAACCGGCAGAGTCCCGCGCGTGGAACAGGCCCTGCAAGCCTCCTAGCTGGTGGGGAGGCGACGAAGTATGCCAGAAGGTGCCGTGCCGCAGCCGGCAGACGTGCATGGTGCCCGACGGAGCCCGGGACGCCCCGGGAGGGATGCCACCGTCCAGGGCACGCTCGTCATGGACCCAGCGGGCGTCTGGCTCGCTGTTGCGCGTGCACGTGTAGTCGTTGGGCTCCTTTCGGCCCCTCGGCGACGTCCCTCGTGGGGGGCTCGCTGGGGGGCTTGGAAGGGGCGAGCGCGGCACGTGCACTCGCAGCGGCAGCAAGCAGGAGGGAGCCTGGTCCTCGGCGAGCGTGCCACGATCAGCCACCTCGCGGCGTCAGGGCCCCGCCGGGCCCAGGCACACGTCCCACGGCTGCGGCGCGGCAGCCATGCACAGCCCTCTTCGCCCCCTGGCCGCCGGCGCCCCGCCGCCACGCGCGCCGGGCTGTGCCTGTGCGGCCACACGTGCCGGCGACCGCCTGGCTGACGCGGGGTCGTGCGCGCTGCGCTGGTGCTGCGCAGGTGCTGCGCGAGCTGCGTGCCGTGTACCGCGCCGTGTGCGAGGGCATCATCAACTTGGCGGACAAGTTCTTTGAGATGGAGCGGCCCGACGCGCTCAAGGCACTCGACATTTACAGGTGCGCGCTTGGAGCCGCTTGCGCTCAGCCCTCTCCCTCGCCTCCCTCCCAGCGGGACCGGGCGCGCTTGCTTGGGGCGAGGCGGGCGCGCGACTTGACGCTTGGTCAAGGGCACACGTGCTGTGGGGTGTGTGCGACGCGCAGGGACAACATTGCCCTGAACGAGAAGCTCAACGCCTCGCTGTCGGCCGTCAACAACGTGCCGGCGCTGCGCGGCACGGTGCAGATGCCAGCGCTGCAGGTGCGCCCCGCCTTGCTTTCCCCCCTGGGGGCAGACCGCGGGAGGCGCACCTCGCGCCGCCCTTCCTTGCCACGTGCCCTCTGGCGGTTCTGATGCCACGGGTGTTAGTGGCTATTGTTGCGTGTTGCAGTCGCTTCCCGCCGACTTCCTGACCACCATGGAGGAGTACGTCAAGGACGCGCCAAAGGTCATGGACCCCTCGGCGCCGCAGCCACGTGAGCAGTTTGCGATGCTCAGGGGCTTTGGGGGCGCACCAAGTGCGGTGGTCACGTGGGGCTGTGCAGCATCCTGGGGACGAGCGCGCGATGCGGCGTCCTTGCCCCCACCGCCGCTGTGCAGGCGCCGCCGCCGGGCCCACGGGCGGGCTGCGCTCCAGCACGCTGCTGCGCCAGGGCGGCACCACCTCGTCCGCCATCACTGGTGAGCCCTCCCTCTTTCCATCCCTCTGCTCAGTTCGCTAGCGCTCCTCCCCCTCACCACCGCACCCACTGAGTCACGTGCCACCAAAATGCGCGCTACCTGGCCTCAGGCACGACGACGGGCGCCGCCGCCGGCCCCACGGGCGGCGGCGTGCTCAAGATTGGCCCGCCCGTCAGCGATAGCCCCGCGCCCGCCGCGGCGCCGCCCGCCGCCGCGCCCTCCATCGACCTGCTGGGCGACGACTTCACCGCCGCCGTCGCCGTCTCCTCGCCGCCACCCGCGGCGGCGTCCGGCGGCAGCGGCGCCTACGACCCCAGCAACCCCTTTGGCACGCTGGCGCCGCCCGCCGCCGGCGCCTCGCCGGCGCCGCCCCCACAGGGCCAGCCGCAGCCCGGCCCCTACGGCTTCCCCGACGCGCAGCCCGCCTTTGGCTCGCCGCCGCCGCCGCCCGCCGCCGGCCCCACCGGCGCGCCGCCCGGTGGCGTGGCGTCGCCGCCCGGCGCCTTCAACCCCTTTGGCTCGCCAGGGCAGCAGCCGCCGGGTGGCCCGCCGCCCCCCGGCGGGTTCGTGGGCTCGCCGCCCTACGGCGGGCCGCCCCCGCCCGGCGCCGTCAACCCCTTTGGCGGCGTGCCCGTGGCCGCGGGGCCCACGGGCGCGCCCCACAACCCTTTCGGCGGGCCCCCACCGCCTCCCTACGCCGGCCCCACGGGGGCGCCGTACGCAGGGCCGACGGGCGCGCCCTACGGCGCCCCTCCGCCCCCCTACGGGGGACCCACGGGCGCGCCTTACGGTGGGCCGACGGGCGCGCCTTACGGCGGGCCCACGGGCGCGCCCTACGGAGCGCCGTACGGAGGGGCACCGTACGCGGGCCCCACGGGCGCGCCGTACGCCGGGCCGACGGGCGCGGCGCCGGTGGGCACTTGGGGCGCGGGGCCGCCTCAGGGCGCGGCGGCGTGGGGCGTCAACGTGGTGCCGGGCACGGCGGCGGCCAAGCGGCAGGCCGACCCGCTCAACGCCATTGGCGTGGACCTGTTTGGCAAGCCCAACACGCAGCCCGTGCAGCAGTCGCTGCGCGACATGAAGAACGTGCACTAGCGGTGCGCGCGAGGGGGCGCGTGGCCAGAGAGTGAACGTGGGCGCGGGCGGGCCGGCCGGATGGATGACTGGCCGTGTGGACGAGACAGGACCTGCTGCTGCTCTGCTGCGGACCCCTGCATCATCATCATCACCACCACCATCTCTCGCGACGGACACCTTCCTTTCCTGCATCTGCAACGGAAGCGAGCGTGACCCTGTGCGCATGGTCCCTTGCACTGCCCGACGCACCGATGCAGCAGAGCTCGTGACCGCCACACAGTGCTGAATCAGAGGATCGTGACAGTAGTGGCCTTGCAGCCTGGCCGCAGCGTGAGCACAGCCCACCAGCGTGCAGGTCCACCCCCGCGTTCGCCTCAGCTCGATGGCCTTGCGCCGCTGCAGCCAGCGATTGCTGCGCCGGCTAGCACAGCAGGCGCTCGATGGCGCTGCTGATTCGTCGGCGTGGCCCGTGGCGGAGCAGCGGCTCGCCAGCGCGAGCGTGGGGTGGCAGCTCCAAAGCATGAGCACCTCGCCGGGGCCAGGGCCAGCAGGACCAGGGCCGCTGGGGGACGACGCGCTGGCCAGCCAGCTCCTCGTGCAGCGGCACCTGCTGGTCAACACGCTCAAGCTGGTACGGGCCCGGGGGCGGGCAGGCGCGGCGGGCTGCCTGCCGCTACGCGTGCGTGTGTGCCAGCCGCATGCATGCATCGACAGGAGCGGTGCGGTCCCCCTGCCTCATGTGTGCGTCCGATGGAGCGCAGTCGCGGCAGTTTGAGGCGGCGGGCCTGGGCCGGGAGCTGGCCGAGCAGCTGGCCACCTACATCACCGAGCTAATCGTGCTCAGCAAGGTCCGCACCGAGGAGACCTTCGTCAGCAAGGTCTACCTGGAAAAGGTGCGCGTGGCAGAGCGGCGTGCTGTCGCTGGAGCTGCGTCGCGTGCGGCGGACCGGGCGGCGGGGGGCGCCCAGCTCCGGGGGCACTGGCAGGGATGGCGGCCCCTCGCAGAGGCGCCGTGGCAACGCCGTGGGGGCGGCGGGGGGCGCGCGCCCTCGCCCCGGGGACGACGCACTCCCATGTCCACGCTGTGGGGCGGCAGGGGGGCCGGCCAGGGTCGAGCGGAGGGGAGGAAGGGCGGCGGGCGCCCGGTGGTGCTGAGACCGTCCTGGAGTGGCGTCTGGCTGTGTGTGCGCACGCCACACACCTGATACAGGTGGTGCTGGAGCAGGAGGGGCGCGTGGCCAACTTCAAGGCTGAGCTCACCAAGGCGCAGGAGATGAGCCAGGTGCGCGCCTTGGCGCCGCCGCCGTCGTCGTGTCGCATTAGCCTTTGCCTAGGTGGCGCTCGGCAGGGCAGGGGGAGGGTCAAGGAGGCGCCGCCGCCGTGCAGCAACAGCGCTCGGCCCAGGGGCCACACGCCGCAAGCCGAGCGCAGCAGGCACCATGCACACCAGCTGCTGACGTGTGCGTGCGTGTGCGCCTGCGTGCCTGGGGGCCTCTATCCCACCACCCCACCACCCGCAGGCCAACATCAACAAGGAGCTGGAGCGGCAGTCCTCCCTGCTGGACAAGCGGTGGGCCGAGATCCGCCACGAGCTGGACAAGCTCACGGCCAGCCAGCGCCTGGACCTCAACCTCGAACGAGGGTGCGCATGGAGAGGGCATGGCATGGGGGCGTGGCAGGGGGCCGGCTGCGCACCTGCTGCTGCTGCTGAATGCGCGGGTCGGCATGGGATTGACGTTGAGGCCAGGTCAGGCGCAGGAAGCGACCGTGCGCGGTGGTGTGGTGCGCAGGCGCTTGCGGGACGACTTCCAGCAGATCCGCGACACGACGACGGGCCTGGAGATCAAGGTGGACCGCGAGGTGAACGAGCTCAAGTCCAGCGTGGAGAAGGCCAAGAACGACACGGTGCACGCGCTGTGCACGCTGTGCTGTGGTTGTGCTGCGGGCACTGTTTGCCCCCGCCGCTGCTCCTGACATCATGGCCTGCTCATGACCTGTGTGCCGCTGCACCCACAGATCAAGTCGGTCATCACGATCCTGGGTACCTTTTCCGCCATTGCCTTCACCATCTCGCGCTTTGCCCAGATGAGCGGGGGCGCGTGACGCCGCTGGTCGTGAGCCCACCCTGTGACGCCACCAATGACCCTCTCCCTGACCCGCTTGCTTGGTGCCCTGCTGCGCTCCCGTCCTTGCCGCCTCGAGTACCACGCAAACGCCGGCCTGAGCGGCCCTGCGCCTGCCCAGGAGAGACGTGTTTACGCGTTGCAGCTCTGAAAGCAAGGCGAGGTGCAGCATGCAGCACCCACGCAGCCTCGAGCCAAGACGCGCACTGTCGGGCGTGAGTGGCTGCGGGCGTGAGTGGCAGCCGGCCCCCCGCCGCTGCGCACCCCTTCTTTGTGCTGCGCACGCAAATGATGGCTTGCCGGTGCTTGTGCTGCGCGCACACGGGGCCCCTGCGGCTCGTCCTGGCCTGAACGTGGCCTGCGGTCATACTTCTTCATACTCAGCCGACCACGCCTCAGCAACGTGCCGCCGCAAAGGGGAAGCAGCGGTACAGCAGCTGGTGCGCACAGACACAGACGCACACGAGCGCGTCGCCAGTGCGCGCTGCAAGCGGAGCCTTCTAGCAAAGCGTCGGAGGCAGCAGCTCCTTGGCCCGGCCCGGTCTGCACGGGCGCCCAGTCAGCGCCAACGTGCGCGTCTCTGGCCACAGCAGCGGCACAGCAGCGGCGCGCCTCCCCACACAGCGGCTCGCTGGGCTTGCTCCCCGTCTGGCGCGACTCGCCTGAGGTCCCCGTGCAAAGTCTTCCACTGCCCTCGCACGCCACATACACCTGCCGCAGCTGCACAGGTGTGTCCGCAGGTGGGCGGCGATGGGCTGTCGACGTGGGTGCAGGTTGCACGCCGGCAGCAGCTGCTGCTAAAGGTGCCCCCGCATCGCTTGAGGTAGCGTTGGACGGGCGCTCCGGTCAGGCTGCGACTGTGCGCGGCAGAGTGGTGCGCTGCCTGCCGCGGTGCGTTGGCGCACGCCCTTGCGGGACGACTTCCAGCAGATCCGCGACACGACGACGGGCCTGGAGATCAAGGTGGACCGCGAGGTGAACGAGCTCAAGTCCAGCGTGGAGAAGGCCAAGAACGACACGGTGCACGCGCTGTGCACGCTGTGCTGTGGTTGTGCTGCGGGCACTGTTTGCCCCCGCCGCTGCTCCTGACATCATGGCCTGCTCATGACCTGTGTGCCGCTGCACCCACAGATCAAGTCGGTCATCACGATCCTGGGTACCTTTTCCGCCATTGCCTTCACCATCTCGCGCTTTGCCCAGATGAGCGGGGGCGCGTGACGCCGCTGGTCGTGAGCCCACCCTGTGACGCCACCAATGACCCTCTCCCTGACCCGCTTGCTTGGTGCCCTGCTGCGCTCCCGTCCTTGCCGCCTCGAGTACCACGCAAACGCCGGCCTGAGCGGCCCTGCGCCTGCCCAGGAGAGACGTGTTTACGCGTTGCAGCTCTGAAAGCAAGGCGAGGTGCAGCATGCAGCACCCACGCAGCCTCGAGCCAAGACGCGCACTGTCGGGCGTGAGTGGCTGCGGGCGTGAGTGGCAGCCGGCCCCCCGCCGCTGCGCACCCCTTCTTTGTGCTGCGCACGCAAATGATGGCTTGCCGGTGCTTGTGCTGCGCGCACACGGGGCCCCTGCGGCTCGTCCTGGCCTGAACGTGGCCTGCGGTCATACTTCTTCATACTCAGCCGACCACGCCTCAGCAACGTGCCGCCGCAAAGGGGAAGCAGCGGTACAGCAGCTGGTGCGCACAGACACAGACGCACACGAGCGCGTCGCCAGTGCGCGCTGCAAGCGGAGCCTTCTAGCAAAGCGTCGGAGGCAGCAGCTCCTTGGCCCGGCCCGGTCTGCACGGGCGCCCAGTCAGCGCCAACGTGCGCGTCTCTGGCCACAGCAGCGGCACAGCAGCGGCGCGCCTCCCCACACAGCGGCTCGCTGGGCTTGCTCCCCGTCTGGCGCGACTCGCCTGAGGTCCCCGTGCAAAGTCTTCCACTGCCCTCGCACGCCACATACACCTGCCGC
>VFQP010003228.1_pt1 | contig 16902 bp, 23 predicted proteins | sample 3512351 | NCBI WGS metagenome assembly VFQP01 (sample SAMN10412372, study PRJNA504923) | tailings metagenome | isolation source: Relicate 1 Philex TSF1 revegetated site | place: Philippines: Tuba, Benguet | collected 2017-08-29
GTACGTGCCACACTGGGCAGCGCATTGCCCTACGACTCTGCTCGCGCCGACTGCCTCCCGGAAACACGTGTGGGGGCCTCCCACGTCGCAACGCACACCGCCCTCTGTGCGCTCGCATGTGGCACCTGTGCCGCCGCGCAGGTGTGGGACTTCCGCCTGCCGCGCGTGCTGTCCATCTCCGTCTCGGGCCACAAGTGAGCCACACGTGCCCAGCGCAGCACGCACAGCACGCCGCGCCCGCAACCTCCTGCACGCGCTTGGCCAGCAAAGCAGCACGCGCACCGCTGCGCATAGCTTCCGAGTGCCGTGAGCTGCGGAGCGCGATACGGCTTTGCCGCGGTGCCGCTGCGCCGGCGTGCAGGAGCGGGCTGGTGTTCCCTGGAGTGGGCTGGCTGGTGCTGCGCAGCAAGGACGCCTTCCACCACTCGCTGGTGCGCTGCGTGTGTATGAGTGCGTGTGGTTGTGGTGTTTGATTGGCATCTGGGCCGGAGCCCAGCTACCACACGTGTCCGATGCCTCACAGCAAGGAACGCGAGGAAAACCACATGCACCACAGCGCGCGCCTGTGCTGCGTGGCTGGTCACGCCAGCCCGACCCACCCGGACCACCTCCATCGCAGCACAGCGCGCGCCAGCAAGACTTGGCGCGTGCTGTCCTCATCCGCTGCCGGCTGAGCAGGTGTTCCACCTGTCCTACCTGGGCGTTGACCAGACCGACATCACCCTCAACTTCAGCAGGTGATCGAGCGCTCAGTCCAGCTTGGTCTGCACACCCGCATAGGCACCCAGTCCTCTCCCCTCCCAGTCCTCTCCCAGGCCTTAGCTGTTGGGTACCCAACAACGCTGCCGCCTGCAGGCCGGCCAGCATGATCTGCGCCCAGTACTACATGCTGCTGCGCATGGGCCGCCGGGGCTTTGAGCTGGTCGCCCAGTCCACCACGCAGGTACATAGCAGCGCGCGGCGCCCGCCCACCCTTGCCACCATCCACAGCGCACCAGCAATCCGTACCTGGGGGGCACACTTGGGCTAAGGAGCATTGCCTTTTAAGCGTCGCGCCCGTGCACGCGACGCGGATCACGCGCTCCACGCGCGCGACGAGCCGCTGCCCCGCAGATCACGCGCTTTGTGTACAACGCGCTGGAGGCCATGGGCATGCGCATGCACAGCGCCCGCCCGGGCACCGGCCAGGTGAGGCACGAGGCCACGCTCCCGCAGCGGGGCAGACCACCCTGCCACGCTGCGCCGACGCCTGGAGGGCACGTCACGCCACTCACTCTGCGAAATCCGCACGGCGACGCCTTCCCTCGCCTTGACCACTTGCACTCTGCCCTGCAGCCGCTGGTGGTGTTTGCCCTGCCGCCGGCGTCGCCGGGTACCGCCGGCGGCGTGACGGCGCCCTCCACGGCGGCGTCCAAGGAGGGCCCGGCCAAGCCCGCCGAGCTGGAGAAGCCCTACACCTGCTTCGAGCTGTGAGTGAGCAGGGCACAATCAGGGATGTGGGCGTGACTGCCAAGTTGGGGTCCCTGGGGCGCGACTGCCAAGTCCACTCGCCACCAGCCGTTCCAACCACCTGCCTTGGTTGCTGTGGCGCTTCCCCCCCACCGTTTGGCTGCCTTGTCGCTTTGGATGTGCCCCGGCCTTTCGCAGGGCCGAGAAGCTCCGTGAGAAGGGGTGGAGCGTGCCCGCCTACAAGCTGGCCCACAACCTGTGAGGCTTCCACCGTGCGAGAAACCGTGTGATGCCTGTCGCGCGCCGCCAGCACGTGTGCCGCCGCCAACGCACCACGGCTGAGGTGCCTGGGAGCGCACAGCAGGAGCCGAGACCTTGGCCGCACCCCCTGGCAGACTTGGGTTCTCTTCAGAACCTTTGTTGCGGCCTGCTCGTCGGCCCCAGGGAGCACGTGCTGGTGATTCGCCTGGTCATTCGCGCCGAGTTCTCCATGCTACTGGCCGAGGCGCTGCTCAAGGACATCCGCGACTCCCTGGAGCACCTTGGTGAGTGAGAGCTAGGGTTTGGGTTAGGGTTGGGGCGACCGCGCGCGCGCGCCCCCGTGCCCGTCAGAATGCGGCAGCGCACCGCCATAGCGGGCAGGGCCCTGTCACATGCGGTGCATGTGCGCGTGCGCTGACGTGCAGACGCGCACTACTCCAAGCTGACGCGCGTGGACCGTGACCAGATTGCCGAGTCGGTGCGCCACCTGGCGCCCATCAAGGCCCCGTCCATGAAGCCCAAGCCCGGCAACGCCCAAGTGGTGCGTCTACGAGGGGCTTGGGGAGACCTGCCCGGCGCCCCACCACCCGCTCTGCCTTTTGTGCTCGGGCTCCTTGGGGGCGAAGCAACGCGCGACTCGCGGCCGCGATGTGCTGTGCGCAGGTGTGCTGAGCGTGCTGCGCGGAGGCGCCGAGACGGCCCCGCGCGAGAGACGCCACCATCTCATAAGATCACGTGATTGAGCGATGCTGCGGCGCACGCGATCGTTCCTGCTGATGGACCCCGAAGCACGCCTCCCCCGTTGCTCCCTTGTGCCCCCCTCTCAGAGAAGCCCGTGGCCCACGGCTCGCGGGCTCACTCATGGCAATGAAGGCGACCCCCGCACCCTTGTTCTCCCTTGGTGGCGCACTGCTCCCTGGCGCGGGTGGGCGAGAAGTGATCGAGTCCTCCCTCTGCTCTGTTGGCAAGGCTCTTCTCTCCCTCATGAGGCACTCCCTGTCTTCCTCCTAGACCATCTCTCTCTTCTCCTCCTTGGAAGGGCTGGCGCGTCCAGACCATCTCTCCGTTGGTAGCACTTCTCCCCTGCGAGTACCGCAGCTGCGTCACTGGCGCAGCAATGCACTGCTGCAAATGACGTGTGGCCGAGGAGCTCCGCCATCGCAGCCATCGTGGCCGCGGCCGGCAGGGATCTCATTTCAAGTGGCGCGCGTGCACCGCGCAGGCAACACGCAACCAACACAGGGACCAGCTGCCCCCCCGCAAACATCAAACATCAGCCCAGCAGCGACATGTCGTTGTCGGGCGGCGGCCGCGCGGCAAACTGGTACGGGTTGGGCGCCCACATGGACAGGCGGTTGTGCGTGCCGCCCACGCTCTTGAAGGGTTTGGTGCCCGGCACGTGGTCCTTGCGCTGCACACATGCATTGGCCACCGAGCAGCACGCACGAGCACAAGCATCAGCCCCGCGCAACGTCCACCTTCGGCGCCCTGCCCCGCACCTGTCTCCAACAGGCAGGTGAGCCGCACGCGTCAAGATGCGCCAAGGCAGAGCCACCAACAGGCGCCGGGCTGCACAACAGCGTATCAGCCCTGCGAGGCCTCAGTTGCTGAGGGCGCTGCGCTGGGCACATTGCGACCCGCCGCACCTGGGTGGGCGTCTCGGGGCACGGCACGTACACGAGCTTGGAGATGCACCCGTAGCCCCGGCCCTTTTGCGGCGGGGAGGACTGCTTCCAGGCCTTGCGGCTGCTGTCGGGCGGCGCCGACTGAGAGCGGCTGCCGTCCTTGGCGTCGGGGCCAGAGGTGGCGGTGTAGGGCATGGGCACGATGCCGCGGCCCGTGCGGCCCGTGCTGACGAACGGCTTGTTGATCTTGGCCTTGGCCTGCAGTGAGACGGCAGTGGGTGGGTGGTGATGGCAATGCAGACGGCGTGATGGTGGATGGCAGCGCTTCGCGGGAGTCGACGGTGGAAGAGGCGTGCGGTTGTGCTGCTGAACCAGCCGCTGCTTGCGGCCAGTGCACGACTGGTGCGGGCCGTTGATATCGACGAGCAAAAAGCAACGCAGCTGCGTTCGTACATGAGCTGTTGGGCACCCGCGACCCCGCACCTGCGCCTTCATCTCCTTCTCCAGGATGCGCCCACGGCAGTACTCGTCCGGCACAAAGTCGAACCGCGTGCCCCCGATGGACCGGTCCTGCACGCGCACCACAGCACCGCCAAGGCCACAACGTCATCAGCGGCGGCGGCGGCGGCGGCGGGCGCCACTGCACCGACCTCGACGCGCAGGTGTGGCGGTTCAACCTCAAAGTCCCGCCACCTCTCGCATGCCGACAGCGCGCCATGTAGCGTGCCCGGCACCACGCCGCGCCCGCCCCTAACCCGGGAGCGCACCTGCCAGGGGAAGCCAAAGCTGCCCTTCTTGGGCGGCGCCACGTAGATGTTGCGCTTCTTGTCTGCGGGGTTGGTCCTCCGGTGCGTGGCCACCGACGCGTCCGTGTCAAGCAGCGCCGTGCCCGGGCCAAAGATGCCGTACAGCGACCCAGGGCCCGACCTGCAACACACAGCGCAGGTCCCGTGCAGCGTGGCGGCGTGGGTGCTCTGCCCGACGGCAGCAGGTTTGCGTTGCGCCAGAGGGCCGGAGGGTCATCCGCGCGCGGGTGCGCGGGAGGGGCAGGCACGTCCGCGCGCGCTCACGGCTTCTTGGTGCCGCCGACGGGGACGAACGCCTTGGCGTGGATGGACGTGACCTTCTTGTCCTTGTAAATGGCCAGCGGCTCCACGTACTCGTCGCCCTACGGCACGTCGTTGCGTAGGGACCACGACACTGCTGTCTCACCGTGCTGCAGCCAGCTCATCAATCAAGGCTGCAAGTCGGACCGCGAGCCGGTTCATGCTCATGTCTAGCCGCTGCTGGGGGGCCGCGCTGGTGGTCGGTTAGAGCCGCAGCAGAGCGTGGCGCAGGCGCCCGTGCAGTGCGAGGCGTGGCCCGAGCAGCCTCACCCACACCGGGGGAGCAGATGGGGCCGTGGGCCCTCACCCGCATCCCGCATGGGCCTGTGCGGCGTGCGGCGCCCTGTCTTGTGCACCGCCCTTGACCTGCATCGCCTCCTGCGCATCGCCCCCGCATCAGTCCCCTGGCCCACGCGCCCCACGCACCGGCACGGTGAGCTTGGTCGTCTTGTCGATCATGGCGTCGGGGCCATTGCCCTTGGGCTGGAAAGGCACGCCGAAGCCCTTGCCCGTGTGCCGCGAGAGCTCTGCAGGTACGTTTGCAACACCGCAGTGCGCGGAAGAGCTCGCTCCAGCGCGCAAGGTGATGGCCCCATGATGGCCGAACCATAGCCGCACTCCAGCACAGCAGCAGGTGCAAGGCACTGCTCCAGTGTGGGCACTACTGCGCTGCGCGGGCGCCCTGGCGTCAGCCCCCCGTTTCCTCCTCCACTCACTGTAGGAATCGCGCGTGTATGGGTCCCCGATGAACACGCCTGCGTGGCGCATTGGCAGCGAGGTGCGTTGGCGCGTGCTGGGCTGAGCGCACGCCCGCGTACAGCGCCCCGGTGTCGGCGGTCGCGACGCAAGCAGCTCCCAGCCAGGGCACAAGCCAACCTGTCTCTTCATGGAACACGCCGAACATGTCATTGGGCCCCTGCTGGAACTCGTCCCCCCCCATCCTCCCGGGTTGTGCACGGCAAAGGCAGAGCCGCGGAGACGAGCGGCGGAAGCACCACTGCTGCGCACGCTGATTCGGTCGAAGCTCTCTGCCGCGCGCGTGCGCAACTGGGACACGGCTCGCTGCTGCCGTCCTGCTGCTGCCGTGCTGCCGTGCATGTTGACCCGGGACCCAGAGGGCTTGGCTCATCAATGCAGCGCGCAGGAAGGATGGCAGCAAGCGGGCCTCATTCACAGGTTGGACTGGATCTGCACCACGTAGGGCGCGCGCTCCTCCTTGGCCAGCGCCGACACGGCCTTGAACAGCGGCCCCTTGGCGTCCTGCGCCAGCTGGAACAGCGCCATCTCGCTGCTGCTCAGCAGCACGCCTGCACGACTCCCAGGCGGGGCAATCCATCACGTGGGATTTGCGCCGCTGCCGTCCGCGTGCCAGCCCAGGGTACTGAGCCGCGCTGCCCCTCACCTGCTTGCGCCAGGCGTTGGATGGCCACCGCCCGCTCCGTCTCCCGTGAGCTGCTCACGCCGTCCACCAGCAGGTGCACCTGCTGGGTGCGCCGCCACGCAGGCACGCGCAGCGCTCTCTGCCGTGCTCAACGAGATCGTCAAGCTGCGCACACGGCACACGCCGCGGGGGCTTTGGTGGGTGCACAGGCACCGCCTTGGGTTGGCTTGCTTGCCTTTGCGCTGCGAGACATCTCGTACGCCCGGTGCGGTGGGCTCCGCTCACGCTGAAAAGGTGTCCAAAACAGATGTCGTAGCACACGCACGCACGCACGCACGCACCTCGTACCCCTTGCCGATCAAGTCGAGCGCAGTCTGCAGCACGCACACGTGCGTCTCGATGCCCAGCAGCAGCACCTGCGTACATGCGTGGCGTGGCAGCGTGCCCCAACGCGTGCCAGCATCGATCAGTGCAGCACCATCGCGTGCCTGAGCTTGCATTCATCACCTGGGAGCGCCGGAAACAGCACAGCGTGCCTGCGCTGTGGTCCTCACGTGGGCCCCAAGAACGACCGTGGTGCCGCTCACTCGTGCGCGCGTAACGCACCTGCTTGACGTGCTTGAGCGGCCCGCCCAGGTGCTCCTCCACCTCTGGCGTGAGCATGCTGAAGAGCGTCTTGGCCACCAGCCGGTGGTGCGCCACGCCCGGCGCCAGCGGCGGCAGGCTGGGCGAGTAGGGCGGAGGCAGCACCTGCCAGGCGTGGGCACAGGAGGGTATGGCGTGAGTGGGTGCAGGGCGTGTGTGCCTTCCAAGCACGCTCACGCAGCTGCTGAGGGTGGTGGTTGCGTCCCAAGGATGCACCTGTGCCCGATTCGCGCTGTGCTGGCGTGCGCGCCTGCCGCGGGGAGTGGGCACCCGACGGCCCCGCCCCTCACCTCTTGGAGCTCGGTCACAGTGTTGCCCAGAGCCTTGGGGTACTGCTCGGTCACCACCGTGGGGATGCCCAGCGCCGTGGCGCCCCTGATCTGCGCATCGGGGAGCGGCGCGGGTCTGTCATCGCGCGCACGCACGTGGCGTCCGTGCACCACGTGTGGGCCGGCTGCTGCGCGCCCAGCGCTCCTAATGCTACTCGCCATGCGCCTGGCCGTGTCCACCACCGATGGGTAGCCCTTGATGACGGGCCGGAAGCGCTCCTGGATGTCGCACACGAACAGGGCCGAGGTGCTAGGCAGCAGCTTGCCAAGGCGCGCCACGTTGCTCGCCATCCTGTATCGTGCGCTTCGCGCCTACGCCTGCGGTCGAAGCACGAAGGTCAAGCCCTCTGGCATGCATCCAGGAGCAGCAGAAGAGCACCACGGTGGTGCTTGATGAGGACGCTGAGGAGGATGGCGCACGTCGCGTTGCGCAGTGGCGCCCTGGGCCCTCATCTCGGAGGCGGCCGCTGCCCTCGCGGCGGCGCGGCCGCCACCAGCGTTCTGCTGCCGTGCGCCCGCCCAGCAGACTCTCACGCGGCCTCACCCGCCGCACCGTCAGCGCCGTGGCCGGCGCCAGGGGCCCATCAGCAGCAGCCAGGCCAGTGGCGCACGCTTGCTTCCGCCGCGACCGCCCCAGCCGCACCCCGGGCCGCTGGCGGCGCGGCAGCTCCACCGCCCCGTGCAGAGGAGGACGATGGCCTCACGTTCCTGTACGAGCACCCCAACAAGAAGCTGAGCTTCCGCACGTGGCGGCAGCGGCGCGCGCTCGCGCTCGAGGCCAGCGGCAGGAACGTGCAGGCCAAGGTGGACGTGCTGCTCGAGGGGCAGCCGCTGCGCACCACCATGAACAGGCAAGCGCCCTCTCTCTTTGGTGGGGAGCGCCAAGGCGATGCGTGCTCGCTCGCCTCCGGGGTGTCGCGCGCCCTCACCGCTCGCGACGCCACGCCAGCACAGAGCCCCTGTAGGGGGCAGGAATGAGGCCCTGGCACCCCCGGACCTGGACAGCACGGCACTGCGCCACCGTCGACGCCCCGACTGAGCTGGCGCTCCTCCCCCGCAACGTGACGGTGCTCGCCTGTGCGTGTGTGTGCGATTGTGTGCACGCAGCAAGAAGCTGCAGGCGTTCCTGCAGGAGGTGGGCACCGACGCGGGGCAGGTGGTGCAGCAGGCGCTGGCGCTCAAGGCGCAGCGGCAGCCCGGCTACAAGCCGCCCCGTGAGTGGTGCTGCCCTCGCACGCACGTGGTGCACGTGAACGGGGTCTGCTCGCCCGCACAAAACAGCGGCAGCCCGGCTCCAAGCCGCGCCGTGAGTCGATGTTGACGTCGATTGCACGCCACCAGGGAGTTCGCAGTGAGGCAGCCTTCCTCGCGCATCAGAAAGGTCAGACATTGCACGCACATGCATGCACGCGGACACAAAGCCACCCCGTGAGCGCTTGCGTGGACGCCTGCCACTGCCGCGTCGCCACGTGCCGGGCACGTCGCACGTCCAGCCGCCGCCTCCTCTGGTGCCCCCGTGCCTTCTCAGGCCCGTTCGTGCTGTCCCTCGTGGCGTGCGCTGGCAGCTGCCCACCCCCCCTGCCCCCTCTGCGTGCGCCCTCGCAGGCCTGGCGGTGCTGTCCCTGGTGGCGTGTGCTGACCATCTGCCCGCCCCTGCCCCCTCTGCGCGCCCTCGCAGGCCTGGCGGTGCTGTCCCTGGTCGCGTGCGACGACGCGCGCATGTCGGTGCTCAACGCGCAGCACCGCGGCAAGGAGGGCCCGACCGACGTGCTGAGCTTCGAGATGGACGACGGGCTCGACTACAAGGTGCGCCCAGTGCAGGGCGGACGCATGTTTGCGCCTGTTTGGACACCACATTTGCTGTGACATATATTGCGCGAGCGGGAACGGGTGCAAACGAGCGTCCCCAGCACCACGTTCCCACCCTGCCGCATGAGACCCAGGAGGTCAAGCGTTGGTATCCACGCGGCGTGGTCTGAAGCGTGCGTGCCTGGTGGTGGTGGTGGGGTGGTGCGGTCGTGCGTGTGCGCAGGTGCGGCTGCCCGTCAAGCTGCTGGGGGACATGGTCGTCTCGCTCGACACGGCGCTGAGGCAGGCCAGGGAGCGCGGGTGAGTGAGTGCTTGACGACGATTCAGGCGTGCTCGTTCGTTCTGCACGTGACGTCAGGCCAGGGAGCGCGGGTGAGCGAGCGACTGGACCGTCAGCACACGGGATGGACGGGGCGGCTCACTGAGGGAGAGATGGAGCGAGTGGGCCGTGTGCGCGCGCCACGCCCGCAGGCACAGCCTGCGCGACGAGGTGCGCATCCTGCTGGTGCACGGCATGCTGCACCTCTGCGGCTACGACCACGAGCTGGTGAGCGCTAGGTGGCGAGGGGCGCGCTTGGACGGGCGTGACCGGGGGGCGCATCGCCGGTGTTCCCCCCCCCCTGCCGCACCTCCCCAACCTCCACGAGGCCAAGCCCACACAAGCGGCGCAACGCGTGCGGCCCTCTTGGCGCCACTGGCTTCTGCCCTCGGAGCGTAGCAGCGCGGCGTTGTGCTTACTCTCCTCCATTTGATTCACTGTGAGCGGTGCGCAGGGCCCAGAGCAGCACGACGAGATGGCGCGCGCCGAGCAGCACGTCATGGCTCAGCTCGGGTGGCAGGGCCAGGGCCTCATCCACTCGGCCAACTCCAGCAGTGACTCGGACCCGGCCCAGCCCTCCTCCTCCTCTTCCTCCGCCACCGCAACCGCACTGCACTCTGCTCCACCAAGCAAGCCCGCCCGCGGCGGCGGCGGCTTTGGCGCCAAGCCCTCGCCGGCGCCGCCGCCGGCGCACGAGCAGAACAGCCGCATCCGGGCGCTGGCGGCGCGGGCGGCCGCTCCCTCCCAGCAGCAGCAGCAGCAGCAGCAGCAGGAGGGCGAGGGCGGCCGCGGCTTCCGCCGGACGCCGCGGCGGGCCTTCTCCGCCGCCTCCGCTGCAGCAGCCGAGGGTGTGCCGCCGCCCGGGGACGGAGGCGGCGCCACGCTGGGGGTGCTGGGGGCGGTGTTTGGCGCCACGGACGACGAGGGCGGCTTGCCTGATGAGGACGCGCCTGATCAGGCGGCGGCCGTGGTGCCCGAGCGGCCGCAAGGCGGCGGCGGCGGCGGTGCGGGCGCAAGGGCGGCGAGGTCGGCAGCGGCGGCCGCTCTGCCCTCCGGTGGAGGCCGGCGGGTGGGCGGGAGGCTAGGGTTGCCTGCCCCAGGCCGCCTGCCTTGCCTTCCCACATGTGGCGCGGCGGCGGCGGTGTGGGGCGGCGGGCAGAGGAACGTCACCGCGCGCGCCGCGCCGCGGGATGACGGGTGCTTTGCTACGGGTGGCGCTGCGCTGCGGGCGCCCTCCTGGCGTCCTATCTCAGCGCCCTCCCCAGCGCAAGCCCGGTGTCGGTCCGTGGTGGCAAGGTGAGCAGGGCACGCGCGCACATATCGTCGTTTCCGTGTCGTTGTCGCTTCGCTGCACTGTGCCAGAGCCCTGTGTGTGAACGAGCACCCTGATACTTCGGAGCTCCCGAGCGTTTGAATGTGCGCCCGCGCTGGCGCGCGCAGGGACAGCGCCGGCGCGGCCCAAGCGGCGACGCAGGCGGCTGCGGCGGCCGGGCGGGGCCGGGCGGGGCGCGGCGACATCCGCCTGGTTGCGCTGGACATGGACGGCACGCTGCTCGACGCGTCGTCGCGCATCCGGCCCTCGGCGGCGGCGGCGGTGCGCGCGGCGTGCGGCGCCGGCGTGCGCGTGATTCTGGCGACGGGCAAGGCGCGGCCGGCGGCGCTGGCGGCGTGCCGGGAGGCGGGGCTGGCCGGTGCGTGCGCGTGCGTTGGGGGGCGATGCGTTGGGTGGGTTTGAGCAGCCGCAGGGGTGGGTGCGGCGGCGCTGGCGGCGTGCCGGGAGGCAGGGCTGGCCGGTGCGTGGGGAGTGGAGCCTCTTCGGCAGCACTTTGGGGCGCTTTGGCAGCGCAAGTTGCGTGCGTGGCAGCAGTGCTTGCGTGCGCGAAAAAGAGAGACGTCCAGGCGAGGGGTGTCGTTGATCAGGCCCACAGGGACGAGTGCACCCGCAAGCACTGGGTGCTGTTTTGCTTTGCGCGTTTGCGCCGTCCTCTGCGCAGGGCCTGGGCTGCTGGTGCACCCCCAGGGCCCCGGCATCTTCCTGCAGGGCCTGGCGGTGCACGGGCGCGACGGGCGGCAGCTCACGGACGCGCAGCTGCCCCGCGCCGTGGTGGAGCAGTGCTTCAGGTGGGTCCGTGATGGAGGCACGCACAGGCACGCTGGCAGCTCTTTTCCGCTGCCAAAACCACGGTGCTTTTGCGTTGGGGCTTAAACGGTATCGGCGATGCCAGTTGACAGCGGGTGCATTCGCGGAGAACGGTGGTGCGTTATCCGTGGTGCGGCTGATGGTGGTGGTGGCGGCGGTGCTGCCGTGCGTGCCCGCAGATACGTGCAGCAGCGGCACCCGGACGGCGCCGTGAGCCTGGTGGCCTTCCTGGGCGACCACTGCTCCACGCTGCAGATGACGGACGACGTGCAGGTGCGCGCGCCTGCTTCGGCGCCTGATTTGGCAACCCGGTGCCGCCCTTGAAGCCCCTACGACGCGCCGCACCCAGCCTGCAGCGCCGTCGCATGCAGTTTCGGTGATGGCGCGGCGCACGGGCGCGCAGCGAGGGTGAAGCAAAGAGGGGATTAGTCGCCTCCCGCTGGCGCGTGGCGCTGCTCGTGCGGTGCAGGAGCTGCACCACCGCTACTACGAGCCCCTGGCGGAGGTGCAGCCCTCGCTGGAGCGGCTGCTGCAGGGCCCTCCCGTCAAAAAGCTGCTCTTCATGACGCGGCCGCAGGCGAGCCGACGCCCCTGCTTTCTTGGGGCGTGTTTTGTGCGTCGTGCTCCATCATGGGCCTGCGCATTCCCGGCCTGGACACTGCGTGCATGGTTGGGCCTCACGCCGCGCTTGCAGGTGGTGGACGGCGTGCTCAAGCCGCACTGGACCTCGGCCCTAGAGGGCTCTGGCGCCTCCATCCTGCAGGTGAGGCGATGCATCGCCCTCGCCCTGACTCCACCAGGCGGCGCTTGTTGCTGTCCTGCTGCTGTGACCGTCCTCATCCTCGCTGTTTGGCGGTCCCGCAGGCCGTGCCCAGTAGCACGCTGACAAGGGCACTCACCTCCGCACCTGTCCTCGGTGGCGCTGCTGCCTGGCGGTCGCGCAGGCCGTGCCCAACATGCTCGAGATCGTGCCCCAGGGCGTGGACAAGTGGGCCGGCGTCCAGGTGAGACAGAGGCACTCAGGTCGAAGGCAGCCAGAGCCACAGCCGCAGCAACACCTGACGGTGTTGGTGGGCGGCGTGAGCGTGCGCACCTGGAGACTGCAAGTCACACCGCGCGAGGGAGCTGCCAAGAATGGCAACTCCTTTGCTTGCCTGAAAGAAGCCTCACGCGGCGCCCGTGCCTTCGGCTGCACTGGTGCGGCGCTCCGAGCCCAGGTGCTGCTCAAGCACCTGGACCTGACGCCGGCGCAGTTCATGGCGGTCGGCGACGGCGGCAACGACCTGGAAATGGTGCGGGGCGTGCGGAGAGGGCTGCTGTGCCTGTGGAGCGAGAGAGCGCTTGGATTGAGGCCTGGGCACCTGGGGTGCGAGGGCGGGGTGGGGTGGGGGGGCACGTGGCAAACAGAACGCAAAGTCGCGTGCTGAGTTGGTGACCTGGGGGCCTCCTGGTGCTGCTGCTGTTTTTGCCGTGGCCCGCGCGCTTCTTTTCCCCAGGTGCGCAACGCCGGTGTGGGCGTGGCCATGGGCAACGCCGTGGAGCCGGTCAAGCGCGCGGCGGCGGTGGTGGTGGCGTCGCACGACGAGGACGGCATCGCGCAGGCCTTTGAGCGCTTTGTGCTCTGACCCCACCCATGGGTGGGTTAGGGTTAGCTGGCCAGGCCAGGCCTCCTGCGTGACCCGCTTGGTCCCCCGCACAGCTCGAGTGCAAATCGGTTGATGGCGGGCGGTCGCCCTGGACGAGTCTTCGCTTTGCAGAGCAGCGGCAGAGGCAGGAGTTCGACGATGCAGCAATGCAAAAGTGATGCAGGAAGCGCATGAGCCCTGGCGCGGTGCTCAGCTCAAGCGGGACAAGGCGGACATGATTGCGCTCTTGGCGCCTGCACCCGCCAGCCCGCCCCCGACCGCCCCCGCCGCGCCCGCCGCCGCTGTGCCCGCTGCTCCCCCCGCTCCGGCGGCGGCGCCCCCGCCCTTGGGCTGCTGCGTGCTCCTGACTTTGAGCTTCTCGGCGCAGTGCTTGAGCTGCTCCTTGAAGAGGTGGCGCAGGAAGACTGACATTTCGTTGCGCGTGACGGTGTTGTCGTTGTCCAGGTCCAGGTGCTGGAACACGTGCCGTATCTGCTCGATGTCCGGCGTGTCCCTGCGGTGCGTGAATGCGACGGCCGGCGGCGGGGCACAGCGGCGGTGAGGAGCCGGCCGTGGCCGCCAGCCGGCAACGCCCTCTGCGCGACGCCTAAAAGCGTGAGAGCACTGCGCTGGTACTGCTCATGCTATGTGCAAGCCGGGTGGCGCAGCTGGGGCCATGACTGCGCCGCCCGCGCCCGTACATGACGCGGCCAGGAGGCCCCCACCACCCCACCTGATGCCCATGTTGCTGCAGCAGCGCGCAATGTACGCCTGGAACTCGACCGTGTCCAGCGTGCCGTTGTGGTTCACGTCCAGGTCGGTGAACACGCGGTCCACCACCAGGTCGAACGTCTCGTTGTCCTCGAGGATGATGCGCAGCGAGTCGTGCGTCTCCTGCACCACCGCCAGCTGCTGCGCCATCGTCGCTTTGTCTCGTGCGCGCTTCTCCTGCGCGCTTCGCCGCAGTCAAACTTGCACATCTGCACGGCAGGAAGAAACCGCTGAAGGTGAAAGATTTCACGAAGAAGAGGGCGCAGGCGGTCCCGCGCCTGCGCTGCTGTTGGCCACCCTGGCCACGACGCTCCAGTGCGGCGGCAGGTACGCCGGCTGCATCACGGCCAGGAAGTGCGTGCGCCATCCCCTCACGAACGCCTCCACGTCCTCGGCCGTCTTGAGCGCCCTCACCACCTTCTGCGCGTGCGACGCCCTGCAGGATCGCACGCACGCCAGGCACCACAGCAGCGCAGCAGCAGTCACCGGGCCCTGCAGGGTTCCAAAACCTGACCTCCGAAAGCACCCACTCGCCGGCCTGTTTGCTCCTGGAGGACCTGAGTGGGAACCCACCACTCGGAGGTGGGCTTTTTGGGGTCGAGGTCCGCCACCTCCCGCAGCCTGCCCGGCAGCAGCGCCTCCTCCCGCTCCACGCCCAAGTACCCCGCCACCACGTCGGCCAGCGCCTGCCGCCGCGCCTCTGGCAGGACCACCTGCGCCCACGCACGCGCGCACACACACGCGCAACGGCGGCGATGGCGGTGGTGAGCCGAGTACCGAGGGGGCTGCTCTTGCCTGGGCTGGCGCGAGTGGTGCGTGGCGCCACCCCTCCCCCCGCACACAAGCACGCGCGTAACGGCGGCGATGGCGGCGATGCACCAATCACCCGCGGGGCTGCTCTTGTCTGGGCTGGCGTTGAGTGGTGCGTGGCCGGCCCTTCGGGAACCCCCGCGCCGTGGAGCAGTGCAGGGTGTGCGCCTCACCGTGGACTTGAGCAGGGCGCGGGCGGCGCTGCGGGCGGCGCCCACCTCTGCGTCGTGGCGGAACCTGGCGTTGTCCTGCGAGTGCGTGGGTGCGCATGCCCGCCACTTGGCCGCAGCGAACGCGAGGCTCACACACGCAGGCACCCCACGCCCTTTCTGGAGCCGCCAAGCCCGCCTGGCTCTCCGACCTTGCGTCTGTGTCACCCTCCCGTCCCAAGCTCTGCGCCACGCACACCTCCTCGAGCGGCGCGTTGTGCACCTCCCCCAGGTGCGCCATGCGGCGGTGGTCGTGCGCGTTGCAGGCGCGGTGGCAGGGCCCGCACAGCAGCACCACGTCGTGGGAGAGGTGCGACTTGAAGCACGGGTCAAAGCACTTCCTGCGGCGTGGGGGGCGCAGGAGGCAAAAAGCACGCCACACGATGCCTTGGTGCTGAAGCAGCGGCCATGCTGTTGCTGCTGACCCTTGGCACCCTCACAAGCGCGACTGGCACACACGATCCACGGCCAGCCCCAACGCACCGGTAGCAGTGAGGCACGACAGAGTGCCGCAGGCAGGCAAACGCCGGCGCTTCGCCGCCGCTGCCACCGCCGCCGCCGTGCCCCTCCACCTCCTCATCCTCGTCCTCCCCTTCGCCCTCCTCCCTCTCGCCCCGCTGCTCCTCCTCCTCCGCCGCCGCCTCGACAGCCCCCCGACGCTGCAGCCCCTCCGCAGCGCTCCTCGATGGGGGAGGCGGCCGCGCCGGCGCGCCGCCCTCGCCCTCGCACGCCGTGCCGCACACGACGCAGCGGTTCTCCTTGTCGGACTGCGGTCGCAAGGGCGCACACAGCGTGAAGGCACGCACTTGCGCTTGCGCAACGTCGTCGCCAGGGCGCGCTGTCAGGCAGGCCCTCTCCAACGCCGCGTGGTCGACAAGCGACGCAGCTTCACAACCTTTCTCGCAGGTGCCAACGCGCAAGCAGGCGACTGCGTGGCTCTGCACAGGCCCTGTCAGGTGTTCCAACCCGCCCAAGCATCCGCCACGCCGCCACCTCCGCACGGAGGTCTGGCCGCGGCAAACGTAACCCAAACTCAGCGTGTAGAAGTCGCCGTCGGCCTGATGCCTGATACCTTGGCCACCTCACCACGACACCCTAACCCAAACCCACTGTGTAGTAGTTGTCGTCGGCCTGGCCGCGGCCCCTGGGCTCGAAGCGCAGCCGGAGCGTGAGGGGGTCGTGGCACGTGATGGTGCCCAGCCCACGGTTGGCGTACCTGCGCCCCACCGCCACACCACAAGCAAGCGCCAACGCCGCCACAAGCTCAGCGCCAACGCCACCACAAGCTCAGCGCCAACGCCACCACAAGCTCAGCGCCAACGCCACCACAAGCTCAGCGCCCGCGAACCGCGCGCCACTTGGCTTGGCGGCTGCTCAGCAGCAATGCCCATCCCGCCTGTGTACTGTGCAGCGCCAGGCAGGCGAGGGCTTACGCACCAGTGGATCTTGCGGGAGCTGCACGTGCACAGCACCGTCCCATCCGGCGCCTGCGTGCGGCGGCGCGCCACACACGGCAAGCGCGGCGTTGTGAAGCGTTGCTCGCCGCTCCCTCGCCACAGCGCAAAGCAGTGCACACCAAGCCAAGGTGGAGGTGCCTCCACCCAGCGCCTGCGCTGGCTATGACCCATGCCCCCCGCCTCACGTCCTTTTCAGAACGCACCTCGAACCTGCAGGTCTCTCACACCGCCTGCTCGTGCGCAGCTGGTGCCCTCCTCCAAACATCCCCCACACCTCCTGCCCCCCCCCCCCCCGTTCACACCTCGAGCTTGCAGTTTTCGTACAGCTTGCTCTTGCGCAGCTGGTGCCCAGACCACTTGCCGCCCTCGCTCCCGGCGTCCGACGCCGCCGACGCCAGCGCCGAAGCGGCGCGCTGCGGCCGATGCGCTGCCGCGCCGGCGGGGTCGGCGCCTGGGGCCGGCGGCGGCGCCGGCACCCTCACGATTGTCGCCACGCCAGGCGTCGACGTGGAGGCGGCCCTGCCGTCGCAACCAGCAAGCTCGCAAAGGTCCTTGCCTGACTCCAACTGGAAGAGGTGCGTGCTTTCCTCGGTCGCGACCAGCAGAAAGCAACGGACCCAAGCAACAGACTCCTCACCTGCCGCCGGCCGCCGCGCCGGCCAGCGACAGCAGCAGCTGCACCCGCCGCCGCTCCGCCGGGTCGGCCGACGTGGCGGTGGCGGCGCCCACCAACGCCCGCTGGAGGTGCTTGAGCTTGCTGGCGCCGCGCGCCGGCCCCAGAATTCTCGCGCTCAGCTGCAGCGCGGTCAAACCCTCCTCTTCCTTCTCCTCCTCGCAGCGGATCGCAGCGACCTCAGCAATCCTAGCCTCCTCCTCGCCGTGGGTGGCAGGTGGGGCCGGCGCAAGTCCGCCGCTGTGGACGGCGGCGGCGGCGGCAGCGGGTCCGGCGGGGAGCGGTGGCGGCGT
>VFQP010003229.1_pt1 | contig 16902 bp, 20 predicted proteins | sample 3512351 | NCBI WGS metagenome assembly VFQP01 (sample SAMN10412372, study PRJNA504923) | tailings metagenome | isolation source: Relicate 1 Philex TSF1 revegetated site | place: Philippines: Tuba, Benguet | collected 2017-08-29
GACCGGAGCCTGTTCCGGCATTCCGCACACACCCGCGCCCTCTCTCGCACACCACCCCCGGCAGTCGGCATTGGCGAGCGCGCAGCCCTTGGCCAGCACAGCGGTGCTCTACATCAGCAATCGGCCTCGCTTGTGAGGAGCATCAGCGCAGCGGCGCCACCTCGGCTCAGCAGGAGTCGCATTTGGTCGGGATGGAGCGCGCGTCCACCTCTCAGCCCCTGCAGCGCACGGCTTCGTCAGCGGTGCCGAGGACGCCGCGTTCCTCATCGCCCATCAAGCCGGCGGTGATGCCCAGCGCCGCGTCGTGGACGTGCGGGTCGTGCGCGAGCGGCATTCCGCCGTGCATGCAGCACGGCCAAGGAGGAGGCGGCAGCGGCAGCGCCCCGGGCAGCGGCGGCGACGCGCACGACAGCATTGGCACGCTCGCGGTCTACGCGCTGGGGCTCCTCTTCTGGTGAGCAGCTCCTTGTGCGCGCGGGGCCACGGTGGACTTCCGAGTCAGCGAGACCAGAATTTCACGCGCCCCTGCGCGATCGGCTGCTCCAACTGTGCAGCATTCTCCTACTACTCAGCAGCTACAACGAGCGGCACAAGGAAGCGCTCGCGGCGCGGGTGAGGAGCGGGTCGCCGTGCGCGCTTGCATGTCGCCTGCACCAGAGCAGACTCTCCTGACCAGCACGCTGCTGGTGACCACTGCTGGTCGCGCGCGCGCAGATTACGATGCGGGGAGACTTGGGGTCCCAGCAGAGCAGCAACGTCCTGCCCGAGCAGCAGCAGGTCCCGCGCCTCCAGTACCTCGAGATGCAGGTGCGTGGCCGCGTGAGCAGGCACGCAGGGCTCTCTTCCAGCTATGGGGCAGCGCCTCCAGGGTCCTCCTCACAGCATCTTCCTGCTGCCCCTGATGGCGACCGCAGATCCAGCAGCGCGAGGAGGAGATCCTCGGCCTCAAGACCACGCTGGGCGAGATGCTGGCCGAGAGCCAGGTGGCGGAGGAGAACATGAAGGTGAGAGCCCTCCTCAGGAGAGCAGAACATGACGCCGCTGCTGCGCCCCGCACGTGCGTGCACTGCAGCCCCAAGCCGCATGACACGCCTGATACGCCCGGTAGTTGGGCTCCGGCCCCGCCGAGGTGTCCAAACAGATGCAAAATCCCACACACACACGCCTGCACGCACCTTGCCCCCCCTCGCTCTGCTGGCTGCAGGCGCAAGACATTGCCATCCGGGCGCTGCAGCGCAAGCACGAGAGCGAGCGCCTGTCCCGCGAGAAGGCGCAGTTTGCGCTGGGCGAGCAGACGCAGGCGCTGGAGCAGTGCCAGGCGCTGTCCAAGGTGCTGGACGCCGAGGTGGCGTCGTGCACCAAGCACCTGGGCGAGGCCAGGCGCGCGGCCACCGGCACCTCTGGCCAGGCGCCCGTCATCAGCAGGCGGCGGCGGGAAGCGTCCGCGTAGAGGGGCAGGATGTGTGTGTGTGTGTGGGGGGGGGGGCGCCCTGGGGCCGTTGCCGGGCGCAGTGGCCCAGCGACCCTGTGGGGGCACGGGGCGCGACGTGGGGCACTCGTGAGGGACAAGAGTGGGGCAGGAGAGTAGAGCAGGTCAGCGCAGGAGTTCTCGAGATGGCAGGGCAGACTTTCGACGCAGGCGTCACACTGCTGCGGTTCCGGTGCCCGGTGTTGCGCGCTGGTTTGGTGAGGGGCCGCAGCTGCGCCCACACGCTGTGCTGTGGGTCCAATGGGGCTTGCCCTGGGACGGCTCGGAGCGTGGAAGGGCGTTGCAAGCGCTCCCTCTGGCAGTGCTGGCAGGAAACCGAGAGGAAAACCGAGCACGGACAGCAGCTCAGAGCGACCTCAGAGACAGCGACCTCAGAGCCGCCAAGATAAGAGACGACGTGTGGCAAAAGCAGACCATGATGGCACGGTACACACATACTGAGCGCTGACGCGCGCCATCCCCAACAACAACCATGCGTCCCTACCTCAACGCACCGGCCCCTGAAAGAGAGGCAAGGGCAGGCCCATGGAAAAGAAGAGCACGAGGGCAGGGCCTTGGTCCCTTGTCGCCCGTTTTCTATGTGGGTGGACTCAAGATGAGCGACGGCATTCGAGAAGTCCGGAGCAGCAGAGCCGAGGAAGAGACGGGTGCGAGGGTGTGGGACAGAGATGATGTTCACGCAACGGCTAGGGTGAGCACTCTCAACCAGCGCGACCAGAACCTGACCTTCACCTCGTCGAGGCGGGGGCTATAAAGATGGGGCGCAACGCCACCAGCTAGCAGTTTGGGATCCGAAGAGTCGCGCCAGGCCCAGCACACGCCACGCCCCCCAAAGTGCACCAGCAGCAGCAAGGCCTCCGCACGCACGTACGCACGCACACTTGAGAGCAGTTGAGAACGCTAGAGAGCTGCACGGAGTGACGCCCAGGGCGCCGCGTGGACTCCCGGGCTGCGCACCCTCCGGCCTCACTTACTTCCTCTTCAGCTCCACGCCACGCTTGCGTTCTGGGAAAGCCGCCCCTGCACCTACAACTCTGGTTTAGGCAGTCTGCTCACGGGCGGACCCCCAGCAAAACCGCCCTGACCACCACCCCGTCTAGACGTTGCTCCCGCCGCGCGCGCTCCCCTCGGCGCTGCCCCCGCCCGCCGCGCCGGCGCCCTGGAAGAACACCGTCCCGCCGTGCGCCGTGCCGACGGCCGACGACGCGTTGCGGATGGCCGTCGCCAGCAGCGGCGCGCGGACCGACGCGTCGCGGCCCGCCGCCGCGCCCGGCCCCGTGGCCGCCATTGGGCTGCCAGGGCCGCCCGCGCCCGCCGGCGCCGCGCCCTGGCCCGTGCTGGACACGGACCGGGTGGCCAGCGCGCGCGCGCCCAGCTGCCCGGCGGCGCTGTTGTCAAACGGCGAGGCGCGCGGCACGCTGCCTTGGCTTGCGCGCCCCAGCGGCGCCGCGTGGCCATTGCTGCCGCGGCCCAGCGGCGGCGGCGCCTCCTCGCCGCCGCCCAGCGCGCTGCTCTTCTCAAACACCGGCGCCAGCAGGCCCGCCTGACCCGCCGGCGGCGCAGCGCCGGCGCCGGCGGCGCCGCGACCGCCGGCCTGCGCTCCCCCGGCGCCGCCCACCTGCCCCGGGCTCGGCGGCACCATGGCGGCCGCCACGGCGCCAGACAGGCCCACGCGGGAGCGGGTGGCCAGCGGCTTGTCGGCGCCGCCGGCGAACGAGGGCGTGGAGGCCAGCGGCGGGGGGCCCAGCAGGGAGGCGGCCGTCACTGAGGGCTGGTTGCTGCCGGAGCCAGCAAAGTAGTAGGTGGGCGCCGAGGCGCTGGCGTAGCTCTGGAGGCCAGGCGGCGGCATGCTCTGGGAGTAGAGCTGGTTGCTGTACGTGTTGGTGGCCAGGCCCGTGCCCTGCATGAGGGTGGGTGACGGTGGCGGATTGCGTGTTCTGGGCTTGAGCACGCCGAGGCAGGCGCCGGCGCGCGCGCGTGTGGGCAGTGTGGGGGTGGCGGCTGCGGGCGCACCTGGGCGCTGGCCTCTCCCGTGCCGATGAGCATGCTGTGCGCCACGAGCGGCAGGCCCATCTCCTCTCGCTGCGACAGAATGTCCGCCTCCACGCTGGTGGCCCGCTCACTCACTGCGCAGGCATGCACACAGCACTCTCACGGCGTGCGCTTGACAAGGCCAAGGCCGCATGTGAGCTCTCGCCCTGCATGCGCTGCATGCGCCCACAGCATCGTGCACGTCAAGGCGTTCACACGCGTGCCACTTACGCAGCAGCGCCAGCTCCTGGGCCAGCTCCGGCGCCTCGGCCACAACGCGCTCCAGGTCGTGCGAGGACAGCGCGTACAGCTCGCAGTACGTCACGGCCACCACCTGCGCCGCCGTGTGCTCAAGCTCAAGCAAAGCACCGCGGTCAACGCTTTCTGCACGCGCGCGCCCGCGCTGGCGAGTGCGGTGGAAAAGCAGCTGCTCACGCCTCACCGTGGCGACGCGCGGGTCCCCGAAGAAGCACGTGTACTCGCCAAAGTACTGCCCGGGGCCGAGCGTGTCGATGCGCCTGCGCCGCCACAGCACGTGCGTGTGGGGTCGGCGGGACGAGCCATCGCCGTCGTCGCTGGCAGCAAGGGAGACCGTGCGCCCACCGCCCGGGCCGCAGCACGGCGCAGGCGCCCAACAGAGCAAGGGCAGCGCGCAGCACCAGCGTGCGCGTGCATCTTGCCATCAACGAAACGGGCCTCCGCCCGCGTCATGCAGCAAGGATCAGCAGCGCGGAAGATCAGGCGCCAGCCCAGGCCAGAGCATGCGCCACCCGGCTACACGATGCGGACGGTGGAGCAGCAGAGCTGCTCCGGCACCACCCCCGCCCGCACCTGTATGGCACGCTCGTGAGGTCCTCGTCCAGCAGCAGCTCCTTGATGTGCTGCCGCCGGTTGAGCACCACGTCCATCACGCTCTTGTGCCGCTTGAGCATGCCGCTCCCGCCCTTGCTGTGCGCGCGCGCCTCGACCGCGCGCTGCGCGTCCTGCGCCGCCGCCGCCTCGTCGTCGTAAGTCTCGTCGTACAGGCGCACCTGCGGCGGCGAGGTGGGGAGTAGCGAGGGGGGTTGGGAGGGCAGCGCACGGCAACGGCGGTTGCCGGCGGCTCCAGAGCGCCCTGGTGCTGCTGAACAGGGGAAGGCAGGGCAGCACTCTGGCGGTGCCTGGGCCGCTGGTGCGAATGTGCGCACCTCGACGGTGCCGGTGGAGATGAAGAACATCTCGTGGCCGTTGTTGCCCTGCCGCACGATGATGTCGCCTGCGCGCACGCCATGGGCACCGGGGCAGCTGGTGAGGCCCCTCCCCAGCAAGGGCCGCTGCTGCCGGCGCGCGAGGGCGTGGGCGGCGGTGGCGCGCACCTGGCGAGTAGAAGTCGAGCTTGAGGCACGGCGCCACGGCCGTGATGAACGCGGGCGGCTTGTCTGCGGGCGCCGCACGGCGACGGTGCCATGTTCAGCAACCGGCGGGGAAAGGACGCCAACGCCGGCGCAGGCACCCTAGGTGCGCCAAGGCACCCTTTGCAGCCCGCACCTTGGAAGAAGGGCATGCGCTGGAGCGCGTCGTGGTGCAGCAGCCAGGTGACCTGCGCGCACGTGTCGTGGCGGGCGTGGTGGCTGGCGGATGGCGCGGCGGTGGAGGGCGGTGGCTGGCGCGCGCCCCACCACCTGGCTACCTCACCTGCATCTTGAGGGTGCCCGGCAGCTCGCTGATGATTTGCGCCTCGTCCTCGTGCAGCTGCTTCTCCAGAACCTGGTCGAACTGCACAGGAAGGAGACAGACAGACAGGAGACGAGCGGCCAGTGGCACGGGGCGCTGAGCCGGCTGGCCCGGAGCGCAGTTGCCGCAGGCTGGCGCAAAGCATGCATGGAGGAGGTGCTCACGTATTCGCGGATCTTGGTGCCCAGGCGGCGCGGCAGCTTGCGCCGCTTGATGAGCTCGTTGACGAGCGCCTTTTTGCGCGTGACGCGCACGTCGGCGGCGTTGAACGAGGCGATGAGCGTGGCCATGGAGCCCATGAGGTAGGCGAACAAACTGCGCGAGGGGGCGTGCGTGTGGCAGCACGGGGGGACGGAGTGGGACGCCTGCGTGTGTGTGCGCATCTTGCGTCAACGGAACGGGCCACCGCCTGTGCCGTGGCTGGGCGGCCGACGGGGTGCCGCCTGGGTCAGGGCACGCCGCCATTGGCGAGGACCCCGCAGGGCAGGGGCCGCGCACCTCGTGCCCACCACCATCGTGAACATCGACACGAGCTTCTCGCCAATCTGCGTGCGCGCACTCGGGCAGCGAGAGCCAGCGAGCGGCGCGCTTGACGCCCAGCACGCGGTCGCACGCTAGGCCAGGGACGGCACGGGCGGGCGCGCGCGTGGCACTGCGGCGCTGACCTGGATGCCCGTGATGTCGCCGTAGCCCACCGTGGCCGTCGTGGTGACGGACCAGTAGACGGCGAAAATGTACCTGCAGGCGCCGGGTTTGCGGCAGGGGGCAGAGAAGTGGTTGCGGCCTCTGCTGTGTGCGGGGCGATCCCGTCGCAGGGGCTGGCGTCGAAAAACACGTGGCAGGCGCGCACCACTGGAGCGTGCTGGCGTCCTCTGGCAGGTTGCCGTTGTTAATCTGGACGGTGATCCAGGTGGTGACGTCGTCACCGTAGAGGCGCGCCACAAAGTAGAACATGCAGGCGCACCTGCGCCCGGCGTTGTGCGAAACAACGCGGTGTGGCGTCTGGAGCAGCGGCACGTCAGGTGGCTCTGGCAAGCAGGTGGGGACCGCGCGGGAGAGGCGGACGCACCAGTGCACGAGCGCAAAGGCGACCAGAAGGAAGACGAGCATGCGCATGACGTTGTGGCTGAGCACGCGGTCGATGACGCCAAACACCACGCGCATGCGCGCGATGCGCAGCAGGCGGAGCATGCGCAGCACTTGCAGCACGCGCAGGAAGCGCAGGATGCGGATGGCCTGCGCGCGTGGCAGTTGCACGCATCCCACAGCTCACGCGCTCGTGGTGCTGGCTGTGGCCGTGCGACATTGGGCGCCGCCTTGCGCGCGCGACCACCACCGCCACTCACGCGCGCCATCTTGAGCGCCGTGTACTCGGAGGAGATCATGTTGTCGTAAGGGAGCGAGGTGAGCGTGTCGAGCCAGAACCAGCCAGTCAGGTAGTTGATGGCGATGAGCTTGCGGTCAAACACCAGGCGCCCATCGCGGTCTGCGTGGCGGGGGCAGACGTGCACGCAGCAGGAAGCGCCGCACGGTGGATCCACCTGGGGGGCCCCCCACAGGACCCAATGGCCCAGCACGCGGCGCGTGAGGGCATGTCGCGCCCTAAGCACGCGCAAACCTCCACACCTTGGAACGCCGTGCGGAAGTTGAGCAGCACGTCCGTCATGAAGATGCAGTTGACCGCCAGGTCAAACGCCGCGATGGGCTGGGTCAGGTCATACGTGCCGATGTCAAAGGCCACCAGGTACGGCGTCACGAAGATGACGTAGAGCAGCATGGCCAGCATGAAGAAGTCCCACACCATCCTCACGACGTCGAACGGCGACCACACGTCCCACAGCATGTACTGCGCGTGAGCGGGTGCAGGGCACATTCCACACGTGCCATGACCTGCGGGGCGCAAGTTGGTCGCACCACCCGGCCACCGGTTGCACCAAGCAGACTCTCACCTTGATGGCCCTTCCCACGTCGACGCGCCGGCCGCCGCAGGCGGTGAAAGCGAAGCGCGTGCGCCCCTCGATCTTGGCCCGCAGCGCCTCCTGTGCCTCGAGCTGCTCCTTGGTCAGGATCCTGCGCCACGCCGCGCCACGCCCTCAACACCGCGGCTCGAGTCGCTTGCCGGCGAGCCCCCTCCCCCCCCCGTTCAAGTCGCAGCAACCGCCGGCAGCGCGCCCTCACTTTTCCTTGTGCGCGTGGTGGTGGCTGGCGTCCTTTTCCGCCGGCGTCCTGGGCGGCGTGGGCGGCTGCGGGTCCTCCTTCCACGCCGCGCCCAGCACGCCGCTGCCCGCCGTCGGCATGCCCTCCATGCCCAGCTGCTTGCCGTTGATGAGCAGCGACGGGTCGGACAGGTGCCGGTGGTGGTGGTGCAGGTGCTGCTCGTGCTCGCGGTGGCCCTCTGGCGCCTCGTACGCCAGCGCCGCCGCCAGCGCCGCCTCGTCCAGGGGAGGCGCGGCGCCCGAGGGGCGGGTGGCGGCGGCGGCGGGCACCGTTGCGGGCGCGCCCGGGGGCAGGTTGAGGTTGGCGAGCGCGTCGCCGCCGCTGCTCTTGCGCCCGTCCAGCAGGTCAGCAGCGCCCCCTGCTTCGCTGGCCGTGGCGGCGGGCCCGTCCGGCGGGGATAGCGTGGAGGCAGTCGCCGCGATGGCGGCGGCGGGGCCCAGGACCGTCACCGCCAGGTGCACGTCGGACGCCGCCGGCGTCGCGCCACTGCCGCCGCGGGACAGCGCGGCGGTGGAGGGCTGCGGTGGAGGTGTGTTGGTGGGTGGGGCGTCCAGGTTGCCGCTGCTGGAGGGCTGCAGGGGCGGTGAGCCGTGGCGCTTGGTGGTGTGGCTGCGCAGGAGCGCCGGCGACGGCAGCGAGGCCACTTGGTACGCGCCACTGTCCACGCCTGGGCCTGCGTGGTGGTGTCGGGCCACGAGCACCTGGGTCAGGTTTGTGCGCCCCAGCCCTCGAGACGCGCCGTGAGAGCACCAATGGGCTCCTCTCACCGTGGAGGCTGGCGTTGGCAGAGGCGGGCAGGCTGGGCGTGTCCTCGGGCAGGGCGCCCAGCGACTGCGAATTGTGGAGGCGCCCCGGCGTGCGCCCGCCGAGCGAGTCGCCCACCGGGGTGAAGGTGTCCACGGCCACGGACGTGGGCAGCGCCATCTGCATCCCATTGCCATCATCGCCCAATCAATCGGATGCGTGAGCTGCTCAGCGGTGGGCGCCGAGCAAGGCACGTGACGGGCAGTGGGCGCGCGCGCCTGACCCACCCGCTGATTCATGCTTGTGGCCATCTGCTGCCCCAGCGCACGCCGCGACTTCATTAGCCTCGCTGATAGCATGGCCGCACGCATGGCGCCCGCGGCAGCGGCCGCCGATTGGGGAGGGGGAGCCGCTGCAGCGCCAGGTGGCATCCCGCCGCTCGGGGCGCGCACTGGCGCCGCGACGGCCACCGGCGTGCCGCTCTCGTCCATGGTGACGGCTGCGAAAGCGCGCTGGGAGTCGCTCGGGCCAGCGACCACTCGACTCGTTGCCACTCGCGACTCGTTCTCGGCCGATCGTGGCATGTGACTGCGTTGGAAACGTCAACTGCCGGCAGGCGAGAGCCTGCAGGACCCCAAGGTGACCCTCCATCAACCTTCTTCTCAAGGGGCCCCTGGGCGCTGCGCGTGTGCGTGGCGTGAGGGTCGGACCCGGCGGGCGGGTGGTCGCCGCCCAGGCGACGGGCGCAGGCCTGCGCGTGCCGTCAAGGAGCAGCAAGGAATTGCTAGCTAGCACGCTAGCTCTGTGCGCTGCCGCTGCTGCGCATGGCGGTGGCACGCGTGGGTGGCGCACGCGTGCACCACAGCACAGCGCACACGGCAAACTCCGCAAGAGCTTGACGCTTCAGCTGCAGCGCTCCTCCTCCGCCCCTCTGCTCCTTGACGACTCTTCCGACACCCGCGGGTGCGCCGCTCCCCACGGCGGCAGAAGCGTGCGCGCATCGCCACACGCGCGAATTCTCCACACCGCGCGCCTCCGTGCTGCTGCTGCCGACGCAGGGCGACATGAACGCCATTCGCTGTGCGCCTCGACTGCCGATGCGTCCCGCTCCCTGCGCCACGGCGCGACGGGCCGTCGCAGGACTCGCAGGCGCGCGCGCGAAAGCAGTGGGCAGTCTCGCTCTCCGGTCCTTCGCGCGCGAACGCGCGCCTCGCGACGCCTCTGCGTGCGGTCGGTCCTTCCCCAAGTGCGCGCAGGATCCCCGGCAGCGAGCAGGACGCGCACGCTGCGGGTGGTGCGGGCCTCCAGCAGCGCTGGTGGCAGCAACGTGAGCGGCAGCAGCGGCGCGAGCAGCAGCGGCAACCCTTCTCAGCCCCCGGTGCCAGACAACCGCACGCCCCCCACGACGTCAGGAGGCGTCAGCCGCAGGCCGCTGTTTGTGTACAGCGCCGGTGGCGGCGGCGGCGGCGAGGGCGGCGCCGGCAGCGGTGGCGGCCCACGCCCCGTGAGCACGGGCGGCTCTGGCGGCCGTGGCCGGCGCCCCGCCGCGCCGCACGGGTGGCCCTGGACCCGCGCGCTCCTGGTGCTGCTTGGCGTGTCGCTGGCCGTCCCGCTGTGGCAGTTTGTCAACCGTCGCTTCCTGTTCAAGGCGCGCAGTCGCCTTGGGGAGTTGCAGGCGCAGGCATGTTCTCGCAGCGCGCTGACGGCTCCTTCGTTTCCTCCCACATTGACGCCTCGCGTAGCCCGAGCCCGAGCACACGCTTGCCAAGGCCGAGGACGCCGCCGGGCAGGCCAAGCGCACCGCCGCAGCCAACCAAGGTGAGCCCCCGCACGGGGCCTCTGCTCACTCGCCTGCTCGCAGTGGGTCCGCGCACCTGTCGACGCTGCTCCCTCCTGCTGTTTCCCTCGTGCTCGTGGGGGCGCAGTGGGCCAGGCGGCCGACGCCGTCAAGCAGGCGACGGTGGAGCCGGTGCGCGAGGCGGTGGCGGCGGGCGCGCAGGCCGTCAAGCACAGCGACGCGGCGCGCACGGTGCGCGTCGCGACCAGAGGGAGCCACGGGGAGCTGTCCCGCTGCTCGTGTGCGTGCACTGGGTGCCGCAGCAAGCCACAGCCGCGGGCACACCGGTGGGGGCCCCGCGGCGGCGCAGGTGCAGCACAAGGCGGAGGACGCGCGCGACGCGGTGGACGTGGGGCTGTACGACGCGGCGCGCAAGGCGGAGAGGGGCGCCGACAAGCTGAGCAAGGAGGTGGGCGGTTGCAGGTGGCTTCTGATGGTAGTGGGGGTGGGGCGCCGGCATGATGGCCAAGGGAGGGTGGGCGCCAGGTGGCGTCAAAGGCCATCTACCTGGCGCGACCCGCGCAAGGCCTGCACGCACAGGTGCGCCACGGGTACGAGGACGCCAAGTCCAAGGCGGCCGACGTGGCGCTGGTGGCGGACGTCAAGTCGCACGAGGCGCAGGTCAAGGGCGGGCGTGCGCTGCGCCGCGGCAAGGAAAAGGTGCGGCGAAGGCGCGGGCTGGGCGCCGCTGGCGCGAGCGGCAGGAGGGGCCCGGGAGGATAGCCGCCTCCCTCTCGCCCTGACGCGGCCGCAGGTGTCGGACGTGGCGTTTGAGGCGGGCCGCACGACCAAGAGCGCGACCAAGAGCGCGCTGGAGGGGCTCAAGGGCGCCGCCGCCACGCTCGGGCGCAAGCTGCACCTGGTGGCCGACGCCACCGAGAGTGAGCGAGGGCACAGGTGGCCTGTTGGGGTGGGTGAGGTGAGGAGCGCAGACGGAATGCCCAAGGGTCTGCGTCTGTGGTGGGTGGTGGCGGTGGCCTCGCAGAGGGCATCAAGCAGGCGGCGGACAAGGTGGAGGAGGCCGTGGGCGTCAAGGGGACCGGCGCCACGCGCGCCGCCCGCACGGCGGACCAGGAGGCCTTCCGAAAGCAGTGAGCGCGCGTGTTGTGTGCGGGGCCGCAGGTCGATTGGTTGTTTGCCTGCCCCGCTCACCGCCGCCACACCCACGATGGCTTGCGTCGGCCGCAGGGCGCTGGCCGTGGCGGGCGGCGTGGCCATCGGCATGGGCGTGCTGGTGGCGCTGTACGCCTACGACAAGAAGGGCGGCGACCTGCGTGGCAAGGTGCGGCACCTCGAGGATTGGTGGGAGCTCGGACGGGGTGCTGGCCTGGCGGTCCTTAAAGTGATCGAGGTGACGCACGGCGCGCAGGTGCGCAAGGCCACGCAAGCCACCAAGGAGGCGGCCGACACGGCGGTGGACAAGGCGCGCAAGGTGCTGGGGCGCTCCGCCCACGAGCCCGCTGGGCCCCCCACCCCGCCCAGCGCTCCCACCATGCCGCCCGGCGGCGCCGCGCTGCCCAAGCTGCCCAAGCGCCCCTGACGCACGCGTCGGTGCTCGTGCCGTGGGGTCCACCCTGAGCTGCTCGGTGTCTGACTGTTGGCCTTTGCTGTTGCTGCAGTGCTTGTTGAAATTGCCGCGCCGGCGCGGCGCACACCCCGAACGTGGGCTTGGATCTGGGTGCTGAGAGCAGCAGCGTGATCATCAGCATCAGCAGCACCTCTGCCAGCAGCCTCAGACAGATGGCCCTCCGCCTGCGCGCCCCTGCTCCCTCGGCTGCTGCCGGCCGACCCTCCCGCGCTCCTCGCGCCAGCGTGCAGGCCAAGGCCTCGCTGCGCCACGAGGCCGCAGCGGCGGCGGCAGCTGTGGCTCTGACGGGTCAGTGGCCGCTCGCGCGTTGGAGGAGCGCGCAGCACATCTTTTTCGCCGTGCCCTCCGCACCACACACACAGATCGAAGATGCGGCAAGGAAGGAGCGGCAGCTCATTGGCAGCTTACGCATGGTGGGCACGCACCAATGCGGCGCGCAGGGCTGGTGGCTGCTGGCCCGGCCTTTGCCGGCGTGAGCCTGCTGGGCGTCAAGGACGGCGCCACCGTGGCGTCGCCCGTGCACCTCGACTTTGCTGTGGAGGGCATGGCCGTCAAGCCTGCGGCTGCGGTGAGGAGAGGGCATGCCGCGCAGGCGCTTTGCAGGCTGATCGGGACTCCAGTGCCCGTCCGCTGATCCTTGGGCGCGCACCACGTCGCACCACACGCACAGGGCCTGGAGCCCGGCGTGTCTGGCCACCACCACCTGGTCATTGACGCGCCGGCGCCTGGCGAGGGCGAGGCCATCCCCTTTGACGCCACGCACCTGCACTTTGGCAAGGGCCAGACCTCGGCCGACGTGGAGCTGGCGCCGGTGAGGACAGCAGGGCCGGTGGTGGCGGGTGTGTGGCCCCTGTGGGGACAGCCCATGTGCTACTGTGCGGTGCACGCACAGTAGCACACAGGCACCAGCGCGCCTTGCCTTCAACGTCGAGATGCGTGTGGCCTCACCTGACGTCGCCCCTGTGCGCAGGGCAAGCACACGCTGACACTGCAGTTCGCCGACGCTGCGCACGTCTCGTACGGCAAGGGCTGGCGCTCCTCTGTGACTGTCAACGTCAAGTAGGCGGCGCGCCGTGATCAGCTGCGTTTTGAGTGGAGCTTTTTCGGAGACAGTCGGACACACGAGCGCGCTGCGTTTTGCCGTGGTTCTGCAGCAGTGCCGGGAAAGCTTTTCGTGAACTTTTGCAAGGGAGGAGCGCGCTTTTGATGAGAGCAGGGGCTTTGCGGCCGCGTCACGGCTTCCACGTCTTGAGCGGGCCGTTGTCTGCGTAGGTGGCCAGCAGGTTGCGGTGCGGGTGGTGCGCCAGGCCAATCGGGCCCTTCTCGTGCGCCTGCCATGAGCACCAAGGACAGCAGCAGCAGCAGCAGCGCACGCAGTTTGAGTCGCGCCCAAGCACACAGCATGAGCCAGCCTGAGCACATTATGGCCCAAACCATCGCGCACTGACCGTGAGGATGTGCTCCAGCTTGCCGGCGGCGGTGCTGAAGCAGTAGAGGATGCCGTCCTCACCCAGGCAGTAGAGGAACTCGCCGCGCGGGGACACGCACGCCGCCACAAAGTCGCCGCCCTCGCGCTTGCCGCTCTGGCACGACTTGACCACCAAGCCCTGCACGCGCCGCGTTGCGCCACACGGCATACACGTCAGCACGGCAGGCAGGTACGCTGGCTCGCACAGCGTGGCTTTGCAGCGCAACGCCGAGCGCGCTTGCGGCCGTGAGAGGCAGGAGGCGAGGGCGAGACAATGAGGGAGGACCGCAAGCAGGCGCCTCGTTCCCGTGTCCCGCACCTGCAGCGTCATGATGTAGGCGGTTGAGGAGCGGTTGCACACGATGACGTGCTCGGGGTTGAGCGGGTGCAGCATGACGCTCTGCACCGCCACCTCCTGGCCCGCCGCCGTCTGGGGAGGCCTGCGCCGCGCAATGTGAGCAGACCGCACGGCAGCTTCGGGGCGTTGTTGCTGGCAGGCTCTGAGTCGCCTTGGATGAGGACTGGGGTTCGTCACCTCCGCTTTGCCCTTGCGAACGCACCCCTCGCGTGCAGGCACTCGCACGTCTCTGGCGTCCCCTCCCCTCCCCTCCCCTTCCCCCTCACCTCACCTCACCTCACCTCACCTCACCTCCCCTCACCTGAAGGCGTGCAGGCACTCGCACGTCTTGGCGTCCCACACGCGCACCGTGGCGTCCGACGAGGCCGACACCACCTGGCTCCCGTCGGCGCTCCACACGGCGTCGTTGACGTAGCTCGTGTGCCCGCGCAGCTCCTTGAGCATCTTGCCGCTCTTGAGCCCGTGCACGCGCACGCTGCCGTCGAACGAACCGCTCAGCACCTGCCAGCCACACATTCAGGGACACGCACAACACGCAGCCGTGAAGAAGGCGCGCCCCGTCTGCGTTCGCCGCCTGCGCGCTCCACTCCCTGCTGCCGCCACGGTGTCTCTGCAAGGCCTGGAGCCGGCTGCAGGCTGGTCGCGTCCATCGGCAAACCGACGCGGCCATGTTGGGAGGATGGGATTGGTCGGCCCCCGCCCTCCCCACAGCAACGCACACCTGGGAGCCGTCCTTGGAGAGCGAGACGCACGTGACGCCCTGCGTGTGCGCGCGGTCGAACTTGCGCAGGCACTGCCCCGACCGGATCTTCCACACCTTGATGCGCGCGTCCTGGGAGCCTGCGCGACAGCAGGGCGCGGGCGCAGGCGGGCACGCCGGCACCACAGGTGGGTGTTGAGGGTTGCCGCAGGCTTGCAGGTCCATGCGTGTGGGGGGTGCCGCATGCCTCCGTCGCAGACCAAGCAGTAGCCGGGGACGGTGTGGAAGGGTGGCGACGCATCGCTGGAGCGTGCGCCCACCCACATGCACCCGCACCCACCAGAGACGAGCAGCTCCGAGTCCCTGGAGAAGCTGAGCGCCAGCACGGCCTCGTCGTGCATCATGAAGAGCTCCTCGGCCTGGTACTGCAGGTCCTTCTTCAGCTTGCCCGTCAAGCTGTCCCACACCTGCGCCCCCACCCCAAGGGACGCGCGCGCCGTGCACAGTGCATGCACCATCCACGTAGTGAGCAGCTGTCGCACGCCCGCACCTCCCCCACACACTGGGGAAGCGCGTCCCTCCCCCACACACTGGGGAAGCGCGTCCCTCCCCTGGGCGCCTCCCCACGAGCGACCCTCCCCTGGGCGCCTCCCCACGAGCGACCCTCCCCTGGGCGCCTCCCCACCTCCCCCACAGAGCAGGCCCGTGCGCAGGCGGACTACCAGGGCGCTCCCTTGCAGCCGCTGCCCTCAGGTGGCAAACGCCGTGTGCACCACGCCGCGCACCTCGATGAAGCCGTCCACCGAGCCCGTGGCCAGCATGGTGCCGTCGGGGGAGAAGCGCGCCACCTCGGGGTGGGACTTGGCAGAGAACCTGCGAGTGGGTAGTTGGGTGGGTGGGCCGCGCGAGCGCTGCATATGTATGCACACACCGTATGCGTGCCTCCTAGGCTGCCGGCCCTGCTTTCCGGTGCCCTGGCACTGCCCGGATGTCTGAGCGCCGCGCAAGAGGCAGGCGAAGAGGTGCACGTGGCCGCTCTCGTGTGTGCGCGGTGGCAGGGGCAGGCGAGTGCCGCCCGACACCATGCTGTGCCCAGCATGGGGGGGTGCCGCTTGCGCGTGTGTGCGAGAGAGAGAGTGCAAGAGGGTGCGAGGAGGGCGGGGCCCGGGGCGGCTCACTTGATCTCGTGCTCCAGCACCTGGGGGAAGGCCTCCACCTCGTCTCTCTGGCCGGCGGCCTGCCCGCGGAACAAGTCAAACGCCACGCCGGGCGGCAGCATGCCCTGCGACTGCTGCCTGCAAACACCACGGGCAGCAAGAGAGACGAAGCGGGGCGCGGCAGGTGTCAAGTGGCGGCAGGGGTGCACGTGCATGGGTGGGGCCACGCCTGCAAGAGCGCAGGCCTCACCATTTGAGGGCTTGGCCGATGAGCGCCATGAGGCGCGAGGGCGGCACCATGGACACCTCCTGGCTCAGCGACAGCGCGATGGCCGCTCTCCGCTTCTCCTTGCTGCTGCCTTGCTGCGCGCGGCGATGAGGAGCGCGAGCACCACGTAGTGGCGCTGCTTCAGGGCCCCCACGCATCACGCCCGCCACCACCGGCGAGCAAGCAAGCCAGGGGGGCGCGCCGCACACGCGATGTCAAAGCAGCGCGCGCACCGGGTACACCTCCCGGGCGTCAAAGTAGATGCGGCCGCACAGGTGCTCCAGCTTCATGTACCGCTCCGGGTCGTCCTTCTTCATGTGCTGGAACACCTACGCGAGGAGAGAAGGGAGAGAGCAGGCGCACCACCAGCTGGGTCCCGCTCTGGGTGCCACAACCACGCCTCCGGGCGCTGCCTCCGGATGCCTGACAGACTGGCGGCCCCCCTCATTCACAAAGCACTCCGTCCGCAGCGGCTGCCAATGGTTGCGCTGCGAGGGGAGGCGTGCCCGCCCATGTGCTCCCGCCCACCCGTCCCCCAGCACAGCGTGTGCGCACGCGCCTGCGTCTGCCTCAGCATGGCGCGCGCCGTGTCGGGCTCCCGCAGTTCCACCATCTCCAGCACCACCTGCGCCACGGCATGCATGTGGCAGCACTGGCGGCGTGCGCCCAGCACGCACGACGACCATCCCCACAGTGGCCCAGCACGTCCCTCGCCTCGTCCTGCACCCGAGACGGCGCGGCTGCAGCGCCTGCTGGCCAGGAGGGGCAGAGTGCGTGTCCCTACCCACACACACACCTGCTCGTAGAGGTCCTCCAGCTTGGCCCTGGGCAGCTTGAGCTGCGCCACCAGCGGCAGCACGACGTCCCACCGCCCCTGCTGGATGTCCGCCACAAAGTTCTCCAGGCTGTCCACCGTGTTCAGGGATATCTGGCACTCATTCTGCGCGCCACCGGTGGTGCAAAGGCGACGTGCGACTCTTCGGAGACGGCGTGCGGGGCGCCTGGCGCGCGGTGCTGCCGTGGCCGGCGGCCGCCCACGCACCTGGATGGCGTTGAAGGACTCCTGCAGCCCGTTCTCCTTGCAGAACTGCAGGATGATGCGAATGACGCTGCGCAGAGGCGCGCAGAGAGGGGCGAGTCGCAACAGATCGCCGATGAGCTCGCCGAAGAGCGCGAGCTGTGCAGCGTGCACGCATGGCGTCGTCGTGCTGACGGCGCTCACTCTGACGCTTCGATCTCCAGCGACATGGCGACGCAGCTGGTTGCCGAGCGCGCTGTGCGGGCGCCACCAGTTCTGGTCTGTGCAGAAGGCTGGGGGGGCTGCTGCTGCTG
>VFQP010003230.1_pt1 | contig 16897 bp, 12 predicted proteins | sample 3512351 | NCBI WGS metagenome assembly VFQP01 (sample SAMN10412372, study PRJNA504923) | tailings metagenome | isolation source: Relicate 1 Philex TSF1 revegetated site | place: Philippines: Tuba, Benguet | collected 2017-08-29
CGCAATATCGCAAGGACACTGCCGCGCTGGGCTGCCTTGAGCCGACCGTTGAGCCGCGTGCCACTGAGAACATCGAGGGCATGCAGGCCCTGATCTCGGCCCTCGTCGCGCACGGACACGCCTATACCGCCTGTGGCGAGGTCCTCTTCCGCGTCAACTCCATGCCCGATTATGGGCGCCTGTCAGGACGCAACCTCGAGGACAATCTCGCCGGCGCCCGCGTGGCCGTTGATGCGCACAAGGAAGACGCAGCGGACTTTGTCCTGTGGAAGCTGTCTTCGCCCGAGGAGCCCGGCTGGGACAGCCCATGGGGCAGGGGGCGGCCCGGCTGGCACATCGAATGCTCGGCCATGAGCGAGCGCTATCTCGGGCAGGTCTTCGATATCCACGGCGGCGGCCTCGATCTCATCTTCCCGCACCACGAGAACGAAATCGCCCAGTCGCGCTGCGCACACGGTACGCACGCCATGGCCAATGTCTGGATGCACAACGGCTTCCTGCAGGTCGAAGGCCAGAAGATGAGCAAGAGCCTCGGCAACTTCTTCACCATCGCCGAGCTGCTGGAGACGGAAAAGTTCGGCGGGCGGACATGGCCGGGCGAAGTGCTGCGCCTCGCCATGCTGATGACGCACTATCGCGAGCCCATCGATTTCTCCCAGGCGCGGTTGGAGGAAGCGGAGGACAAGCTGCGGTCCTGGCAGCGCGCTGCGGCCGGCGCCACGGGCGGGATGGTCGACGACTCGGTGATTTCGGAGCTGCGCGAAGACCTCAACTTCCACCGCGCCTCCGTGGTCGTCGATGCCATTGCCCGCAAGGCCAATCGCGGCATTGACACTGCCGCGGGCTGCCTCGCCCGCACGCTGGAATTCCTCGGCTTGCCGTCCTCGCCCCCGGCCCCGGCGGTCGACGAAGCGCAGACCCAAGGTATCGCCGAAGCCGTCGCCGCGCGCCTCGCCGCTCTCGATGCAAAGGATTTTGCCGAGGCCGACCGCATCCGCGCCGACCTCCTCGCCCAGGGCATCCAGCTCATGGACATCCGCGACGAAGCTGGCAAGCGGCAGACAAAGTGGGAATTGAAGCGATGAGCGCCATCGTCGATCACGTCGGCTTCCGCGTTGCCGATTTCGAGGTCTCGGTAAAATTCTATCGCGAGGTACTGGCCACACTCGGCATCGAGCAGTTGGCCGACATGACCTTCGGACGGGACCGTATTGCCGGTTTCGGCCGCGACGGTCATCCGACGTTCTGGCTCAACAACGGCCGCACCGGCCGCACCGAGACGCACCTGGCCTTCGCGGCAGCCTCGCGGGCCGAGGTGCACGCCTTCTATTCCGTGGCTCTGTCGATGGGCGGGCGCGACAACGGGGGCCCGGGTCTCAGGCCGCACTACCACGCCAACTACTACGCCGCCTTTGTCCACGACCCCGACGGCTACAACATCGAGGCGGTCTGCCATGACCCTGACTAGAAGCGCCGAACTGACTGGTGGCTGCCAGTGCGGCGCAGTGCGGTTTCGCGCCCGCCTCCTGGGCCGTGGCTCCATCTGCCATTGCCGCATGTGCCAGAAGGCGTTCGGCAGCTTTTTCGGCCCGCTGGTCACGGCGCACGACGCCTCCTGGACCCGTGGCGCGCCAAAGTGGTTCCAGAGCTCCAATGCCGCGCGCCGCGCCTTCTGCGGCGAGTGCGGCACGCCGCTCGGCTACGAAACGCGGTTCGGGCTGGAACTCGCCATCGGCGCCTTCGACGATCCGTCGGTCGCCGCCCCGGTGATCCAGGTCAACCCGACCGATAAGGTCCCGTTCTTCGAGACGCTGACGGCTCTTCCTGTCCGCGACCAGCCAAGCGACGAATGGCGCGACTTCATGGCCGGCATCCACTCCAACCAGCACCCGGATCATGACACCGAAGACTGGCCGCCGCGGCAGGAGGACAGCTGATGGAGCGCTATGCGAGGGAAGTCAGCGGCGGCTGTCAGTGCGGGCGCGTCCGCTACCATACGGGCGTGATGCTCGACAACGCGCACCTCTGCCACTGCCGCATGTGCCAGAAAGCCGTTGGCAACATCTTCGCCGCGCTGGTCGCCGCGCCGCGGGAGGAGCTGCGCTGGACGCGCGGCGAACCCGCCCGCTTCCGCTCTTCTGCGCATGTCGACCGCGGCTTTTGTCGCGACTGCGGCACGCCGCTGTTCTACGACGACGTCACCGGCAATCGCATCAACCTCACGATCGGTTCGCTCGACCGCCCTGACCTGTTTCCGCCCGGCGCCAATACCGGCACCGAGGCGAAGGTCCCGTGGTTCGACGGGATCACGACAATAGAGGACGGCGGCGCCACCGAGTCCGGACGGGGTGCCTGGGCGGCTGCGATCCGGTCAAGCAGCCGCCAGCACCCCGATCACGACACGCCGGCCTGGCCCCCGGAGCGCGAGGACACCCCATGAGCGACGAATGGCCGATGCCGCCCGGCCCCTTCACCGGGGGCTGCCAGTGCGGCGCGGTACGCTTCCGTGCCGAAGCGCTGCATGACAACCCGCACGTCTGCTACTGCCGGATGTGCCAGAAGGCGACGGGAAACCTGTTCGCCGCCCTCGTCGGCGTAAGGCACGAGAACCTGACCTGGACGCGCGGCCAGCCTTCGCGCTTCCGCAGTTCCGCCGAGGTCGATCGCGGCTTCTGCGCCGCCTGCGGCACGTCGCTTTTCTACCAGTATTTGCCCGGCGAGCGCGTCGGCATGTCGATAGGCGCCTTCGACGAGCCGCATCGCATCCTGCTGCGCTGGCAGATGGGCGAGGAGGGCAAGCACCCCTCGCTGAACCACCTCGATGCCGTCGAGGGCCTGGGCACGACCGAGGCGGCCGAGGGCGACGAGCGCATGGCCGGCATCCGAGCGAGCAATCGCCAGCATCCCGATCACGATACGGACCACTGGCCGTGAGCGGGGTTCGCCTGGCCGGAGGCTGCCAGTGCGGTGCCGTCCGCTTTGCGGTGCACAGCCAGCCCGAGCGGCCCTGCGTGTGCCATTGCCGGATGTGCCAGAAAGCCGCCGGCAACGTCTTCGGGACCTTCGCCGGCGTGGCCGCATCCGATGTCGAGCTCACGCGCGGCGGGATCACGTGGTGGGTCTCGTCGTCCGGCGGCGAGCGGGGCTTCTGCCGCAATTGCGGCACGCCTCTCGCCTGGCGCAATCCCGAGCACACCTGGATTTCGATGACCATCGGTGCGTTCGACGAGCCTGAGCGCGTCAAGCCGGTCTATGCCTATGGCGCCGAAGGCATGGTGCCGTGGCTAGACGAGATGATGTCCCTCGTTCCGACCCCGACTGGCAGTGCCACTCCGCAGGCCAAGCCCGCGGGAGATCCGCACTACCAGCGCATCCGCGCCACCAACCACCAGCATCCCGACCATGACACCGTGGACTGGACGCCCCATCCGAGTTCGACCTGAATGACCAAGGACCGCCTCTACATCTTCGACACCACGCTTCGCGACGGCGCACAGACCGCAGGCATCGAGTTCTCGCTCGAGGACAAGATCGTCATCGGCCGGCTGATCGAGGAGCTTGGCGTCGACTACATCGAGGGCGGTTTCCCCGGCGCCAATGTCGTCGACACGGAGTTCTTCGCCGAAAAGCGTACGCGCAGCGCCACCTTCACGGCGTTCGGCATGACCAAGCGGGCAGGGCGTTCGGTCGGCAACGACCCAGGCCTACAGAGCCTCATCGGCTCGGCCGCCGATGCCGTCTGCTTCGTCGCCAAGAGCTGGGACCGGCAGGTCGAGATGGCCCTCGGCATCACGCTCGAGGAAAACCTGGCGAGCCTCGCCGAAAGTGTTTCCGCAGCGGCGGCCTCCAAAAGGGAAGTGCTGGTCGATCTCGAACACTTCTTCGACGGCTACAAGGCCAACGCCGCCTACGCGCTGCAATGCGTGACCACGGCCCTCGGCGCCGGCGCCCGCTGGGTGGTGTTGTGCGACACCAACGGCGGCACCATGCCGAGCGAAGTGGAAGACATCGTCACCGCGGTGCGCGGGGTCGCAAAGGGCGAGAATCTCGGCATCCACGCCCATGACGATACCGGCCAGGCCGTCGCCAACACGCTGGCCGCGGTGCGCGCCGGCGTGCGCCAGATCCAGGGCACGCTCAACGGCATCGGCGAGCGCTGCGGCAACGCCAATCTCGTCACCATCATCCCCACGCTGATGCTGAAGCCGGCTTTTTCCGACCACCTCGAGGTCGGCATCACCCCTCAGCAACTCGCGCGCATCACCGGCATCTCCCGCCGCTTCGACGTGCTGCTCAACCGCGGGTCGTTCCGGCAGGCGCCCTATGTCGGCGCTTCGGCCTTCGCTACCAAGGCCGGCATCCACGCCTCGGCCATCGCCAAGGATGTGTCGAGCTACGAGCACGTTCCCCCCGAGAGCGTCGGCAACCAGCGCAACGTCATGGTCAGCCAGCAGGCCGGCAAGTCGAACCTCATCGCGGCGCTGGCCCGACACGGCATCGCCATCGGCAAGGACGACCCGCGGCTGGACACGCTCCTGCGCGAAGTGAAGGAGCGCGAGTCGCGGGGCTATGCCTACGACGGCGCCGACGCCAGCTTCTCGGTTCTCGCCCACAGCCTGCTCGGCACGCTGCCCGACTTCTTTTCGGTCGAGAGCTACCGCACCAGTGTCGAACGCCGCCACGACGCGCGCGGCCAGCAGGTGACGGTGACGGAGGCGGTGGTGAAGATCCGCATCGACGACGAAATCCTCATGTCGGTTGCCGAAGGCAACGGCCCGGTCAATGCGCTGGACGTGGCCCTGCGCAAGGACCTCGGAAAGTACTCGGACCGGATCGCCGATCTCGAACTGGTCGATTTCAAGGTCCGTATCCTCGACGGCGGCACGGGCGCGGTCACCCGTGTGCTGGTCGAAAGCCGCGATGGTACCGGCGAGCGCTGGTACACCGTCGGCGTATCCCCAAACATCATTGATGCCTCATTCGAGGCGCTCTATGAGTCGATCACCTACAAGCTCATGAAAACCGAGGCTGGCCGGGCCTCTCGCTGATCTGGCCACGCTTGCTCCGGAGACACGAAACTGGTCGCTCCCGCCCCCGCACCCGTCCCCACGCGCCGCACTGGTCGCGTGGCCCTTGCCATTGGCGCCGCCATTGCGACCATCCTGGTCGTGCTCGGCATCGTCTTCGGTCCTCCGGCCGTCAGCTGCCTGAACGGATCGAACGCCTTCGGCGAGTGCTTCAGCGAGCGGGCCGCCGCCATCTTCCCCGGGCGCGCGGGAACCGGCACGCCGGCCGTTCCAGCCACCGCCGCGACGCCTGAGCCGGCCACGCCTGCCGGCGAAACGGCGGCCCCCGCTGCCGATGTAGCGTCTCTCCCGGCCACGCCGGAAACGTCCCTTGCCGGCGATCAGGCGAGCCCCGCCGACCCGGCCGTTCCGACCTTCGGCCTGGTGCGCGCAGAGCCCGACGGGTCCCTGGTCATCGCTGGTTCCGGCAAGCCCGGCGACGAACTGGAGCTGCGCTCGAACGGCGAAGTGATAGCCACCGCCACCGTGGAATCGAGCGGCGACTGGGTGATGATTCCCGCGCAGCCTCTGGCCGTCGGCGGCGTCGAGTTGACGCTGGGCGTCAAGGATAGCGAAGTCGCCTCCGCCGAAAGCTTCATCGTCGTCATCGACGAGGGCAAGAGCGCCAAGCCGCTCGTCGTCGCCTCCGTCCCCGGCGAAGCAAGCACCGTCCTCCAGGGTCTGGGCCGCCCCGTCCCCGGCCCGGCGGCCACCACCGAGGTCGCACAGGTTGATGCGAGCGCCGTTGAGCCCGCGGCTCCCGCCGTCGTGGAACCGGCGGCTCCGGAAGAAGCCGCACCGGCTGCCGAAGAGAATGCCGAGCCCGCGACGTCCGAACAGGCTGCCACTGCGGCAGCAGCCGAGGAGCCTGTGGCCGATCCCTCGGCAGCCGCCGCGCCGACCGCTCCAGAGGAGCCGGTGGCTCCGGTCGATGCCGCCGCGGCTCCTGCCGAACCCAATCCCGCCGACGAGCCCGCTGCCGCCGATGTTCCGATGGCGGCGGCCGAGGCGCCTGCTGCACCCGAAGACCAGCCCGCCGCGGCGGCAGAGTCAGATCCTGCCGCGATTGCGGCGGTCGAACCCGACGCGGTGATCCCCCCGTCGCCCGACTTCATCGTTCCCGCCATTCCGCCAAGCATCGACGCAATCGAGATCGAGGGCGACCGCACGTTCTTCGCCGGCGGCGGCCCGGATGGCGCAACCATGCGGCTCTATGTCGACGGCACCTACGTCGCCGACGCACAAGTCGCCGGCGGTCGCTGGCTTGTCGAGGGCGGTCCGATCCTCACGCAGCCAAGCCAGCGCGTGCGCGTCGACATGCTTGAGGAGGGCAGCGCCAACGTCGCGGCGCGCGCCGAGGTGAACTTCGTCGTCGACCTCCCGGGTGCCGTGCCAGCCGAGCCGCCGATGGCGATCGCCGCCGCCGAACCGGCTCCCGAACTCAATACCGGCACGCCGGTCGCCGAGCCCGCGCCCGGCACGACCACTGCGCCAGCCGCCGAACCACTGACCAGCGATCCCGCCCCTGCCGCGGGAGCGCCACCCGCCCTCGACGCCACGCCGTCGCCCGATGCGGCTGCCGAGGCCGCCGCTGCTGCCGTTATCGCGGCAGCGCCCGTTGCGATCGACGAAGCACCCGTCACAGCGTCCGCTGCGCCTTCAGCCGACGAGCCGGTTGTCGATTCTGAGTCAGCCGCGGGAGGGGAGCCTGCCGAGGATCCCGAGGCCACTGCTGCGCCATCCGCAGTGACAGAACCTGTGGCCGTGCCGGAGACGGAACCTGTTGCGCCCGCTTCCGAGCCGGCCGTATCCACACCCGCCGAGCCCGAGGCGGCCGCCCCGGCCGAGCCCGAGCCCACGGCTCCCGTTGAGGAACCTGTGGCGCCTGCAGAACCGGCGCCTGCAATAGCTCCCGCACCGACAGCGGCCCCCGAGCCGGTCGCTCCCGCGGACGAACCCGCGTCGCCCGACGCACTCGCCGAGACGCCGACCGCGATCCCCTCGCCACCGGTCGCCGAGCCTGTCGCTCCGGCCGAAACCGCAGCCCCGCCGGAGCCGGCGGCGGAAACGCCGGCTCCTTCGGAACCGCCACCTGCGGCAGAACCTGAAATTCCGGTCGAAGCCGCACCCGTGGTCGAAGCGCCGGCCAGCCCTGAGGCGCCGGCTGTTTCGGAGCCCGCAGTTCCTGCGGAGCCCGAGGCGCCGGTGGAGCAGCCGCCGCCGTCCGAGCCTGGGCTTGGCGATGTCGTCGTCGCGAGCGAGAACAGCGCGCCCGCTGAAGACCAGGCCCAGCCGCTGCCTGAGGCAACTGCGGTCGAACAGGCAAACGACGAAGGAACGGACGTACCCAACCCCCTCCCGGACGTGCCCGTCGCCGCGCCGGAGCGGGTCGCCGACGCCGTGGTCGAGGCGGACACTCCCGCTCCGGAGGAGGCAACGGCCGAAGAGACATCGCCACCTGCACCCACCGTCACCGAGTCCGAGCCCGAGCCAGTGCCCCCCGCGGCCGAACCCGAGAAGGCACCTGAAGCGGCCAGCACGGAGACTCCGGCACAGGGCGTCGACCCTACGGTCGAGACAACCGCCAATCCGCTCCCGGAAACCGACGACTCTGTCGCCCAGCCTGCTGAGCAGCCGGTGCCGACGCCGTCTCCTGCGGACGTGACGGTGCCTTCCGAGACGGAGCCGGCACCAGAGGTTGTAGTGCCGCCGGCTGACGTGCCGTCCGCACCCGCGCCCGTATCGTCGGCCGCTGTGCCGTCCGCCCCCGTCGCGAGCCCGGGGACCGCCGATCGCGAACCCGCGCCGTCGGGACAGCCCGCCGCTCCTGCCGTCGGGCAGGACCTCCTGGCGGAGTCGCCGGGCAACGTCGCTCCGTCGCCCGCTGGCGAGCCCGCCGTCGAGTCCGCAGAACCCGAACAGACGGAAGTACCTGCCGTCGGCGAGGCCACGGAGAGTGCCGCGCCCCCGACCACCCCCGCGGAGCAGCCAACCCTCGAGCCCGGCTCAGGCTCCGATGCGGCACCGTCCGGCTCGCAGTCGCCCGAAGAAGGCACATCGGTTGTTGACGGCAGCACGCCCGTCGCGCCCTCCGAGGGTCAGACGCCCCCAGTCGTGGGAGGGGAAGCGCCAGCAAGTGCCGAGGTACCCGACGCTCCGCCGGCCACCGCCGAGTCGACCGTCACGGAAACGCCGGACGCCGTGGAACCGGCGCCCGTCGAGCCTGACGCGAGCGTCCCGGCCCCTGCCACGGAGCCGGCGGCACCAGCCGAGCCCACTTCGGCAGCACCCGCGACGCCGGTCGAAGAGGCCCAGCCGACGCCGGCTGCACCCGTGACCTCGGTCGAGCCGACCCCGGCCGCACCGGACGCACCCGCTGCGGTCGTCGAACCGGAGCCGGAACCGGAAATCCCGACGCTGGTGGCGACTGCGCGTGGCGACGATCCGGAAGCGATGCGTTTTGCCGCCGGCAAGGCCATCATCCGGCGCGGCGACAATCTGTGGACGATTGCGCGGCGCGTCTACGGCACCGGTCTCAAGTACACGACGATCTACGAAGCCAACGAAAGCCAGATCGTCAGTCCGCACCTGATTTACCCCGGCCAGGTCTTCGACCTGCCGACCGAGTAACAGGAGAGGGGGCGGCCAGGTCGGCCGCTCCCGCCGCTCATACCAGCTTGAGCAGCCCTGCCGAGGTCGGGAGAAATCCGGCCGCACGGTAGAAGTGGTCGAGGTGCGGCTCATAGTCGACATGAAGCCACTCGGCGCCGCGTTCGCGTGCTGCGGCGATGGCCCGTCGGACGAGTTCCGTCCCGATGCCGCGACCGCGCCATTCCGGGTGTGTCATCGTATCGACTAGGAAGGCGTGCCGCCCGCCATCGCCGGCGACGTTGACGTACCCGACCAGCGCGGCGCCGGCAAAGGCACCGATATGGACCAAGCTCCTGGCCCAGAGCCGTTCGGGATCGTCGACGTTCCCGGTGCCCCACGCCGCCAGGTACAGCACGTCGAACGCACGTCTCTCCGGGCGCGGGTCTATGCGGAACGCGACGTCCGAGCTCACTCGGCCGCCGGCATGCCGCGCTTGACGAAGCCCTGGGGGTCCTCCGCAGTGCGCCGCACCAGTTCTTCCGCCTCGTCGGCCTCTCTCTGGCGGTCCCACATCTGTGCGTAGAGGCCTGCCCGCCGCAGCAGCTCGATATGCGTGCCCCGTTCTGCGATCTGGCCGTCGCGCAGCACGATGATCTCGTCGGCGTTGATCACGGTCGAGAGGCGGTGCGCGATGACGACGGTGGTTCGGCCGGACGAGACGGCCTCGAGCGCCGTCTGGATGTCGCGTTCGGTCTTGGTGTCGAGCGCTGAGGTCGCCTCGTCGAGGATCAGGATCGACGGACCCTTGAGGATGGTACGCGCGATGGCCACGCGCTGCTTCTCGCCACCAGACAGCTTCAGTCCTCGCTCCCCCACCGGCGTTTCAAAACCCTTGGGCAGGCGCTCTATGAACGTCTCGATCTGCGCCGCCCGGGCCGCCGCCTGCACGTCGGCGTCGCTTGCGTCCGGTCGGCCGTAGCGGATGTTATAGGCGATGGTGTCATTGAACAGGACGGTGTCCTGCGGCACCATGCCGATGGCGGCGCGCAGCGACTCCTGCGTCACGTCGCGGACGTCCTGCCCGTCGACGGTGATGCGCCCGCCGGTGACGTCGTAGAAGCGGTAGAGCAGGCGCGAAATGGTCGACTTGCCGGCCCCCGACGGCCCCACGACGGCGATGGTTTTGCCCGCCGGAACCTCGAACGAAATCCCCTTGAGGATCGGCCGGTCCGGGTCGTAGTGGAAGGTCACGTCCTCGAACTTCACCGTCGGGCCGCTGATTGCCAACGGATGTGCGCCTGGCCGATCGGTGATTTCGGGCTCGCGGTCGAGGAGCTTGAACATCTCCTCGATGTCCGTCAGCCCCTGCCGGATCTCGCGATAGACGAAGCCGATGAAGTTCAGCGGCCGATAGACCTGCATCAGGAAGGTGTTGAGCAGCACGAAGTCGCCGACGGTCAGCGACCTGTTCATCACGCCCACCACCGACATCACGCCGATGCTGATGACGCCGGCATAAAAGATCAGCGCCTGTCCGAAGTTGAGGAAGCCGAGCGAGGTCCAGATCCGGATGGCCGAACGCTCGTAGCGCGCCATCGAGGCGTCGAAGCGGTCGGCCTCCATCTTCTCGTTGGCAAAGTACTTCACCGTCTCAAAGTTGAGCAGGCTGTCGATCGCCTTCGAATTGGCGTCGGTGTCGCTCTCGTTCATGTCCCGGCGGATCGAGATGCGCCAGTTCGAGGCCTTTATCGTGAAATACAGATAAAGCCAGATGGTGACGACGAGCACGCCGAGGTAGCTCACGCCGAACATCACCACGAAGATGACGCCGACGATCAGGAACTCGACCAGCGTCGGCGCCGTGTTGAGCATCGTGAACCGCACGACGGTCTCGATGCCCTTGGTGCCGCGCTCGATCACCCGCGACAGGCCGCCGGTCCGCCGGGCCAGGTGGAACCGCAGGCTGAGCCGGTGCATGTGGATGAAGGTGCGATGCGCCAGCTGCCGCACCGCGTGCTGGCCCACGCTGGCGAACAGCACGTCGCGCAACTGCTGAAACCCGGCATCGATGATGTTGCCGACACCGTATGCCACCACGAGCACGATCGGCACCGCGAGCCCAAAGATGACTGCCGCATTGGCGCCGCTGCCGTCGAGGCTGTCGATGATGCCCTTGTAGGCGAAGGGCACCAGCGTCGTCGCCACCTTCGACACCAGCAGCGCGCCGATGGCGAGCACGACACGCAGCTTCAGGTCGCCGCGGTCCGCCGGCCACATGTAGCCCCACAGATTGCGGACGGTGGCGAAAAGACTTCCCTCGTCCGCGCTGACCGTCGGACGCTTCCTTGCTTCCTCTGTGTTGGACATCAGGCCGGTTCCGATTCCGGCAAAGTCGGCGCGCCGGGGACGGAAAGTCCGTCGAGCAGACCGGAGCAGGCGAGGTTCACCTCCTCGATGCGCTCGCGCCTGAGGGTGTAACAGTTGCGGGTGCCGCGCGCCTGCCGCTCGATGAGTCCGGCCTCGAGCAACACTTTAATGTGCTGCGATACGGTGGACTGGGCGAGAGGAAGGCTCTGCGTCACGTCCGTGCAGCAGCACTCGGACGGGCGAGCAAGCAGGCGAAGGATACTGAGGCGCACCGGGTGACCCAGTGCGCGCATGATGGCTGCGAGATCGTCGTCCTGCATCGAAAACCCCGTCTATCGTTATCTTGCGATAAAGGAACCGCCCGCTCTAGGCAACACCATTGCGGTGGAATCCGCTCTCACTCGGTGTCCGTCATCGGCGCCGCCTGCGTACGCAGCCACGCACCCAGGACGTCCGTTCGGCCCCCCTCGATCAGGTCGGAGGAGTTTGTGGTCGGAGTAGGGGAGGCTAAATCAGGCCAAGGTCCCGCATCCCTCATGCGCCACCAAGGGCCCTGATGAGGGCGTCGTGGATCGAAAGTGCATTCTCGAGCGTGCGATAGTCGGCCATCGTCAGCCCTACCGCGCACGGGCTTCAGCGCTTCTTGGGAATGAGCACCGCCGCTTCGCGATCGCCCTTGGTGATACGCACGGGCTCGCGCTGAGCGGTCTCGGCACTTGGCCGAAGCGGTTCTTGGCGTCGGTTGCACTGATGGTGCCATGAATAAAAGAAGGCCCGCATCGCTGCGAGCCTTCGCATCCGAATGCGGCGGGGTTACTCCGCCGCCTGCCGGCTGACGATCGTCACGCCGTTCTTTTCGGTTTCCACCAGCCCGGTCCCATCGGGCTTGAGATAACGCTCGCGCACCGTGTCGGTGGGTTCGGGCACGTCGACCACGACGCCTTCCGGCGTCACGGCCTTGCGGCGCCCGAAGCCGAAGAGCCGGGCGAAGAAACGCCCGATTGCCGCGAAGAAACCCCCGACCGCCCTGAGCTGGTGCCAGATCACGGACGGCGCGGTGATCATCACCGGCACCATCACCAGCGTCAGCAGCGTCGAGAAGAACAGGCCCGAGACCAGCGCCGCCGACAGGTGCACGAACCACGTGCCGGCAAGGCCGCCGAGGACGATTTCCCGGCGCAGGAAGTCGAACTCGATGTTAATGGCCATCGGAATGACGCCCAGCGCCGTCACGGTCGCCGTCAGCAGCACCGGACGGATGCGCTGCGAGGCCGTAATCAGCATCGCCTTGATCGGCTCGACGCCGTCGTCGCGCCGGTAGTGGTTGTAGGTGTCGATAAGCACGATGCCGTTCTTCACCACGATGCCGGCCAGGGCCACGATACCGAGGCCGGTCATGATCGCCGAGAAGCTCATCCCCGTCACCAGCATGCCCAGCAGCACGCCGGCGATAGACATGACCACCGTCGTGAGGGTGACGAAGACCTGGTAGAACGAGTTGTATTCGATCAGCAGGATGCCGGCGATCAACGCCAGGGCCGCCAGCAGCGCCATGACGATGAAGCTGTTCGTGTCGCCGATCTGTTCCGAGGCACCGCCATAGGCGATGGTCACGCCGGCGGGCCATTCCTGCGTCGCCGCCCATTCCTGCAGCTGCGAGATCTTCGCCTCGGCCAGCACCGGCTTGCCTTCCGCATCCGTGGGGTTGAGGTTGGCTGCCACCGGCATGACGTAGACGCCATTGCGCCGCTGGATGTTGGCCACCTTCTGAACGGCCCTGCGCTCGATGAAGTTCGATACCGGGATCAGGCCCTGCGCTGTTACGATGCGCAGCGAGTCCAGCGTGTCGAACGTCCGCTCGTCCTGCGGCAGGCGCACAACGATGGGCAGTTCGTCGTCGAGCGAAGGATCCTTGTAGCGGTCGAGCTCCACGCCGCTGGTGACGAGCTGGACATAGGGTGCCAGGTCGCGGACGCCGATGCCGTAGCGGGCCGCCTCGTAGCGGTCGAACGTAACCTCCCAGTCGATGCCGGGGGAGGGGCGTCCATCTTCGACGTCCACCGTGTCGCCCAGCTGGAACTCGATGTACTCGCGCAACTTGGCGACCGACGGGGCGATATCGGCGTAGTTCGTGCTCTCGACGCGAAGGTTGATTGCCTTGCCGGCCGGCGGCCCGTTCTCCACCGCCGAAATCTGCACCTCGAGCCCCGAAATGTCGGCGACGCGTTCGCGGATGTCGGCGAAGATCTGGGCGGCCGGCACGCGGTCCTTCCACGGCAGAAGCTGCAGCTGGAACTGGCCTATGGTGTCCGGCGGTCCCCCGCCACCCATCAGACCGCCACCACCGCCGCCGCCACCGGCGAAGGTCATGATCGAGTCCTGGATGCCGGGCACCTGCAGGATTTCCTTCTCGACCTCGATCAGCAGGTCGCGAACCTCGGTCGGCGAATAGTTTCCACGGGCCACCACCGACACGGTGCCGAATTCCGGCTCGGACGCCGGGAAGGCTTCGACGCCGGTCGGGTTCTGCGCGTACATCACGAAGATGGCGACGATCACGGCAAAGCCGACGGGCAGGGTGATAAGCGGCGTATGCAGCAGGCCGTTGAGGAACCTTACGTAAATGCCCGTCAGCCCACCCACTTTCTTGGGATGGAACTTGTCGGGATACATCACGATGTCGGCCTTGGCCTTTTCCTTCTCGTCGACGTGCGACTTGGCGATGATGCCGCCGATGATCGGCAGGAAGATCAGCGCCGAAATGAGCGAGGCCACCATCACCACGATGACGATGATGGGCAGGTAGCTCATGAACTTGCCGATGATTCCCGGCCAGAAAAGCAGGGGGATGAATGCACCCAGCGTGGTGAACGTCGCCGAGACCACCGGCACGAACATCTTGCGCGCCGCGAGGATGAAAGCTTCCCTCTTGGGCACCCCTTCCTGCAGCTTTCGCTCGGCGTATTCCACGACCACGATGGGGTCGTCGACGAGCACGCCCACGGCCAGCACGAGCCCGAACATGATCATCATGTTGACCGTCATGCCGAGCATCTGCACGACGAGGAAGGCGATCATGAACGAGATCGGGATCGACAGGCCGATCATGATGGCGGCGCGGAACCCAAGGGTCGCCACGCAGGTGATGAGCACCAGGGCCACGGCGGTCAGCACTGCCGCTTCCAGCGAACGGTAGAGCGACTTGGTCGTCTCCGCCTGGTCGTTGAGGAAGCTGTGTTCGACGCCGGTCGGCCATGACGCCGTCACTTCCGAGGTGATCCGGCGCACTTCGTCGGACACTTCGATGACGTTGGTGCCGGTCTTCTTGATGACGCCGAGGGTGATCGCCGGCTGGCCGTTCACGCGGGCAAACTGCGTCGCATCCTTGAACGTGCGGGTGATCGTGGCGACGTCCGAGAAGGTCACGACCGCCGAACCGTCCGACTTGATCGGCAGGTTGAAGACGTCAGCCGCGGTCGTGATCAGGCCCGGCACGCGAACGGTGAATGAGCCCTGTCCAGTGTCGAGCGTGCCGCCCGAAACGACCATGTTGTTGCGGGCCAAGGCGTCGAACAGCTGCGCCGCCGTCAGGCCGTAGGCCTCGAGCCGGCTGGTATCGATGGTGATCGCCAGCATCTCGTCGCGGGCGCCGGAAATGGTGACGCTCTGCGCGTCCTCGATGCCCTCGAGGGCCTTCTTCAGCGCCTTGGCCGAGGTGATCAGCGCGCGCTCCGGTACGTCGCCATAGATCACCACCTGCAGGGTCGGGAAGTCCGAGAACGAGATTTCCGACACCGTCGGCTCGTTGGCATCCGCCGGCAGTTCCGCGGAGACCCCGTCGAGAGCCGCGCGCACGTCCGACAGCGCCTTGTCCGCATCGGCATTGGCGTCGAACTCGAGCGTTACCGATGCGTGGCCGAGGCTGGCGGTAGAGGTGTAGTTCACCAGCCCGTCGATCTCCTTCACCCGGTCTTCGATCGGCTGGGCGAGAAGGGTGTCGGCATCCGCCGGCGACACGCCGGATTGGCTCACCGAGATGTAGAAGTACGGAAAGTCGACAGCCGGGAAACTTTCCTTGGGCAGGGAAGTGTAGGCCCCGAAGCCGGCGACCATCAGGATGACCATGATCGTCATGATCACCCGTGGCATACGCAGGAGGCGTTCGATGAAGTCGAGCATGGGTCAGCCCTCCTCGGCCTGCGATGCGGCAACCTGCTGGCCGGCCTGGACGAAGTCCTGCCCGACGGTGATGATGTCGACCGAGAGCGGCAGGCCGGTGACCCACATGCCTTCCCGCGTGTCGTTGACGATGGTGATCGGGTAGAAGACGACCTTACCGTCCTTGTCGACGGCGCGCACGCCCATGGTGCCGTCGTCGTCGAGCGTCAGCACGGACTGCGGCAGCAGTTGCGCCGGGGCACTGCCGAGGCTCACGATCGCGGTTGCGGTGACGCCGGCGCGCAGGGCCCTGTCGCTGTTGGGAATGGAGATTTCCACCGGGAACGAGCGCGTCGCGGGATCGGCGACCGACGCGATGTAGGTGACCTTGCCGGTCGCCGCCTCACCGCTGATCAGCGTGATCGAAGCATCGAGCCCCAGTCGCGCCAGACCGATCCGCGCCTCGGGCACGTTGCCCACAAAGATCAGCGGGTCAAGCTGCACGATGGTGGCGCAGGGCTGTCCGGCCGCGAGCATTGAGCCGACGGACGTGACAGGGTCCTGCACGATCCCCGACGACTTGGCGAAGATGCGAGTGCGCTCGAGTTCTGCGAGGGCATTGTCCACCTGCGACTGCGCCGCCGTCAGCTGCGCCTTGGCACCCTCCAGCTGCACTTCGAACGGCCGCGCCGTGTTCGCGGCAGCGATGCCCTGGGCCCGCAGCTGGGCATTGGTGTCGTAATCGGCCTGTGCCGTGGCGAGCCCGGCCTGGGCCTGGGCGAGTGCCGCGCGTGCCTGGTCGACCGCCGCCTGCCGCGTACCCGGGTCGATGGTGCACAGCAGGTCGCCTACGGCCACGGCGTCGCCCTTGGCCACTTCGACCGAGTTGACGATCCCTGTAGTCTCGGCCGAGGCGGTCACGGTGGCGCGCGCTCGGGTTGTGCCGCGCAGCGGCACGTCGATGGACATGGCCTTGGCAGTATAGGTCTTGACCCGTACGGAGCGCAGGGCGGCGCCCTCGCCGATGCTGGTCTCCTGCCGTTGGGCGATAGTCAGGTGCGGATCGACCTCGGCTTCGGCGTGATGCTCGACGAGCACTCCCTTGTCCGCAAGCGCGGTCTGCACCGGCCCGTCCTTGCCTTCGAACAGCGCCAGCACCGGCTCCTCGCCGTTGCCGGGTCCCTTGCCGCCCTGAACGAACGTCCCGGTCGCCAGCCATGCGCCAGCGACCAGCGTGATCAGCAGCGCCAGACCATAGGAAAAAACTGCACGCATCGGACTTGCCCCGTCACTCTGCCGCGTCTGCGTTGACGCGCTCGGACCCGGCGAGCGCGATCAGTTCAGACATGTGTGTTTCGAAATGCCGGACAGCAACCTCGATGGTCGCCAGCCCGTAGTTGATCACCCATGCGTCTCCCGCATGGCTGCTCTGCTCGGCCTTAGCCTTATGCAGTTGCGCCAGACCCTCGCGCATCCGCTCGAGGTGCTGCTGGGCTCGGCTCCTCACCACTTCGGTCGGCAGCAGGTGCGCAAACCGCGCGAAGAGCAGGAAGGGACTGCGGAAGACTTCCTCGCCAAGCGGCTCATGCAGCGCTTCGACGAACGCTGCTCGGCCGGCCTCGGTGATGCCGTAGATCTTTTTCGCCGGCTTTCCGGATTGTTGCTCGACCCGGCTCGTAACTAGTTGATCGGCTTCGAGTTTTGCCAATGCCGGA
>VFQP010003233.1_pt1 | contig 16886 bp, 18 predicted proteins | sample 3512351 | NCBI WGS metagenome assembly VFQP01 (sample SAMN10412372, study PRJNA504923) | tailings metagenome | isolation source: Relicate 1 Philex TSF1 revegetated site | place: Philippines: Tuba, Benguet | collected 2017-08-29
GTGTGCTGCCGCTGAGTGGTGAGCGAGGGCGTGGTGAGCGAGAGGGTGGTGCTCTTGTGGTCGTAGACGCTGTGGGTGGACACTCTGTGTTATGTTCTTGACATTTCGCGCTTTTGTTGCGGGAGCGACGTGTGCCTGCACGCCCGGCGCGGCGGCGGTCCGCCACGCCCGCCGAGCGTGCGTGTGCTGCGCCCCGTGTTCGGGTGACTTGCTGCTGACGTTCGGGTGGGCTCAGGTGCCTGCTCGTGGTGGTTGGGTGTGCACGCCCCCGGCCGCTCCCACGGCGATTTTGCAGGGCCGTAGGCGGTGCGGCCGCGCGAGTGGGCCGGGGCGCTGCTGGGGAGGGACGCGTTTCCTGATGCTCCACCTCTGCGTCGAGGTGCCCACCTTCCTCCTCCTCATCTGGTTGCTGCTCTGGTGGTGATGGTGGTGCAAATGCGCAAACGAGCCTGCTGCTGCGCGGAGTGAGGGATAGCCGCGAGTGCCAGGCAGCTATCCCTCAAACGAGGGTGGCGGCCACCCACACGCGCATGAAGATTGAGTGGCACACCACACGCAACAGCAACAGCACACACACGTACTCTGCAAGCACAAAGCTGCTGCTCTGGCGCCTCCCGCTCCTGCGCAGCGTCGTGCTCCCCCCTCCCGCTCCGCCCAGCAGCACCACCACCGCAGCTTGAGCAGGGCGCATCGCGCGCGTCGTGGCAGCGTGTCAGCAGCACCAGCAGCACCTCGCGCGCCTGCCCGGGGGATGGCGAGCGTTGCGGCCACGCGAGGACTGCTGGCGGAGGTGGCCCTGTCGCGCGAGGCGCTCGAGGACGGGACATTCAGGCGGCGCATCGAGCAGGTTGGGCGCGCGCTCGCCCTGTCTCCTCAGCAGCAGCCCGAGCTCGACGTGCTGCTCAGCGAGTAGGTGGCTGCAGGTGAGCACCTTGTGCTCATCGCCGCTGGGCAGCCAGGATCCACGGCAAGCAGCATAGCATGCGCACGCTCTGATGCGCCTGTGCAGGTGGTGGCGCCACGGCGCTGCAGCCGGAGCAGGTCGTTCGCGCGCTGGGCGTGCTGTACGACGCGCTCGCGCAGCTCAACCCACGCGCCCTGGCCGTGCCGCTCACAGCTCTAGCGGGATGGGGCCCAGGTGAGCAGCGGAGCAGCACCGTTTCTGGCGCAAGAGCAGGCCACCCCTGGCCACGAAGCTGCCACACCGTGACCCGCACGCATCACTGATGGTGCACCACACCGCTCGCAGAAGACGTCGCGGGCAAGGCGCGCGCCGCCGCAACGCTGGTCCACGCCACAGCGCCCGCGCCGACGCGCCTGCCAGCACCCTCCACCTCCACCTCCCAGCAGCTCGTCGTGCTGGCGCCGCCTGAGCCCCCGGCGGTTCCCAGCGCCGGCCACCAAGGCGACGCCGCGGCGCCAGCACAAGCCGAGCACGTGCAGCTGCCTCGCGTCATCTGGCCCGGGGCGGACGACGGTGCCTCTCCGGGCGCCGGCGACCAGCCGCCGCTGCTGTTTGACCACGTGGCGGTGGGCGGGACGTTTGACCGGCTGCACTGTGGGCACGAGCTGCTGCTGGCGACGACGGCGCTGGTGGCCAGGCGGCGCGTGTACGTGGGCATCACCGGTGCGCTCAATTGTCACGCGGGGCGAAGGAGTCGTGGCTCGTGGTGGGCAGGGTGTTCGGGTGACCGTCCTCGCACTCGGTGATGAGTGCTGCTTGTCGTGGTGTGTGCCCCCAAGTGCAGCGGACAAGCTGCTGGTGAACAAGAACCACCGGGAGCTGCTGCAGCCGTACGAGCAGCGCAGCGAGCAGGCGCTGCGCTTTGTGCGCGCGGTGCGGCCGCACCTCGAGGTCAGCTCGGGAGCGCTCACCGACCCCAAGGTGAGGCCTTTCTCCTTGCGTGGGTCGGTTGGGAATCCCCTGGGCCACGCTGCACGGCGACTGCCCCGCTGGGCGCGCGACAGCTCGATGTGGGGCATTCGGCGATGTGGGCGCGCTGTGTGTGTGCAGGAGCCCACCCAGGCCGAGCTGGACCCGGCCATGCAGGCGCTTGTGGTGAGCCAGGAGACGCTGCCCGGCGGGCTGCACATCAACGAGGGGCGCGTGCGCCGCGGCTTTGCGCCGCTCGTCATCGTGGTGGTGCCCGTCATCGGCAGCCACGACCCGCGGCACAAGCTGAGCAGCACGCAGCTCAGAGCGGACGATGCTGCCGCCAAGCAGGAGGTCGTGCTGCGGTGATGCTTTGTGTTGCGGGCCCGCCCCCATGTGCAATCCGCGACACCCCGTAATCCAGAGGAGAGAGCAGCAGCACCAGCAGCACCAGCAGCAGCAGCACCAGCAGTGTGGCTCAGCAACAGGTTGGCGAGCTCCCAGCGGAGTCCTGCTCTGGTGTTCGCCTTCCCTGGAGCAGCTGGATGCATGGGATCGCCAGCGCTGCGGCTGCACCTGGTGCTCTACAAGGTCACGTTCGTCCCGGGAGAGCGTGTGGTCTGCTCGGTGCAGGTTCGTCGCAGCAAGCAGGAAGGAAGGAAGCAGGAAGGGTTGGCTCGCAGCGCGCGTGCAGCTGCAGAGCTCAACGAATCGATTGCCACGATGGTGCGATGTTGGCCGCAGCTCTACAATGAGGCGGGAGAAGACGGGCGCGGCGGCGTGGCTGCCGACATCAAGCAGCTCGTGGTCACCTCGGTGGGCCAGGAGCGCACAGACACGCACTGGGTGCGCAGGCTGCACCGGCCAGAGGTGCCGCCTGAGCCATCCGGAGAGCCCAGGGTGAGCAGCAAGTGCCAATTGGCACTTGCGCGCGCCAGGCGCTGGCCGCGAGCACGGCGCGGCGGGCGCGTCGACGCTGCTCTCCTCCTCTCCTTCTCCCTCCTGCACGCAGAAGAACGTGCGCACCATCTACCGCACGCTGCCCGTGGCGCTGCTCCAGGACACCAGGGTGCCGCCCGGCGCGTGCCACCAGTTCCAAGCCAGGTGCGCCGTCGCGGCGATCTGAGCACCTCCGCCACGGCGCATGCTTGCCCACACCTGCCGTGCAGGGCAGGGCCACCTGCGTCCACGCCTGAAGGTTTCTCTGGCAGCCACCTACGACAGGTCCAGGTGTGAGGCCAACTCTGGGCGGTTTGGGCGCACACGCCACGCAGGTTCCGCCTGCCCGACACGCTGCCGCCCACCTTCAAGGGGCAGGCGTGCCGCTTCAGCTACCAGCTGCACGTGCGCGCGCTCTACACGCAGCAGCAGCCAGGTCAGTCACTTGCAACGGTTCAACGAGCAGTGCGACTCAGTGCACGCTGTGGGCTCCCTGCTGCTGATTCACTGGCCACCCCGCCGTGACGCGCGGCTGTCCTGCCGCAGGCGCGCACGCGCCCACCACGTTCGAGACCACGGCTAGCGCGCACCTCACCGTGCTGCCGCCCAGCTGCACGCCCGGCGGCGCGCCGCCGGGCCACGCAGCCGGCACAGGCAACCACCTGCTCAACCGCCACAGCCTGAGCCAGCAGCCCTCCAACCTCCAGCACGGCGGCTCCCTCCAGCAGCAGCAGCAGCAGCAGCAGCAGCAGCAGCAGCAGCAGCAGCAAGCGCGCCTCACGTCGGCGACGCTCCCACCCTCAGAGCTCCCGAGCCAGCCAGGCAGCCCGGGGTCGCGCCTTGGGGGCGACGACGGCGCGGCGTGGCCGGGGGCGGCGGGGGCGCAGGCGCTGGGGCCGCCGCGGCCCAGCGGCACGGGAAGCGAGACGCAGTCAGTGTACGGCGGCGGCGGGGGGGCGGGGCAGCAGACGCTGTACCCTCCGCCGGTTGGCGGCGCGGGCGACGGCGGGCCGGCGCGGCCGCCGCTGATCGACTACCCGCTTCTGCAGCAGGTCAAGGTCAAGGTCAAGGTGCGGACGGTGGTGGTGCACGCCTCGCGCAAGTCTGTGCCCGGTCGGGAACGGTGGTCAGTGACAGCGGAGGTGCCATGAAGCATGTGTGCGCCCCCGGCGCCGCGCAGGAGGTGCCGGTGGACCCAGCGCTGCTGCACGGCCAGCTGCACGGCGGCGGCTTGCAGGGCGGAGGAGGCAGCCACCTCGGCAGCGGGCAGCTGCCGCCAGAGTCGCCCTCGCAGATCAGCACCGCCGTCACGCCCTCGCCCAGCCCCTCTGTCAAGTCGCTCGGCGACCACCACCACCACCACCACCATGCGGCAAACCCTAACGGCGGCTTGCTCACGCCGCCGCGCTCCCGCAGCAAGGCCAACCTGCAGCAGGCGCAGCAGCACTACCACCACGCGCACCAGCTCTCCTCCCCGACGCCCGCGCACGCCCACGACCACCCGCAGCACCACCTGCACAGCAACGGGGGCCACGGCGAGCACGCGCACGCCGCCGCCCCGCCGCTGCCCTCCGCGCGACACCGCGGCGCCGCGCCGCGCCCTACTTCGTACGCGGGGTCCCCGGTGCGGGGGCATGCGAACGACGCCGGGGGCCACCCGCAGCACCAGGGCGCTTCGCCAGCGTCCGCTGGCGGTGGCGGCGGCGGCGGTGGTGGTGTGGGCTCGTCTTCGGAGGACTCGTCAGACGACTCTGAGTACGGCGACCAGGGGTCTGCGGCGGCGGCGGCGTGGCGGCGGCGGCGCAACAGCCGCGCGGTGCTGGGCGGCGCGCGGAGCCTCGGCGCGCCGCTGCTGGCGGCGCCGGCGGCGCGGGCGGGCGCGGCGGGCGGCGGCGCGGCGGGCGCGGCGCAGCAGCAGCAGCAGCTGGCGGCGTTCGGGCACGCCTACACGCTCAAGCTGAGGGAGCACACCATCATGCGCGTCACGCTCCAGGTGCGTTGGTGTCGTGACGCGCCTGGCTTGCGGGCACGAGCGGCCGTTTCCGTTTGGCGTGGGCTCGCTGCTTCGTTGTGCGTCAGCAGCCAGGGTGGCGTTTTGCTCATGGCGGGCGTCTGTGTGTGTTGTGGCACCACCGCAGGCGCCGCTGGACAGCAGCGTTCTGCAGCCGGGGTGCAGCTTTGGCGGCCTGGTGGAGCTGCGGCCCGGTGGGCTGGCCTCCCCGCCCGCGCTGCTGTGCCACCAGCTCAACGTTCTGCTCGAGTCTGAGGAGGTGAGCGCGCCTCCTTTGCAGCATGCACAATGCGCGGTGGCCCGGCCGCTGCCCGCCGCGCCACCCTCACCGAAAAGCTCACGCGATTGACTCCTCCGCGCCGACCGTGACCAGCAACTGACGCGCACAGAGCGCTAGGTTCTGCGTCTGCAGCCGCGTGGAAGCGTGACGTCTGATGGTGCTGAAGGAGTGGTTCAGCGGCGTGCAGCTGTCCTGTGTGCACGCGTGTGCACATTGGTGCCGCAGGTGGTGCCGGCGGAGTACAGCACGCGTGGCTCTGGCAAGCAGCCAGGCGTGATGCGCCGGCTGCTGTGCGAGCACCAGGAGATCACGTCCGACATGGCTGTGGCGCAGTTCCTCTTCTCCGTGCCCAGCGGCGCCACGCCCTCGTTCGAGACGCCCATCGTGGCCCTCAAGTGCGTGGTCGGGCGGAGGTGGCCGGGGGTGGTCAGAGTGGGGAAGGCGCAGCGCGTGTAGCGAGTTGGCGGGTGTGCGCGGAGCAGGCCACACGTGGGTGGCGCCATCGTCGTGGCGTGCGCGCTGTGCAGGTGGGTGCTGCGGTTCGAGCTGACGGTGGGGCCTCCGTTCCCCGTGCTGGGCCTCAACGACGGCGCCGCCGCTCCACGCCCCAGGACGCTGGAGGCCTTGAGCTGGCACCTGCCTCTGCTCGTGCATGGCCCGCTCGGGGCCTGAGCCCTGGTGGGCCGCGGCTCGGGCAAGCATCGCCGGGATCGGCTGTCGCGAGCGATGTGGCGCCTTGCAATTCCTTGTTGATGAGATGATCGCTGCGCTCGGCGCTGCAGCTCGTCCGGCAGATGCAGAGAACCCGTAGATGACGACCTCGGCGAGCGAGCGCAAGGGGGGCCCGGAGCGGTCAGCAGGCGTGCCACCATGGCGAGCACGGATGCAGAACTGGACTTGGACGCGGAGCTCGACCGGGAGCTCGCGGCGCTGGACGCCACGGACCTGCGCACCTCGATCGACAGGTTGCTGCTCGGCCAGGGCGGTGGCTTTCAAGGACTGCACGGTGAGCTTCATGTGCTCAACTCCGTGCTGATGATTGGTGAGTCGTGGCCATGCTTGCCTCGGGCACCGTCATGCGACATGCGCGCACACACTACCGCGTCGCGCACGCATGAGCAGCCTGCAGCGCGTCTCTGCATGCAGCTCACGGCATATGCGTGCGTGCTCTTGCGTGCATTGCAGCGGGGGATGGGGAGGGGCGCGCCGAGGCGGGCTTGAGCGGCGCATCGCGGCAGGACGGCGGTGGCAGCGATGAGGAGCAGGAGGAGGAGGAGGAGGAGCCAGAGTCGCTCCGCGCGCTCAAGGAGGCGTTCTGCAGGCGGGAGCAGCAGTGCGACGTCTTCCTGCAGGAGCTCCAGCACGCGGCCGCCCCAGCGCTCCCACGCCAAGCTCCACCCGTCAGCGAGGGCCCCCCCGACCACCCGCAGCCACAGCTGCAACCTGCCACCGATGAGGAAAGCGTCACGCCGGCGAAGCTGCTGGCCGCGACGTCCGTCCAGGCCGCCATGGCGGCCTTGCAGCAGGCCGTTGCGTCCGCTCCGCAGCGCGCACGCTCGCCTGGCGCGGGGGCGCAGTCTGGCGACGCCGGCGACGGCCATGAGCCTGCGGTGCAGCAGGGCGAGGCGGGTGCGGGGCCGGCGGCGGCGGCAGCGGGCGGAGAGGAGGACCTAGCGGCGAGGTCGAGGCGGGTGTTGGAGGAGCGGGAGGCGGCCAAGCGCGAGATGGAGGACGCGGCGCGGATAGAGGAGCTGGCGCGCGCAAACCGGCGGGCGGAGGAGCAGAGGCGCGCAGAGGAGGAGCGGCGTGCGGCGCAGGTGCGCGCTTTGGCTGGCGGCATTTTGTGGCCGTGCCAGGCGCTGCAGTCGCCTGGTTTGCCGTGTTCTGCAAACCAACCTTGGTGTGTGTTGGTTGCGCCTTGTTCGTGGGTATGGCACAGGAGGCGGCCGAGGTGGCGGAGCGGGCGCTGGCCGAGCAGAGCGCACGGGCGCAGGCCGAGCTGCAGGCGGCGCGCGAGGCGGCGGCACGGGCGGCGGAGGAGGAGCGTCGGTGGGCGGAACAGGAGGAGGAGCGGCGGCGGCGCGAGAGGGCCGCCCTGGAGGAGCGCTTGGCCCAGCAGGTGCGGTTGACTTTCTGGTGGATTGGCCACAGGCACTGACGGTGCCAATCGGCGAGTGACTGAGACGTGCCACGGGTCCTGATCACATGCTAGCAGCTTGGGGATTGCGTGGTTGCCGCAGGCGGAGGCGGCGCGCGCGCGCGAGGAGGGCATGCGCGCCATGCAGCGAGGGCTTGACGAGGAGCTGGCGGCGGCCACCTGGCGCCTCGTGGCGGCGCGGCGCGTGCAGCGCGCCTGGCGGCGCTACGCCGCGGGCCCGCAGCGCGCGCGGCGCGCCGCGGCGGCGGCGGCGCTGCAGGCGGCGTGGCGCGCGCTGGCGGCGCGGCGGCTGGCGCGGCGCGCGCGTGAGGAGCGCGAGGCCATGCGGCAGGTGGAGGCGGCGGCGGCGTCGGGGTCGCCGGAGGCCATCCAGCAAGCGGCGCAGCTTGCCACCCGCCTAGGTGTGCACATACACACAGCTCGCTCCTTGCTGCCCTCTCTCGTCGTCACCAACGCAGGCAGAGGCAGTGCAGGCCTTCAGGCCACTTTCGTAGTGACCTGACAAGGAATATTGAGGGTGTCACTCTGGACCACGCCCCGGTTTGCCTTGCCCGCAGGCCTGGCCGTGTCCGACGTGCACGCCAAGGTGGCCGACGTGCAGCGCCGCACCCAGGAAGCCACCGAGAAGCTGCGCGCCGCCTGCGCCCACGGCCCGGCGCACGCCTTCCAGCAGGCGCTCGAGGCGGCGCGGCGCCTGCCGCACCTGGCGCGCGAGGCGGAGGAGGCGCAGCGGCGGTTTGAGCGGCGCGCCGCCGCGGCGCTGGAGGCGGCGTGGGCCGCCGCCGAGGGCGCGCCCATGCAGGTGCAGGGCTCTCGCTGCGCTCGCTCTTGAGCCTACCGCGCAAGCTCTGCATTCCGTGCGGGGCGGCGGACCTTCACCTAAGCGTTGCGATGCGACGTTCGCTTGCAGGACCTGGCGGCGGCTCTGGACGTGTGCGCCCAGCTGGGCGTGGACGCCGCTGTGCTGTCCAAGCTGCTGGAGGGCGCCCGCCGCCGCGACGCCGCTGTGCGCGCTGAACTGCTGCGCCTGAGCCAGGTGCGGGCCACTGGCGGGCGGGCCTGCAGACTTCAGCACACGCTGCCCACCACACTTGTCGCGCTCCGTTCCTGGGCCGTTTGAAAAGCTTGGCCAAGGCGACCCTCTGCCAATGAACGGGGATGCTGCTTGGCACGCCTTGTGAAGCACACACAAGGTGTGTGCTGCGGTGATGGTCGTGTCGCATGCAGGAGCCGTCGCTAGACCTGGGCGCGTTCACGGCGCTGTCGCAGCGGGCGGCCACGCTGGGTCTTCAGGGCGACGCGGCGGCGGCGCAGACGCACATCCACCGCCGCCGGCGCGCGCTGGCGGCGAGGCTGGCGGGCGGCACGGCCGCGCTGGGCGCGCCCACCGTGGCAGGTGCGAGCCACAGCTTGCACACCTGTGTGGCTTGGCTTGCCGGGCGCGTGCAAGAGTATGGATTGTCTGGTTCTTGATGTGGTTTGTTGTGGTGTGGCGCGAGTGCGCTGCAGAGTTGGCGGCGGAGGCGCGTATGCTGGGCATGGCGTCCGAGGCCGCCGCGCTGGAGGCGGAGCACGCGCAGCGCGCGCAGCGCGCCGGGGCGGCGCTGGCGGACGCCGCCGCCCGGGGCACGCCCGACGACCTGGAGGCTCTGCTGGAGCGGGCGGAGGAGCTGGGCGCGCCGCAGGTGTGTACCTGAGCACGCGCTCAGCGCAGCAGGCGGAATCTCGCTCGGGCAAGTCGGGCGCGCTTGGAGTGCAAAGGCGGTGCGGTTGCCACGCGCTGCGTGCACCACCGCAGGAGGCGCAAGAGAAGGCGAGGGAGGCCATGGCGCAGCGGCAGAGCGAGGCCAGGGAGGCGCTGGTGCGTGCCGCCTCGAGCGGGCCGCTCGTGAGCTACCGCCGTGCCAGGTGAGCTCCCTGACTCAGGGCAGCCTCAGAATTCTTGATGCAGGAACCTCACGTGACATCGCGCGTGCCCCGCACCCCGTAGCACCCACATCGCCTCGGCACGCGCGCATTCGCGGTGCGTTGCAGGCGCGTGGCGCTGGCGTGCGGGTCGCTGGACGCGCTCGCCGACGCCGAGTCGCGCTTCCGCGCCCGCCTGGCGCCGGCCTGCGCCGTGGCGGCGCGTGCGGCGGAGCAGCTCCACCAGCAGCTCTGTGCGCACCAGCAGCACCACCACCACCACCACGGCCACCCGGCCACAGGCGCGGAGCAGGCTTCCCAGGGCAGCAGCAGCCATTTGGTGCTGTTGCCGCCCGTGGCCGCGCAGCTGCATGCCGCGCTAGGGCTCGGCCAGCTCTTCACGCCAGCGCACCACGCCCCGGATTGGGCGGCGCTCGGGCTTGGGGCGCCGTCGTTGCTGCTTCAAGGGGCCGCCGCTGCGGGGCCTGGCGGGCAGGCGGGGGGGTGGGGCGCGCGGGGCGAGGCATCGCGCTGGCGGCAGCTGGTGCGGGCCGCGCGGCTGCCGGCGGCAATGGGCGAGGAGGCCCTGCAGCGGCTGCTGACGCAAGCGCTGGGCTCGCCAGCGGCGGAACAGGGCGAGGGTGGCGGTGGCGTGGCGGGGGCGGCGCAGGCGTGCTGGGAGGCGCTGGTGGCGGCTCTGCAGCTGGGGCTGGGCGCCAACACGAGGCTGTCGCTGGGCGCGCTGCACGTGCTGCAGCAGCTGCATGCCGCCCAAGGTGCGCCTGCGCCTGTGCATGCGCTGCTCGCGCACTCTTGCTGTCGATCCGCCTCGCGCACACCGTCCCCCACGACGCCTCACGGACGGGGATGGATTCTGTGCGTTGCGTCGACGCAGGGCGCCGCGTGGCGGTGCGCCTCTGGACCGCCCTCGCGCACGACGGCGCGCCTCTCCACGCCCCCGCCTGGCCCGCCGTCGGGCCGGGCGCCTGGCGCCCCCACGCGCCCGCACCCACGCATCGTGCCTCCGCCCAGGGCATGGCCCAGCTCCTCGACGGGGCGGAGCTCCTGTTAGAGGAGGAGTCAGACACAGATAGCGCAGCGGGACAGCAGGATGGTGCGGCAGCGAGGGAGGCAGCGTCAGCGCCAGGGCACGATCGGCAGCCGCCGGGACACAGGGAGGGCACGGCGGGGGAAAGCAGACAGGACCCGGTAGCGTTGGCGTTCCACCGCAGCGTGGCGCAGCGGGTGGCGATGCTGAGGAGCGGGGCAGGGGCCACGGCCTGCACCTGGGACGCCCTCGCCGCGTCTGGCGCGGCGTCTCCTCGGTGGCTCTGGCCGCCGATGGTGTCGGCGACAGCGACGCTGCTGGCCGCGCTGCCCCCGGCAGCAGTGGGTAGCAGCGGGGCAGGCGGCGTCGTGATAGAAGAGGTACAGGGCGGGGCGGGCGCGGCAAAGGTGGCCTCGGGGGCGAGGGGGGTGGGCGGCAAGGCGGCAGCGCCGGCAGCGGCGGCGCCGCACGGCGGGGTGGCGCTGAGCTTGGAGATGGTGCGGTCGGTGGCGGGACTGGCTGCGCCGGACCTTGCGAGGCTGGACCGGCTCAACCTGGGCTTGGAGAACCTGCGGGAGCTTCGCGGGCTGGACGAGTGGTGCCCGAACCTCGAGGTGAGCGGCGCAAAGCAGCGTCGGCGAGCAAAGCGGCAATGGGTGGGCGAGGATGCGAGTTGGGTGCGGCGGCGTCGCTGCGCCGCAGGTGCTGCTCCTGCCGGGCAACCTGCTCACCTCGCTGCGCGGGTGCGGGGCGCTGGCGCGGCTCGAGGAGCTCAACGTCAAGGGCAACGCGCTCGCTTCGTGGGAGGGGCTGGTGGACCTGAGCAGCCCCGCCGACCAGCAGCGCGCCGCGGGGGCGCACGCCGGGCTCAGGAAGTTGCACGCGGACGGCAACCGCCTCTCGCAGGTGCGCTCCTCGTCCTGCACCTGGCACCTTGCCCTCGTCCTTCACCTTGCCCTTGCGGCACCGGGTGGTGATGCCGCGCGATCATCTCCCTCTCGCGTCGCAGCTGGCTGGCCTGGAGCTGCTCCCCCGCCTCGACACGCTCACGCTCTCGGACAACCAGCTCACGTCGATGGAGCTGCCTCGCGACTCGGACCTGCGCACCGCGCCCTCAATTCCACTTCACGCTCGCACCCTCGCGTCGGCCTGCCCGCTCCTCACCATCCTCGACCTCTCCGGCAACGCGCTCTCCTCGCTGGCTGGCCTGGGCGCCTGCGCCAGTCTACAGCACCTGGATGTGAGCCGCAACCAACTCACGAGCCTCGAGGGCGTCGCCGGCTGCCGGCAGCTGCAGACGCTGGCCGCGGCGCGCAACGCAATCTCGGCGTGGCCCGCTGCCGACTTGGCGCCGCTGCTGGCGCTGCAGCGACTCGACCTCACGGGTAACCAGATCACCACCCTCGCACCGCCACCGACGGAGCCGCCGCCGCCGACGGAGCCAACAACAAGTGGCCGTGGCCAAGCAGTGCAGCAGCTCACGCTGCCTTTGGCGCTGGAGGAGCTGGTCCTGCGCGACAACCGCGTCGAGTCGCTCGCCGTGCCGCTGGTGGGGCCACGGCTCCGACACCTCGACCTCTCCTTCAACCGCCTCTCCCGCACCTCGCAGCTGCGCGCGCTGGCGTCGCTGGACGGCCTCGCCAGCCTCCACGTCGGCGACAACCCGTTCGCGGAGGACGCCGACGACGAGCTGCGCCACGGGGCGCACTCGCGGCGGGTGGTGCGGTTCGGCGAGGTGCGTCGGCCTCACCACGACGCTGCGCACGACGTGCTGCCCTGGCTGGAGGAGCTGGACAACCACCCCATCCCGCCGGCGCACCGGCTGGTGCACCTGGCGAGGGCCGTGCAGCGCGCCCCCACGCTCGCCAAGGCGCTGGAGCACGCGGCCTTGGCTCCCACCGGCGCAGCGGCGGCAGCTCCCTTCAGCGCGGTGTTGACCGCCGGGGCCGCAGGCCGTGCGCTTGACCTGGGCGCGGCGGCGGCCGCAGTCGCGGCGGGCACTCGGGCCGCGCTCCACGCGTCAGCAGCGCTGAGGGAGGAGGGCCAGGGCGGCCCCGCCCTGCAGGACCAGACCGCCGCCGAGGAGGAGCGAGTGCAGCAGCGCATGCTCGCCGCCGCCGGCGGCGAGGCGGCGACGCTGCGGCACGTGCGCGCGCTGCGGGAGCTGCTCGCCGCGGCCGCCGAGGCGCACTCTGCGTGGCTGTCCGCTTGCACCGCGCCCGCCGCCGCGAGCGCGGCCCCGAAGCTTGAGCTGGGGGCTGGTGGCGGCGGCAGCCGAGGCACGTCGCTGCAGCCGAGCGGCGCATCGGCTCAAGCCGAGGCGCGTCACGCCAGCGGGGCGCTGTTCCACCTGGTTGACTTGCAGGCCTCGGAGCTGGGTGCAGCCGAGCGCCTGCGCGTGCGGCAGCCACAGCAGCCAGCAGAGGCAGCCGCTGTGGGCTCGAGGGGCGGCGCCGCAGCGCCGGCGCCAGGGCAGCAGCAGCAGGGCCAGTCGTGGGTGGCGCAGCTGTGCAGCCACGCGGCGCTGTCGCGCGCGGCGGCCGCCGCCCGGTCCGTCGCAGCGGGCGCCGACGTGGCGTGGCGAGGGTACCAGAGGCAGCACCAGCAGGCGGTGCAGGCGCTGCGGTCGCAGCACGCGGAGCAGCTGGCGGCGGTGGCGGCGGGCGGTGGCGGCGCCGCTGCGGCCGAGGGCGTCGTGGTGTGCGGCACGGCGTACCGGCAGCGGCGGCGAGCGCTGGTGGAGCGGGCGGCGTGCGCGGTGCAGGCGGCGTGGCGCGGCTGGCTAGCACGTCGGCATGTGCAGGTGTGTTAACCTGCTTACCTTCGGCCTGGCATTGGTGGAGAGGGACTCGCGCTGCGCGGTTGTGAGTGCCTCGCTTGGCGGCAGAGCCTCAACGCACGGCGCAATGATGGACCGCTTGTGTCTGGGTGGGGTTGGTTGTGGCGACGCTCCTGCGCAGGCGCTGCGGTCGGAGCAGCACGTGGCCCGCCAGCGCCACGCCGCAACGCGCATCCAGGCCGCCTGGCGGGGCCACCGCGCGCGCCGCAGCCCCGACCTGGCCGGCCGCCGCCGGGCGCTGGCGGCAAAGCGCGAGGCCGACGCGCTGCTGCGGGCGCAGCAGGAAAAGGTGCACCCCAGCCCTCTGCTGCTGTGTTGCTCCCCACAGCAACAGCACACGGTGCCTCCCCATTCCCTCGCGCCCCCAATGCTGTCCAGGGGCCTCACACGCGGGTGCTCTCCGTGTGGTTGCTGGGCCCGCAGGCCGCGCAGGCCACCGCGCTCAAGGCCCGCACCGCGGCGGCCGTCGCCATCCAGTCGGCCGCGCGAGGCTGGCTGGTCCGCAAGCGCATGCACGCCGCGCTGCAGGTGCGTCGGTGCTGCGGCCTTCGCGCTTTCTGACCCGGCCACCACCCTCACGACGCAGAAAACCTTTTTCATCGTGTCGTTGCGCGTTCCCCATTCGCTGCTCCTTGCTGAGCAGGCCGCAAGGTACCAGGACGAAGATGACTTTGACTACGGGCTCAACCCGGAAGACCTGCTGGCCGACGTCGAGTCCATCCTGCAGCGAGAGCAAATCGCGCCGCCGCCCGCAGCGCGCAAGCCCGCGCCGCCGCCGCCGCCCGCGCCGCCCGCCGCCAGCGGCGGCGCAGCAGCAGCGGACCAGGGCAAGGCGCTGGCTCTGTCGTTCGCGGCGCCCGCCGCCGCGCTCGGCGCTTTGCCGGCGCTTGCCAAGGCGTTCGCCGCCAAGGGCGGCGCCTTGGCCTTGGCGGCGGGGCGCGGCGCGGCGGGAGCTTTGTCGGGGTTGTCGGTACAGCAGGCTGCGGAGGCATCCGCTGCTTCTGGCACGACGCCGGCGCCGCTCAGGGCGGCGTGGCCGGCTGCTTCGGGTGGGGCGCCACCGCACAACCCCAGCTCGTTGCTGCCGCCACTGCCGGCTCAGGAGACGGGGGGCGGGTGGGCGTCCGGGGGTGGACGGCCTCCGCCAGTGCAGGTGCGGGGGTGTCCATGGGGTGTTGCACGGCGTGCGAGGACGCGGCGGGTGCCTGCCTGCGACATTCACTCCTTGCTTGCTCCCTCCCTGCGACCTGCTTCGCAGGTGTGGGCCGCGGAGGACTCGGCGAGCGCCGCCGAGGCCGCGCGCTTGTCGGCGGCGGGCAACGACGCGGGCAGCGCGCTTGGACCCGACGGCGACGGCGAGGACGACATCTCGGTCAGCCACGCGGGCGACCTCAAGTCGCCCTCCGGCTCGCACGCGCCAGGGCTGTCGCCCGAGGCCCTTGCCGCCCAGCAAGCCGCAAGGTGAGTGAGGCGCGCCGGCCGCCGCTTCGAGCTCTCCCCGCCTGGGCATGGCTCGTCACGCATGGCCGCCCTCGCCCCTCGCAGGCGCCAGCGCCACATCGAGAAGATGGAGGCGCTCATGGCCGAGTGGGGCTTCGCCGACATGGCCACCGCCGAGGCGTACTGGCGGCGGCAGCAGAGGCAGATGCACGGCGCCAACCGCAAGAAGCTCGAGGCCAAGTTCAAGGACCCCGCGGCGCGACTGCGCAAGCTGCAGGTGAGAGCGCGGAACGTGCTTTCACGGAGGGCGAGGGTCCTCCCGATCGCACGCAGCGTACTGCCTCGCTGAACACACGACGACGAGTGCCGCGCTTGCCTGCTCCCGCGCCGCAGGACAAGGTGGAGCAACGCGCGCCGCTGAGGCCCGAGGACGTGGCCAGGGCGCCGCTGCATGGCCCGCCGGTCCCCGTGCACCGCAACCCGCTGCACGGCCCGCCGAGCCGCGAGGCCCCCGTTGGCGCATCCACCCATCCCGCAGGCGCCACCTCCCCATCCTCCTCATCCACCGTGGGCCCGCACGGCAGCAGCGGCCATGGGCACGGCGGCAAGCTGCCGATCAAAGGTCTCCCGTCCACGCTCACAGCTCCACCTCCTCCTCCTGCTCCTGCGGGCCAGTTGGGCGGCACCGACGGCGGGCCCGGGCCACGGCCCGGCGGCGCGGCACTGGAGGTGGATGCGCGTGCGCTCTTTGCGGGCGGGCACAGCCAAGCAGAGGCCGCGGCTGCGGCGCCCTCCGCGCCTGGCGCCAGGCAGGCACTCTCTGCGGACTCAGTAGCTGGGGCGGGGGCGACGAGCGCGTCCTCATCCCCGTTCCACCACCGCCCAGGCGCCAAGGGCGTCCCGCCGTGGCAGCGGAGCAGCAGCTTCGGTCAGCCGGGGCCCTCCGCTGCCTTTGGTGACGGCCACCCGCAGCAGCTGCAGGCGGGGTTGGGTGGGCGCAAAAGCGGCATGCTGGTTCCGACGCTGGCGCAGCAGGGCAGCCCGCCGCCGCCGCCTGCCGCCGCCGGAGCGCGCCAGCAGCAGCAGCAGCAGCAGCAGCAGCGCGGCGCGAGGTCGGTCGTCGACGACGACGGCGCGTCGGTCCACTCTGCCGTCAGCGCGGCCAGCGAGCCGTTCCTCCGGGGCGGCCGAGGGCTGGCCGGGGGGCACGACAAGGGCCGGCCTGGGCCCGCCGGCGGCGCCACCAAGATGCCGCCTCTGCTGCGCAAGTCCAACAGCACCACGGGAACCGGAGCGGCGGCGCCGGCGGGCGCGTCAGTCGCGCAGCAAGCCGCGGCGCTGCAAGCCAGCGCCGCCGCCGCCGCCGGCGGTGCCCCGCTGGTGCTCCCGCAGGTGCCAGGGGCCGCGCTAGCAAACAACTGGGTGCTGAGCGACGGCGCAAGGTCGGTGGCGCCTAGCCGGGTGCTGGTGGGCGGCGGGGGCGGCCTGGACGGCGTGCTGCAGACGGGGCCGGCGGCGTCCAAGGGGCGGCACGGCGGCGGCGGCGCGGGGCCGCAGCAGGCGTGGTAGCAACGTAGGATCTTTTTGCTTTCAGCGCGAGAGGTTGCTGCGGCGGCCTGCATTCAGAGTTTCTGTGCCGCCGCCTGAACGAACTCTTCTCGGGTATCCTTTGCACACTGTTGACAGGCCGATCGGAGCCTTCCGTGTGTGTGTTTCGGGAGGGAGCAGGCAGAGATCAGCTCACGCAAAAGTTCATCAAGGCAGGGACGCCATCGGCTGCAAGAGGCGCCACACACGTGCGGCTGCAGGAGCGCAGACAACAGGAGCAGGGGCGACCTGTCAGGTGGGAGGCGTGCACCCGCGGAGCAGCTGGCAGCACGCGCACACGCAAGTCGTTGATGCAGTCTACACGCGCGAGCAACCGTCCCTCGGGCGCTCTGCGCTGGCGCGTGGTGAAATCTCCTCGGCCTCTTTGCTCGTCCCCGCACGACCCCACGCGGCACACAAGCAGCACGCGAAACCAAAGTTCAACAGCTGGCGCAAGCACCGCCCGGGGCCCCCCCGCTGCTCTCCCTCACTGCACGCGGCACCCGCAGCCATCTCATGGCGCCGCCGCAATGCTGCCTAGCGTCCCAACACTCCCCCTCCCCACACCGCACGACGCGCTCGCAAGAGCCCCCACCGCGCGGCCGCTCTCAACCCCCCAGCCACGCGCTCAGCCGCACTTCCGCGCCCGCCGTCGAGCACACACGCGTCAGCGGGACACGGCGCGCGTGCCGCGCCACGCGGGGGGCGCTCAAGGCGTTTGCCGCAGCGCCACGCGGGTAGGCGCGCATGCGCAAGCGCACTGGCGGCGCCGGAGGAGCTGGAAGAGGAGGAGCCGCCTGTGACAA
>VFQP010003234.1_pt1 | contig 16880 bp, 22 predicted proteins | sample 3512351 | NCBI WGS metagenome assembly VFQP01 (sample SAMN10412372, study PRJNA504923) | tailings metagenome | isolation source: Relicate 1 Philex TSF1 revegetated site | place: Philippines: Tuba, Benguet | collected 2017-08-29
CCCGTCCCCGCCTCCCTCCCTCCGCCCCACCCACCGCCACCCACCCAGCGTGTTGGACGTCTCTCTCCCTCCCTGTCTCCCTGTCCTCCCTCCTGCCCGCCCATCCCCACCTCAGCCTCCTCCACCCCACCCACCGCCACCCACCCAGCGTGTTGGACGTCTCGTCCATCGAGTCAAAGCTCATGGAGCAGGAGTCCAGCTGCTGCGACCCGTAGATGACGCCGTTGAGCTCGCTGCGGTACTCGTCAAAGCTGCTGTTGGTGAGGAACCCCAGCGAACCCAGGTTGAACGCCATGACCTGCTCGTGCGCGCACAGACAACAGCACCCGGGCATGTGCGTTTGCTCGCTTGCCTTTTGCGCTGCGAGACCTTCGCTACGCGTGGTAGTTGGGCTCCGGCCCGCCGAGGTGTCAAAACAGAGGCAAACTCCAGCTCACACGACGAGAGTGGCGGCAGCTCGCCCGCAGCACCCTGGCGGGAGACCCCACGCTGGGCCGTGCCAACACGCTAGGGAGAGCCGGTGCATCCCCCTCGCTGTGGCGTGACTTCCTTCCTGCCCTGCCTCCCAGGGACAGTGTGGGCGGCGTGAGTGCGCCCCTGCGGTGGCGGCTCCCGCGCGCTGCCGCCCGCTCGCACCGGCGGGATGTGGTGCTGGAAGAGGTGCGAGGCGTGCAGGATGACGCCGTCGCCGCCCAGGCACACCACAAAGTCCACGAACTCGGCCAGCCTGCAGCGGCACACAGCGAGCGCACGGGCCGAGCGGTGGCAGCGCTCCGCCGCGCGCTCCGTGGGCTGCACCGCCTGCGCTCCGCCCTCGAGCGCCGCGTCCGCTCCGGCGTCGCCACAGGCCAACCCAACGCCACACGCGTGCGCGCAGGCGCGCACCTGCTCTCCTCCTCTGGCGCGTACGTGTAGCAAAAGGACGTGAGCTGCGGGTGCGGAGCTATGTGCTCCAGGTACACGGCGGGCTCCACCAGCACCTTGAGGTCGCACTCGTTGCCAAGGTACATGACCACCTGCCAGGCGAATGACCAGCGGAGCCCCCACGCTGGCGGCGATTCCCGCCACTCGCTGCGCGGCGCTGCGATCGCTGCAAAGCTCCCCGCACGCCTCACCTCGAAGAACTCCTGCAGCAGCTCCAGCCCCAGCTTTTTGAGCACCATGACGCTGCGTCGCGCATCGCGGTGGAGGGCGAGCATGTGATCGCCTGGGCTGGCTTGCTGCGCGGCGCGCCTCGGGGTGCGGGCTCGGGGCGGCGCGAGGCGGTCGCCGCGCTCACCTCTGTGGCCGGTTGCGCCAGACCAGCAGGTGCTGCTGCGTGCTCGGGAAGGCAAAGTGCAGCTTGCCAGTGCCTGCACACACGCAGAGAGCAGAGGTGGTTCTCCTCCTCCCCTCCCCTCCCCTCTGAAATGATCCTCCTCCTCGTGCGAGGCTGGCAGCCTCTGCCGCGACGCACCTGTGACGAGTTCTCGTGAACAGCTCTTGCCGTCGGTGCGCAGCAGGTAGAGCGACGCCTTCCTGGGCCAGTTGCGCACCCTGCGCGAGTCGGGGAAGGGGTAGGATCGAGCGCGCGCCCCAGGCCAGCTCCGTCGCCCCGCTGGTGCGCTGGTCGCCTCCACGCGCTCGCTGCGCGCCTGCCATCTGCAGGAGAGCGAGCAGGGAACCCCAACTTGTTCCACCTCGCACCTGCTCGGCCCGATCAGGGGCCCCTGCCCCTGCTGCGCTGCGTCTGCCGAGCCTTCGCCGTCGTCCGCCGACTGCGTGGAGCCCTGCAGGTCCTCTGCTGCTGCCAATCCCGCTCCCTGGGGCGAGCCTGGGGGTCCCGATGGCGCTGCGACCCGCGCCACGGTGCCGCAGCGCCTCCTCCGCCCGGGGGGCCGTGCGAGCGAGTGTTGCTGGTGGTGCGCCTGGTGCCAGTGATGATGGTGCTGCTGCTTCACCACCGCGGGGGGAGCGGGCAGCAAGATCATCGGCGACGCAGCGCTGCTCAGGGCGCTGGCCACTGAAGGCGCTGGCGCGCGCATCGTGTGCATTGTGCGCGCGTGCGGGCCTCAGCGCGGGGGCCTGGTCGTTGCACATCTCGGTCAAACATCCTGCCCGACAGCTCCTCGCTACTTGGCCTTGAGCTCCTCTAGAAGCTGCTCGAGCGCCAGCTTGACCACGTCCGGCAATGCCTGGAGCACCTGCTTGCCCGCGCCGGCGTGCCCGCCGCCCGTCACCTCGAGCCCGGTAATCTCGAGCTCGTCCAGCTCGTCCGACGCCGCGTTCGGCACCCTGAGGCAGTGTGCAGCATGGTGTGTGAGTGGTGGGTGAGCCGCGGCCGCGGTCGTGCCTTGGAACAACGCTGCCACACCATCCCGTGATGCCCTCGCGCGGCCCGCGCGCACCTGACGGTGCCCTTGACCTCCTTGCCGGCCGACGTGGTGGCCCATGACAATGTGAGCTGCGGACGCGACGTCACAATGTGCAGAGCGTGGATGCGCGCAGCACCGCGTCAGAGCATGAGCGCAGAGGCGCCCGTGCTTTGCCCACTTGGCACAGACAAGCCGCTGCCCACACGACTCTGCGCTCACCTCCAGGTCAAAGCCGACCTTTTTCTTCCCCCGGACGACCCAAGCGTTGGCGTGGCCCTTTTCGACGGTGGCCTTGGTGACTTGCACCGCCGACGAGCTCGTCTGCTGCTGGAGCAACGCGTCCAGCCGGTCCTTGGCCCAGGCGGTCCAATCTCGCTCCTCAAAAGTCCCTGCAGTGCAGCCCCAGGCAGCCCGTGCGGTGGTCGTGGTGCTGCAGTCCAGCAAGGAGACGAGGCGCGTGACCCTCTGCGCGCCGGTGCGCCGGTGGGCAGTGCGGCCCCACTGCAGCAGAGGGCCACTGAGGGCAGCGTGTGGCGGCCCATCTGCAGCATTGCTGCGCACCCGCGTGGTTCCAAGCGCTGGCCCCGTTGGCCCGCTGCCTCTCTGCTTCCTGCTGCGCCGCAATTTCCTCGTCCGTCAGCTTCTGCGGCCCAGGAAGGCAAGGCAGCGCGTAGCAGGGATGAGCCACTGGGCTGCAGCAGCGGCGGCCCTGCTCTTGAGCTCCCGCACGTGCGGCCATCGCGCGCTCACCCTGGGCTCCACCGGTGTCGTGCTCGTTGGGCAGGATGCGGCGAAGTAGCTGTAGCTGTAGACCCCCTGCGTGCACACATGTGGGGGCAGAGCTTCTGCTTCTGGATGGAACTGCAGATGCTGAACTCGCGACCCCCGCGGCGCCTGCCGCGAATTGCGTCTCCCGTCGTGCGCCACGCTGACGCGCAGCTGCTGATGACGGTAATGGCGTTCGCGGCGCACAGTCCTCACCTTGCCCGTCGCCTGCTCCTGAAGCTTGGTGGCCGGCTCCTCTGCTGCCATTGCTGCTGGAAGATGCCTGTGGCAGTGATAGCAGCGTGCTACTGCAGCCTGCAAAAGCTAGGCTCTCCCGTTGCGGCGCAGCGCCACGCCCTCGGTCGGTGGCACACACTCCAATGCGCCGTGGAGCCACTCGGCACAGTTATGGCTCCCAGGCTGACGTTGACGGTCCTGGGCACTGGCGCCGGGGCCACTGCCGTCTACAGCGGCGAGCCCAGCAGCGCCTTCGTGCTCTCGGTGAACGGCACGCCTGTGCTGCTGGCCGACGTGGGGCTTGGCACGGTTCAGCAGTGCGTGCGGCTGGTTGGCAGCCTTCCGGCTTGCGTGTACGTCAGCCACAACCACACAGACCACGCGGGAGAGCTGCCGGTGCTGCTTGCGGTGGAGGCGGCCCGCGCCGCCACCAAGCACGTGTACGCGCACCCGGACGTGGCGCGGCGGCTGCAGCAGCACCGACTGCACGAACTGCACTCGACAGGTGCGGCCACTGCACTCTAGTAGTTAGTTGGTGCGGGACCACACCGCACCGGCCGTGCCCAGCGTGTGCCATTGACACCTGTGGCCGCGCAGGCAAGAGCATGGATGAGCTGGCCGCGTGGGTTGCCTGCCCCGAGGGCCAGGACGTGCCCCTCCAGGGTGAGGGCCGCGACGTCACGCTGCGCGCTGTGCGGTCGCGGCACTCGGAGCTGTGCTTTGGGGCCGTCGTCAGCTGCCAGGGGCGCCCCGTGCTGGGGTGGACGGTGCGTGTAGCTGTGTTGGACGCTGGGCGGGCTGGCCGCTGTCATTGTGGATGATGACCTGCACAATTCACGGGCCGCGCTGAGCGTGCTGGTCGCAGGCGGACAGCGGGTGGGACGAGGGCTTGTTCCGCGAGCTCAGGCAGGCGCCGGTGCTCCTGGTGGACGCCAGGAGCAAGGGCACTGCGGAGCACGCTGGCTTTGACGACGTCGCCCGACTAGGTGCGCTGCTGCGGGGAAGAGGAGCCGTTGCTGGCGCTTACCACGCGCGTGTGCAGTTTGCGTCAAGTGGTGCGCCTCTTTGCCCCTTGCGCACACGTGCCGCAGCGAGACAAGAGCTAGTGCCTGCCGGCAAGCGCGTCCTCATCACGGGGTACGGCTGCCAGCACGAGGCGCCGCCGGCGCACATGGACCTGGGAGGGGCCGAGGTGGTGCGGCCGGGCCAGCAGATTGACCTCACTTGGGACCCGGTGACGGCTGTGGAACCGGCTGGCCCGCAGCCGCTCGCGCTCGTGCATGCGTGACTGCCATGCCCTCATCTTCAAGCGATTCTCTTGCAGCAAGCCGCACAGCGACAAAGGAACAGCAACCACGCTCCTGCTGCTGGACATGGAAAAGCAAACGTGGGCAACTACTGCGCCGGCGCACACTCCCCTCCTTCCCTCTCTCCCTCTCTCCCTCGCCCCTCACTCGTCGTCGTCGTCCGCCAGAGGCTCAAGCAGGAACAGTTCCTGCCCGCCCTGCCCCAACCCAAGCGACCGCAGCGTCGGCCCCCTCCCCCCGGCCCCCTCCGCGTCCATGCCCCCCTCCTCCTCCTCCTCCTCCGCCGGCCGCTGCAGCGTCCGCCGCGGGAACTGCGTGATGAGGTTGTACCGCAGCCCGTCCAGCACACCGTCCTGCAGGTCCACAAACTGGAACAGCGCGGCGAGCGGCGCGTCGGCCAGGAAGCGCCGGCTCACGCGCGCGCCGCTGGGCAGGCGGAAGGCGCACAGCACCACGGCGGCGCCCTGCTGCTGCTCGGCCGGAGGCTCGGGGGGCAGCGCCGCCAGCCGTGCCGCGCGCGCCGCCGCCCGCGCCGCCTCGGCCGCCCGCGCCTCGGCCGCCGCCCGCTCCTCCGCCTCTTTCTGCGGACAAGAAAAGCAGCGCACGAGCACGCAACACCTCAGGTCCACCGCACGCCAGGCGGTTCTCCCTGCCCAGCCAGTAGGTGGCATGCACGTGGCGACGTCCGTCACCCCAGCTTTGAACGGTCCAGCGAGCTCATGTGGCACGCTGGTGCACACACGCCCTCGCACGCACCTGCTCCTTCGCCAGGCGTTCCTGCTCGCGCCGCTGCGCCTCCAGCTCGGCCTCCCGCGCCGCCCGCAGCTCGGCCAGCCGCTGCGCGGCGCGCCGCTGCTCCTCCTCCCACGCGCGGACCAGCTCCTCTGTCTCGACCGACGACACCACCTCGGCCTCCATGTCCGTGTCCACCGTGCTCACCGCCGGCTGAGGCTGCAGCTCCGCCACCTGCCGCAAGGAGTGGGCGAGCCGCCGTATCAGCATCGCGCCGCCCAAATCAGCGCGGTGTGACGGAGCGGCCGGCATCCCAGCAAGCGCGAGCTGCATGATGACCCCCCCTCCCCGCCTCCAAAGGCAAGCGTGTGCAAGCGCGCGTGCACCGTACCGCCACTCACCCTGAGAACGTGCTCCTCGCCCAGGTGCTCCACCCGCAGCGTGTCGCCCTCGCTCAGCGCGCTGCACTGCATCAGCGTCGCCTCCAGCACCGCCCGCACGTCCTCGCCCACCACCCGCTCGTGGAAGCCGCGCGTCAGCGGCTGGAACCGCACGAACGTGCCCTTCTCCAGCCGCACGTACGTCACCTCCAGGTCCGGCTGCGGCGCCGGCGCCGCGCCGCCGACCGCCGCCGGCGGGGCGGGCGGCGCGGGCGGGATGGCGCCGCCGTTGCCGTAGAGGCACTCGCGCACTTTGCGGGGCAGCAGCGCCACGCCCTCTGGCGCGGTGAAGTCGAGCAGGCCGGCGTGTGTGACGGCGCCCGTGGCGCGGCTGCGCAGCCGGAAGAGCATGGCGCCGTTGCGCGGCGCGTCCTGAGCCATGAGCGAGGCGCCGGCGCTCGGCGGCAGCACCACCTGCGGGCGCAGCAGGGGCGGAAGGAGGTCGTGAGCAAGCTTGACGTGGCGGTGCGCAGCAGGCGGGCGTGCGCCCTGGGCGGGTGAGCTCTCTCCAAAGGGGTGAGGGAGGTGTACCTTGTCCTTGGCGCGCCTGATGCCCCGCGCCACCACGCTGGCCGCGTCCGCCTCCAGCGCGACCAGGTCAGCGGACCAGAATACGCCGCGGTTCCATTCCGTGAGCTCCTCCCGGGCTTTGGCCGCCTGCATCACGCGTGCACAGTGGGCGCCATGAGCACATCCGTCGGTCCCCAGCCTCCCCCGCTCCGTTGGGCGTGCTCAGCGACCGCGGGGTGCACACGGTCCCCAGGATGAGCGCACTGTGCGCTCAGGGGCTGCACGCAGGGCCCCAGGTGTCCGACCTTCTCCTGCTCCTCCAGCTCGGCCAGCCGCTTGAGGCGCTGCTGCTCCTCCAGCTGCTTCTGCTTTTCCCTCAGTCTATTCTGGATTGCCTCCTCCTTGGCCTTCTGCTTGGCCAGCCGCTCGAGGCGCTCCTTCTGCTCGTTGAGCAAATTGCTCGTGCGCGCCCGCAGCTCGAACGACGTCACCATTTCTCTTTTGTTGCGCGCGCAGCTGAGGTCTGCTGCTGCTCGCTTGCGCAGTGGCCGGCGTTTTGCGTTGCGATCGCATGAGGGCTCGGGCTCGGCAACGAGAGAGAACAGAATGTTCTGGTGCTGCAGCCAGTGCAGCCAATGGCGTCAAGCGGCGCCCCTGCGCACACCGGCCAGCCACCCCAGTGGCAGTGCCGCACGCACCGCCGCGCGCAGCCACGCCCTCCACGCCCCTCGCCCCTCTTTGCAGAGGAACCTCCGCAGCAGCCCAGGCTGCAGAGCGTGCAGTGCGCTGCCGGGCGCCACCAACACGATGCCAGCACCGCCGCACGCCACGCTCAGCAGCAGCAACGCCGACAACGCCGGCCGTTGCCGCCGCAGCAGCAGGACAGCCACTCTCCGCCGCCCCTGCTCGTGGAGCTCCGTGATGGCGCCGCACTCGCTGAAGAAGCGGACGGCAGCTGGGGCGAGTACGGCGCCCGCGTGCTGCGCAGCGCAACAGGCGCCGCCCTGGCGCTCGCCGCCGAGCCCGACCCCCAGCTCGTGAGGGCGGCGGACAAGAACCGCCTCAAGCCCGCCCTCAGAGCCGAGCTGGCTCGCCGCCTGCGGCGAGGTGCGCGCCGCGCTCCCGCGCCCTACCCGTATCCCTGCGACCGCCGCCGCCCCGCAGGCTCAGGGCTGCAATCGTCGTACGCTTGCGCGCTGCGCAGAGGCGCCGGACGCGTTCCTGGCGCCCGGCAGCGGCGGCCCGCTGCGCGTGTTCCGCTACGCGCTGGACGACCTGCGCCTCTACCAGGCGCTGCACCAGGCGGGCGTGGAGGGGCGCGTGGTGGTGGTGGACGACCCCGACCGCGCGCACTTGGTGCTGGCCACGCGACGCACGCGCACCGGCCGCGACATGCCCACCTCCGACGTGAGCAGCAGCAAGCTATGGGGCGCTGCAGGGAGAATCAGCTCTGCCGCCATACCGCGGTGGCCTTGGTCGCGCTGGGTCGTGCTGGTTGGTCGTTCGGGCATCACACGGCTGTCCGGGTCACACTGGTGCCCACTGGTGCGTCCTGTTTTTTGCTTGCGTGCTGGTGTGGGCCGTCGGCGCAGGCCAAGCGCGTGGCCGAGCGGCGCGGCATCCCGTACGTGGAGCTGGAGCGCGTCTCGGCGCGGCGGCTCATGGTGGCGCTGGCGCCGCTCATGGGCGTGCCCGTCCCGCCGCACCTGCTGGAGCCCAGCGCGCCGCCGCAGCCGCGCCTGCGGGTGCCCGGGCCCGTCGCCACCGAGGCGGCCGCGCTGCAGCAGGCGCTGCCACCGGGGGCGGCGGGGCGGCCGCGGGGCGGGGACGGCGCGGCGCCGGCGGCGGCGCGCACGGTCGGCGAGTTGCTGGGGTTCGGCGGCGCCGCCCAGCCGGCCAGGCAGGGAGCGTCTGGCGTGGATGCTGGGGGCCGTCGGGCAGAATCGAGAGTGCAGGGGAGCGCCGCTGAGGCAGAGGGCCACCCAGGTCTGGTGGCAGCGTGCGTGGAGGAGGCGGACGTGCACGACGCGCGGCGCGCGCTGCTGCCGCCCAACCCCACCGAGCGCCTGGGGGAGCGGCACGGCATCGCGCGGCCCATCAAGCACGGGCGCAGGGTGCGGCTTAAGCAGGAGCTGCGCAAGGCGGCGGAGCGGGACGCGGCGTGGTGACACGGTGGAGTGCCTCTCTCTCTTGCGCTGAAACTTGCAGAGGGGAGGTCTGCTCCTGAGGGCGCTTCCTGTATGCAAAAGGCTTCCGCGAGCAAAGAAGAGGGAAAGAAGAAGAAAGGGTTCACGCCGAAGAAGAGAAAAGTGCAGCACGGCCGCACGCACGCCAGGAGCAGCCTGCTGGTCCGAAGAGGGACCAGCGGCTAGGCCGCCACGGCGCCGCCGGCAGCGCCGCGGAGCAGCTTGTGCGCGCCCGCCGCCGCCGCCTTGCCGCCGCCCAGCCGCAGGTGGCTGCGCTGCTTGCGCGCCTCCTGGTCGCCGCATACGGCGGGCCACTCGTCGTTCTTGGCCAGGTACGCGTCGCAGATTGAGTCGATGAAGTCCTACGACATCAAGGCGCCGCGACAACGCCTTGTGTCACCAGGAGAGGGGCGCCGTGATGCCGCTCCCCAATCATTGGGTGCCGCCCCCCGCCCGCCCCGCAACTCAAATACCTGCTCGTCGGAGCCGCCGTCGCAGTCGTAAAACTCGCCCCCGTCGTAGATGCATCGCAGCTTGTCCTCGATGAAGATGGTGCAGCTGCGCGTGGCATTGACGCCCTTGCTGCGCTCCACGCTGCCGCGCAGCAGGCCCAGGCCCTCCCAGCTGCACGCGCAGCGCACCGCGACGCGCCCACGCAGCGCGGGAGGAGCACACGATGAAGTCAGGTCCAGGCAGGTGTGTGTGCATCTTGCATCAACGGAACGGGGCACCGCCCGCGCCATGCAGAAGGAAATTAGCAGCGAGGCTGTGACACTGTGAAGTGAGTGCCCACCTGTCGGCGCAGCGGCGGACGTCGTCGGCGACCTCGTCGGGCACGTGCGCGTCGATGCAGTCGCTGGCCAGCTGCGGGTCGCCGATCTCGTCGGCGCGCTCGTCCTGGCACAGCACAAACTGCCACAGCGAGTTGTAGTTGTCGTCGCCTGCGCACGGGGGGGGGGAAAGGGCGGCGGCGGGCGCGGGGCAGGAGGTGGGGTTGGGCAGGGTCGGCTGGGCAAGGACGGGACCGGCGTTGTGGATGGGCGACCAGAGAGGAGAGCGACAAACGCGCCTGTGCCGGCGCACTGCTGGACGCACAGCTGCTGCACGTTGCCCTTGCACTCGCGGGGGCCGTGCTTGCACGTGACCGTCGCTCCCTGGGTCGAGTTGGCGATGAAAGCCAGCTCCACTTCGGCGATGTCGTGCACTGCGGCGAGCACGCCGTCCATCACGCCCGTCTCGGTGTCCTGCGCGTCTGGGCACCTGCGGCAGTGCGGCACCACGAGGGGCGCCCCACGCCACGCACGATGTGCAGACGCCGTGAGCATCGATGCCTGCCAGGCGGTGCGTGAGGGGTGAGGCGCCTCACGCGGGGCCACGCGTGCGTTGTGCTCTGATGCCGTGAGCATCGATGCCTGCCAGGCGGGCGCGCCGGGCGCTGACGGTGACCTGTCGGCAGCTGCGTGACGCGCGGGCCCCCCTGCCCCGATGGCGCAGCTGCTGCACGCCACCTCCCCATCAGCACGCCGCACCTGGACATCTTGTAGAGCGTGATCTTGACCTTTTTCTCGGGCACCGCCATCACGGAGGACACGGCCAGCAGCGCCAGCGCCGCGAGGATCAAGCGCAGCGAGGCCATCGTTGCTGATGCTGATGTCGCGAACGAACGCGCACCGCTGCGAGTGCGCGATCGGGCGAGGACCCAAGACCTGGGGGCGGACCGGGATCAAGAGGCCGGGCCAGCAGCTGCTGAGCGAGCTTGTTGCACCATGTTGCCACTGAGTCGCCATTTAGCAGCAGGCGGAGCCCAGCTGGGCGGCGCCGCTGCCCCGGAATGGGCTCCCGCAGCACTGCAGCGCCTGGCGGTGGCGGCCCGCAGCGCCGCGTTTGCTCATCAACAGCAGCAGCAGGGTGAGGCCGACGGGATCGCAGCATCCACGTCGTCGCCATGCAGCCATCAGCAAGGCGGCGCGCCGTGGTGGCGGCCTCCAGCGCGCCATCACCACCACGCGAGCACCAGCAGCAGCCGGCACTTCGCCACCGCCGCCGGCCAAGCCAAGCGACGGCAACCGTCCCCCGCCACCACCAGCAAGTCGTCCACGGGCGGCGGTGGCGGCAGGCGCCGCGGCGCGCCCGCCGAGGGCGCCGGCAGCCCGCGCCAGCAGGCCGTCGTGGCCATGCTCATGCACCACCACCCGGCGCGCCACGTGCTGCCCAGCCCCTTGACCGCCGAGTCGCCGCCGGACCCCGAGCGGCGCGAGGACTGGGTCGCCGGCGCGCCCAGCGCCACGCTGCTGGCGCTGGACGCCTCGCCGGCGGCGCGCGAGCGCGTGCAGCGCTACGAGCAGCTCCGGCGGGAGCGCACGCAGCAGTGGATGGCAGAGGTGCGGGAGCGGCACAGGCTGCAGGCGCTGGCGCTGGCGGCGCTGCCGCAGCACCTCCGCGAAAAGGCGTCGCAGCCCGACCTCACGCCCTACCCGCCGGCCCGCAACGTGCTCTTTGACGCGCCGCCGGCTGCTTACCTCGAGCCAGAGCCCCAGGACGGCGGCGCGCAGGGCGCGGCGGCGGGCGGCGGCAAGGCGCAGCAGCAGCAGGCAAAGGACGCTGGCGGCGGGAGGAGCGGGGCGGTGGCCACAAAGGCGGCCGGGTCGAGCTGACCGGAGGCGGCGCCGGAGCTGCGCTTTGTCGCTTTTGTTTCACATGCGTACCGCTGGCTGCCCGATGCAACCGGCAACCTGGACATTGCACCGGTTCCACAAGCCAGCACTCGAGCGCTCGTCCATGAAAGAGCCCGCAAAAGGTCTCAGTCCTTGCTCTTGCGCGAGCGCTTGGCCTGCGCCTCCGGCTTGCCGCCCTTGGGCGCCCGCTTGCCGCGTGCCTTGGCGGCGGGCGCCTCCTGCTCCTCCTCCTTGGGCTCCTCCTCGCCCTCCGCGCCCTCTGGTGCCTCCTCTTCCTTCTTCTCCTCGCTCACGACAGCAGCATCCGAAGCGCCCGCGCCGTTGCCCTCGCCGCCGTCGTCGCCACCCGCTGCAGCCTTGCTGCGCTTGGTGGGCCGCTTGGCCGCTGCGGCCTTGCGCTCCTTGCGCCCGCCGCCTGCCTGCTCCTCGCCGCCCTCGTCCGCGCCGCGCTTGCCGCCGGCGGCCGCAGACTTGCCTCGCTTCTTGGCCGTGCCTCCTCCTCCCCGTCCACCGCCAGCTGCCGCCGCCGGCTCCGCCGCGTCGTCGCCACCAGCGCCGGCGTCCCCTCCTGCGCGCAAGCGGCCCAACGTGACACACTTCCACTGGCACTGCTGAGCAGGGGCGCAACGCGGCGGCAGCGTGTGAGGCGCGGCGCGTGGGGCGGCGCCACGGCAACGGCACTCACAGGCGGCGCACCGGCCGCTGCGCTGCGGGGGTCACCTGCTGCTCCCTCGGGCGACTGCCCGGCCGCCTCCTCCTGCTCGCCCTCCTCGGCCCTGGGCTTGCGCTTGCGCCCGCCGCCGCCCGCCAGCTTCTTCTTCTTCTCCGGCTGCTGCTTGCTGCGCACGGCGGCGGCGGCGGTGGCAGCGCAGGGCCGACAAAAGCAGCGAGTTCAGCAAGTGTCTGGGCGCTCACGGCAGGCTCAACAAACGTGACGCACATGACCGTGCTTGTCACAGGACCCCAAGAGCAGCACCACCCACGGCGAGTGCAAAACGCCAAGCAAATCCGGTGCGCAGGGTGCAGAGGAGGCCCCCGTCGCTCCGCGCACCTGAGCCCGGTGCCCGCGATGACCTTTTGCAGCGCGGGCACAAAGGCGCTCGTGCGCGACCCCACCGTGAGAAAGTCAATGGCGTGGCCGTTGATGCTGCTAGCCTTCTTGTTGGTCCACCTGCGTTGAGCAAGGGAGAGAGACAGCATGGCACGCGCTACACGAGGCTCCGGCCACGCGCTGGCAGGCGCAAGCTCGCACGCAGAGATCTGCGCGCCAGGGAGTGCTGTGCCAGACGTGGAGCACAGCACACGAGGCAGCAGCGCGCATGCGCAGCTGGCGTGGGAGAAGCGTGCTGCGTGCTGCGAGACATGTGGTGCGTCCGACAGGAGGGCTCAGGCACCGCCGAGGTGCCGTCGTGCAAGCACGTCCACGCGCGTGCGGGCGCACCGGGCGTGGAAGAGCCAGTCGGCGGGGAAGCGGTCCGAGTCCGCGTCCACCTCGACCGCCGCCTGCGCGCACGCCCACGGCCACGCATCGCGCCACCAATGGTGAGCATGCGTGAGCACCGTGACACGCAGGCTTCTCCTCCACCCCTGGCCGTGCCCACAGGCACAGGCGAGCTGCAGAACCATCTCTGGCAGGGTCGAAGCGCTGCCCACGCCATGACCCCACTAGCCTTCCTTCCCACTCCCACAGTACACCTCCTCCTCCACCTCACCTGCACCACGTCCTTGAGCGCCTGGTGCAGCGCGTGCACCTGGAACTCGGTCATGTCCGCCACGGGCTGCTCGGGGTGTATCCGCGCCTGCGCCCGGCACGGCAGAGCGTGCAACTCGTACCGCATCGAACGTTGGATGAGTGCAGCGCTCTCGAGCGTCATGTCTGCGAATGGCTCGGCTGCCCCACGTATGCCACGCCTTCCTGCCCATGCCGACACAACAAGATCCCAGAGCCTCGACACCACGTCTGGAGCTTACCTGGTACAACACCTCGTCAGCGACCCAGTTCCCGACGCCTGCTGTGAACGCCTGCAAACGTGATCCGCGCAGTGCACAGGGAGGGCTGCGCTGACAGGCGCCGCCAGGAGCGCCGCCACGCACGACGCAGCGCAGCGCGCGACCCACGCCACCGCTTTGCACAGCGGACCATCGCAGAACAAGACGCCGCACCACCGCCTGCGGAGCAGGACCCGGGTCGGCCGCAGACGCGACGTGGCGGGTCAGCAGGGAAGGAGATCAGCTGCCAGCCAGCCGTCACCTGGTCCAGCAGCAGCGCCTTGATGCGCAGCGCCGAGCCCGGCTTCTGGTAGGCGGCCAGCCGCTGGGTGAAGTCGTCGCGCTCAGGCAGCGCGTCAATCACGTCGAACCCCAGCTTGCTCAGCGGCTCCTGCACGCTCGCAACCAACGCGCAGGTGCGAGGGTCGCTGGTTCACACCTCGCGAGGAGTGCAGCATGCGCACGTCCAGGGGGCAGGCGCGCGAGACGCGCGCGACGCTATGCGCGCTGCCCTCCTGCCTGCTGCGCAATTGTGCGCTGGCGTGGCCAACGGCGGCGGCAGCGGCGGCGGCGGCGAGAGGCCGCCGTGCGCACCTCGTTGAGGGGGTCCTGCCGGAAGACGATGCGGCCGAACCGGCGCGCGTCCTCGAACGCCAGCTCGGCGCCGCTCTCAAACACGAGCACCAGCTTGGTGAACTTTGGCGGCCACTGCTCGCTGGGGTCCACCGTCCCGCTGCACGGCGCGCGCCATGTCGTGTTGCGCAGTGCGTGGGCGGGATGGCGTAGGGGGGACAGGAGCCATCCACGGGGGCCCAGCCTGTGGCATGCTGCCACAATGGGCCAGGTGCGTAGACAGCAGCCTGCGTGCCCGTGGCTCACCTCCTGTACTTGGCAGACGCCACGCCCTTGACGACGATGGCGCCCGTCATGCCTGCGCCCGGGGCGGAGCGCACGTCCAGAAAGCGCCCCAAGCACGCAGCTGATGTCAGGTAGTGCCCTGTTCCCAGGGCTCCCGCACTCCTGTGCGCTACGCACCAAAATGGATGACGGGCAGCGCTCCAGGCCCCGTGAGCTCGAGCCACAGGTACTTTGCCTTGCGCTTGGCCGCCGTGATGGTGCGGCCGAGGAACAGCGCCTGCACCTCCTCCGGCGTCTTGCCGTCGAAGATTTCTGCAGCAGCGCCACAGTGTGTGGACGGCGCGGAGCCCACACGGTGTGGCGCCGCGCCGGGCCACGTGCCCTAAGCGCCCTGCTGGCCAAGGCTCCTGGCCCAGTGGCGCCCCTGCCGTGCTGTTCTGGACGTGCAGCCATGCTGTTCTGAGCAGAGCGTGGCGTCCGCTGCGCGTGCTGCCGTTGACCGGGCGCACGCCATGGCCTGTGCCCCACCAGAAGCTCTCTACACCACTGCATCCGTGTGCTGGCACGCGCGGCGAGAGGTGCACGCACTCTGATCGTCGTTGGCGACCACTTTGACGATGGGGCTGTTGAGCGCCTCGCGCTCCACCAGGCGCCGCGCGCTCTCCAGCTCCGGACCCTCCGGCATCGTGTCGCGCAGAGTGCGTGGGCAGGGAGATTTACACTCTTCGGCGCTGCCTCTCTGATCGAGGGCTGAACACCTTCATGGCGATCGTGCCCCCCTGGAGTCCAGAGTGGGCCTATGGACCCGGCAGCCGTGCGCCGGGATGGCTTCGGATCCCTGGCGGCGCTGCCTGACCACCTGCTGAACATGGTGCTGCTGCACCTCAACGACGACGCGGCGGCCCTGGCGGCGCTGGGCTGCACCAGCAAGGCCATGCGCGTGCTGGCGTGCGAGGAGCCGCTCTGGCAGCAGCTGTGCCTCAGGCTCGGCGTGGACGTGCTGCCAGAGAGCGAGCCGCTCACGTACCAGGTGCGCCGGGATGGGGGCCCGCCTTCGTCCCACTCGCCAGCCCCTCAACGGACGCTATGGGCTGGCCCATCAGCGAGCGCCGCTGCACGTGACCTGCGCGCGCAGGCCAACTGGCGGCAGACAGCGCTGGGCGTCCTCGCGCGGCACGCCAGCAGCTGCGCGGAACCTGCGGGCGCCCGGCGCGTGCCGCCGCCCGCCGCGGTGGAGGCCGCCGCCCGGCCGCCGGCGCCCGTGCCGCTGCAGTCGGACTTCCTGTACCGCCGATGGCTGCGCTGCCACATGCACCCGCTGGGCCACTACCTGGGCGCGCTGCCGCACGAGCACCGGCCCTGGCAGCGGGTGCAACGGGTACGCTGGCAGCTGGCGGCCACAGCCGGCGACGGCGCGCCGTCGGGGCCCGCTGACGAAGCCGCCGCCCTGCAGATGATGGAGCAGCTGCGGCTGGGCGGGGAGCCAGACGGGGAGGGCGTGTTGCGCAGCGCCGAGGAGTTCAGGGAGAGGTTCGACTGGCCCAGCGTGCCGTGCGTGCTGCGCGGCGCCATGGACGACTGGCCCCAGGGTGAGCAGGGCCCTTGCTCTTTTCGCGCAGGCCACGAGCAGGCGTGAAGCGACGTGACGACGCTGTCGGGGCCAGCATGGTGCACGCCGGCGATGGGCGTGCTTGCCGTCGCCGCGCCTCTGCCATCGTTTCTGCAGGCCACGACTGGAGCTTTGCGGGGCTGCTGCAGCGGTACGGCGACGCTGCGTTCAACGTGAGCCCGCCGGGGCTGGCGTCGCGGCGCTGCGTCATGCGCATGCGCGACTACGTCGACTACATCCGGCGGCAGGTGAGGCGGCTCCTGACCTGGTGGTGGACCGCTGGTGTTGCTGCCGCCGCCGGGGCGAGCGGGGCAGGGCGGCGCTGTCCAGCGTGGGGCTGGCGGCCGTGCTGTGCTCGTCGCCGCCTGTGTGCAACTTGCGGAACAAGCACGTGCCGCGCGTCCCACTGGCGCGCTCGTGCTCCAGGACGGGTGACCACCTGTGCGTGCGCGCCCGCACAACACAAACCGCAGGCGGACGAGGAGCCCCTGTACGTGTTTGACGGGCGGTTTGGCGAGGTGGCGCCGGCCATGCTGGCGGCCTACCGCGTCCCCGCCGCGTTCGACCAGGACTTCTTCTCCGTGCTGGGTGAGCCGGCCGCCGGACAGCAGGCGCCGGCTGCCTGGGTTGCTGGGTGAGCCGGCCGCCACCAACCGCTCCCACCCGCCACCGTTCCGGCACCTCATCTCTCTCTCTTTCGCTGCCGCCGAACGCCCTCCATCCTGCCGGCCACATGCAGACTTGTTTCTCTCACCTGGGCGCTTCGCAGGCGCCGAGTCGCGCCCCCCCTACCGCTGGGTGGTGGCGGGCCCGTCGCGCTCGGGCGCCTCGTGGCACGTGGACCCGCAGATGACAAGCGCCTGGAACGCGCTGTGCGCCGGGCGCAAGCGCTGGGCGCTGTACCCGCCGACCTGGGTGCCGCCTGGCATGGGCCTGACGCAGCTGGACGAGCACACGCTGGCGCCCGACGACGCCTTCACCTCGCTGCAGTGGTACCTCGAGGTGAGCCCTCGAGCAGGGCTTGGCATTGGCGCCGTGCCAGCTGGGAGTTGCTGGCGAGGTGTGGCGTGGGGACTGTGGGGCTGCGCCCTTGGCTGCGTGGCTTCAGTTTTGCGCCGCATTGTCTTGCGGCGCTTGCATGGCGCTGGCCGCCATGCACCGCGACCCTGGCGGTGGCTGTCCCGGCTCAAGCATTGATGGGGGGGGGGGGGGGGCGGG
>VFQP010003235.1_pt1 | contig 16875 bp, 14 predicted proteins | sample 3512351 | NCBI WGS metagenome assembly VFQP01 (sample SAMN10412372, study PRJNA504923) | tailings metagenome | isolation source: Relicate 1 Philex TSF1 revegetated site | place: Philippines: Tuba, Benguet | collected 2017-08-29
TTGCATTCGGATGTAAAAAAGATAAAATCGAACCAACAACTCCCGGAACGGACAATGTGACCTTGAAAATTGAACACACCTGGCAGGACAGCCTGGAGTTTGTTTTGAATCAAAACCTCATCAATCCTTCCACTCACGACACCTTAAATTTTACAACTTTCAAATACTACATTTCCAATATCCGTCTGAAAAAAGCGGATGGAAGCTGGTGGACGCAATCAAACAGTTATTTCCTGCTTGACCTGGCTAACGGAACTACTCCATCGATTCAATTAGCGGGAGTTCCGAACGGAGAATATACGGATATTGAATATGTTCTCGGTGTGGACAGTACCCGCAACGTTTCCGGAGCACAGGATGGTGCATTATCTCCGTCGCTGGGAATGTTCTGGAGCTGGAATTCGGGTTATATTATGCTGAAAGCGGAGGGAACTTCTCCGAATGCCGGAATGGGTTCTTTCACGTATCACCTGGGCGGTTTCTCCGGAACAAATAATATCGTCACGAAGAAAAATCATGCCTTCACAGGAAACAATCTTTCTGTGACAGGAAACGGAAATTGCCAGATCCACTTGTCTGCAGCACCGGAAAAATTATGGGAAACTGCCGGAAGTGTGAACAATAATTCGATGATCCACATGCCGGGAACTAATGCAAAAACCATGGCAGATGACTTTTACGCATCGTTTGCATTCGAACACATTCATGAGTAAGCTGTTTTTGAAGCTGCCGGTTATTGTAATGGCCGGCAGTTTATTCTTCTTTTCCTGTAAGAAAGAGGAAGTAGAGCCCTACCGGAAATGGGGATTTAGTTCTCCGGCTTATTTCCCTGTTCCGACCTACAACTTCGAGAACAATTTTCAAACCTATTTCAGGTTCGAACTCGGACGTTCCTTGTTTTATGACCCTTTGCTTTCTTCGGACGGAACGATTTCCTGTGCGACCTGTCATGCGCAATCACATGCCTTTGCAGGACACAATACGCCTTTGAGTGCCGGCGTAAACGGAGCATTGGGAACACGGAATTCTCCGGGTATTTTCAACATGGCCTGGTCTCCGGCTTTTATGTGGGATGGCGGAATCAATCACATTGAAGTGATGCCGATTGCTCCGCTGACCAATCCGGTGGAAATGAATGAAACACTTGGAAACATTGTTCTCAAACTACGGCAATCGGAGAAATACAGGAAGCTTTTCGTTAAGGCTTACGGCTCGGAAGAAATAACGGATCAGAAGGTGTTAAAAGCCTTTACACAATACCTGATGATGATTATTTCCAACAATTCAAAATACGACCAGGTGAAACGCGGGGAAGCCACTTTTACGGCGGCAGAACAACAAGGTTATGCCTTGTTTCAGCAGAAATGCAGTCAATGTCATACGGAACCGCTTTTCACCGATCATTCCTACCGGAACAACGGGCTGGATTTTTCGTTTTCGGATGCCGGGCGTTTTTTGATCACGCAGGACGAAAATGACCAAGGAAAATTCAAGGTTCCCAGTTTGCGAAATGTAGCTTTGACTTATCCGTACATGCACGACGGGCGTTTCTTTACCCTGAATGACGTTTTGAATCACTACAGTAATGGCATTCAGCATGCTTCGACGCTGGATCCTTCACTGGAAAACGGAATTCCCTTGCCGGGGAACGAGAAGAGTTTGCTTATCGCCTTTTTGAAAACGTTGAGCGATTATGAATTGATGAATAACCGATGGCTGGCCGAGCCTAAAAATTGATTCCAAACACAAATGCCCGCTTAAAAACGGGCATTTGTCATCTACTATTTACTTATGAAGAGCAGCAGGTTAATGCCTTAAAACATCGATGAAGATTGCTATAAACAACACCAGGATGTAAAACGCAAACGCCCCGAGCAGGTAAGAAACAAAAGCCTTGAAATAATTGATGAACTTTTTCTGCCCGAAAAACTGCCCGATTGCCCAGGTAGAATAGGCCAAACTTCCTAAGGTGGAAAACGATAGCAAACGGGTATGCGTGAGGCCTTCAATGAGTGCGAAAACGGCAAAAATTAACATCCCGGCTCCGATCACGAAACACATCAGGATCAGTAATTCGAAAAAATTATAGTTGTGCTTTGCGAAAAGCAATTTCAACCAAAAAGCAATGCATACACCCATCATGATGTTTGCGTATCCGTAATGATGCTGAATGCATTCAAAAATGGCTATAAGTGCCGAACCTCTGAGCATTTTTTCCTGCTCCGGAGTCAGGTTATTTTCAACCACTTCAACATGAAACCAATGACTGATAAAGGTGTAAATTACTGAACTGACAATTAAAAACAGGATCGGTTTCACCAGCCTGTTCCTGTCATCAGAAATAAATCCGCGGATACTTGTCCCCGGCTTGGTCAGAAGTTCCTTCACCGTATACGGAATTCCTTTTTCAAAATGTAAAAAATGAAGGATTTCGTGCAGGATATAGTGCCCGTCGACCCGTTTTAATTTTACCGGGTGACCGCAACCGGAACAATATTGATCGCTGACTTCTTTTCCGCAATTCTTGCAATTCATGCGCTGTTGATTCTGATTTATTTCAACCAAAAATCCATACAAAATTGCTTTCGGAGACTACACTTTAGTGTAATTTTGTTCCTTTGCATTATGCCAATGAAAAAGGATCTTCATTCCAGTCTGCTTACCAAAAACAACATCGGAAATGTATCTGAAGAAGATCGTTTTCAGCAACAGGAATACCTGGAGGTTGTGCGGTCATTTGCACGGCTGACATACGAAAGCGTTTATGTGATTGATTATTCAGACATGTCTTTTGAGTATGTTTCCGAGAATCCCTTATTCCTGTGCGGCTATTCAGCGGAAGAAGTACTGGAAATGGGGTATGAATTCTATTTCCGGAATGTTCCGGAAAAAGACCTGCAACTGCTGGTCCGGATCAATGAAGCCGGGTTTGATTTCTTTCGGAAATTGCCGATTGAAGAGAAAAAACGTTACAGCATCACTTACGATTTTCACCTCATCAATAAAGACGGTGGAAAAGTGCTGATCAATCACAAACTCACTCCACTGTTTCTCACTAACGATGGAAAAATGTGGAAGGCAGTATGTATCGTGTCTATTTCAAATCACAAGCAGGCGGGAAATATCCGCATTCAGAAACAGGGTTCGGACGAAATCTGGCTGCTCGATCCCGAAAGCGGGAACTGGAATAAATCGAAGAAACCATCCCTTACCAAAAGAGAGGCGGAAATTCTGCGGATGCATGCACAGGGCTTAACCATTAACCAGATTGCGGAAAGGATTTTTGTTGCCCCGGACACGGTGAAATATTACCGGAGACGCATTTTTGAGCGTTTGGAAGTGAGTAACATGGTTGAGGCACTGGCTTATGCTGTGAATAGTCAGATTATTTGAAACGTTCAATCGTTCAAAACAATTGAAAATGGAGAATGGAAAAGTGTAAACGAAATTCAAAATGAAAAATTCAAAAATTGAGAAGTTGTTTAATTAAATCAATTTGAACATTTGAACATTTGAACATTTGAACATTTGAACATTTGAACTATTAATATCCTAAGCTTGTCGAGATATGACCATTTAAATGAAACCGCCACGATTTCAAGTGTTTTCAATTCCTGAGGAAACTCAGAATCTGTGATTTCTTCCGCCGCGAAACCTCGAACTCTTCATTAGAGCATTTCATTGTCAGAATGCAATCTACCCCTTTCGAGTATTCTTTGATGTGGCGAATATTAATCAGTACGCTCTTATTGATTCGCAAAAAATGATGATACGGTTCCAGGAGTGCTTCGTAATCGGACAGGGATTTGGTTGACAGAATCCGCTGACCGTCAGTTGTAAACACTTCGCAGTAATTCCGGTCTGCTTTGATGTAACTGATAACATCCAGCTCAACAATCAGCACTTTGTTTTTCTGATGAAACGGAATGCTTTTGATCAGCTGGTTTTGTTCATCGATGGAGCGAATGAAATGAACAACAGGTGAATGTGCTCCTATGTGGATCGCCCGGTTGACTTTCTCTACCGCCCGGATCAGTTTTGTATGATCGACCGGCTTGAGAATATAATCGATTGCGTTAAAATCAAAGGCCTGTAAGGCATATTCATCAAAGGCAGTTACAAAGATGACGTGAAAGGGAAAATCGTCAAACATTCTCAGCAGATCAAACCCGGTTTTGGTCATCATCATTACATCGAGAAAGATCAGGTCCGGCTTCGTTTTGCAGATCAGCTCATACCCTTCTTCGACCGAAGCTCCATCACCGATCAGCTCAATGGCCGGGCAATGTTCTTTCAACATACTACCCAACACATTTCTGTTTGCGGTTTCATCATCAATGATCACACTTTTAATTCTTTGCATCGTATAATTTGTTTAGCATATCTAACGGAAATAATAAGCGAACCGTTGAGCCGGCAGGTTTTCCCGCTTCATCCAACAGATCTGTAAATTCAAGTTCAGCCTTTGCAGGAGCATACAGTTTATTCAGGTTTTCCAGGCGTTTCGAGATCAACAACATTCCTTTTGATTCCCTGAGAACACAGGATGTTTTGCGTTGTTCGATCACTCTTCCCACTCCATTGTCCATAATGGAAATACAAAGCGCATTTTCTTTCAGATGGATAGAAAGCGTCAACGTCGGAGTTCGCTCTTCCTTCAAAGGTAAAAGACCATGCCAGATTGCGTTTTCGATCAGCGGCTGCGTAATCAACGCAGGAATACACCATTGATCGGTCTCGATGTTTTCATCGATTACTTTCACAAACAGAAACCGGTTGCTAAAGCGCAGCTGTTCAAGATCGATGTAGAGTTCCATAATCTTTAATTCGTTCCTCAAAGTGATCACTGGTTGATCCGAATAATTCAATAAATGACGCATCAGCATACTGAATTTTGCAATGTACTGGTTGGCTTTCGAGGTTTCCTTCCGGATGATGAGTTCCTGGATAGCCACCAATGAATTGGACATGAAATGCGGGTCAACTTGTGCTTTCAGGGCCGTTAACTGGTATTCGGTCATCAGTTTTTCAATCCGCATCTTTTCCTGTTCTCTTTTCCGTTTCCTACGCATGACCCACCAACTGCAAAAAACGGTGAATGCAAAACAGAAGATCAGTACGAATACATAAAAGAAAGTGGTTTGCCAAAAGGCCGGCCTGATGTAAAACCGTGTTACCAGTTCCAGGTCTTTTCCGTGAATCCGCCCAGTGCGGGGACTTGTCGTGAGGGTGTACAATCCGGGTTCCAGGTTTTGCAGATGGATTTTCGTACCTGCTGTAAAACCTTGTAAAGCTGATGGTCCTTCCAGTTTGTAAAACAATTGTTTGGACGGAATATTGAACGCTAAAAAATCGAAGTTGAAATACAGATCATTTTGTTTGTAGTTGAGTTCAAACAGCTGATCCGGGCGGATTTTTACTGCACCGCTTTTCACCGAAGTCAGATAAAACCGGTGGTTCGGAGATTTAAACAAGCTATTCACCTTCAAAGAGATCAGTCCTGAGGTTGTTCCAATCATCAGTTCATTTCCATCAAGTGCCATTTTTACCACTTCCTCATCTACCAACTGCTTCCACGAAGAAGCCTCTTCAAACTGGCTCAACGTACTTACAAAAGCACCTTTATTGGTCGACAAGAGCACTACGCGGTCATTCAGGAAATCAATGTCATTAATCACCTCTGAAGGCAGATCGGAATAGTGAATCAACTCATTTTTTGTCGTCAGGCGATAGATTCCGTCTCCTTTTGTACAAATCCAGATGTTTTTGGCTGCATCCTTTTTGATACTTGAAATATTTTTTTCTTTCAGTTTTTTCAAATAGGAAGGATTTGAGGCAATCGTTTTCAAGCGGCAAAGTCCTTCTTTTTTGATAATGAAAAACTCTCCGGGGTTCCGCTCAACAATTCCCCTGTTCCAGTAGTTAAATCTCACCAGCTCGAATTCTGAACGATTATCTTTTCTTCGTTTCATCTGTGATGCACTTAACACGATTAATGAACCGTCCTGCGCCTTCTGAAAAATATATGCGTTTTCACCAATAATTTCTACCGTTTTGAAGTTCCTGTCCAGCACATAGGTAAAGCGCTTGGTTCCCACATAATACCTGCCTTTAAAATCAATGACATCGTTGATACTCGCAACGTTTGTTTTCAGATCAATGAGGTGAATCTCTCCGTGCTCTCTCACAAACAAATTCCCCCCCGAAGTCCCGATAAAAAGCTTCCCGTTAAGAACTTTCAGTAACGTGATCCGGTTGTTCAACTCCGGAATATTCCGGAACGAGCGATTCTTTACATTCCGGCAATAATACATTCCGTTTCCGATCGTAGAAACCCACATTCCGGATTGATTGTCTATCAAGATATCGGACACCGTTGTTTTATTCAGGTATTGTTCCAGCGGATTCAGATTTTCATCTAATTCCCATAACCCTTCCTGATCAAGTGCTACCCAAACATGTCCGTCGGGTGCTATTTTGAAGTTAATAATCTGTTTATTAAAATGATGTATTTTTTCCGAACCGTCTTTTCGCAGTAAATAAATCCTGTTCAATAATGACCAATAGCACTTTCCCCTGAATTCGTATCCGAATGTTCTGCTTATGTTAATCGAATCGGCATCGATTCTTTTTAGTTTATTACCGGCGCAATCTTTTAAGGATAAATACAAGCTTTTAGTCTGCGAATCCACTAATCTTTCAAGGTACAAAGGATGTATTTTTTTTTCAGGATAATGATCCTGTTTCCCGGCTTTTGTTTTGGCAGGAAGCGGTTGTGTTTTTTGCGGAATGCGGTAACTTTTAGAAAAATTGGAATACCAGATTGCATCCTGATAGTCCAAAAACAAATTCAAAACGGGTTCTCCTCTTTTTAGAATTTCATTGTGATAGCGATCCGATCCGGAAATACGGAAAGCCTGGTCATTTTCAACGCGATAAATAACTGCTTTGGAATTTACAAAATACAGTGTTCCCGAACCGGATCTCGCAACGGCATAACCTATCCGTTCGTTCAATGGAATGTTCAAACAGACCGGAACAAAGCCACTGCCGTTGTTTTTGACGATTCCATATTCTGTAAAAACCCAGACATAGCCTTCCCGGTCCTGAAATAAATTATATACTTCAGTGGCTGGCAATCCCTGCTTTACTCCTAAATTTTCGAAGACTAGTTTTTGTGAATAGCTTACTGAAAAAACAGTAAACACCAACAGGTAAATAATGGGGATAGGTAACTTCTTTAACACGAAACTAAAAATAAGAGAAACTCCGAACAATGGTTACACAAATGATTGTTATGCATTAGAAAATGATTTAAATGCAGGTCCAGTATTCTATCAACAAAAAAAGCCCTCTCAACTGGTGAGAAGGGCCTTTTCAAACGCATAAGTAGTTAGGTATTATCCTTAAAACGCTTTCCAGTAACCGAAATCATTTTTGTTGGTCACTGAGAATCCTTCGTTGGTAAACACATCATTGGTTGTTAAACTGAGTGAATACACCGTACTTGCATCCCGTGCAAAATAAAGCTTCCCGTTTCCGTAGGTTGTATTGATATTTCCTGTTCCCGGAATTCCTGCATAGGTTCGGTGATTCGCTGTAATGCTGGTCAGGTTTGTTCCTGAAAGGCTAAAATGCCAGGAAACAATTCCCAAAGATGCATATACAGTTGATTCGCTTGAGAATACAAATTCGTATCCACCTGATCCATCCGGAACAAAGGCGATTGAACCGGACTTATACCCGTTGATCAATGCGCTGTTGAAGATGTTTGCCGCTCCATTAACCGTTACAGGTGTTGCAATTCCGGTTCCTGCAGCCGGATCCACGACAAAAATCCGTTTTGCATTGCTTACCGTCACCAATAAATACACCTGGTTTGTCACCGGATGGATTTCGATTTCTTCAATCACTGATGTAAAGAGATTTCCTGCTGTATTAAAGATCGGAGTTGAAAAATAAGATCCGTCCAAATACTGTACTCCGTTACTGCCTCTATATGCATAGACATACTTATTGGTAGCTGCCCCACAACCGAGCACTGTTCCTGTTCCGGCATCAGAAGCCGGATAAGTGCCTGTTGGCTGCTGTCCCGGTGAAGGTCCCCAAACCTGGTAATACCCTGTAATCAGGTTATACGGATCTATGACTCCGTCATTGGAAAAAATCCCTTCGCTGTATACGGGTTTTGCTGCTGTTTCCGGGGTTTCTTTCTTTACAAATTTCCCCGGGTTAGCGGTGGTTTTCATGTTTTCTTTCTTACAGGCTGTCAGTCCCAATGCAAGGCTTGCTGAAACAATGGTCGCAGCTTTCATAGTGATTCGTTTCATTCGTTTGTTTTTTAGTGAATAATCATGTGGTCACTGAACTCTTATCATGAATGGAGAAAAGTGAACTGCCGCAAAAATGGTCAGTCTGAAAACAAAACGGGTTACCGCAGGATCAGTTTTTTGCACAAAACACATTCGCCCCACTTGCTATGAATCAAAAAAGCCTTCTCAACAAGTGAGAAGGCTTTTTTCCAAATACCTGGCAGGCAAATGTTATTCTTAAAATGCTTTCCAATAACCGAAATCGTTTTTGTTCGTCACGGAGAATCCTTCGTTGGTAAACACATTATTGGTTGTTAAGCTTAAAGAGTACAAAGTACTTGCGTCTCGTGCAAAATAAAGCTTCCCGTTCCCGTATGTCGTGTTGATTTTTCCAGTTCCGGGAATTCCTGCGTAGGTGCGGTGATTCGCTGTAATGCTTGTCAGGTTTGTGCCCGAAAGGCTAAAATGCCAGGAAACAATTCCCAGGGATGCATATACTATGGACTCGTTTGAGAATACAAATTCATATCCGCCTGATCCATCCGGAACAAACGTAATCGAACCGGATTTATATCCGTTAGCACCTGTATTGTTAAAAGCATTCGAAGCTCCGTTAACTGTGACAAGTGTGGCAACTCCTGTTCCTGCTCCTCCGGACAGGTCTACGACATAGATTCTTTTAGCACCACTTTCTGAAACCAACAAATAGATTTCGTGAGTTACCGGATGAACTTCGATTTCTTCTATCAACGGTGTGAATGCAGTTCCTGCTGCGGTAATGATTACGGTTGAAAAAATAGATGTGCCTTCTAATATCTGTAGTCCACTGGTGCTTCTATAAGCATACACATAAAAATCTGTAGCGGCTCCGCAACCAGCCACTGTTCCTGTTCCCGCATCACTAACCGGAAATATACCTGTTGGTTGTTGTCCCGGAGAAGGTCCCCACATTTGATAAAATCCGGTGATCATGTTATATGGATCGGTGTAACCGTCATTGGAAAAAATCCCTTCGCTGTATACTGGTTTTGCTCCGGTTTCCGTAGCTTCTTTCTTTATAAATTTGCCGGGACTCGTGGTCGTCTCCCTGGTTTCTTTTTTACAAGCTGTCAATCCCAATGCAAGACTTGCAGAAACGATTGTAACAGCTTTCATAGCGGTACTTTTCATTTGTTTGTTTGTTTTAGTGAATAATTATCGATCACTGACCTCTTATCGCGAATGGAGAAAAATGAACTGCCACAAAAATGGACTATCCGAAAACAAAACATACTACCGAAGAATTGGTTTTTCGCACAAACGGGGAATGATCTCTATTTTTATTTTTAAGGGATCGTATTTTACATTTCTGAGAAATCAGGAGATAAGACTAATGGGGTCAAGATTTTGAGAATAATACGGGTAAATTGGTGTCAAAAATGACAGAAACACCTTGAAAACCAATGTTAATTTTATAACTTTTTCATACTGTATCTATACTTGATCCATACTTAACCCATACTTGATCTATACCTGAGCCATCGGAGTGCTGTTTTTTGCAGTTGGTTCAGTCAAGAGTGATTTACATATGTGTGAAAAACATTTTTTACCGGGAATGGATCTAAACCCAAAAAGCCACCTCATTTCGCTGAGATGGCTTTCAAAATACGTTGTACTTCTGATTATCCTAATTTCGCTTCTGATGTTATCGGAATACTCAAGGCTTGTGAGATCAAACAGTTTTTCTCTGCGTCTTTGGTAATTGCCTGAAATTCTTCCTGAGAGATTCCGGCAACTGTTCCGCTGATGGTTAAATGAACTCCTGTGATTTTAAGTCCTTCCATGGAAACGGCTGCTTCTGTATGTAGATCAATTCCGGTGATTCCTTTTTGAGTCAGGGCTGCCCCAACTGCCATTGTAAAACATCCGGCGTGTGCTGCTGCAAGGAGTTCTTCCGGGTTGGTTCCGCTAACGCCTTCTTCAAAACGGGTTTTGAAGCTGTAGTTGCTGTTGTTTAAAATTCCGCTTGGAGTGGTTAGTTCTCCTTTTCCCTCTTTCAGGGTTCCGGACCAATGTGCTGTTGCTGTTCTTTTCATATCATTCCCTTTTTTATAATTGCTTTCCGGATTCTTCCGAATCTGATTAAAGATACAGAATTCAAGTTTTTGTATCAGGATAATTCATGTTATCAAACTATTTTATTTTGCAAATTTCCTGTTTCGGCATTTTTCTAATTTGATATTCCTTTAAGGAAGATTTACCGCTAAATAGCGCAACATGTTGCTTCCCGGAGTTGAAACAGAAATGTTCTTCGGGACACGACGTGCAAATGGTCTTACGCTGAAAATGCATAGCTGGAAGTCTTAATCGTTTTTTTTACTTTGCCAATCGTCGAAAAGTGAAGCAAAAGACTTGTTTCATGCGGAAAATCACCCATTCAAGGAGCGATTTCCTATTTAATGGCACATCTTGTACTATTAGCTGGCTTCTCTTACTTTTTCCATTATCAGGAAAACAACTTCCGGAATTTTTCCATGCCGGCTTCTTCGTTTGAACTTAAGTCGATGAAAAAGGTATTTTGCCAGTTTTGAGTTTTTTCTGCCTGTTTGTTTCCGGTAGTTTCCCACTCCGGATAGACTCTGAAACCGCGTTTTCCTTCTTTTCCTTTTCCGGACAGGATTCCTTTTTCGGCCAAAACGGCTTTCGGGAAGAGGAAAAAGCCCGTATTTTGACCTTTTTCAGCTGCTATGATGTAAAAATCGACCGGTTCTGTGATTGAAAAGGGGTCTGTCTGACCGTTTGCATTCCGTTTCCAAAGCGTAACGAAAAGTCCTGTTTTTTTCGGCGTGACTTTCGCTTTCCTGAATTTAACGGTTCGATCATCCAACTGAAAATTCAACCCGGAATATGCTTCGCATTCCTCATCCCGGCTAACATTCCGGAGAATTAACTGAAATTTTGAGCATATTGCATTTACGATTTGATGTACTGATCCAGGTATGTCGTTTTGCTGATGTAACATTCGTTTGATAAGGAATTATGATACTATGAAATTCGCTAAATATACATACTACTTTCTTCTTCTAATCCCGGTTCAATTATTGGGGCAAGTCAAAACGGCTCTTTTATCTGAATCTTCCTCTTTTCATGGCCCCGTCTCAAAACTTTCTTCCGTCGTTTACGCGCGGGATTCCAAATTTCCTAAATCCCCGCTTTTATTGCTTCGAAAATCAGTATTGACTTATGACTCTACCGGTTGTACTATCCACCGTAACGTACATGATTCCGGTTCTGCTCCATTAGAAACTTTCAGCACATGTATTATTACAGACAGCGCATTGATTCATCTCACAAAAAACCAATCCGGAGATACTGTTTTTTTCAGAATCATTCACGAAATAAGTTCTCTGGAGACAATCACCCGCAGCAAAAATCAGGAATATCAATTTTACTGCAGGGAGTTGTTTGATACGCTCGGCCGGATTATTTATTCGAATTCCATCTCAACTTTTGTAAAATCAAAATTGGAAGACAGTTCATGTAAGGAACTCTTTTATACCTATGATACTTCGGGCAATTTAATCAAAGTCAGAAGTATCAATGATCCGGGTAGCGGATACGATAAAATCACCGAGACAAAGGAGTACTCTTATGACAGTCTTAGTAATCGAATTCATGCGCGATTACTCCGGCATGACAACTTTCCGCTCTACGATTTTTTGTACAGCTATAACTCATCGAATCAACTAATCCGTACGGAATTTCATTCGACCGATTCCCCCTGGACCGAACAGTTGTTTTATAACAAACAAGGTGATATCATTCGGAAAATAACGGATCGTCCGAAAGAAAAAAAGCATCTTGTCGGAGAGATCACTTACAGGTATGATCTCCGGGGAAATTGGATTCTACGGGAAGAATCGCTCAATGGAGTCTTAATCAACAAGGAAACACGTCAGTTTGAATATTATCAATGACTATCAATGCCTGTTATCGCAATTGATATAAATGCTCTTTTCTTTTTTATCGAGAAAGGAAATTTCAGGACATCCGAATGAAAAATACTGAAGGTCGAAAATAACCGGGGCTTTATTCTTAAACAAGATTCCTGTCCATTGTATTTCATTCCCTACATCCGGGTTGGTATTATTCAATGGCGCCATTGCTGAACCTTCGGATTCCTCGAAAACCCGTTCAAAAATAACTTTACCCGTTTTGTTATGAATTACCAGTAAACGCCTCTTAAATACCCAGTATCCATCTTTGAAATCCTGGAGATAATACTGCAGGGAATCTTTTGTAAGCGTATAGGTATCTACCGGTTTATGGCTCCCGGTTCGAGCCAGGGCTTTTTTACTCATTTTGGCAACCGGGAACTGTTTGTTATCAATCTTCTTCCACATGACCCGTTTCAATTTCCCTTTTACAAACGGGTTTTTCGCTCCTACAAAGACGATTGTATTGTTAAAGTATTCGTCTTTTATTCCTTTCATGGCACTTCTGTCGATTTCAAATCCAATCATGTAATCGAATTGAGAAAAGGGTGCATCTTCTTCCGAAGCATAGATATTCAGGTTCGCAACCACGTTTAATTTCTTCACAGGAAATGACACTAACACATTCGCCGCATAATCATAAATAAATACCTGGTCATTTTCCGATATCTCCGTTTCAGTCAAAAAGCGCTTCCTGTATTCTTTGTCCAATTTGAAATAACGAACAGAATCAAACGATTTTTCTGAAACATCCGGTATGGATAATGAATCCGGATGCTCGCTCAAAGGATATATATCGGAAAGAGAAATAAATCCGATTTGTTTATGTCCATCAACGGACTGTATGTCGAAGATCCTTGATTCTAAGGCGATATCTTGTTCAGGAATCAATGTATCTTTCTTTTCTGTTACAGCAAGCTGACTTTCAACCTCACCAGGAATTGCGGATTTCGTTTCCTGCTGTTCTCCGCAAGAACTCAATCCGAAAAGAATCAACAAGAAGCTAGCGATTGATTGATGAAGGAAATGTGTTCTTTTAAAGCGTTTCATTTGTTACTGATTTAAATGATTTCAAAGCATCTTGTTTTGTAAACGGTGTTTATCAAAAATACAAATTAGACGGGATAAAAAAGCCTTGGCGTTTATTGTCAGAGGCTTTTTATAATACAGTGTCCTAAAAAGGTAGGAGATATCAGAATTTTTCTCGCAGGTCATCTAAATAAAAAACTGCACAGAATCCCCTCTATTTTATTGAAGGTTTTATGCCTGTAAAAGGTTGTTTTTTCGCGATCAAAAAGGCAATATCCTTACATTTGAAAAAATACAACTGTCAGTTGTCAAATAACAACTGAAAATAGCGGGATTACAACGAATAGTAGCGGCGTTTTGTCGGGTTCAAAAATGGATCGGAAATACCTTTGTGAGGTCATCTGATTCAAATAAACAAATACAAAATTCCTATGTTAACATTTATGATTATTGGTAACAAGATTACCGAAGCACGAAAAAAGGTAAATATTTCCCAGGCACAACTTGCCGAATTGTTGTTTATCAGTCCGCAGGCAGTTGGGAAATGGGAACGCGGAGAATCCATGCCGGATATCGTTACGTTTAACCGCCTGGCAGAAATCCTGGGAGTCGATCTGAACTATTTTTCGGAGAACTTTCAATCTGCATCGGCGGAGGTTTCAACTGCTGAAACATCGCATTCGAAAACGGAAGAACCAAAGAAGAAACCCGCCTGGGATATGTCACGGCAAAACCTGGTCGATACCGACTTTTCCGGATTGAAAAACCTGAATGAGCGCTTTAAGTATACGAATATGCAGCGCTGCCAGTTTATCGATTCGGACTTATCCGGACTTCTGCTGAAGAGCAATCATATCGACGGCTGCGATTTCAGTCATTCGGATATCAGTAACAGCCAGATGCAGCATTCGTACCTGATCAACAACCAATTTAAAGACTGTTCGTTGAAAGAAACCGAATTTTCGAAGAGTTACATCGAAAACTGTGATTTCTCGGGCACTGATTTTTCGGGTACCGTATTTAAATCAGGAGGTTTCGGGAAGAATGCGGTAACAAACGCCGTATGGAACCGTACGTCATTCAATACTTCACAGATTTCCGATATTGTTTTTGAAGGTACATTGGAAGACTGTTTCTTCGAAAACTGTGGATTTACCCGCGTTAAATTCCAGGATGCGACGATCCTCAATACTTTCTTTAAAAACAACCGGAAATTGAACAAAGTTCAGTTCGTTGACTGTAAAATGGATAAGATCACTTATGCTTTCCTGAAGAACGGGAAAGCGGATTTGACCGGTGTAACTATCCTATCATGAGGAAATCATTTTTCATTTCTGAAAAAGCGTTGCATGAGCGGCGCTTTTTTGTTTTGGTCCGAATCATGCGATCCGGTAAAGCCCGTTATTCAAGGCCTCATCGTTTAGAAATATTGTGAATTAGAAGCAGGGATTCACGGTTCTAACAGTTAATTTTATATTGAAAATAGTGAGTTGCGAGAAATCGAAAAACACGAGACAAAAGAACATGAAATTAGATCATATCGAAATACTGACGAATGAGTTGAAAGCCACTAAAGACTTTTATGAACAACTATTAGAACTCCCGATTACAGAATACGATTCCAAATCTGTCAGCATCAAAATCGGGGCATCTACTCTTACGTTTGTAGAAAACATTGAAAAATCAAATCCCATTTATCATTTGGCTTTCAACATCCCCGAAAACAAGTTAAATGAAGTAACTAAATGGTGTGAAAACCGCATTGAATTGATCAAAAAAGAGGATGCTGTTTTAATCGCCGCATTCGAAAGTTGGAATGCAAACGCAGTTTATTTTTATGATAACAATGGCAATCTATTGGAATTCATTGCCCGAAAAGACCTCCCTAATTCTGAAACAGAGACCTTCAGTAGTAAACAAATCTTAAACATCAGTGAAATCGGAATTGTAACCGAAAACCCTTTGGAATTTGGAAATCAACTCATCGAGGAATATGGGCTTTCCCTGTTTGATAAAAACCAAAATAGTGAACAATTTACCGCAATTGGAGACGACAACGGACTTTTGATAATCGTCAAAACCAACAGGAACTGGTATCCAACAGAAATACCTGCAACAAGTTATTGGACAAAAATCGGGTTAACGAATAAAGAACAAAGCAATACCATTGAAATTGGCATATCATAAAACCGGCAGAAATTTCTGTGTTTTGTTTGAGCATCCAATCCTCTAAGACACCTCTGAAAACAAGGAAAACTCAAAAAGCCGCATTCATACTCATGTAAAATTCTCCGCGTTTGGAATCCTTGCTGGTTGTAAAGCTGTATTTATTCCAGGCATAATCAAAACTCAGTGTCGTACGCGATTTCTGGTTCAGGATAAAACGCAGGCCCAGTCCGTATCCCGGGTTTACAAAGCGGAATTTACCGTCGTATTTTAAGGGTTCCCCCATCGCCATCAGATATTCTTTCTTTTCACTCAGCGAATGTGCATTCACAAAAACAACTCCATTGATGAATTTCCAGATATGCCGCCTGTATTCGACTTCTGCCGAAACATAATTGTCTCCCCGGTAACGAAACCCGGGAATCCCTCTTGTTCCGGTTGAATTCGGGTCGGTATTGTTGGCCGGCATGTTAATGTAAGGGCCGTTTCCTGCCATGAAAACCAGGTACGACCGCACCCCGATGACATTTTTATAGGATCCCAGCATGAAATACTGCCTGTAATCGACTTTCCCGACACCAAAATTCTCTTCGTTCCCGAAATCTTTGATGTAGAGGTTGTAATTGAAATTGAAGTACGCTCCTTTCCGCGGCGTATTGATATTGTCCCGGGAATCATGTGTAACACCGACTTTCAGCCCGTTTGTGAAAACAGATTTTCCTGTGCCGTACGGATAAAGCTGAAACGGAGTTTTGAAGTATTTCGCCTGAATAGCCTCCGAAGACTGGCTTCCCCAGTCTGAAACGAAGGAACCCGGAATCTGTGAATCCTTGATTACGAAAGGAAGTGCCTGATCGATTGAATTCCAGAACTGCACCGCATCCTGGTTCCGGTTATTCCCGATGTAATCTACTGCATGCTGTACATTGTTATCCGATTGTTCGTAGACATAGTTCAGATTGATTCCGCCTCCGAAAAACCAATTATTACCTACTTTTTTCAGGAGCATCTGGTCGATCGAAAACCCGTTATTTTCCAGTTGAGACGCCCATTTATCCGGAGTATCCGAACCAACTCCCCAGGTAAACATCGGGAAAATACGCCAATTCAAACTTCCCTGCAAAATCCAGTTTTCGTTCTTAAAATAGAGGAAGTTTTTAATTGCCAGCGTCGATTGTTCGTTGGTTGTATACACTCCCGACAGAGTAATGGCTGAAAACCGGGTCGTTTTATAATCGCCACCGATTACAAAAGCGCCGTTTACAACACCTCCATATGCCACACCAACTACCGGGTTGGATGAAATGACGGGAATAGCACTGATGTACAACTTCTTTTGCTTCACCGGCTTGTCTTTCTTTTCGGCTTTTTTCTTTTTAGAGGTGAAGAAATCG
>VFQP010003236.1_pt1 | contig 16874 bp, 12 predicted proteins | sample 3512351 | NCBI WGS metagenome assembly VFQP01 (sample SAMN10412372, study PRJNA504923) | tailings metagenome | isolation source: Relicate 1 Philex TSF1 revegetated site | place: Philippines: Tuba, Benguet | collected 2017-08-29
AATTGTTTCGATATTGATAATAACTTGATTAAGGTTGTGGACTTCGCTCAGGTACATTTCTTTGATAAGCCATGCCTGAGTAATATTTTGGACAAACTCTACGTATTCTATTTCGCCAGCTTGATAGCTTTTGGTGGCGGTTGTAATAATTAAATTAGCCTGTGGAATAGCTGAATTTTCGTAATAGGATACCGATTTCTGAAGTTTGTCGAGCTGAATACCCAACGATTGCAATTGGCGTGTAAGCTGGTTTTCGGCATATTGCAAGTTTGATTTGGCAATTTGCTCGTTGATACCCGCAGCATTGATTTTGGCTTTTTGAGCTTTGGCAAAAAGCGGAAAACTCAAACCCGCCTGAACATAATTCTGATTAAAGTTACGCTCGATACTCTGATTGGTAAGCCCTACCCTTAGGTCGGGTTTGAGACGTTCTTTTTCAAGTTTTGTTTGTAACTGGCTTACCTCTATTTGTTGTCGAAGAATATCTAATAGTGGATTTTTGCTAGCTTGGATTTCAGAAATCAGTAAAGGTTTTTTGAAACTGATTTGCGTATCTATCTGAAAACCTTCTGATATATTGATAAGCAAAGATAAGGTTTGATACAAACTTTTTTCGTCGGCCATTACACTTTGTATCTTATTCTGGATTTCTCTCAAACGTGTTTCTGTAGATACCTTTTCCAACAAATTGGTTTCGCCCGTTTTATAACGCAACGATGCAGCTTTAAAGGCACTTTGATATAAACTATCTTGTTGCTGAAGTACTTTTAAGATTTGGGCATTGGCTAATATTTGATAATAAACCGTTTTGACTTCGCTAATAACCTGATTTTTGGTCAAATTCAAGCGTTTTTCGGCTGTAAGGGTATGGCTTTTCAAGAGGCTTTCTTGAGCCTTGTAAACTGTAGGAAAAGCAAATGACTGACCAAAAGAAAAGGTAACGTCGTTATTGAAGTAGGTTTGGGTTCGGCCAAACTGAGTATCAAAACTGGTTTTGGGCAAATCTTTTGCTGTTTTTTCCAATGCCTGTGTTCCTGCAATATCCAATTTTCCTAACTGAATACTTTGGTTATACTGAATAGCTTTTTCAACACAGTGTTCTAGCGATAAAGCTGGTGTTTGCTGTGCCCGACCCGCAAACGCACACCCCAACAACAATACTGTCAAAATACTTACGCCTACAGTATGAGCCGATGGTTTGGAAGGATTTTGCTTACGCCCAAAAATACTGTAGATTACAGGCAATACCACCAATGTCAACAAGGTAGCCGAAATAAGCCCTCCAATTACCACCGTAGCCAACGGGCGTTGAACTTCGGCACCTGGCGAGGTAGAAAGAGCCATGGGCAAAAAGCCCAACGAGGCCACCGAGGCCGTCATAACCACAGGACGAAAACGGGTTTTTGTTCCTTCCAAAATACGTTCTTTGATGTCGACAACTCCTTGTTTTTCGAGAATATTAAAATAGGCAATTAGTACAATACCATTGAGTACAGCTACCCCAAACAAAGCAATAAACCCAATACCCGCCGAAACAGAGAATGGCATATCTCGAAACCATAAAGCCAAGATACCCCCAATAGCCGAAAGCGGAATAGCCGCAAAAATAATGAGGGCTTCGGTAAAGGAATTGAAAGTAAAAAATAGCAAAGCAAAAATGAGGAATAAAGCTACTGGCACAGCTATCGACAAACGGCTTTTGGCAGCATTGAGGTTTTCAAAAGCCCCTCCGTACTCAAAGTTGTAGCCTGTTGGCAACTGCACTTTTTTATCTAATATTTGCTGAATTTCTAGTACCAAGCTTTCTACATCTCGGTTTCGAACATTGATTCCAATGGTAATTCTGCGACGAGCGTTGTCACGAGCAATTTCGGTTGGTGCATCTTGATAGCTAATTTTGGCCACTTGAGACAACTGGATTTTACCGCCATTGGGCAAATCCACATATAAATCGCTAATGTTCTGAATGTCTTGTCGATGCGTAGAATCCAACCGCACTACCAAGCCAAAACGTCGCTCACCTTCGTATACTACGCCTGCTTCTTCGCCTGCAAATGCTGTTTTGACAATAGCATTTAGGTCGCTGATTTTGAGTCCGAATTGGGCTATTTTTTCTCTGTCATAAGCCACTACCATTTGTGGTACACCTTCTATTTGTTGAACTTTCAAATCGCCAACACCCTCTACTTTGGCAATATGCTTGGCACATTCTTGGGCTTTTTGATAAAGGATGTCCAAATCTTCCCCAAAAATTTTGATGGCTACATCAGATTTTACGCCTGCAATTAGTTCGTTGAAACGCATTTGGATAGGCTGTGTAAACTCAAAATTCACCCCTGGCAATTCAGAAAGAGCTTTATCCATTTTTTCTGATAATTCTTCCATTGTTTTGGCTTTTTTCCAAGTCTTAATATCATTTAGTTCAATAATCAAGTCGCACGAATTGATACCCATAGGGTCGGTAGGTATTTCGGATGCCCCAATACGTGATACCACTTGTTTTACTTCGTCTGGAAAATCTCGTAAAATAATCTGCTGAGCTAAGGTATTCATTTTTACACTCTGCGAAAGCGATGCATTGCTATGCAAAAGTGTTTCTACAGCAAAATCACCTTCATTAAGTTCTGGAATAAACTCGCCCCCAAGGCGATTAAATACAAACAAACTTACCACAAACAACCCTACTGCTGAGCCTACCGTTACAAGCCTGTGGTACAACACCCAGCGAATAATAGGAGCATAAAATTGATATAAGAAATTGATGATTTTGTCGGAAATAGTCTCTTCTACTTTTACTTTTTTGCTCAACAAAAGCGAAGCCATCATTGGCACATAAGTGAGCGATAAGATCAAAGCTCCGATAATAGCAAAACCCACTGTTTCGGCCATTGGACGGAACATTTTACCTTCAATACCCGTCAGTGCCAAAATAGGAAAATATACAATCAAAATGATGATTTCGCCAAAAGCAGCCGATTGCCGAATCGTTACAGCCGAATGATATACCTCGTCGTTCATTTCTTGTTGTGTAAGTACCAATTGCCCAACGCCCATCTTTTTGGCTCTATCGTGCAAGTGGTGTATAATGGCTTCTACAATGATTACAGCTCCATCGACAATCAGACCGAAGTCGATTGCCCCCAACGACATCAGGTTGGCCGATACCCCAAACAAGTGCATCAGACTAAATGAAAACAACAAGCATAAAGGAATAACAGAGGCTACAACAATACCCGCCCGAAGATTACCCAATAACAAAACCAGTACAAAAATCACAATCAGACCACCTTCAATAAGGTTTTTTTGTACTGTACCTATCGACTTATCTATCAGTTTGCTTCTATCAATAAAAGGCTCAATAGTAATACCTTCTGGCAAGGATTTTTGGATTTCTTTGATACGAGCTTTTACATCTTTGACAACTACCTGCGCCGAAGCTCCTTTGAGCAGCAATACTACTGCCCCAACGGCTTCGCCTTCGCCATTACGAGTCATAGCTCCATAGCGAATAGCATGACCAAACTGTACAGTGGCTACATCCTTAATCAAAATTGGCAAACCTCCTCGATTGGTGATTACGATATTACCAATGTCGTCGAGGTTGGCGACCATCCCTTCCGAACGAATAAAATAGGCATCAGTACCTTTTTCGATATAACTACCACCTGTGTTGGCATTGTTGTCTTGAAGAGCCATAAAAACCTGATTGAGGCTAATATTACTGGCACTTAATCGCTCAGGATTAATGGCTACTTCATATTGTTTTAAATTACCTCCAAAAGAACTCACCTCTACAACCCCCTTAATCCCTAGCAATTGCCTCTTCACAATCCAATCTTGAATGGTTCGTAGTTCTGCAAGTGAATAATGTTGTTTGAATTTGGGGTCTACAGCCAATGTATATTGATAAAACTCGCCTAGTCCAGTAGTAATAGGAGCTAGTTCTGGTCGTCCTGCTCCAGCTACCAAATTGGGTTCTGCCTCTCTGAGCTTTTCGGTAACTTGTTGACGGGCTTTTTCAATGGGTACGTCATCGTCAAAAACCACAGTAATAATCGACAACCCCATTCTTGAAAAAGAGCGAATTTCTTTGGTATTAGGTACTGTTCTCAAAGAAATTTCGAGGGGTATTGTAATAAACTTTTCTACTTCTGTAGCTGGCAAGGCAGGCGATTGGGTAATTACTTGTACCTGATTGGAGGTAATATCGGGTAAGGCATCGACAGTGAGTTGGGTTACAGAAAAACCGCCCCAAGTTACCAATGCAAGCACAAATAGCCCGATAATCAGCTTGTTGTTGATGCTGAATCGAATTAATGAATCTATCATTTTAAGTCTTTTTCTAAAATAAAGGAAATGTGTAAACTAGCTGCTGGCCTATTGCCATCAGCATCAAGAAAGAGCATATTTTAACAGACCAACGTGGCCATTGAAAATAGCATACAAAGTAGATTGTGATAGTAGCAACATATTAGTTATGGCTCAGAGAAGTCCTCTCAAAGCACACCAATACACTGTTCTTGATAAATTAATACCGTGGAGGGTTTAAGAAGGATTTAGCCAACAAGAAGTTGTAGAAGTTTTGCCAAACAAAATTAGGCTCAGGAAAAGCCTTGATAATTGGCCTAAAAACAATAGTAATGTACTGGAACGACGGCAAAAAAGCATGGGTAGCTTGCGAGTCCAGACTTGGCAAATGGGAGTGTGAATGTTTGGCAGTTTTGGTATGTTTTGAAGCTGCCGAATAGTGCATTGCTAAAAAACTTATAAAGCTCATATTGCATTTATCAGTTTTGCAATGCCACTGATAATGTTTCACCAACTCACCCATTTTAGCCAATTGCAAAGTATCCACCCTTGGAAAAAGACTCCCCAATAGAATGGTAATACTTAGTACTATGGAAGTGAATGGTTTCATATACCAAAGGTATAAATTTTAGGAATTTAAAATACAGAGACTTGTATTTTTTTTAGTTGGTGTTTGGATTAAAAAATAGCTAAAAAGTTTAAAAACTTTTCTATAAATACAAACTAGAAGAAAAAATAGAAGATTGTTATAAGGTATTGTAGGTATAAAAGACTGCTTAAAAGCCTATTTTAGCCCTCTTTTAAATAAAGTTATCCACATTATGCCTTTATTTAGTGTGGGTAACTTTTCTGGTGTGGATAAGTCAGATCAAACAATTTTATTAAAAAGCATGATTTATTTGCTTCTATTTTGATAGAAAAATCATTTACTATTTATAATAATTCTAAGGAGCAACAAAAAACCTCCACCAATCACCTAGGGTATTGATGGAGGTCAAACATATCATAATAACTATTACATGGCTTTCAAACGAGCAATAGTTTCTTCTAGTGCCTTAATCTTCGACTCGGCATCGGCTAGCTTTTGGCGTTCTTTTTCTACTACATCAGGTTTGGCATTGGCAACAAAACGCTCGTTCGAGAGCTTGCCTTCTACTGATTTTTTAAAACCTAGATTATAAGCCAATTCTTTCTGAGCATTTTCAAGCTCGGCTTCTACGTCTAGCTCTTCAGCTAGGTCGATAAAAAATTCATCGGCTTTCAATACAAACGAAATAGCATTTTCAACATTAGTAGTAACATAGTCAATTTTGGACGTGTTCGCCAATTTAACAATAATAGCTTCTAATGGCTGATAACGAGCTGGGTCGTCGGTCTTAATTGCTAATGGCAACTCTGTTTTTGGCGAAATTTGTTTGGTATTACGGGTCTCACGAATTTTTGAAACAATACCAAATAAAATATCAAAATCGGCCAATACCTGTATATTTATGGCTTCTGCTACTGGATACGAAGTATTACAGATGGTTTCACCAGCTTTGCGTTCTTTTACCGCTTGCCAGATTTCTTCTGTAATAAAAGGCATATATGGGTGCATCAATGCCATGAGTTTTTCAAAAATCTCAATAGTCGATTGATACGTTACGCTGTCGATTGGTGAACCAAAAGCTGGTTTGATAATTTCGAGGTACTGCGAACAGAAATCATCCCAAACAAGGTTATAAATCGCCAAAAGAGCATGAGAAATACGGAATTTACTGAAGTGGTCTTGTACTTCAGTAACTGTCTGGCTAATTTTTGAGTTAAACCATTTTACAGCCAGGTCGTTCGAGCTAGGTTGTGCTTGGTTAGATACCTCCAAGCCTTCTACCAAACGGTACGCATTCCATACCTTGTTACAGAAATTACGGCCTTGTTCGCATAATTTATCATCAAACAATAGGTCGTTTCCGGCAGGAGCAGAGAACAACAAACCCGAACGAACGCCATCGGCTCCGTATTTCTCGATAAGGTCGAGTGGGTCGGGCGAATTGCCTAGCGATTTTGACATTTTACGACCTTGTTTGTCACGAACAATACCTGTCAAATACACATTTCTGAAAGGTAATTCGCCACGCCATTCATAACCTGCAATAATCATACGAGCTACCCAGAAAAACAAAATATCGGGGCCCGTTACCAAGTCGTTGGTAGGGTAATAATACTTAATATCTTCGTTTTCAGGATTTTCGATACCATCAAATACCGAAATTGGCCATAACCAAGACGAGAACCAAGTGTCTAGTACGTCGGGGTCTTGGGTCAAATCTTCTTCGGTCAAAGCAAATAACTGCATTTCGTGCTGTGCTTTGCGTAATGCCTCACGTTTGGTTTTGGCAACAATCACTGTGCCGTCTTGCAAATAAAACGCTGGGATTTGTTGTCCCCACCAAAGCTGACGACTAATACACCAGTCGTGTACATTCTCCATCCAAGAACGATAGGTATTCTTGAATTTGGAAGGATACAATTTGATGTTGTCATTCATGACGTTTTCGAGGGCAGGCTTTGATATTTCGTCCATTTTCAAAAACCACTGCAACGATAGTTTTGGCTCGATTACCGCACCTGTACGCTCAGACGTTTTTACGATAGATTTATATTCTTCCATTTTTACCAATAATCCTGCTTCTTCCAAATCTTTTACGATATTGCGACGAGCAGCAAAACGGTCTTGATTGACATATAAAACGGCTTTTTCATTCAAAAAACCATCGTCGTTGAGAATATCAATTACGGGCAACTTATGCTTTAATCCTAATTCGTAGTCATTCAAATCGTGGGCAGGTGTTACTTTCAAGCATCCTGTACCAAAATCCATGGTTACGTATTCATCGGTAATAACAGGAATTTCACGACCCAACAACGGAATCAATACCGATTTGCCATGATAAGCCAAATAGCGTTCATCATTTGGATTAACACAAATAGCGGCATCGGCCATAATGGTTTCGGGGCGAGTTGTAGCAATTGTCAAAAACTCACCATCAGTACCCACAATAGGGTATTTGATGTGATACAACTTGGCCTGAACATCTTTTTCAATTACCTCTTCGTCTGAAAGGGCTGTTTTTCCGAGCGGATCCCAGTTTACCATTCTTACGCCACGATAAATCTGGCCTTTGTTGTAAAGGCGTACAAATGTTTCGATAACGGCATCGTACAACGAGGGCTCCATAGTAAAGCGAGTTCTATCCCAATCGCATGAAGCACCTAATTTTTTTAATTGTTCAAGAATAATTCCGCCGTATTTATCTTTCCATTCGTGGGCATATTCAAGAAACTCCTCACGAGAAATATCTTTTTTCTCGATACCTCTTTCTTTCAACATGGCCACCACTTTGGCTTCTGTAGCAATCGACGCATGGTCTGTACCTGGCACCCAACAAGCTTCTTTGCCTTCCATACGAGCTTTACGAATCAAGACATCTTGGATGGTATTATTGAGCATGTGCCCCATGTGCAAAACGCCTGTGACGTTTGGTGGGGGTATCACAATACTGTATGGTTCTTTATCAGGGTTAGGCTTTGACGCAAAAAACTTGTTTTCGAGCCAATACTGATACCATTTGGCTTCAATTTCTTGTGGAGTGTACGTTTTTGAAATCATGTTGTATGAATGATGAATCGAAGGAGAGCTCAACGGCTCTATTCCATATTATCTTAATAATCATAAAATTAGTTTGCAAAGATACGGAATTTGGAGGAATGGCGGGTGCTGAAAGTAATTTTCAGAAAATTATCCTACCAAAAAGTTATGCTTCAGATAGTCGTATTTGCTAAAAATGAAACTATAAACGACAAGCTCCAAAACAATTCTCGTAAATTTAGGGTTGAAATAATAGCATATTTATCCTACAAAAGGGCTTAACAAGCATACTAAACAGACCTGCATTATGTTGATTAAAATAGGATTATTTTTGGGTACATTCGTATTTATGGAGGGTTTTGCATGGTTTACACATAAATATATCATGCACGGTATTATGTGGGGCTGGCACCGCTCGCACCATGTTCATCACAATAATGTCTTGGAAAAAAACGATTTATTTTCGGTTGTTTTTGGTATAGTTTCTACCACAACCATCATTATTGGCGACCTCGTTCCTGAGCTTTGGTTTTTATTTTGGATAGGCTTGGGTGTAGCACTTTATGGGATTTTCTACTTTATCTTTCATGATATTATTGTGCATCGTCGTATCAAAATCAAGTTTGTTGCCAAAAGCAAATATATGAAACGAATTATGAGGGCTCATTATATTCATCACAAGATACATCATAAAAAAGGGGCGGAGGCCTTTGGCTTTTTGTATGCCCCCAAAAAATACGATATTGAAGGGAAGTTGTAAGAGAAAACCGAATGGCGATTAATGGTATTTTGGAATGTTAGTAGCTATCTGTAATTGGTGTTTCACTCATGCTATAAGTTATAGCATGAGTGTTTTTTTATTTCTTTTCTTGCAGCAACAACAAAAGTATTTCGGCTGCTTGCCAAGCATTGGTAGGCGAAATACGTACATCCACCAAGGTTTGGTCTATTAGCCCTAATTTGCTATAATTGACTTCGGTAGCCTCGGCCTCCCAAGTCAATGGATAGTCTTTTAACGAAATTGGGCCTTTGGCTTGCTTAAAAAAATGATCTTCTGCCCAACTATAGTGTGGCGATATTAGAGCCACGTTGTCGTCGAACTGCTCGCCTTTTACATATTCTTGTTTGAAATCAAACCAAAACAAACTTGAGTAGCTATCATAAGCCGTAGGGATTTTATATTTGTCGGGCAATTGTAAGGCCTTTAAACCAAACTTTAGCCATTTGGTCTGAAAAACGGCATGAGGTTGTAAATCTGTACGCCCTTCGATATACCCTCCTTTGTCAAAATTATCGGCTTCATCCATAATTTTATTGACCAATGGATGTTTCTTATCGCTTACAATCGACAACATATATAAGGCTTGTCCCAGATTGTCGGCTTCGGCATAGCCATTATTATTACGGTCAAAAGGGCTATTCAAGTGTAAAATCCAATCGCTAATAAGAGGCACGTTTTGTGTTTGTACCAATGCCATCGTAATCACAGCGGCACTCTTGTACCACGGTTTGGCATATACCATAAAGTTGGGCAATGGCTTACCGTCGTTGATATTAATCAATATTTCATGATGCAAAACCCTCAAAATACCTGCAAAACGATTTCCTCCAAAGCTTGGTAATTTAACAGGGCTTTCGGCCAGAATAATTTGAAGGTTATTTTCGTAAGCATACACCCCTGTAGAATCCTCTTGAATATCAACGGCACGGCCATCTTCTAGTTCAAGATGTACGAGGTATTCGGAAGGAACAATCGTGGCAGTTTTTACTTTCCAGCGACGAATAGATTTTCCAGTACTAAGGTTGATTATTTTCCCATTTTTATAAACCATTTTGGGTCTATTTCCCATTCCAAAAAAGAAGAATTTAACATCTGGGAGGTTTCGTTTCTTGGGATGTTCTTTGCGAAATAAGGCAAGCTCTTCACGATAAGCTTGTAAAAGCTTATCGGCTTTTTGTTGGTTATATAGCTGAGCATCGGCGGTAAATAGCGATAGTAACAAAAAAGTAATAACTAATAAAGACTTTTTATTCATGGGTTTTCGATAGCATTTGTCTTTCAAAGGTAATTAATTTTACATGAACTATAGCCCCCAAGCCTATTCGATACTACGCTCATAGATTAAAAGAGTATTATTACTCATTGATTAGGTTATTCAATTCGTTCGATATTATTTTCTGCTACCGAGGCAAGGTTGTTATATTTGAGAAAAAGCTGTGCCAATACCACTATATCTTCTCGGCAATACCTTGCTATTTTATCTATATCGCCTTCGCTATAAAATGTTTGATTCACTTGATCGCCACTAAGAGTTTGTTTGCTGCTTGGAATACCAAAGATTTCTGCCAATAAATCCAGCGATGTATAATGTTTTTTATCGCCAAACTTCCACATTTCTAGCGTGTCTAAATGAAGAATTTCCCAAGGTTTTTTGCCTGATAGCTGCAAGGCTTTGGGTATATCTATGCCATTAATTAGCATTCTACGGCACAAATAAGGGTAATCAAACTCTTTGCCATTATGGGCACATAACATCAATTCGTTGGGTTTGTACTTGCGTTCGATAAGCTGCTTAAAGGCCAAAAGAAGTTCTTTTTCGTCAGTACCTACCAACGACTTGGCTTTTAGACAAAGTGCTTGCTCGTCGTTCCAGTGAAAAAAGCCCAATCCTATCACAACGATTTTTCCAAATTCGGCATAAATACCTGCACGCTCAAAATACAAGCTGGCATTGTCTAGCCCGTCGGGGTTGTGCATATAGCTTGCTTTTTTCGACCAAAAACCCTGCATTCGTTCCGAAAGCTGATCAAAACTACTGGTAGCCGAAATCGTTTCGATGTCGATGAAAAGAAGATTTTTCGCAATTTTAGATAAGTCTATCATAGCATACAAAGAAATAGATGTACAAAATATTGAGCAAATGAGAGATTGAAGCTATTTAAACTGACTTATTTTTCCAATTAGCAGGCCCATTTAGGTTGCTAATTGGAAAAATATACACTTACTATTATTCATGAAGAATCCCCTCTAGGTCGAGTTGTGCAATCTGGATAAGGTTTTCGACACGTATACTTTCAGGAACAAATATAAACTTCTTATCGAATATCTGATTACCAATATAATAGCTTACCCAATATTCATTATTAATATGAAAAACATCGGGTGAAATCGGTTCTATTTTCACGATTTGTTCCGAACCAATTTCTTTAAAAAAATACCTCAGCGAAGCTGTTTTAATCTTGTTTCCTTCCAAATCAGTGCCGTAGCCACTTGCTGTTACACATACGGTATCAATGGCTGTTTTCAAGCGATTAATCAAATATACGTCCCAAAGTACATTATCTTCTTCATCAAATCTTCGGGCAATGGCAACCTTTATGCCATCTACAGTAGGGAATAAAATATCTTTTTTCATTGAAAATAAAATTACTGTAACTCAAATTCAAAAATATCGCTTAGGTGCTTAGCCATATAGCTTTCTACTTCGTCGAGGTCGATGCTTCTTCCCAATTCTTGCGAGATAGACGTTACGGCTTTGTCATCGATACCACAAGGTACTATATGCCCAAAATAACTCAAATCGGTATTCACATTCAAGGCAAATCCGTGCATAGTAACCCAGCGGCTTGCTTTTACGCCCATAGCACAAATTTTACGGGGATTTTGCTGTTCGATATAGTCAATCCAAACACCCGTAAGCCCGTCGATTCGGCCAGCCGCTATACCATAATCGGCACAAGTTCTGATAACAGCTTCTTCCAAATACCGCATATATTTATGAATATCGGTAAAAAAATTATCTAGATCTATGATAGGATACCCCACCAACTGCCCTTGTCCGTGATAGGTGATATCACCTCCTCTATTAATTTTATAGTACTGAGCCTGATATTTTTCGAGACCTTCTTCGTCTAATAAAAGATGTTCGGGTTTACCACTTTTCCCTAGTGTATACACATGCGGGTGCTGACAAAAAAGTAGGTAGTTGGGGGTAACTTGCTGTTCGTCAGGAGCTAATTTACGGTTTTTGATTTTGATATCTACAATTTCAGCATGCAGTTTTTCCTGATAGTCCCATGCAGTCTGATAGTCTATCAAACCAAGCTTTTGAAAAAGCACTTTTTTATTTTGTGTCATATTACCAATATTATACAACTAAGCAAATGAGCGAGTCGGCAACTTAGCCTACTAGTGATTAAAATATTAATAATCAATCAAATACAATACCATTTTGGCATTTATCATTTTGTACTATTACTTATTAACAACGAATCAAACGATATAATTCAATGGCAGAACACCTAGAAACTGGCAAGCAAGCTGAAGATTTGGCTGCTTTATACCTTACTGAAAAAGGCTACGAAATTATAGCACGCAATCATCGCTATGGCCATGCCGAAATAGACCTTATTGTAAAGAAGGGAATCTTTTTGGTATTTGTAGAAGTAAAAGCGCGTAGCAATATCAAATTTGGTATGCCCGAAACCGCTGTCAGTAAGCTCAAGGTTTCGCTAATCAAACGTGCGGCTGAGGCATATATCTATCAGATAGACTGGCATCAACAAATCCGCTTCGATATTGTGTCTATTATTTTTACTAAACAAGGATACCAAATTTCACATTTTGAGGATGCCTTTTATTAGAGGTATTTACTTTTCCAACACAAATATCATTCGGGGCGAATGTTCTATCTGAAAATCGCCCAAATGGTAATCGCCAAAGATATGCTTGAGGGTAAGCCCTGCGGCTTTAAAATACTGCTTAAACTCGTCAAGAGAAATGGCCTGTACTTTTTCCTGAAAATGGTACTCATGGCCATCTTCACAAAACTCTATATCTTTGATAATTGCCCCCTTGTCGACCGACTTTCTGATTTCAAAAGTAATATCGTCGACACGTTTTATTTGGTAAGGAACAAGCTGATTGACAACCAAGGCTGTATTGAAAAAATCCATGACAAAAATACCCCCTTTGCGAAGGTTGCGGGCGGCAGCCTGAAATGCCTTGATGTTTTCGAGGTCGTTTTCTAAATAACCAAAGCTTGTAAACATATTCAGGATAAAATCAAAATATCTTTCTTCAAATACCTCACGCATATCGTGAACAAAAAAATGAAGTTGATTATTTTCAAATTGCTTGGCATATTCTATGCTCTGAGAAGAAAGGTCGACACCTGTAACTGTATATCCTTTTTGATTAAGATATATAGCATGACGACCTTTCCCACAGGCCAAATCCATAATATGATGTTCGGGCTGAAAATGAAGAAATGAGGATAGCTGGTCGATAAAAACTTGTGCTTCTTTATCATCTCGTTCTTTATAGAGAATATGATAATATGGCGAATCAAACCATGAGCTGAACCATTCTTTTGTCATTTTTTTATGAATAAATTAAGTCGTTGTCTGTAATGTTTTAATAATAGTCAACACTACTATTAAAGCCTAAGGGCATCGTGGTTTACCAAAAAATCTTGGTACGCCAAGGCTATTCCTTGCTCGATGTCGATGGTATGTTTCCAGCCAAACTCATTCAACCTTGATACATCCATTAATTTACGAGGTGTACCGTCGGGCTTGGTGGTATCCCATACAATATCGCCCTCAAAACCTACTACATTTTTTACAATATTGGCTAACTCTTTTATCGTAACATCCGAGCCAGTACCAATATTCACAAACTCCAGTTCGTTGTAGTTTTCCATCAAAAACAAACACGCTGACGCAAGGTCATCGGCATGGAGGAATTCACGCATAGGCGAGCCTGTTCCCCACAAATTTACCTGAGCCACCCCATTGACTTTGGCTTCATGAAACTTGCGAATCATAGCTGGTAAAACATGTGATTTTTGGAGGTCGTAGTTATCGTTGGGGCCATACAAGTTGGTGGGCATTACCGAAATAAAATTACAACCATACTGATTGCGGTATTCTTCACACATTTTGATACCTGCAATTTTGGCAATAGCATAAGGCTCGTTGGTATGCTCCAAATACCCACTCAAAAGGTATTCTTCTTTAAGAGGCTGAGGGGCTAATTTTGGATAAATACACGACGAACCCAAAAACATCAATTTCTTTACCCCAAACAAATAGGCACTATGAATAACATTATTTTGAATACTGAGATTTTCAAACAAAAAATCGGCACGATAGGTATTATTAGCCACAATACCTCCTACTTTGGCCGCAGCCAAAAACACGTAATCGGGTTTTTCTGTTTCAAAAAAATCTAAAACGGCTTGTTGATTGCGGAGGTCGAGTTCCTTCGAGGTCCGAAGTACAAAATTAGAATATCCTTCTTTTTGCAGTTTTCTAAGAATAGCAGAGCCAACCATTCCTCTGTGTCCCGCTATGTAAATTTTTGCGTCTTTTTCCACTTTAAGTGCTGTTTCGGGTAAAATTTATGATAGAAATAACCATATTCTATCGAAATATAGACTTTAACTCATAAATCATCAGAGCTAAATTTGTCTTTCGAGCAATATCTTCCTTCTTTTGTCTTAAAAAATAAAAACTTACTTTTTTCGTTTGCAAAAGTAATACATTAGCCTTTGACTACGTACTACCCATGAGAAGTTTATCCTTTCTATTTGCTGTTGTTCTTTTCTTTGCGAGCCATTGGGTTATTGCTCAACAAGACGAGTTCAAAACCAAGAGTAAACCCCAAACCGATACTACTACCCGAAAAAAAGGTTTGCTGGGGGGGCTCATTCAAACCGATGTGCTAGATAATATCAAAAATGCCAAACAAACTATCAAGGATGTTAAAGAGGATTTGAAAAAAAATAAAGATGAAGCCGAAAGGTTTTCGTCCGACCTAACTGCCGATTTGGGTTTGAAACTGCATAAATCTAAGAAGAGTAAAAAAGTAAAAAAAGCCCCACGCGACGAATACAATGCTGTTAAGTTTGAGAGGCGTATCGGCGAATATGGTACTGGTGTACGCCTAACAATTGAAGAAATTAATGTATTACGTAATCCTGATGAAGCTGAGCCGAGTATTTATGCCAAGGAAATCTGGTGGTACGACCCCAAACTCCGCAGAATTACGAATGTGCCTCGCAAAGACAAAAACTATGGCGAGGTTTGTCATGGCCCCTACAAAAAATATGTTAATGATGAACTCGTAGAGGAGGGATTTTTTGATGTTGGGGTAAAAGATGGCCGCTGGGAAACCTACAACCAAGAATACGTTTTGCTAACCAAAACAAAATACAAGAGTGGCTTTTTGGCTGATTCGCATATTTCGTACTACGACAAAGAGCAAAAGAAAATCAAAGAGGTGATTCCTGTACAACATGGCAAAGTTACAGGCGAATATCGTGCTTTTTATGAAGGTGGTCAGCTTAAAGAGGAAGGCAAAATGGACGATAGCGTAAAAATAGGCCGCTGGCGAGAATACCACCAGTTTGGAGCAATGGGTCGCCTCAAAAGAGAAACGATGTACGCCAAAGATAAATTTGACAAAACAGCACCTGTTGTACTACAAGAACGTGATGATAAAGGAAAGCTTATTTACGAAGCTCCTAAACAAGTAAAAAAGAAAAGCGACGACGACGACGATAATTAGACAAGAGCCTGAGGTAGTTTATCTCAGGCTTTATTTTTCAGGATACTATTGCTATAGGAGTATATTATATTTACAAACGACTTTTTACCAATAGAATAAATCGGCTTTATTCATATTAAGTTACTATCTATTTTAGACTAGATTTTTTATTCATCCTATCATGACAGATATTCAACAAGAAGTAAACACCCTTATGCTTCAATCGGCAGAGGCATTTAAGCAATATAGAAATGTGTCGGGTCGAGAAAAAGCCCTTTTTCTACGAAGTATTGCCGAAGAAATTGAAGCCTTAGGCGACCAACTCATCGAAACAGCTCATTTGGAAACCAATATTCCTACGGCAAGGCTACTTGGCGAGCGTGGACGCACTGTTTTTCAACTACATACTTTTGCCAACCTGCTTGAGGAAGGCTCATGGGTAGAAGCCCGTTTGGATTCGCCCAATCCTAGCCGACAACCTTTGCCCAAGCCCGATGTACGTAAAATGCTTGTACCCATTGGTACAGTGGTTGTATTTGGGGCAAGCAATTTCCCTTTTGCGTATTCTACGGCTGGTGGCGATACTGCCTCGGCTTTGGCTGCTGGCTGTCCTGTAGTAGTAAAAGGGCATCCAGCCCATGCCAAAACTTCAGAATTAGTGGCTCATGCCATTACCAAGGCCGCCGAAAAATGTAATATGCCTCAGGGCGTATTTGCCCATATTGCTGGCCATAGTTTTGAAGTAGGAAAAGCATTGGTATTACACCCAGCTACCAAAGCTGTAGGCTTTACGGGGTCTTTTGCGGGTGGTAAAGCCCTTTTTGATTTAGCCAATCAAAGACCTGAACCGATTCCTGTATTTGCCGAAATGGGTAGCATCAATCCTGTAGTTTTGATGCCCGAAAAGCTCGAACAAGATGCTTCGGCTATAGCCACCTTATATGCTGGTTCTATTACCTTGGGTATGGGGCAGTTTTGTACCAATCCTGGTTTATTACTGGCTATTGATAGCCCTGCTCTGACTACTTTTATCCACGATTTGGCAACAGCTATTGAAGGCGTAGCTCCTGCGCCTATGCTACATGCAGGGATTTATCAAAACTATGAAGGTAAAAGAACCGTTGTAACAGCTCAGGAAGGTGTAACATTAGAGGCTGAATCGAAGGTAGAAAAATCGGGGATTATTCAGGCTGTGCCTACAGTAGCTTCGGTTGATGCCTCGATGTTTTTGGATAACCCAACTTTACATCAGGAGGTTTTTGGGCCTTTCTCGTTGGTAGTAAAATGCCAAAATACAGCCGAGCTACTGGCTGTAATTGAACATTTGGAAGGACAGCTAACGGCTACTTTGATGGCTACCGAGCAAGAGCTGTTGGCCAATAAGCC
>VFQP010003237.1_pt1 | contig 16873 bp, 23 predicted proteins | sample 3512351 | NCBI WGS metagenome assembly VFQP01 (sample SAMN10412372, study PRJNA504923) | tailings metagenome | isolation source: Relicate 1 Philex TSF1 revegetated site | place: Philippines: Tuba, Benguet | collected 2017-08-29
CACCGGGCGCCCGGGGGCAGTTCCTGCTCGAAAGGTGAGGACGCACTGCTGTGGACGCCGCACTGCACGCTCGCAGAGCATGTGCGCTCAGCGCTGGCGTGGTCGGCGTTGCTCTGCGGTCGCGCGCAGGGCCATCATGCCGGGGGAGTTCCTGGTGTTGGAGGCGCAGGCGGCGCAGCCCGTGGACTACCAGATCGAGGTGGGTGGCCGCTGGAAGCCAGGCCCCCTGCTTGGGTTGAGGAGGCGAGGAGAGATTGAGGAGACTGTGTGGGCCTGTGGCTTGGCGCGCAGGTGTGCACCACGGATCGCTTCAAGGCCGGCACCAGCGCCAAGGTGTTCTTCAACCTCTTTGGCACGCAGGGCTCCACAGGTGTGTGCGCGCGCCTCCCTTTAGGACCTGCTCGACGCCGTTCGCCTGCGACGTGATCGACGCGATAGCCTGGCAAGATCCACACGCGTGCGCCTTTCGCAGGGCGCGTGGGCGTGGACGAGTCGTCGCGGCCGCCCATCATGGACGAGGCGAACAAGAAGGGCACGCTCCCGTCGCTCTGCTCGGCCGGCGACGCCTGCGCGCCGACGCCCGGCGGGCTGCAGCGCGGCGGGCGCGGCACGTTCGTGGTGCACGGCCTGCCCGACGTGGGCGTGATGCAGCAGCTCGAGATTGGGCACGACAACTCGGGGTGCAACCCAGGTGCGTGCGTCGTGTCGTTTCGTTCGCCGAGCGTGGCGGCTCGTCGCTGCACCCAGGGTCGCTGCAGCCGGAGCAGCCCTCGAGCGTGCGCTCTTTCTCTCTCTCGTGGAACCTGCAGGGTGGCACCTGGCCTGGGTGCGCGTGACCAACCTCGCGACGGGCACGGGCGCGCTCTTCAAGTGCGACCAGTGGCTCGCCAAGGGCGAGGGCGACAAGAAGATCGTTCGGCTGCTCGACGCCGAGGCCGACACGCTCGCGCCGCCCACCGACGCCGGGCAGCTCCTCGCGCAGCCCTCGCCCGACGCGCCGCCGGGCGACCCGCAGGAGCAGCTGCCGCCGGCGACGGGCGTGGCGGCCGTCACCATCGCCGGCGACCCGCTGCGCGGCAAGCTGGGCCTGGGCGCGTGGGGCCAGCCCGGGTACAAGATCACGTTCCAGACGAGCAACGTGTGCCTGGCCGGCACCAACGCGCAAGTCTTCTTTGAGCTCATCGGCGAGAACGGCTCCTCCGGTAAGCGAGAGCCAGCCAGCGATCCTCTCCCTCCGCTCAGCAGCCCCAGGCTCCAGGCTCTTGGCTGATCCCAGTTGAGAGTGTGTGCGCGCGTGAGTGCCTGCCTGCAGGCACGGTGCTGGCGCGGGCGCAGCTGGGCCAGTTCTCGCGCGCCTCCCGCGACGAGTTCGTCTACCCCCGGCTGCCCTACCTGGGAGAGCTGATCCAGGTGAGCGGCGCCCAGACCATCGCTACGCACGCATCGCTATGTTCGCCACTCTCGCACTCTCTATCCTCACGGTGCTTCTCTGCCCGCGCCTCGCCCCGTTCGTGCCGCGTGCAGCTCCGCGTGGGCACCGACGGGCAGGGCATGTTTGCCACATGGCACCTCAAGCTGGTCGAGGTGACGCACCTGAGCACCGGCACCGTGTGGCGCTTCCACTGCCACGACTGGGTCGACAAGAACTGCGGCTGGCAGCGCGTGCTCATCGCGCAGCGCCACCCGCTGGCGGCGTGACCGCGCAGGCGTTGTTGGCTTGCTTTGGCTCCCTGGAGAGGGCGCGCGCTTGCGGAAATGACGTGCTGTGCTGCGCGTGCAGACTGCTGCGTGCCTGGGTGCTTCAAGCAACCGGAGGCTCCCACTCGGGGCAGTTGCAGTGCGCGGGCGGGGAGCACACAGAGAGACCCAGAGTTCGAATGTGTACAGATCACCCGCCGGCGCATGCGCACGCCAATCCTGCGGCGGCAGTCCCGTGCGTTCACAAATCAAGATGCGCCGCGCAGCAGCAGGGCGTTGGCCCCCCTCTCGCCCCCTCCCCACCCTGAACCAAACAGCAGAGCAGCAGCGTCCTCAGCGCGCCCCTCACGCCCTGGCGTTAGCCCGACGGTCACTTGATGCCCAGCCAGTGCAGCAGGTCCTCGACCGCCACGCTGCCGCTCTTCTCCTTGTCCAGCCGCCGCCTCAGGTTGATGGCCTGGTGCCGCGTGTACTTGAGGCCCGCCGACGTCAGTGCCGCCTCGAGCTGCTCCTGGTTCAGCAGCCCGCTGCCCAGCGTGTCGGCCTGCGCACGCACCGTGATTAAAGCAAGGGCAAGGGTAGGGTTGGGGCGATGATCCCCGCCATGGTGCAGCGAAACCACGTCCAAAAGCAGAACGTGGCGCTGCCCCGCCCTGTCCAGAACCGGTTCTCCCCGATCGCATCCTCCTCACCTGGATGAGCGCCGTGCGGATGACGTCGTCCTTGCCCGCCGACTGCGCCTTGAGAGACTTGTGCAGGATCTCAGCGTCGGCCATGATGAACACGTGCTTGTTGTTCTCCATGTACGTGTACGTGTACTCGTCCGCCTCGGCCAGCTCAAACGTGCGGTTGAAGACCTGCAGGCGCACCATGCACGCCAGCGTCAGACATGCGGAAGCCGCGCTGAGGCGCCCCACCAGCAGCGCCCGCACGGCACCCGGAAGCAACAGCCAAGGCGCTGTGCCGCCGTTGGCTTGTGGCGGGTGGCTGCGCGTGCGCACCTCGATGGTGGCGCCGACGTACAGGTCGATGTACGTGTACTCGTCCTCGGTGCCCGGCTTGTACACCTTTTGCCGCTCGAGGAACTTGCCGCCGGCAATGCCGCTGTTGCGCACCGGCGGCTCAAAGATCTGCGCGTTTGGGAGGGGAGAGCACGCGGCGCACACGGTGTGGCGCGACTCTCAACGGCGACGCAAGTGGCGGGTGATGATGGCAAGTGGGAGAGGGAAGGAGAAAGTGTCGTGCAAGCTTTGCGACGGCTCTGAGAGCACGAGTGATGGCATGATGGACTCCCTGCATGCCGCCTGTTTGGGTTTAGGGGGCGCGCACCTGCACGCTGTCGTCCATCATAAAGTAGTTGAGCACGAAGCGGCGCGCCAGGTCGGTGGTCGAGTGCTTGTGCGTGTCCGTGTCCACGATGCGCACGGTGAAGCGCAGGATGATCTTGTCCTTGTTCATCAGCTTGTGCATGTCGCGGCGAGGCGGCTTGGGCACCAGCGCCAGGCAGTTCTGCAGCGAGTCCTCCAGCGCGCCGTACCTGTGTGCGCGGGCGGCTAGGGTTGCAGCTAGGGTTGGCAACGGTGGACGAGCATGACGTGGAGGCATCAAACACTGCGTCGCACGCCCTGCGCCCTGCGTCCCGGGGCGCCGCGCATCGTGCCCCTGTTCCCTGCCAGCGCGCGCTCACCCGTTGTAGGGCGGCAGCGCGGGGCGGGGGAGCAGCGTGAGCGGCTCCTTGAGCTCAATGGCCTGCAGCTCCGCCTCGCCAAAGCCCAGGTTGGCCTTGTACCTGCGGCGCCGCAATGCACACCGAGGTCGCTGAGGATGCGCGCAACTCAAGTCACCACAGCCCTGGGCCAAACGATTCAGTGGCCGGAGGCATCGCCCCCCCCCGCCTCAACCATGCGTGCGGCGCGTTGCGCTGCGCTGGGGGCACCCCAAGCTCGAGCTTTGGGCTCACCAGTTCTTGGTGAAGGTGTCGGCGTCGTGGATGAGGAAGTCGCGGTTGAGCACGTTGATGTACGAGCCCATGCGGAAGTCGGGCGGCTGGTAGCAGTCCTGCTTGCGGTACCTGTTCCATGAGGTTGATTGAAAATGATCAAGTATCCAAAGGACGGGCGGTGAGAAGCGACGGGCTGTGGGTTGAGGTGGTGCACCTGCGCTGATGGCGCCGTGGTGCACCTCGATGCAGGTGCAGAGGCGTTCAGAGCAGCAGCGCACGGGGCAAGCGACTCACTTGGGCGAGACGGTGGTGGTGTTGCGGACCAGCACCTTTGGCAGCGCGCTGCGCCTGAGGAAGACGGGGAAGGGATCGCGCCCCGAGTTGTTCTCGTTGATCTCCAGGACCTCCACCTGTGAGGGTTTCAACAATTGTACAGGATTGAAGGAGTGACCAAGGGGCGCGAGGGGGTGTCAGGGTGCGCCAGGGCACGTCCGTGCGGCCACCACCAGGCGCGCCCACCGCTGCCGCCCTGCGCAAAGGTTTGACGCCCCCTCTGCCTGCGTTCAGCGCCCGTAAACCAAGGTGGAGGCCTGAGAGGGCGCACCGTGTCGTCCTCCAGAAAGTAGTGCAGGATGTAGGGCCGGCGGTCGCCGTACATGTTCTGGCGGTCGTCCCACACGCACCAGAACCGCAGCACCTGCGTGGCAGAGCAACGTCGGGGCAATGACAGCGGGAACGCCACGGGGCAGCAACTCGTCACGCTGCCAGTGGCCCTGCCCTTATTGCTCAACGCAGCTGGGCGCTGCTACGCAGCCCGCCATCCAGCCCTAACCCAAACCCTAGCCAATGAGGGCGCACCTGCTTGTTGTACAGCAGGAACTGCTTGAGCTTGTCGCCCTCGAGCAGGTGCGAGGGCTTGCCCAGCCGCGCCTCAATGTAGTTCTTGAAGTCGTCCATGCGCTGCGCCGTCGTACCTGCTCGCGTCGCGTCGCACGGCGCCCCACAGCGGCAGGCAGGTCCCTGTGGCCTCAGCTCCGATCCCAACCGCCGACGGTGGCGCGCCCCCTCGGGAGGCGCACTCTATCTGGCCGATCCCCCCTCCCCTCACCCCCCCCTCCTGACCCTTGGACCAACGAGTTCAGCCCAAACGTCGCCCAACAACCAGGCCACCCGCTCCTTCAGCACACCCCTACTCCATCCCCCGCTGCTCCCGACCCGCCCTCCTCACCCTTGGGGCCCCGGGTCAGCCCAAACGTAGCCCGGTACTGGTCCACGGGGTCGTCGGGGTACCCCTGCGGCGCCGGCAGCTCCTTGCCCAGGTGATGCGGGTACCAGGCGCGCGTGTAGCTGTCGGCGTCCACCAGGTGGAACCTGCGACGCCACGCCCACATTTCAACCGCGCAAACAAGCAAGGATGTCTGGCCGTGCATCATCGCCCCAGCCGCCCTCGCCACATCCCACTCCCCTCTCTCGCACAGCCCTGGGCTGCTCCGCACGTCTCCTCCTCCACCCGACGATGGCCCGCTGTGCTTGTTGCGCAGGGGGGCAACAGAGCCCCCAGCAGTCGCCCCGGCGGAACAGCAGCGCTGCTGCTGGAGTGCTCCAGTGGAGGTGGGGCACTCACGTGCGCCCGTAGATGGTGACGGCCTCCCCCACGTCAAAGTCCGAGGGCGAGAAGAAGCTCACGCCGTCCTCCTTGGTCAGCTTGTGCCGCTTGATGAACACGCCCTGCGATAGCAATAGGGAACAAGCAAGGAGGCGCCCGATGACTAGCGCCCAGAGCGCGTCTCGTACCACAGCCCAGGCTCATGCGTGCTCTCAGCCGCGGGATGTCTTCTACGACTGAGGGCGCGCCTGCTGCGCGCGAGGCAACCCTCGCTCCCTCCCTGCTGCTGCGCGCACCTGGGGGATGCCGCTGTTGTCCTGCCTGGGTTCCGCTACGTGCATGCTGTCGTCCTCCAAGTAGTAGTAGAGCACGACCTTGCGGATGCGGTGGTTCTCAATGTTGCTCTCGACGACCGACTCCTTGAAGTAGCCGTAGAAGCGCAGCACCTGCGCTTGGACACCAGCAGCCGTCATGTATGCACGCGTGCGTGCTTCCGGCGATGCGCTGTGGCGCTGGGGCCGCCTGTACATGTCGTGCGCGGTCAGGTGGCCAAACGATCGGCACCAGATGTGGCACAGCGCGCACCTTGCGGTCATTCTCCACCCACTGAGGCAGCCGGCTCTGCGTGTCGGAGAACGCGGCTGCCTTGATGCTGGCGCCTGGGCTGTGCGTGCCGGCCGAGAGCGTCGAGCTGGTCGAGTCGGGCAGCTCCTTGACGTCGCGCAGCGGCTCCTCGCGAGCGTAGCCGTTCAGGTAGGTGAGCGTCTGGCCCTTGGCGAGGCGCTTGTCGCCCAGCGATTGCTGCGGAGCAAAAGAGGGGCGCGCGGTACGCGGATGCAGCGTCGTCCCGCAGCGGAGGACCACATCACGACGGCGACTAGCACTGATACAGCAACGACCGCAATGTCTCTGCGTGTCGCTGGGGGCTTTGCGCGGCCCACAGATCGCGTGCCGCCCGACATTTGCTCCACGCGCGGGGCGCTGAGCGACCTGCCCAGGGCGCCGCGCATCCCAGCGGACTCACTGGCAGGGACACGGTGTACCCCGGCAGCTTTGGGATTGGTGGGTTGGCTGCCATCTTGTGCTTTGCTCGCTCGCTGTGACGCGGGTCGCCGCGGGTCGCGCGGGCCGAGCTGAAGAAAAGCCGCGGCAAGCTGAAAAAGGGGACCGTGTGGCTGCAGAGATGTGCTGGTGGTGATCGTGGGGGGGAATCGTGGCCGCTGTGAGGCAGCAGCCCTTGGAGGTTGAAGGCGCATGAGGACCGAGAGAAGATCGAGCGCAGCGCGGAGAGGAGGATGCGTGCACTGGTGGCGCGCCTTGCGGCTGCCCACCACCCAGGCTGCAGCTTGGCGGCGTCCGCGTCCGCCCACCACGTGCGCGCCCCCCCTGGCAGCGCCGCCAGCATGGAGCAGCCCCTGTCCACCAGCACGGCAGCGTCCACGGCCGCCCACGCGCCCAGCGCGCTCACCTACGCGGCACCGGGGGAGCCGCTGGACGTCTTGCAGCTGGCCCCGGGCGCGCAGAGCGCAGAGGCGCTGGCCGCGCAGCTCCAGCCGGACCAGATCTACGTGCAGATGCTCCTGGTGAGCGCTCCTCGAGGACCCTCGAGGTGCCGCCGCGGCGCTGCTGGCGACCTTGGTGGCACACCAGGGTTACGGCGCGCGACGAGATGGCGCCGCAGAGAAAGGGCTGACGAGCAGCACACCTGCTTGCCTGCGTTCTTCTCAGCAAGGTCGGGCTCATGGCGCGCAGAGTGCGTGCACTTCCCTGTCGGCGTGCTGCGCGCAGGCCGCCATCAACCCCAGCGACATCAACACGGTGCAGGGCAAGTACCCGATCCAGCCGCCGTCGCTGCCCGGCGTCCCCGGGCACGAGGGCGTGGGCAGGGTGGCGGCGGTGGGCGCGCAGGTGCGCTGCTCACGGACCGCGTGTGTGTGCCGCCCCTCTCCCTATTCTCACCGCGTTCAGACCAGCGGCAGTCTGCGCGGAGGGAGCAGCAGGTTCCCACTGCCCTTTTTCCGCATTGACAAAAGGGTTAAGGCGTGGTGTGCCTGGCGCACGGCGGCCGCAGGTGCGAGGCGTGCGCGCCGGCGACCTGGTGGTCCCGCTTCAGCCGGCGCAGGGCACGTGGCGGCAGGGCGGCGCGTTCGCCGCCGCCGCCTGGCACCGCGTGCCACCAAACCTCCCTCTGGACCAGGCCGCCACGCTGTGCATCAAGTGAGTTCCTTCCTCTGTCGCTCCGGATGGTGGGCGCTCTGAAAGCAACCTGGCCAGCAGCCCACGGCTATCTGAGAGTGGCTCAGTCGCCTAGGCTCGCTGACGGTGACACACTATGGACAGCGGCTGTCCATCACGCGTGCCTTGCGGTTGGGCGCGTGCGCCGCAGCCCTCCCTCGGCTCTGGGCATGCTGGAGCAGTTCGTGGAGCTGCATCCCGGGGACGTCGTGGTGCAGAACGGAGGCACCAGCGCCGTGGGGCAGGTGCGTCGCCGCCGCCGCCCCCTCGTCATGCCTGCGCTGCTTCATGACGCGGCGGTGGGCGCGTCACGCGTCCAAACCAGCCGTCCACCTGCCCCCAGAGGGCGGGGCTCCAGGCAGCAGCCTGGGTCACCTCCCACGCCACTCCTGCAACGGTGTGGCAATGCCCCCCCCCCTTTCGCCCTGGCCCTGTGTGTGCAGCTCGTGACGCAGCTGGCCCGGGTCAAGGGGCTCAAGACCGTCAGCGTCATCCGCGAACGGTGCGCTCAGGGCACCGGGCCGGGAGCCCAGCTGCCCTCAGAGCGGCCCGCGGCAAGCAACACAAGACGCCGTGTTGAGCAGAAAGAACCTTTGGAAGGTTGTCCGGAGCGGCGGCGAGGCGGAAGGCCAAGCCTGCCTGCGTGCGTGGGCGACGTCGCAGGCCCGACATGCAGCAGACGGTGGCGCGGCTGAAGGCGCTGGGCGCGGACCTGGTCACCACGGACGGCAAGCTCAAGGAGGACCTCAGTGAGTGTGTTCCGCCTGTCCCTGGGCCCGTTCATGGCGGAGCAATCCTGCACGCCGCAGCCAGCGAGGTCGCATTGCGCAACCAAGGTCGGCGGCAAGCACGGTCACCGTGTCACCATGTCTAATCACGTTCAGAGGCGGCCAAGCTGGGGCCGCCGCCCAAGCTAGGGCTCAACTGCGTGGGCGGCCAGTCGGCGCTGGCCGTGTGCAAGGTGCGCGCTGCTTGAGGGGCCTGACGCCTCGCCTGCCACCTGCCCGCACGCGCGCCATGGAAGCGTTTGCGCCTGATGCGGCGCCGCGTTGCCACGCCAGGGAGGCCAGAGCGTCGAGCGGCGCTTCGTTGATGAGCAAGAGTCGCCGTGAGGCAGGGGCGGCGGGCGTCCCGCGTGGCGCTGCGCTGCGCGCTCCCAGGTGCTGGCAGAGGGGGGCACGCTCGTCACGTACGGCGGCATGAGCCTGCAGCCCGTGACGGTGCCCACCTCGCTGCTCATCTTCAAGGACCTCAGCTTCCGCGGCTTTTGGCTCAGCGGCAGGTGCGCGCAGAGTGCCGGCGTCGCCCAGTTGCCGCCACTCCTCTGGCCATGGCGCGGGCGAGGTCAGGGTGGCCCTCAACTACGGCCCGCAGGTTTGCGCACCAGCAAGGGCCCGAGGGCCGGCGAGCCATGCTGGACCACCTGGCCCAGCTCATCCTCGACGGCAAGATCCACACCAAGTGCGTCGCGTCTCGCCGGCACGCGGCGTGCTCCGTGCTGAGCTTGGGGCGCACGAGCGACGGCCCTGACGTGGCAGACGGGGCGCCTAGCCAGCCTGCTGGTGCGTGCCACCAACGCGTGCGCGCAAACGCAGGACCCAGTCCTTCCCGCTGCGCCAGTGGCAGGACGCGGTGCGCGAGGCGACGGCGGGGCGGAGGGAGGCGGGCAAGGTGCTGCTGGACCTGACCCAGGCGTGAGGCGCTCCTCGGCGGCAGCAGGGCGCAGGGAGGCGGGCAAGGTGCTGCTGGACCTGACGCAGGCGTGAGGTCATGCTGCTCCTTATCAGTCGCACTTCACGGGCGCACAAGTTGCAGGTGTTGCGCGACAGCAGCGCGAAGAAAGAATTGCCTTTCTCCACCGAGCAAAAGAATGGTCCGCACGTTCCTCACTCCATGTCCGCATCCTCAGCGTTGTCAGCGTCGCCAGGCCCCTGCTGCGCCTCCCTCCGCAGCTCCTCCTGGTAGCGCGCCATGAAGCCGTCGGGGTCGTCGAGCTCCTTGCCGGCGCGCCAGCACACGCTGCCGCCGCCGCGCCGCAGCGCGCGCCGCTCCCACCGCGCGTACCGCAGCCACACCTCGGCGTCCTCGCGCCCGTACGCCGCCACGGCCGCCTCAAAAAGCTGACGCACCCTTGCCTCGCCGCCCTTGCCCGCCGCCGCCTGCGCCGCAACCACACGTGTTTGGTGCGCGATGCCTTTCCGCTGCGAGGCATCTGATACGCCCGCCGAAGTGTGGGGACAGACGCACCCCCCCCACACACAAACACGAAAACCATGCGTCAACGCACGAAAGAGGAGCGGCGCAAGGAGCACAAGGAGAGCGTGGCGCGACGCACCTTGGTGGCTTGCTGGCCGCCGGCGTCGTCCGCCGGCGCCGTCCCGAGCTCCACGTCCAGCATCGCGTGGAACACCTCACCGCCAGCGGGCGGCAGCCGCAGCAGCTCCGCCGCCAGCTCGCGAGCCGCGCCGGCCCCGCGCGCCGCCGCCGTCGCGCGCACCAGCGCCGCCACCACGCCGGCCAGCGCGCCGCCGCGCGCCGGCCCCCGCGCGCCGCGCGCCGCCAGCGCCGCCAGCAGCCGCCGCCGCAGCGCCGCGTGGCCGGGCTCCCTCCCCGGCGGAAGCGCGTCAAACGCCGCCGCCCACAGCGCCGCCACGCCGTCCTCATCCCGTCCGTCCCCTAGCCCCGCCGACGAGACCGCCGAGGAGAGCGCGTCGCAGAGCTCCTGCTCGGAGCGGAGCCCCCGGGCGTGAAGCTGCAGCTCGAGCCGCACGCGACGGAGCCAGACGGCCGGCGAGCGCGGGTGCAGCGCGCAGGCGGCGCGCGCGGCGCGGGCGGCGGCGCGCGGCTGCGAGAGCGCCAGCGCCCAGTCCACGTGCGCCGCGCAGAGCGCCTCGCTCGCCTGCGCATGCGTGCGCGTGGTTACGGCTTTGGCGCTGTGGGATTAAGATCTGACAGGTGCGAGCGCCGCTCACCTGCTTGGCGTCGAGCGCGGCTTGGTAGCTGGCGAGAAGCTGCGCGCCCACCTCGGCGAGGCCCTCCACCACCTCGGGCGGCGGCGGCGGCGGCGCTGCTGCGGCGCCCTCGCCATCCGCCTGCACACACGGGACAGGTGTTGTCCATGGACAGCCGCCCACGGCGTCAGCTGCGACCAGCGACTCTGCATGCGTCGCGCGGGCGAGGGCAAGAGCGCACGGGCGACCCAGGGCAGGAGAAGCGTCCCCGCCTCACCTGGAGTGCGGGCGCGGATGCGGCCAGCAGCAGCGGCAGGCACCGCTGCCCCAGGTACCTCGCCCGCAGCTCGTGCAGCCGCAGGCCCGCCGCCGGCGACGCCAGCGCCCGCTCGTACACGGCTAGGCACGCCGCGTGCTGGCGCCGCTGCTCCGCCGTCCACCCCGCCGCCGGCTCCACGCCGCCGTCGACGCCGCCGTCGCCCTGCGGAGTGCCGGAAACCAGCGCCGGCGGCGGCGTGGAGGGCGCCTCGTCGGCGCCCTCCTCCTCCTCCGCCCAGTGCCGCCGCGCCAGCACGTCCCATGCGTCCGGGCTTGCGGCAAAGTCCCTGGCCACGCCCTCGTACAGCGCGTCGCGCAGGCGGCGCACACCGGGGAAGCCGAAGCCCCGCAGCACGCGCAGCAGGCGGCGGCGCAGCGGCAGGCTGGCCGGCGCCGCCGCCACGGCGGCGCGCGCCACCACGCCCGCCACGGCGCCCGTCAGCACCGCCCGCACCGCCGCGTCGCTCGCGCCGCCGCCGCCCTGCTCGCCGCTGGCAGCGGCGGCCGCCACGCCCTGCTCCGCCCGCTCCTCCGCCAACGCCAGCACGTCCGCGTCAGGCTCCTCTATATCCTGCGCGTGGGCGCCTCCCTGCGCTTTCGCCGCCGCCGCTCCCGCGGGCTCCGGGGGCTCCGGGGCGGCGGGCTGGGCACGCCGCCGCCGGCCCCGGGCATCCGACGGTTGAGGCGCGGCTGGGGACGCCTGCTGCTGCTGCTGCTGCTGCTGTGCGCCCGCCGCCGCAGGCTCGTCCTCTGCACGCAGGGCACGGGTGAAGGGGCCAGCTTTTTGGTCGCCCCGCGTGGTGGTGAGGAAGCCGGACCAGCAGCGCCCCCTGCTCCCTCACGCAGCAAGGAAGCCACAGGTAGCTGCTGTGGGGCAGTCGGGGCGGGCGCGAGCGGGGCGCGCACCTGGCACGGGCAGGCCCAGCACCTGCCTCCTGGCCCGGAGCCGAGAGACGTAGAGCAGCTCCAGGCGCAGGTACTCTGCCCACAGCTGATCGTCCTGGGGGCAGTTGCGCAGGCCCCGCTGCATCAGCGCGCGCGCCGCCGCCGCGTTGCCCGTGTGCTCAAACTCCCTGCGGTTTTCGCACGCGCCGCCGCAACAGCCCCCGCGTTTTGCCACGGCTCATGTCGCGTGTGGCGCTGCTTTGACGTGATGCCGGCGTGCCCTAGGTGTGGTGCGAGTGTGGGTGCGAGACAGTGTGGGTGAGGCTCAGTTAGAGCTAATGAAGTCAGCATCGCGGCCGGCCTTGGCCCTCTGCCAGGGATAACTGATGGTAAAGGGTTGTCGTCATTGCCGCCCCCACGGCGTGTGTGTGCTGCCTGCCGTGTGCATGTGTTCGGGCGACAGCATAAGGAGACGCACCATGCCGCGGCCTCGGTCCAGAGCGCGCCCACGTGGCTGTGCCGGTGCAGGGCCTTGGTCACCACCTGCGCCGCGTGAGTGAGTGGCAGCAGCGGAGTGGTCCTGCTGCAAGCCCGCCGGCCAAGGCGACCGCACAAGCGCGCCCAGCGTGGAACAGCCTGCCCCAAGGTGGCACCTTGGAGAACTGCTTGTTGCTCTTGGTGCGCTTGCAGAAGGCGATCCAGTCCAGCCAGAGGCTCAGGTCGGCCTTGAACTTGCGCGTGGCGCGCTCGTAGATGAAGTGCACGCGCCGCAGGATGCCCACCTCGGCCAGGCCCTTCTTGGCTGCGCACACAGGCACCACCACGTCAGCGGTGAGCGCCTGGATCCCCTGCAGCGCTGTTGTTCGCCCCCTTCACCTTGCGACGGCGCTCACCCTTGATGCCCCGCGCCTTCCTGCGGTGCCGTCGCAGCTCCTCCACCTTGAGCTCATAGTCAATGTACCTGCGCGCGTGCGACGGCGGGGTGTTTTCGCTCCGCTCGAGCGGCGGGCTGCGCAGCATCTCCCTTTGCGCCCAGCAGGCACCCCCAAGGACGCACCTGAGGAAGTCACGTTTGAGGGCCGCGCGACGCTTGAGGCTGTACTCAAAGTCCTGGCGCTTCTGCGCGATGGCCTTGACCTCGGCGCGAGAAAAGTAGCCCTTCTTCTCGAGGTCCTCCAGCTCGGGGATCATCTCCTCCATCAGGTAGCGCACCGTGTCCGCCATCGCGACGACTCGGTCTAGTCGTACTCAGGCTGGTGGGAAGAGTCGGGAGCGTGCGGACACGGAGCGTGGCTGGCGGCGGCACCTCGGTGCCAAGCACCTCAGAGCCTGCGCGCCGGGCTGTGACGGTGCTGCTGCTTCGAGCTCTGGCACGTCTCTCTCCCCCTGCCTTCTGCCTTCTCAAAGACACTTGCAGACGACACGGGTGCGCCCTCCGCGCATGCACGCGATGCGCGCTCCCTTCAGGCCTGCGCGCCCTCCTCGCCCTCCTCCCCTCCTTCGTGCACGCTGGAGAACAGGCTGCCGCCGGACGGTTCCTCCTCAGGGGCTGCTTGCTGCTCCGCTCCCGGTTCGGCAGCCGACCCGCCGGCTGCGGCGTCGCCGGCCCCTCCGGCACCGACTGAGCCCCCACTGGCGCGCCCCTCACCCTCGCCGTCGCCGTCCTCGCTGCCGAGCGCCGACCACCGAGAGCTCGGCGCGGCGAGCGCCGACACGGCCGCGGCGAGCGCCTTGTCGACCGTGCTCTGCGAGAGCTTGGCCGCCAGGGCGACGCCGCCGCCGCCCGGTGCCGAGCCAGTGGGGCGCAGCGCCTGCGAACTCTGCCTGCTCGACCCCAGCGGTGACTTCCGGTCCCCGTCGCCGGTCTTCGATGGGCGCTGCGAGCCTGCGCAGCACAGGGTAGCGCGAGCAGGGCGCCACAGCTCACAGCCTCAGCACCACCACCACACACGCAAGGCGCAGAGGCAGGCACAAAGCAAGAGCGCTCACCTGCGTCGCCGGTGCGGGACGGGCGCTGGCTGCCGCTCGCGCTTCCGCTGCCCACCACGCCAGACGCGGAGGCGGCCATAGGGCCAGCCGGCGCCGCTGGCCCGCCCTGCTGCTCAACGCCAGCCTCCACCTGCTTCCGGCTCTGCGCAGCCAAAGTGAGCATCGCAGGGCGCGCATCAGGGCCCATCGTGGCGCCATCACCTCGCCCCCACGCACGCATTGCCATCGCACGCACCTCTGAGCGCTGCACCGAGGCTTGGCGGTGCGGCACGGCCTTGGGCTCGGCTACGTGCGACTCGCGCTCGCCATCACCCTCACTGCTGCGCCCGCCCCCTACCGCAGCGCCCGCCGCCGCCGCCGCCCGGCCACCGCTGCCCCGCTCTCCCTCCCGCTCCTTCTTGCTTTGCGAGGTGCTTGGGTGGAGCAGGCGGAAGGCCGCCGCTACCCGGTCGGCCGCCTGGTCAATGTCCATGCCCGCCGCCAGCAGCCGCTGCTGCTCCTGCCGGCTCAACCGCTTCTCAACCTCGGGCGCCTGGTCAGCAGGTGGCGCGTGCTCTGCCTGCTGCTGGCCCTCTGAGTCGCCGCCCGGTGCCGCGGGCAAGTCGCCGTCCGCCTGCGCGGCGGCCGCCTCTTGCCCGTCCGCTGGCGCTGCCGTCCGGTCTGCGGCCTGGTCGGGCTCCGGCTCGCTGGACGCTGGCGCGTCGGCGCCTGCCACCTGCACAGGGGCTGGTGGAGCGGCCTCGGCTGCGTCTGGCTCCTGCTCGCCGGCGGCGGCGGCGGCGGCGGCGGTGGCGGCGGCGCCATCCGCCTCGTCAGGCCCTGGCTCGTTGTCGGCCGGTGCTGGCTCCTCCGCCGCAGCACCGGCCTCGCCCGCTGCGTCTGCCCCGTCATCTGCCTGCTCAGGGCCTGGCTCGTTCGCGGGTGCCGCCGTCTCCGCCGCTGCGTCAGGCTCCGGCTGGTCAGCAGCAGCCTCCGGCGCCTCTGCTGCGATGTCAGGCTCCTGCGGCGCGGCAGCCGCCTCTGCCGCCTCCGCTCCATCACCCGTCTCCGCCTCGCCCGCGCGCGGTCCAGCCGGCGCTTGTGCCTCGCTGGCAGGCGCCGCCACTCCCTCTGCGTCCGCACTCGCCGCCCTGCCGATGCCAGCGTCTGCGTCCTGGTGCGCTGCCTCGCCGCCGCCACCCTGCAGCGGCGCAGCCAGGGAGGGCTCCACCGGCAATGCCTCTGGCGGCTGCGCCGCTTGGCCAGGCGGCCAGGGCGCAAGCGGCGGCGGCGCCGCCGCCGCCCGCAGTGACGGAGTGCGGGAGGCGACGAGGGAGGGCGGCTTGGGCACCGCCGGGCTGAGCGACACCATGGGACTGAGGGTCCGCGACGGAGCGGCCCGCTGTGCATGCTGCGCGTGCTGCTCCTGCTGCGCTGGGCCCTGGGGGTGCGCTTGGGCGTGCGGGCTGTGGGGCGGGAGCGCGCGCGGCGTGAAGCGCTGTAGGTCCGGCGCGGAGGCTGGCGGTGGCGGGGAGGGCGGCGGGACGGGGCGGGGGAAGAGCGGGCCGGCGGCGCTCGCTGGCGCTGGGTGGTACGCTTGGAGGCCTTCCTCCTGTTGTGGGTCAACTTGCACGGGCTGCAGGCGCAGCAACACGCCAGGCACGCGGGTGAGGCGTGGCGCGAGCGTGCGTGGGCTCACTGCGTGCTGCGCCGTGGGCGTACCGGCGTGAGGAAGGGCCGCGATGCCGGCGGCGGGTGCGGGTGCAGCGGCGCGCCCCAGGCGCCGCCGGCGGGCGGCGGCGCGCCCAGCAGCTTGCCCAGGCGGCGGATCTCCAGCCGGGCGGCGCGCAGCTCCTTGTCCTGCTCCTCCAGGCTGGCGTGCGCCAGCATCACCTGCGCGGCGCCGCCACACGCGCGCGTCTCCGCTGCTGCCATGGTGACGCACGCTTTCTTTGCGCAGAGTGGGCCGCCGCTCAGCCGCTCTCCTTCAGCGACTGGTAAGTGCACGGCGCGCACCTGACAGCTTGTCAGGACGAAAGGCTCCCTGCCCAGCTTCCTCAACCACGCCTGCCGGCGTCCTCTTTCTTTCCTTCTCAGTCTCTGTCCTCACCTGCCGCTTGAGCGACTCCTGCTCGCGCTTGGCACCCGCCAGCGTCTGTCGCTGCACCTTGCTGTCCGTCGCCAGCTTGGCCCGCAGCACCTCCACCTCGTGCTCCAGGGTCTGCGCCAGGGTGCGCGCGTGCACGTGCCATGCTTGAACATGTCCGGTGAGCGAGGCCACGGGCTTGCTGGCCTGGCCGGGGCGCACGTGTGTGTGTGTGCGTGCGAGTGCACCACCTGGCGCAGCAGTGCTCACCTTGATGCGCTGCGCCTTGGCCTGAAGCTGCTCCTTGAGCGCACCGTCCCGCGCCACGTCGGCCGGTGTGCGCGAGCAGGCCTGCGGCGCCGCACACGGCAGTCGCACGGCCCTTGCGTCGTGCACTCGGCCTTGCCTGCCTGCTGAGTGCCCTCAGCGCTCCATCAGCAGTTGCGCTGCGTCAAGCGCTCACCGCCAGCTGCTGCCTGAGCGCGGCCAGGCTGTCCTCCAGCGCGACAATCTGGTTGTTCTTGGCGGCCACCTGCTGCTCCAGCAGTGACACGCGGCCCTTGTGCTTGCGCAGCTTCTCCTTCATGATCTGCGTGCCACGAATGCGCTGCGGAGAGCCGTTAGCCGACCTTGCGGCATGCCACCGCCAAGGCACCGCTGCCACGCTGCCCAGCGCCAGGCTGAGAACCTTGCGCCCCTCTGGTGCCCCTGGGCCTGACACCAGCCGGCCCACACCTTGTTCTCCTCAAACACGTTGCGCAGCTTGGTCGGCAGCTCGGCCACCTCGGATGAACGGAAAAAGTCGGCCGTCGGCCCGCGCTCCGCCTCCAGCTTGTGGAAGGCCTGTGGAAGGCGAGCGTGCAGCGTGGTGTCACGCAGGATGCTGCTGCTCTTGCCGTCGCTGCAGAGCGTGCCATCATGCGCGCAGCAGGCGCGTGCAGGCTCGCTCACCTGCTCCAGCTCCTGCTTCTCCTCGCGCAGGCGGTCCAGCTCGTGCTTGTGCTCCGTCGTCGTGGCCTCCACCGTGCTGATGAAGGCCTGTGCGCAGGACGGCGACCCGCGGGATCCCGTAGATGCGTCCCCGCACGACAGGCCTCCATCACTCTTGCGACGCCACACACCCACAGTCGCAGAGAACAGGTAGCCGCTGCACGTGCTGCTCTCGCAGCTCGCGCGTGCCCGTC